>FWPV01014934.1_pt1 | contig 11276 bp, 9 predicted proteins | sample 2228371 | NCBI WGS metagenome assembly FWPV01 (sample SAMEA103939776, study PRJEB20133) | metagenome | reverse complement strand
CCACTCCTGGTTCAAATACTCAATGCTCATCCCTTTGATAAGATTGGGATACCGAGGGAAGGGGTGTTTGGAATCTGTTGTCCTTTTCTATCTACGCTTCACCTGGCAGAGAAGGTCACTCTCCTTCGTGAATTTGAGCACCTCCTTGTGGTTGACCTGAAGCCCTTCCCGCCTCAACGCTTCAGTAACTCGCCGGTAGCCGTATCGGGGGAACTCAAGGCAGATGGCTTCAATCCTTACCTCAAGTCCGCCTCCTTTTGCATCTCCTCAGGACTCTTGCTTTTAAGCTTATGATAGAAGCTGCTCCCAGCTAGTTTTATCACTTTGCACCCCCAACAGATGGCGAACCGAGACACCCCATACTCGGATGATTTGCCGTTTCTTGGGAACCGGCTGAGGCTGTTCTGTAACCCCTTTTTTAAGACCTCATTCTCCAGGGTCAGTTTGCCTACCAACCGCTCCAGCTTCTCTACCTTGTCCTTGAGAGCTCCTAGCTCGGTGGGCTCATTGTTGAATCTACCCCGAGAGTACACGTCCTTCCAGTGATAAAGCAGACTAGCGCAGATATTGTATCGGCGGCATAACTGGGCAGCACCGCTTTCACCGCTCAGCAGCTCTTTCACTACCTGGCGTTTGAATTCTAAGCTGAATGTTCTCTTGCTTCTCATAGCAGGGTCCTTTCTCCTCTCGATTATACTCTGACCCTACCAGACCTTCCTAATATTCCTAACCTATAGTGTCCAACATCAGGGGTTCACTCCAACACTCACCAGCCTTTGCCAATAGTTCTGTCGCTGATTCTGAAAGTTGTGGAAAAGGTGGTAAAGTGGCAAGAACTCCACAGTCAACAAAAAGGAGGACTTCCCGCCATGGCCAAAGGCTAAGAAAAATGTTGTCGCAGTTATGCCCGTGTTCGAAGGGAACTAGATTGGGTAGGTGAGAAGGGAAGGCAAGGGCATGGTAGTCGAGATTAGAATCGCGTCGGTGATCCCGGACACCTAGTTTCTCGCAGATTCCTTAGAGTTTCTTTGTTACCAAATTCTATCTTTTCTGTCCTTACTCTCCAACACCATTATCACCTATTTACGCTGCTGTGGTGGTGCTGGATTTGTATATCCAACCAATAACGACGCAGGTAGCAAGGATATCAACTCCTCCACATCCCATATCTCTCCTTTATTGAATATCTGCCTCACTTCCATAGGCTCTGAGTAAATCCCAACTCTACCCTTTTCAATATGGAATACTTGACCATTGATATTGCTCGCCTCATCAGTAGCCAGATAGACCACAATAGGTGACACATGCTCAGGACCTGGCATGCTCATGAATCGTTCATACTGCTCTTTGGTTATTAGACCAGCCTCAAGCCTTTTCTTCATGCCGGCCTTCACCTCATCGTCAAAGGTCATTCTTGTCGCCGCTATTGGAGCAAAACAGTTAGCCGTTACTCCATATCGCCCCATCTCCAGAGCTATAGACCTGGTGAGGCTAACCACACCTCCTTTAGCCGCAGCGTAGTTAACGTGGCCTACTGTGCCCCGCCATGCGTCTGAAGTGACATTTATGATTCTCCCAGACCTCTGCTCTCTCATCCTTACGCAAGCATGACGGCAGGTGTTGAAAGTTCCCTTGAGATGGACGTTTATCACTGTGTCCCAGTCATCTTCGGTCATATTCCAGATCATTTTGTCACGCAAATTGCCGTGTGCGTTCACCAGTATATCTATCCGTCCAAAGGTATCAACGCAGGTTTGTACTAATCTTTCGGCAGCGCAGAAGTCAACGACCGAATCATAATTGGCAACAGCTATACCACCATTTGACTTGATAGCACTGACTACATCCTCCACCGGCTGCTTAGCAGTACCACTGCCATCCCTGGCTGCCCCTATATCGTTGACTACTACATTAGCGCCTTCAGCAGCAAGAGCCAAACATATCTGTCTTCCGATCCCGCCTGCCCCTCCCGTTACCACTGCATTTTTCCCTTTCAATCTACTGGCCATACCTGAACCTCCTTGAGAATTTTGATAGCTATCCCACGTTCTAATGCGATGTTCTTTATAACAGCGTCCTCTTGACCTAACTCTAATTGCCAGTATCTAAGGCATGCCATAAATTATGACCCCACAGACAAACCTACCGGGATGTCCACCTTGGTTATGGCTCAAGCCTGTCTTGGGACTTTTCACCTGACGTGATGGTTCCTGAGCTCTTCCCTGGAGTTGTTTACATAGTTCGTATGTCTCTCGGCAACCGCTGGCTCCTATAGGATGCCCGAAAGACTTGAGACCACCACTGACATTCACCGGCATCTGCCCATCATGATAATAGGCCCTCTTGTCCGTGAATTCCCACTTATACTTCCCAGGCTCGCAGAGAAATAGCGACTCTGTAGCTATCAGTTCAGCGATTGAGAAGCAGTCATGAAGCTCTACCAGGTCAATTTCTTTGCTAGGCTCTTTTATTCCGGCTTCGGCATAGGCTTGCCGCGCTGCCATTTGCGTGGCATCCCAGTAAGTGAAGTCATAATCGTCCCTCTCCTTACCCCAGCCAGCCCCTGCCGATATGCCAAGCCCTTTAATGGTAACATAATCCTTCCGATACCTTTTAGCTTCGTTTGCTGGAACCAATATTGCAGCTGCTGCACCATCGGTTACCCCGCAACAGTCAAAAAGCCCTAGAGGCCAGGCAATTATTGGTGCATTTAAAACCTCTTCCAAAGTTACCTCTCTTCTCAAATGCGCCTTAGGATTTCTGGCTCCATAAAAATGACTCTTTACACTTATCTCCGCCAGAATCCGTTTTCCTTCCTCAAAGGAGAGCCCATATTTGGCAAAATAAGCTGTCGCTGCCATGGCATATCTCCCCGGAGCAGTGCCAAAAGCACCATATACCGGTTCCCACTTTCCTGGGTATCCAGCACCAAGCCCAGGAAAACCCGTATCCTTTAGCTTTTCAGCTCCAATTGCCATCACCAGGTCATAGGCTCCTGAGGCTATGCCATAAGCTGCCCCTCTCACTGCTTCCTGCCCTGAAGCACAGGCATTTTCCACCCTTGTTACTGGAGTGCCCTGTGTTTGAAGAGTTTGAGAAACCACTATGCCCGTGGAAGCACCACCCGCTGATTGCTGAGACCCTTGAAGTGTGCCTAGCCAAATAGCTTGGATGTCCTTGATCTCTATTCCAGCATCTGCACAGGCTTCTACAGCAGCTTCTTTGATCAAATCCTCTATTCCGGCATCCCACCTCTCCCCAAACTTTGAACATCCGACACCAATGATCGCAACCTTATCTTTTATACCTTCTCTCATCAATTAATCTCCTCTACCATCTCGCTGGTCTGCATTTCCAGAAGTAGTTGTGGACACCTAAAGCATCGTGAATTCGTCTGAATGTCAGTTCCATAGGCATCCCCACCTTTATGTTTTTGATATCCCGGTCAGTCATCTGACTGAAAAATCTGCCTCCTCCTTCCAAATTTACAGCAGCCAGAACATTGGGTGGATCGATGACTGGTGCTCTCTCATCAATGCTGAAGGTGAATAGAGTGCCCTTCTTATCCGATAAGCCAACCTCCTCGAGGAATTTCTCATCAGCCTGACAATACATGCAATATTTTTGTAATGGGAATTGAATCTTCCCACACTTCTGACATTTGTGTCCGTGAAATCTATAGACCCACTTGCGATCCCGCCAAATGTGAGAAAGCGAGGTCCGTGGAGTATATTCTGGAGTCTGCTCAAATTCCATGAGGCTTCTAAACTTGACATATTTGCCATAATTGTCAATCGTTGCTTTGGAATAGAGGTACCTTCTCAAGCTACCTCTATTGTTTCCGATGTCACCCGTGACTCGGAGCATGTAGGCATCAGCACCATCTCCGTAGTTGGCTAGCAATATCCTGTCCCCTGATTTGGCATCATCCAGAGCTCCTACAAGTATCATGAGAGCAAAGGCTGCACCCGTGTTGCCAACTTTGTCTAAAAGCGGCTCTTGTACCTGAGATGTGTCCAGTCCTAACATTCTGACCAGACTTCTATGGCTTCTAGCATCGGGAGCATAAAAGCACGCTTTGCCAACATCCTTTATCGTCAAACTCACAGCTCTTAACAAAGCGAGAACCGCTTTTTGCATATGAGGTAAATATCCCTGCTCGGCGATGAACCGGTCTTCCCATCTCTTGGGGAACTTGTCATATTCCAGTCTCCACATGTCTATAAACTCACTGCTTGTATGGAAACTCCCCTCAACTTGGATAGGCGTATCTTTGCCAATTAGAAGTGCCACAGCCCCATCCCCAAACAAGAGCTCCAAATCTGAATTTGGCGGTGGAATACGGCAATCGGAAGCTATTACTAAGACGTTATTAACCGAGCCAGATTTCACGGTATCCACGGCAAGCTGCAGCGCGATAGTCCCGCTTCTCAAAGAGCCGCCAAAATCCGCGGCTAATATCTCCCCAGGCAAATCAAGCGCCGCAGCTATTATGCTGGCTGACTGTTTTTCCTTATAGGGAGCCGTGGTAGAAGCAAAGTATAAAGCACCCACCGTGCCTCTGTCTATTCCTTGAAGGCACACCCTTGCTGCCTCTACACCCATAGTCAGGCTATCTTCATCAGCGTTAGCTACAGCTCTTTCACCCCTTGCAGCACTACCCCAAACTTGGCGAACGGTCTCCCCGCTAAGCCTGTAAAACGGGATATAAGCCCCGTATGACACAATTCCTGCCATCTTCCTAACCTTCCCTTTCTCTGATTCTAATTGCTAAATTATGCGTACTTGGAGATTTCTGGCTTTTCATAAGGTCAATCCCACCTGGTCACGGTGGAAATCGCTATCGCCAAAGCTCAATCTTGCGGCAACAGCCCGCCTAGAGAAGAGCTGCATGTCATGGTCCCAGGTAAATCCGATGGCGCCATGAATCTGATGTCCTAAAGCCATGACTCGCTTGCAGGTCTCGTTTACCCATACCTTGGCTGCAGATGCCTCTCTGGCATAGGGCATCCCTTCGCTTATCAGCCAAGCCGCCCGGTACGCCATCAGACGAGCCGACTCAACATCAACTGCCATGTTTGCACAGTGATGCTGAATTGCCTGAAAACTGCCAATAGGTCTACCAAACTGTATTCTAGTCTTAGCATATTCGACGCTCATCTCCAAAACTTGCTGCGCTTGACCAACCATTTCTGCGCACTTGGCAACCGTCGCCCTTTGTAGTATCTGTAACACTCCATCCCAACCACTGCGCAACATGTATTGCTCTGGCACTACCACACCGTCAAATCTGACTTTACATTGTTTGTCCTGAGCTATAGTTGTCAATAAATCGCAACTTACCCCCGGGCTTTTAGTCTTAACCAACAATATATGAATGTTCTCCTCTAGACTTGCTCTGCGGTTTTTTATTCTTGCAACACACAGCATCCAATCGCTGATATGGGCATACGGCACAAAAAGTTTGGTGCCATTGATAGTGTAACCTTTATGATTGGGCATAGCAGTTGTATTTATGCTTGAAGGAGCATATTTCGCATCTGCCTCTTGCAAAGCTAGTGTCATTGTCACCGCACCGCGTGCTATCTGGGGCAGAAACTCTCGCTTTTGCTGTTCATTCCCTAAATCCAGAATAGACAGCCCACCGAGAACAATGGTAGCGAAGAACGGACCGGGTAAACAGGCACGTCCCATTTCCTCCAAAAGAACCGTTAAATCAAGAAATGTCCCTCCTCCACCACCGTATTCCTCGGGGAACACTAGTCCATGCCACCCCAATTCTGCCATTTTTTGCCACAATTCCTGTGGATAGCCCATGCTGTCGTCTTCCATTTCTCTCACCAGCCTCTTAGGGCACTCAGCAGTTAAAAAATCCCGCGCCATTTTCCTCAACATTTCCTGCTGCTCTGAAAATCCTATGTCCATTTATACCTTCTCCTTCAAGTAAGGGTAGCCCCAATAATTCTAATCCTAGCAACTCATGAACTTCGAGGCAGCTTTAGGCCTCTCTCCGCAATAGTGTTCCTTTGTATTTCGGCAGTCCCAGCACTAACTGTTCCCGGCAACGCCCACAGATAATGGCGCTCGATAACGCCCTGTAGCGGTGCCAATTTTGACCCGGGCTCCAATTGTATATATTGTCCCAATACTTCTATGCTCACCTCAGCAACATGCTGCTGGAAAAGTGTCCCAAATAGGCGCGATATAGATGCCATGTAGTCCGCCTCTTTTCCTTTACTCTGCAGGTCTAAGACACGATAGGCAATGAGCTGAGCTGCATCACCTTCAATGACCACGTCAGTCAACTTGCGCCGTACAAATGGGTCCTCGATGAGAGAAGCACTATGACACTTTGTGCTCTTAGCATAGTCTATCAAATGATACAGGCAGGCCTGTGCCTGCTTGATCCGATGAATCCCAGAACGCTCATATCCCAGCATAGCAAGCGATACCCTCGCGCCCTGATTTTTCTCACCTATTAAATTTGATTTTGGCACCTCGACGTTATCAAAGAAAACCTCACAGAAAAATGCCCCCGCGGTGTTGCGTAATGGCCTCACCGTAACACCCGGAGATTTCATGTTTAGAGCGAATGCACTGATTCCCCTATGTTTTAAAGACAGGTCAGGCTCCGTTCTAGCAAGGAGGAACATCCAGTCAGCGAGACTGGCCGCGCTCGTCCATACTTTTTGACCGTTGATCAGATAATACCTGTCATGCTCCACGGCCTGTGTGCGCAGAGCAAAAAGGTCAGAGCCTGCTTCCGGCTCACTGAATCCCTGACACCAAGTTGCCTCGCCACTGGCAATCTTGGGCAAAAACTCACTCTTCTGTTCCTCAGTTCCAAACTGAATTATGGTAGGGGCAACCATATTGTCACTTATTAGGTCTGGACCTGGGATCTGATTGAAATAGAATTCCTCGCTGACAATGAACTGCTTGACCACGCTGCCCTGTCCTCCATATTCCTTAGGCCAAGCCAGGGAATGCCAACCTTTAGCTCCTATCTTCCGCTTCATTTCATAATAGTATTTCTGCTCGTCTTCAGTCTCTGGGTGAATACTCGAAGGTAAATCAGTTCTCCGTTCCCTGGTTATAAAGTCACGAACCTCTTGCCTGAAACTCTCCTCTTCTGCACTAAAGCGAAAATCCATACTTGTCTCCTTACGGTTGTGTGTCAATAAGTCATCTCCAAGTAGCCCTATCTTTCTATATCCACGCCTTTAGGCTTTTCCCCAAAGCCAATTTCGCTCTGCCGTGAGACTGAAATACCCATAGATTACAAACCTATCAATCGAAAGTCGCCGAGATTACTTTTGCTTGTCCTCCTTCTCTCTCCAGACACCTTCAACGAGCACCTTCTCTCGGGGGCGTTCCCAATGCCCTCCGGTAGGTGTAGCTCGATATTGCTCAGGCAATACTATTCCATTCTGCGTAGCATACTTAATCATCCTGGCTACCTCCACTACCCTGATACCTACATTTCTCGCCCTAAGGACTCCGGCTTTATCCCCCAGCACCCCTTCTTTCAAATATTTGGGCCTTTCTCCATAGGCAGCCGTGCTGGCTATAGCCCAACCTCTTGCCACAGGTAGTAGCGCCAGTTTGGTTAAGTTCTCCATGGTGTCTAGGGCTTGTTCCAAGCCAAAGCCGAAGAAACCAACGGTCAGGTAACCTGCCGCTTTGTTGTGGAATTTCCTGGTGAAAAAGGCAAAATATCTGGACCTTGAAAAAAGGATGGGCAGTGGTGGAGCCAGAGTCATCACCCAAGTAGGAGCCCCAAAAATGATGCCATCGCTTTCTAGTATTTTGTCGAAGACGAAATGTGCGTCATCCTTTATCTTACATGGTGCCCTATTCTCTATGCACCATTGGCAATGCCGGCACATAGCTATGTTTTTGTCAGCCAGGGTAATAAACTCAGTCTCTACACCACCAACTACGTCACCCACCTCTTTCGCCGCCTTTAGGCTTTCTTTGACCAGTGTGTCGCAATTGCCGTCCTTGATCGGCGTTCCAGAAATACCCAAAATTTTTACACTCACGGAGTTCATGCTCTTTGCCAAGTTTCACCTCACTGTGTTTTTGTTTTCAAGTATGCTTTCACAGCTGAATTATACTGAGGCGAACCCCACCTAGGTGGGTTCGCCTCAGCAGCCTTTATTTCTTATATTGAGCTGGCCTCAAATCGGGGGCAGAAAGCCAATCAGTTATAGGAACCGGTTTGGCATTCTTCACCTGGGCAATGCGAACATCGCGTGGTTCCGGCTTGTCGGCACTGTAGCTGTATCTAACAAGCCCCAGTGGACTGAAATTCTTCAGCTTCACGAACTGTTCTCTTACGGCAGGCCCATCAAGTTTGTCCCAACCGACAGCATCTACAGCCCTAGAGATAACCTCCGACATAAGAGCTCCGTAAACCCAGCCAATTACATACCCTTCACCCGCCTCCTCTTGCTTCCCGCCTTTTTTCTCCAGTACAGATGCTATCAGCTGGATTCCTGATTTGTCTGTCTCCGTCCAAAAAGGCAGGCATGTTACACCAATGGCTCCTTCAGATTCTGCTGGTCCCATAAGGATAGCCTTCGTTTGCACCACCCCCCAGGGCCCAGAAACCCGGTGAATCATGCCTGAAGTGGTATCATACAGGTTCTGATTCAGCATACCCAAAGCTTTAGCACTCTTGTTAATTATCCCGGGACCGTGGGCTGTAGTGTTATCGTAAACCCAGTTAGCCCCCTTAGCCTTTATTCTGCCGAGCTGGGTGGATACATCCAGGTCCCTCGGGCCAAATAGTTCCTCAGCCACAATCTCAACACCTTTACTGGAAGCATACTTTCGCATCTCATCAACCAGGATGGCTCTACCAAAGGACGTATCCCAAGTAAGTATAGCCAGTTTTACCTTCTGTCCTGTTTTCTTGGACCAGTCTGTTGTCACCCAGTCAATGAAAGCTCCAAGGCAGTCGGAGTATGCGGGGATGGTGGCGAATGAATACCCCGCTGGATAAAGGGCGAGGGGACTAGCTGCCATAGTGCAGTTTACTATTTTGTCCTCGACAAGACGGTCTCTCAAAGCCTCGGCTTCAGCAGAGCCATAGGTGAATATCATGAAAGGTCTGGGCTTCTCTTCCTTAAATGCGGCATAGGCTGCCAAAGCCGCATCGAGCTTACCACCGGTGTCCCTATAGACCTGTTCCAAGGGTACACCCTGGATACCTCCCTTTTCCCTATTCAGCCAGGCTATATAGTCGGTTAGGCCTGTGACTACTGGAACACTGCTAGCAGCGATGGGGCCACTTAGGTCACCGAAGTGATAGATAACGACCTTGTTTGGCTTAGCTGCTGGTGGGGCAGTAGCTTTACACCCCAGTATTGGGACAAGCACCAATACCATCGCAACTACTAGCAAACATAGCACACTGACATTTTTCTTATTCAACTTAAACCTCCTCCATTAGATTGAATCGACATTTAAATAACGTTCTACAGGTCTACCATTGTGTCACCTCCCTTACTGCAAGAACCTTCCATGTCCCACCTTCTGCAACTCCGCGTTCCATAATTAATGGTCTAACTAATAAGGAAAGGGGCGTAATCGATAGGAAGCCTTGAACATTTCCCATCGGTGCGCCAGCCCCCGGGGCTCAAAGATTACGAACAAAATGATGACTAGCCCGTAAATCATCGGACTTATGGCTGACTGGAGGAGCATCGCCCAAGCAGGGATAGTTTTAGCTAAAGACATCACCGACATTTTGCTCAACTCGTCTAAAATCCGTAAAAAAGCAGTGCCAAAAACAGCTCCGGCTGTGCTCCCCATGCCACCGACTATCACCATTCCTACATACCATATGGAGTCCATCAGCGTGAAATGCTCTGGGTTTATGGCTCTTGTCCAGTGCGCCCAGAGACAGCCAGCAACACCCGCATATACCGAGCAGATAAAGAAAGCCAGCAGTTTATAGGCATATACATTAACTCCCATTACTTCAGCTGCTAGATCGTTGTCCCTGATAGCAATAAAAGCCCTGCCCACTCCTGTCCTTGCCAGATTCTTCGCAAAGAGGGTCATCAATGCTGCTATGGGAATAATGATGCAGAACATACTCTGCGGAGTCCGGCATACAAATTCACCTATCGCTGGTGCCGGCACCCGCAGGCTGCGGGTACCACCGGTAAGCAGACCCAGCGGGTTAATAATCAACATAGGAATGATAAACTGTGCTGCCAGGGTTGCCATGGCTAAATAGAAACCTTTAACCCTTAATGATGGCAGACCAAAAATAAGCCCAACTACGCCAGAAGTGAGAGCAGCGCAAGGTAAGGCTACCCAGAAAGAAAATCCCAGCTTTGTGGTAAGCACTGCAGAAGTGTAAGCCCCCACAGCCATAAACGCCGCCTGCCCCAAGGAAATCTGACCACAGTAACCTATAAGAATGTTAAGCCCATGCACTGCAATCAGGCTGATGCCCATGAGATTAAATAAATTCAGTAAGGGACCACCAGCAAACAAGGGTAAGCTGAAAAGGAAAAGGAAACCAGCTATTAGCAATATCCACTGCAAGCGAGTGCGGACAATCGCCATGTCCTGGGCATAGCTGCGATTGAAGGTCCCGCTTGGCAGACCCAGAGACATCTTATATCCTTTCTATCCGCTTAAGTCCGAAAAGCCCCTCGGGGCGGATAATCAATATCAGAAGCAAAATGATATAAGGTGTTGCTTCCATTAGCCATGTTGCTATCAGTCCTCCAGCTAGGTTCTCCAGCACTCCCACTGCTAGTCCACCAACTACAGCACCAATAACAGAGTCCAGACCGCCAAACAGGACAGCTGGGAAAGCCTTGAGCCCGACCAGCGAGATAAACTGGCTGATGCCAAGCCTATAGGCCAGCAGGATGCCACCTGTTGCAGATATTAATCCACATAGCGTCCAGCTGAGGCTAAAAATAACCCTGACATTTATCCCCCGTGCTTGGGCTACCTGATGGCTATCAGCAGTAGCTCGCATAGCCAACCCCACTCGTGTTCGCTGGTAGAACAAAAACAACAGTACAAAAATGACCATGGCTACCAGGAACGACCATAGCAGGTCATGAGATAATACAATCCCACCAACTGATACCGGGGCTCCGGGAAGAAAGTCAGGCATGTACTGGTGATAGGTGCCCCAAATTGCCACGGCTATTCCATTTAGAAAGTAGGTTAGAGCCAGCGTCACCAGAACTGCACTTAACAGAGGTTGTCCAATTAGGGGGCGTAATATCAACCTCTCG
>FWPV01014933.1_pt1 | contig 11276 bp, 9 predicted proteins | sample 2228371 | NCBI WGS metagenome assembly FWPV01 (sample SAMEA103939776, study PRJEB20133) | metagenome | reverse complement strand
CCGTAGTCGGCGAAGAAGCTGGTGGGGGCGAGCATGAGGATACGACACATTTTTTAGGGATTAATCAGTGCTGTGTCTACAAAAATACCCACCAGCGGGACGACCAAGGCTTCCGGCCCGAGCCGGGTTTTATCCTGCCAGATAGTATCATTTGGCTCGACAAGCTGGATCCCAATTCTTATATGGGCAGGCAATGGCTCCACTTCGATAGTGAAATGGCCATCTTCCTGAATGATGCCGCTGCCCAGCTCAACCCCCATATGAGTCAAGTCGAGGATTTTAATCGCTGTCCCCTTTATGCCGGTACCGCGGACCAGAGTAGCACCGGCCCGAATTGGGCGTGCAATCTGAAAACGATCGGTGACCGGCGGTGTCACAAGAGGAGATTGAGAAGCTGGTACGCTCGTGGTTGTGGCAATAGGCGAAAGTAAGGGACTCAATTCCACGGAGGTGGCGATGGTTGCCGGTTTAGTTGTTGGTAATTCTTGTAACGGCTGGCAAGCAACAAGCCCAATGATTGTTAGTCCAATGAGAATATAGCGGACAATATACATGTAGAAAAGCCTCGGAGGCAACACAAACAAAAGAGGGGCTACTTTTTATCAATAGCCCCTCTTTTGTAACTCAAGAGAGACTCAAGGTGTCACGTTGAATGCCTCATAGTTGATATTGTCTTGTACAACACCAGCCAGAGGCGCTTCGTTGATGATGCCGATGATCGGTTGATTCGCAGTTACAGTTACCGCGGCCAATGAACCGTCGGGTAGTCCGGTGCCCCCCGCCCAATTCGCCAACGGATAGACACTCGTGTTGGTCATATCAAGGAGCAACGCCGACTGCTTGGCCGGAATGTTGAGGTTGTTGTAGGTGTATGTCGTCGTGCCCACCTTGAAGACCACCGTTGCCGTAGCCGGATTATCGCTCACGTTCTGGATTGACATGCCACTTCGCTTGCCGCCGAAGTCCTCCTTGAACACTGGGGCGACCAACTTAGTTGTTGCTGCTTTGGCGGGGAAAGCGGCATACGTAGTGGCGCGCTGCGTGCATCCAGCACTACATGGCAGAAAGGCCTCGTTAACCACACCGGCGATGTTGCCCGTTGCAGTTGCTTCCGCTGAAGCCAGGCAGCCGGCAGGAAGCAGAGACGAGTCCAGATAGGTGGTGGACTGTTTCGGCTGCAACGTGCGAACAGGTTCCGTGGCGGTAAACGGTGCCGGACAACTGCCGCCAGCGCCCCGGTATACCATCGTGACGTTTACAGGGGCATCGCTCACATTCTGTACCTGTAGGCCGGTGGAACGTCCACTGAGTTGCTTCTTGACGACCGGGAATAGAATCCTGGTATCGAAGTCATTAGCTGTAAAACCCGTTGTGCCCTGCAGGATCAAGGCCGGAGCTGTAGTTGTTTCGTACTCGAGCACCATACCGGCCAGATTCTGGGTCGAAGTAACGGTCAGTGACCCGATACGACTGTTGGGAACACCTGCATCGGCCGGAATGATTACCGCCATTTGGCCGGGGGCCAGAGAGGGCGAATTATACGTGTATTCTACTGGAGACGGATCGGTCAGCCCGGTACCCATCAGGAATTTAGCTGTGAAAGTGGCACTAGCAGTGCCGGCATTCTGGATATAGAACGCCGTGGTCTTGGGGCCAAAAGCCGCCTTGGCCAACGGGAAGACCAACAAGGTACCGGTGCTGGCATCATCAATGCCCCGATACTGAGCTGCGGCGGTGCCGCCAGCAACGCCTCTAGATCCTGACAGGCGATTCGTCACATTGACCACTGCTTTGATGGGTTGGTCAGACGACACTACAGCAGAGCCAATAAAACCAGCTGGTACGCCCGGCACATCTTCCGCAAAGAACGTGACCGCTCCCCCGGCAGGAATGGTCCAATCCCTGGTGTATGTGGTTGCTGGATTAGTCATGTCATACAGCGTGACTGACGCTGTGGCTTGTGAGGTACTGACATTCTGAATAGTGTGGCCAGAATAGAACCCGCCTCCCGGCGGTCCACCGGACGCGCTCACGCCAACGGCACTGACAATGAGCGCTATGATCAGCAGTCCTGTGATACCTAAGCGCCGCGAAATGGATAGCATAGACAGCTCCTTTCTTAGATGACTTGTGGGATAGCACATCCACACTCAAAATCCACAATCCATCATACAGTACTTCTGCGCGAGATACAATAGCCTGTATGGGTTAATTTGCGGTCTCAGCCCAGATATCCCAAACGGCGTAGCCGCTCTGTGAGCTCTGTCTCTTCATCGGGGGAAAGGACGAGCTCACTCGCTGACTCCATCTTCGGTTGCAGGATTGCTTGGCTGACAGGCGTCCATAAACGTTCTTCGGAATCTCGTAGTAATTGTTCATACAAGACTTGTCCTTCCATAGGTGCATCGGTGGCAACGCCAAGCAGGTGCAGGACTGTGGGCGCAATATCCACCAGAGAGTATGGTTCCCGCCACGAACGTTGAGCAAAATGCGGGCCTGCGCAGGCCGCCATCCCGATTTCGCGGTGGCTCCCGGTTTCGAAACTGGCTGGTTGTTCAAACACAACGCCAGGAATCGCTCCGAACTCATATCCCTGTCTGGTGATGTATGCCAGATCTCGCATAAATACCACCAGGTCGGGGGCTCCCTGCAGGATCGCGTCGCCGAACAGGTCTTCCCCGCGCATCATTCTGGTTACCACAGGCAGCCGATCATCTGGATCAACCAACGCAGATAGTTTTTCCTCCAACAATGTCAGCAGAGTTTGGTATTCCCGGCCCGGTTCAACGATTCCTTGGGGTTCCCGTCCGTGCAAGTTAATAAAGATCTGACCATGATAACCGTAACTGTAAGCACGAGAACGATGCCAATCCACGATCTCAGGAAACACAGCGCGTTCATGGGCTGGAAATGCATCCAGTTGTGCCTTCAGCACACGACGCAACCAACGCTCAAAGGCAGCAAACCCCATTCGTTGCAGCTGTCGGGAGACGCGTTGGCGGGTTAGGCCCAAGCGTAACATGGCTCCCTGCAAAAATGAACGCGAATTCGCGGAAGGTGCTGTTGCCAGCAAACCTTCTTGTCTGAGCCACTCATTTAAATATACGTCCTTATAGAGTGGTCCAAAGCCATGATCGGAGACGAGGATGACATCCACGTCTGGGCCAGCCGCCTCCAAAAACTTGGCAAGCTTGCCGTCAAGATGGCGGTAGTATCGCTCAATCGTGTCTGCATAATGACCATCAGCCAGGGAATTGTGCTGCGGATGTGATTGGTCCATGTGTTTCCAGAAGTAATGTGATACCTCATCCAGATCACGGAACACTACGATAAACAGGTCCCACGGCTCCTGGCAGAACAGGTCGAGCGAGACGTCGGCCAGTCGGTCCGTCATCTCGTATATGTCTTGCAGATAGGCGTCTTCACGTCCTGGTTGAAAGAACTCGATCCGATTCACACGATACCCGGCTCTCTTAATCTCAGCGCCGAGCTCAGAAGGATAGGTAAACGGCCGACCTTCGGGTGTGCCTAGCCCGGTGATCATGATACCGTTGATTGGAGTGGCGGGATAGGTCACAGGCACATTGATCACAGCCACCCGTCTACCGGCCTGACTGGCCAGCGCCCAAAAGGTGGGTCGCTTCAAATCATTCGCTGTGACTAAGCGCAGCCGATAATCATCATGCCGACGTTGCACGAAATCGAACACTCCATGTTGGCCGGGGTAAACTCCTGTGGCAAAGGAAGCCCATGCTGCCGGTGATAACACCGGGATCACCGAACGCAACGGGCCATATCCTCCGCGTTGCATAAGGCTTGCCAGGGCTGGCAATTTGCCAGCTCTGGCCCATTTCTCAGCCAAATCCCACGTCGCACCATCATAACCAACCACGAGAACACGTGCACGTGCATTTTTATCAGTACTGACTTTCATTTGTTTGCCTCGATCACTGTTGGCTCCTCAGACGCGATACGCCGTAGCTGGTGTAGCACCAGCAAGGAGACCGCACTCAAGAATACCGCAGATGAAATCAACCGACTCCACGCAGACCCCACTGGGCCAAAGGAGGGGATCAGCAGCCAATTGGCAACCAAGTTCACGCTCAAGCTGATCAACAAAACGCCAGCCACACGATTCTGGTGTCCTACCGCTATCAAATAGCGCACCAACGGAACGTTGACAAAGAGGAAAACAACGTTCCAGATCAGAATCACCAATACCTGTTCGGTGGCCTGGAAGCGCGCGCCGAAGATTTCTCGGACTAACCAGTGAGCTGTTAGCACAGTCCCCAGTGCAATCACCAAGCCAAATGCGAACATATTACGCGTTGAGCGAAGGATAAATGCACCTACCACCTGAGGTCCCTCACTGCGCAGACGAACCAGGCGCGGATAAACCGTCACGCGATAAGCTTGTGCTACTAAAGTTAATAGATTGACAATCGAGGCGGCTGCGGCATAGATCGCAACTGTGGCAGAGGATTGGAGCGCCGACAGTAGGATCACGTCGCATTGGTATTCGAGAGCCGACAGCAGGCTCACCGTGCCGAAACCGGGCATCAGCCCGGCCATTCGGCATAAGAGCGGTCGCTCCAGCTTCAGAGGCTTTAATGTCGTTCTAGATGCCCTGACCGTCCGAACCGCATTGAGGGCCACGATCGCAGCACCGATCAAGGAGCTGATCGGCCAGAGGACAGCTATGGCACCCACGCCTCCGGCCATGAGCGCAATGCTGCCTACGCCTGCGCGTATCAACAATACCGTGAAAGCAGAATATATCAAACTCCTCAACGCGCCAAACGCGTAAAGAACCGCGTGTCCAACACCCACCAGGCCGTCGAATACCGCGCTCGACACAATCAAATAAAACGCATTCAAGTAGTTTGTGGGTATCTGATTCACCGTTCGTCCGAACAAGATCGCGATCCAACAAAATAACATAACTGCAGGCATACGGAGTGCGCTGTAGGCGGCGACCAGTTTGAGGACATCCCCCGGCGCTGTTGTCATTTCGCGGACGAGTAGATCATCAATCCCTCCAAATAGCGTCGTTAGGATGGCTAAATAACCCATTGCCAGGGCAAACACTCCGGCGTCTTCTGGCCCACATAGACGTCCAACTAAGATAAAAACGATTGTTCCGGATGCTCGCCACATTGCATTGGCTATTAATGCAAAAAATGCCTCTTGTAGTGTATCAGATGATTGAGGATAAATTCTATGCAGTCTCATGCTTGACGTTCAGCCACTATGGTCAGGATCGCGCCCCGCTCCAGGCGATCTACCAGTGCGAAATAGGGCCTGAATAGATAGCGCCATAGCGAAAAGCGTACGAGGGCCTCCAGGCCCTGACGCAGTGCCGTATACCCTAATCGGGCACGCAGCCCGATGATGACACTGTTCGCGAAGGTTGTGTAGCGGCCATAAAAACAGTAGCTGCGCAGCACGCGATACCCGCTGATCTCGAGCAGTCGTATAATGTCTTGTTTACGAAAAATCCAGAAATGGCGTGGCACATCTAAACCCGTCCAATATGGCCCGAATATCCGCGCGTCGAAACTGTCCAGATTGGGGACACTGACGATCAATAATCCTTGTTGGGTAAGCAAACCTCTCAAGCGATGTAACGCGCTGCCTGGATCAGGTAGATGCTCGAGTACATCCCATAATGTGATTACGTCGAAGCTTCCTGCTGGCCATGGCGCATTTTCGACCTGTCCATTGAATACATCTAAATGGAATCTTTGAACGGCATAAGCGGCAGCGCTAGAATCAATTTCTATGCCCGCCAATCGCCATTGGCCATAGCGGCGCATCTCATTCAAAAAAAGGCCCGTTGCACAGCCGACATCGAGCAAGGCCCCATGCTGACGCAATCGGTATACTTGAAGGCAACGGGTGCGCAGCTGCCGGTGCTTGAGCCAACGCATTACGGGAGAACGGAATGCATCCTCGATGGCACGACCAAAAGGCTGATAACTTGGGGGGTAAAAGCGACTGATTGCTTCCTGTGTGGGGCGCGGCGATTGATACAGCAGCCCACACTCATCGCACGTGACCAGACGAAACAGCCCAGGCAAACCATAGGCCCAATCGGCCAATTCATACTTTGGCGTCTGACCTGCACTACCACAAATCACACAACGGACTACCTCGAAATCCCCATCCATAGTTGCTTGTCGCCCAGCTCTGTCTATCTGCAAACCCGCACACGTGGTCCGAGGACGGGCAGTAAACTCGCCGTCGGCATAAACGCTTCACCGGATGGCGTGTTTTCTAGCATGAGCCAGATTTCTCCTCTGCGTCCTTTCCAGAAACTCAGAGGCACAGGGGAATTGTGCTGATCTGTATTCAGCGGCCAACGATCGGTGGCAAGTGTTTCCCCATTCATCGCAAATATTAGGTGCGCTGTCAATGCAGTGTCTTTGAGGGGGCGACGCCACCTGGTCACAAGATAGAGGCGGCCATCTTCCATGCGGAAGTCGCACCCCCAAAAAGCAACGTCGCCGAATTCAGCAAGGGGTGTAGTCGCTGTTCTCCCCATCGGTTCCAGTAAAGGCGATCCCTCTTTGAATCCTGGCTGTAAACCCCAAAAGAGGTCGCCATACCAGTCGGCAGAGCGTTCAAGGGCCTGTAATCGCTCAGGAGTCAAGAGCCAGATCGCCGTAAGTGTCCAAATCAACACGAGAAGTCCAATCTGCATTAGTTGAGGCAGCTTATTCACAAGGCATCCCCTTGAAGATCGTGTATTTTTCGGAGGTGAATACCGAACGGGCGCCACCTTGCTCCGCACGCAACGCCTCCGCACTTCCACGGCGTACGACTAAAAAGTCGGGGCATATAATCTTCTGGCGAGAATTGTCCAGGTGGTCTATGGAAGATTCCGCGTAGACCAATTTATTCTGTAAACCAGGGCCAAAAAGGGGATACAGAATGACGCCTCCCCATCCATAAGCAATGGTGGTGCCTGCAGGGATATTTTGCTCAGACCATCTCAGCGCCTCATCCATTGCTGGCACCTGATTCATGAATGCTGTGCGTCGCATTCGAGACGGAAGCGATAAATTTCGTAGCACATCGGTTGCACTTGCTTCACCGTGTGCAGGCGCCATGAATAGCATAAGAGAGGCCAGCAAAACTATCGTAGCAGAAAGGAGCCGCCAGCCGATTTTATTGAAGACCTCCAGCATGGTTGCCACACATACACCCGTAACACCGATCGAGGCGATGACATAACGCGTATGCCAGTTGGCTGGCGTCAACAAAAGAGTAGCCAGGAAATAGAATAATATCCCCCACTTGCGGCTAGAGGGCTGTTGAAGCGTTTGGATCGCAAAAAAGATTAAGCTGGGCCCTCCTAGGGCAAACCATAGTGGCCCCAGTCCGCCGAGTCGCATATCTGCTGTGTAGTGCGCAGCAGCCTCGCGCCATATCGTGATGAGGCGCAACCAACCGGGCATTTCGCGCAATGAAGAAGGCAAAGCCTCTTGATAAAACTCATCCGTTGTCCATACACCAGGCAAGAGCATTTGGCCATTTAATGTTATCTGCATGGGCCAGAACGGATTCTGATAATGCACCAAATTGAAGAAATACCAGCAGCCTCCAATCGCGATGCAGGCAATGATCGCGACTCCTAGACCGATCGCTGTCGTCTTCACTCCGACCCTGTCATAAAACAGTGCCCACCCCAGGAGCATGAGCAGCACGAGGGCATGAATCGCGCCTGCGTACTTGAGGCCGATGAGAAGCCCCATCCCCAGGCCCACGATCAGTGACCGCCATACCGTGCCGAGCTGGTCGTCTATCGCAAGGGCCAATGAGACCAGGGAAATCGCGGCTACCTCCAGGTCAAAATAGGCCGCCCGCGCTTGAAGCATCGTTACGGGAGCGGTCGCAAACATCAAAGCGCCCAAAAAGGAGGCTGAACGACCAGCACCTACTTCGCGTGCCAATGCATATATGGCCAACGTGCCTAGCGCCCAAAATGGGAACTGGACGAGATCGGCAAGAGTATCGTCTCCTGTCAGGAGCATCGTGTAGGCGAGCAGCAAAGCACCACCTTGTGGATAAGCCCGAATACCTCGATAAGGCGTATCTATTGCCCAAATGTTCTCGTTCTGGATGTGAAAGGCGGCCATAGGCAGATTTTGGGCCAGGCCATCCCAATCAGTGGGTGGAAGGAGGATCCCTAGCCACAATATCAACAACATACTTATGAACAATATCCCCAGTCCTACGACAATGGTCGGGCTGCGCCGGGCAGAGCGTGTGATCAGGTGAAGACTTTCGGCGATTTCTCTCAGCGCTCTAAGCAACGACTTTCGACACAATACAATTTGAAGCGAGCTAACCGTGGAAATCAAAAAAACGATAGCGGTTTGATTTAGCTGCGATATCAAGCCAAGAAGGATCAGCGCAGCGGTAACCTGGGCCACTGCGAGGATAAAGCTGCCCAAAATCAGGCTTCGGCGTGAATGACAGACGGCGGCCCATAAACCCAGGGAGGAGGCCAGAAGGAGAGTGGAGACGGCGAAAAAAGTCCACATACCTTATCTGTCCAAAGGATGGGCAACCGACCTCAAGTCTTGGAGACCTCGAAATATCGGTTCATATTGCCTCGCGAACGCCTCTCAGGTACTCGCGGATTACATTCCAATTTAGTTGATGCCTCAAGAGATGATGCGATGCGGTCCAGAGGGCATGTGCCAATCGAATCGCTAGATTTAGCACATACCACAAATTGTGTGTATGGCGACGGTAAAAGATTAAACTGCTTTTTACCTGGAAATACTGTTTCAAAGGCGAGTCCTTTCCACCAGAGCTCACGGAAAGTGCGTGCCACATCAGGGCTTGTGGCACGTACATGGCAAGCCACCCCGCGCGTTTGGCACGCAAGCAGAAGTCAAGATCCTCATAGTACATGAAGTACTCTTCGCTGAAGCCCCCTATTGCTTCGTAGACTGAACGTCGAATCAACATGCCACACCCGCTGATAAAGTCAACTAACTCGGGCGTTTCCGACTGAACCTGGTATTTCGGTGATGCCGTGCGTACAATATAGATCGGCCAATTGAACCGAATACCTGTAAACCAGGGAATTTCAGGACGATCCGCATAGCAGATCTTGGGGCCGAAGATCCCCACATCAGGATGGGAGCGAGCGACTTCTATCAGCCTGGTCAACATATCTGGCGCAATCAGGGTATCATTGTTGAGAAGGAGGGCATACTCGACCTCACGCTCAAAGATGTGCCTCAGCCCTTGATTACATGCGTGAGCGAATCCTTTGTTTGTTTCATTGCGAACCAGAACTACTGAAGGGTAGTGGGTCCGGATCGCCTCATAAGACCCGTCGGTCGAACCGTTGTCTATCACGACGATCTCAAATCTGGGGTAAGATAGATGTGTCAGGCTTTCCAGACACGCAAGCGTATAAGTGATTGCATTCCAGATAGGGATGACTATCCCCACAGCCGGCCAAGGCGTAATGTGGGAGGACATACTCCCCTCAGAGTGAGGAGCACTGATCGGATGATGTTCTACGACTGTCATAAGTTAACACATCCACCAGAGATTTCCATCGCTGCTCGCTGTTGGTCCGGGAGACACCAACGCCGACACGAAGCGCTGAAGTACAAAGACGCGTTATTATAGCTTCAGATAAAGCACGCGCATCACCCGGCTCCACCAGAATAACGTCATCTTCCTCTGTAACTGCCTCCGGTATGCCGCCCACTCGGCTGACGATAACGGGGGTGCTGAACCCCAAAGCAAGCTGAAGCACCCCGCTCTGGGTAGCGGCTACATAAGGTAAGACAACCACATCGGCCGCCTTGAAGTACAAAGCAACTTCTTCATTCGGCACATAACGGTCCGCCAATTGCACGTTTTGTTCCAGGTTCAACGCTTTGATCTGTCGCTCGTAGTTCCTTCGGTCTTCCCAAAATTCTCCGACTACTAACAGATGTACGTCTGAAAACTGTTCCCGTACTGCAGGTAACGCCTCGATCAGAACATGCAACCCCTTATATTCTCGCACAAAGCCAAAAAACAACAACACCGGGATGGTGTGCCGTATGCCCAGACGTTGGCGTGCCTCTTCGCGCGTGATGAGGTGCTGTTCGAGCATGTCATACAAAGGATGGGGAATTATCTCCACATGTCCAACAGGAGCGATTTGCAACAGCCGCATCTTCTCTGAGGACGACTGGACGACCACCTGATCAGCCTGCCTTAATACCAGGCTGGCAAGCATTTTGCTCCAGATCCGGTGCTCATGGGGCAACACATTGTGGCAGATGACTGCAATCTTGGCCCGACACCTCCACCGCAGCAGCCATTCCAATGCCAGCCATACAGGAAACCAGAACTCATGCCACCACTGGAAAACGACTAGCTGCGGCCGATAAGCACGGATTTCCAGAAAGGTTTTGAACCAGGAAAGAGGATTGAGCGAATCAATCAGATAGCGGACGTTTGACGCTGCCAAGATCTGCGTGCTCGGATCCCGATCCGTTTTTCCTGGGAAAAGCCAAGAAGGATACTGGCGGCGAAAAGAAACCAACAGCACATCATGGCCAGCGTCCAGCAGTTTCTGGTTCAAGACTGTTGTATAGTGAGCGATACCTCCTCGAAAGGGGTGAGTTGGCCCGACGAGTACGACCTTCATGATCCCTTTTCGTTGGTAGCTATACGATTACGATATAGTTGCGGATTCACGGCGTGGCACATAGCTGATTCATCTAATCCGCCTCCCAAGAACACGTTAATCTGCTCTACCAGGGGAGACGGGTCAAAAACGAGTTTATTGTAATCTACCATCAGAACAGCGAAGTTCGGTTGGGCCATTAGCCACGTTTCTATCTGCCGCAGGTGTTTTCTAAAAATCTCTGCCAGTTCTTCATCTGATGTCGGCTCAGCCGGTTCATGATGTCGGGCTAACATGCGACGTTGTGATGCCATTACTTCGCCCAAATGGCGTTTCATGAATATGACTTTGTATGAGTAAATAGATGGTAGAGACTTGAGCAATGGCGAGACGATCTTAATCGCTTTTCCGCGCGCTTCTGATAACCACGCTGCTTCGCCAGCACCGAGTTTTTTGACGTTTTCGAATTCAAAATATCCCTCCGGGTTGTCTTCATCTGGCTGTCGCACATGATCAACCAGCAAAGGCAAACCGCCTGCCTGCAACATCTTCATCATGAGTGATGTGCCAGATCGCGGCAACCCAGAGACGACCACGATATCATCGTTCTGCGCCATGAAGCTCA
>FWPV01014932.1_pt1 | contig 11277 bp, 10 predicted proteins | sample 2228371 | NCBI WGS metagenome assembly FWPV01 (sample SAMEA103939776, study PRJEB20133) | metagenome | reverse complement strand
ACTGGGAATAACGAAAGAATAAATTCCAAGACAAAAAATCACCGCACCGGGATAAAGTACCCATTCTGCAAATCCCCCAAAATCTGGGATCCACAATCCGAGTAGTTCTTCAATCGGCAACGAATATATCGCTACATCATCCAAATCCATCAAGGATCTTGTTGATAATTGAGTATATTCCGCCAGCGGCAGCAACAAAACAGCCGCCAAGAGAACAGCAACCAACAATACAACCGGAATTTCAACGATTCTATTGATTGGAAAGGATTTGTAACTTTTTGCCTGCAAAAATGTTTCGTAAACCACAAATCCCCCCCACAATAAAACCGCATAAGCCAGCCAGCGCACATCTGCCAGAGCAATCAAACCCAAAATTGAAGCCGAAATGAGCCAGCGGGAATTTTTTTTGTTTGCACAATAATTATATAAAAGCCATGGTGTCCAGGAAATTGCATAAATTAGCGTTATATGGCCTGCCCCGAAGTGGGCAAACAGTTTCGGCATTAATAAAAAACCAATCGCTCCTAATAAACTGGCTTCTTGCCGCAAACCCTGAAAGTTCAAAAAGCGTTGGATGCCAATCGCTCCCCATAATAAGTGTAAAAATACCGCCAGATTAAAACCAAAAGGAAGCGGGAATCCATAAACCACCCATCCCGGCGGATACCATAAGCCAGACAGAGGGTTGGCTGCGAAAGGATAACCGCTGAAAATCAAGTCAGACCAAAATGGGATTTCCCCATAAGTTTTGATACTGTGCAAAAGATAAATTGCATTTGGGAGATGAGTAATAGTCAAATCGGAGAATTCAGAATATTTCGGATAAAAAAAATTTGTAGAACCAATCAACCATGGAATGAGCGGCAACAATAAAATCAACCACGACCATTTTTTCTCCATTTTCATAGTTTTTACCTTGTTTGATAAAGAATGAATTGATCGTTTTGATACACAATCGGTAATAGTTGAATCATTCTTGAGACATGATTGCGATTGTCTCGCTCCCAAATTAAATAATCTACTTGAAATGAGTCAATAAATTGATTGATTTCCTCGGCATTCATGTCCCCATCGTAGATTCTCTCTATATTTTTTTGTACTTCTTCCGCTCTAACCGTTTCAAATGGGTGTCCATATACAACTCGACAATCGGTATAGGCAGGAATGATAATCCCCATTTCCTCCGTGGCAAGTATCACCGGCCTTATTGGGCAAAATTCCTGCTCCATCCATTCTAAAATGGCTTTTTGACTCTGATTGAGATAGAGAGGTGGTTGATTCTGGATAAAGGCTTGCCAGGCCCCCAACAGCAAAAATAGATTGGTTAACATGCTTAAGGGGAAAATAATCCAAGCCAACAATCGGAACTTAGAAAGATCAAATTTCACAAGTTTGCCAAGACCGATGATGGCAAATATAGTAACAGGGATAAACCAGCCCAACAGAAACCGCCGTTGTAGAGCAAAAGGAATATAAGCCAGCCCAATTCCGCTGATAAACCATGCAGCAGTCAGGGTAAGATCTGGCTCGCAATTTTTGAAAGCCCAATATACCAAACCAATCAGAGCAAATAAAATCAATGGTGCAAACGAAAGCAACACAATCCATAACGATGGCGTGGGGGTTTGATTTTGAGCATTCCACTGGCTTAATAAGGGGTCAGAAATGATCGCAACATATTGATAGACAAGGACTATCCCCGCAGGAAATAAAAACGATAGAGGAAGCCTCCACTTTATGCTCCGCTTCTGGATCAACTGAAAGACAGTGTAAAAACCAATCACCGTCACCCCAACCACAACCCCGAAAGGCAAAACAATCGAAAGAAGTACCCCTGACAAAGGGTCGTACCAACGAACCTGATCGGTTGCGGATTGCATCCTAGCTAAAAAAAACAGCAATATTCCAATTCCCAGCGGAAAGTGAGGATTTGCAATCATGCTCAGAAAGGGATAGGCTTCGGCTACCCAAAAATCCATTGTGAATAACCCCAACAAACCAGCCAGCCAGCCAAGTCCTGAACCAAACAGGATCACGAATAAGAGAGAAGGATAAACAACACGCAGCCACTCAACCTTAATAGCACGAAGATATTTTTCTAATCCCAACAGGAATATGACCACCGCCACAAAGCGGGCAATATGAAAAACAAGAATTGGTTGAAGGTGAAAGATTCGAGCAATATGCCCGAGAAAAATATAAAAAAGAAAAATAAACGCGCCTTGTCCCTCTTGGGCTGTATATGGCAAATGGAAAACCCACTCGCCGCGCAGTCCTATCTGCATTTTAGCCAGATAACTAAAACCGTCGCTGGGACTTAATAATAGACCTGTGTAAATATGTTGCCCATCCTGTAGAAGGAAACCCAACAGAAATGGCAATTGGGTCAGAATTAATGCAATGAGGAAAATAAATCGAGAGTTTTTTTGGGACATAGGGGAATTTGATTTGAAGTATACTTGAGAAGAAATCTCCCCGCAATTCAAAAAGGATACCCTTAACTAACGAAAACAATACAGACAGGCTTATGAGTCACTCCTTTCACCTGTATCAATTGCAAAAAGTAGATAGCCGGTTGGATCAAATTCAACAGCGGATTAATTCAATCCTCCAGGAAATCGAGAATGACAGCCGCATCAAAAACGCAAGAGAGCAACATGATCAGGCTTCAGAACACTTCAACCGCATTCAGCGCGAATTAAAAAAGATCGAACACGAAGTCGAGATGCGCCGCGTCAAGCTGGAACAGAGCGAAGCCAATCTTTACTCCGGCAGGATTAAGGTTCCCAAAGAATTACAAGATCTACAGAACGAGGTTGCCTCTCTAAAACGCAGTATTGCGAGTCTGGAGGATCAGCAGTTAGAAATCATGATCCAGTTAGAAGAAGCAAAAAACGAATTCGACCAATCCAAACAAGCTCTATTACTAGTTGAAGCCGAAGTTTCCCAGAGCCATGCGGGCCTCATAGGTGAAAAAACTCGTCTGGAAAGCGATCTGCAAAGATTAAAAATCGAAAAACAAGCAATTATTTCACAAATTCCAACAGCCATGCTCACTGAATACGAAAATCTTCGCGATAAGAAACAGGGGATTGCGGTGGCTTCTATCGAAGATTCATCCTGCAGCGCCTGTGGCGCGGGTCTTACCCCGGCTCAATGCCAACTGGCTAGGTCTCCATCCACCGTTTTTTACTGCCCCTCCTGTGGCAGGATCATCTACGCAGGATAAACGATTATGTTCGGTTTCGACGGTTTCGCATTAGATCGCCTTTCCTTCTGGTTGGGATTTATCGGAGGTACTCTTTTCTGGCTTCTCATCAATCGGTTATGGAAAGGACTACCCTTTATCCGCCAGACAATAAAGCAAATTCTCGAAGCCAATCGGAGAAAACGAATGTCGGGGGTGGAAAGTGCACTCAGGCAGGATGCCCTGCGCAGAGCACAACGAAACCACCTTTGCTCTTCATTGTTTTCTCTGGATGAGATTGTGGTAGAACCGCACTTGCTTGCCCCCCCACCTCAAATAGACCCTCAAACTCCGGTATCCGTAGAAAGATATGTATCTCGTATCTTGCCTTTCCTACCGGATTTCCCTGAATTTTCCGCCCGGTTTGGCAGTCCTCGCATAAAACTTATTGAAGCCTTACAGGGAGGTTGTCATCTGGCATTGCTGGGTGATGCTGGCGCAGGCAAATCCACCGCGCTGGCACACTTAACCTCCATGATTGCACGGCAAGATGAAAAAGCCGGCAAATGGGGAGATTTCTTGCCGGTCTACCTTCACATTCTAGATCTTGAAATTCAAAACACTACCAAAAAGGATGTATTGGAACCCATCATCAAAGGCTTATCTGCCACCACACCAGTTACCGCGTTGCCGCAAATTCCGGCATTTATTCGGGCTGCTTTCCAGGAAGGTAGGGTTATCTGCATCTTTGACGGCCTTGATGAATTCTTCAAAGAACAATTTCCCCCTGTTCAATCTTATCTGAAAGAGTTAATCTCTCAGTACCCCTCTATTCGAATAGTGATTGCAGCCTCAAATCAATATATTGATGGGCTAAACCGGCTTTCATTTGAGCCAGTAGTTGTTGCTGGCTGGACAAGAGATGAAACTACTGATTTCATCAATCGGTGGGGAGTTTTATGGAACAACTTGATCGGTGTTACCGCATCCCAGCAACAAAATCAGGAAATTTTGGACAATTTACTGGTAACCAATTGGCTCGGCTATGAACCCACTTTCTACACACCCCTCCAATGGACGCTTAAGGTTTGGGGAGCATATGCCGGCGACTTGCAAGGCGATGAAGAATATGCAGCCATTTCAGCCTGTTTGAATCGGTTAACCCATTACCGCGTCCCATTTGCAGCAATAGGTGTGCTGGCAAACGCTATCATTCAACAACAAAATTCGTTTTTAGATTACTCGGATGCAGAGAAAACCCTCTCCAAAATTCAGCTCAATCACGACGAAGAAGAAAAACTGATCGAAGAAGAAATAACCCCAACGCCATTACAAAAAGAAACTGGCACTAAAACTGTGACTTCAGGTAGTCGAATTTTATCGATATTACTTGAATCGGGAATTCTCTCTGAACATCAGGGAGATAAGATACGATTTTCTTCACCAGTCTGGACAGGCTATTTGGCTGCTCTGCAATCCTCTGCCAGTGAAGTATTCCCACCCCTGTGGATTTACTCCTCCATAGAGTATGAATATTATCATTACTTAGCAGTGTTTCACCCCGATAAATGGCTTGAGATTTACTTACAACAGGATCAATCACCCTTTTATACTAATCTAATCAACGGCTTAAAGTGGATTAAAGATACACCTTCCAATCATCCAGCGCGTTCACTGGTATTCAAAAAATGCATTCCCTACCTCCAAAATGAAATGCTACCCTATCCGCTCCGTGTTCGCCTTCTTGCTGGATGTGTTTCCTCGAACGACCCAACCCTCTCTCTGTTTTTCAAACAACTTATAAGTCACACATCCCCTGCCCTGCGTACGATGGCCGCATTAGGGTGTGGTGCATTGCAGGATAGCAAGTTAATCCCCACCCTGATCTCACTTCTCAACGATGAAAATCCTGAAACTCGCCTGGCAGCCTGTTTTGCGCTTTCCTGTTTTGAAAATCCCGAAGCCGAAAAAGCGGTTGTGGATTGTATTCACTTTGCAGAGGAATCTCTGCGCCTTGCAGCAGCAGAAACACTGGCAATGGATACTCGAAAAGGACATGCCCGCCTTAAAGAACTGATTGAATCAGAGGATTTACTGGTCAGACGTTCTGCCGTTTTTGGTTTATCCATGATTCATGAAGAGTGGGTGGTTGATCTGCTCGAGAAAATTGCTGTAGAGGATGGCCAGTGGGTTGTCCGCAATGCCGCCGGGCAGGCATTGGAAAACCGTCAAAAAGCCAATCCCTACCTGCCTCAGCACCAAAAAGAGCCATCAGAAACTTCATGGCTGATTGCCTTTGCTGCCAAACGAGGTTTAGGGATCTCCAAAGGCGACCCTGCCATACCCCTGCTTTTAGAGGCAGTTGCAAATGGCAACGAAGATGAAAAAATCGCCGCTTTGTGGTTCTTAAGACATCATCGGCAGGATACGGTCATTTCTCAAGTTTTCCCTTTGCTTTTTTCCAATCAAATCGAGTTGCGGGATACTGCCGATTATGCTCTGTGGTTCATGTCCATTTGCGGAAATTAATCCGCCTTAGGATGGAATTTTCGCTACTTTTCCAATGATATTTTGAACCTGTTCCACACTAACACCAATAATACTGATCAGCCTCTTGGTGGAATTTTTTCCACCGATAATCTCAAAGCGTTCAATCGGTACTCGAAACAATTTGGATAAGAATCTTAATAATTCATCATCCAGCGCTGGATCATCCTTGGAACTAACCAATCCTATTTGCAAAGTACCGTCAGGCAATACTTTTTGAATCCCGTTCGACTTCGCATTGAAGTGCAAGTGAACAGTTATCGCCGAGCCAGACTTGGCATCGTGAAATCTGGGTTTTTGTGACTGCGTCATATTTATCTTAGGGAAGCCAAAATGGAAATTAAAAGAGTCTGGATAACCTGTATTAATATGATCAATATCAATGGGCTGAAATCAATCATTCCCAATGGAGGAACAACTCGCCGAATCGGTCTGAGCATTGGTTCAACAATACGGTCAAGGCTCGAACGAATTGGATGATAGGGAGACATGAAGTAGGAAAGAACTACACTCACAATAACAACGATGAAAAGAATGCTGCCTAAAGCCTGGATCAAAGCAATCAATACATCAATCATGGTTCAACCTCTCTGATAATCTCTTGGACCTAAAATGGCCTGACCGATACGCACCATGGTAGCCCCTTCACGAACTGCTGCTAGAAAATCGGCACTGGTTCCCATAGAAAGTTCTTTGAGTTTCAAGGCAGGCAACTTTTCCTGTAAAAAATCTCGCAGTTGCCGCAATTGACGAAAATATTGCCGGGCTTCCTGCAAACTAGCGGTTAAGGGAGGCATGGTCATCAATCCGCATACCTGAAGGTGCGAAAAATTTTGAATCTGCTCAATCTCCGGAATTAATTCAACCCAGCGGCTCTCTTCACTCGCCAACCAGCCGTATTTTGAAATCTCACCGCCTATGTTGAATTCCAGTAACACTTTCAGGGATTTGTTTTGCTCACTGAGCAGCCGCTCTAATTTTTCTGCAATCCGCAAACTATCCACAGAATGCATCCAATCAAAATATGCCGCCACTAATTTTGCTTTTCGGCTTTGAAGGTGCCCGATCATGTGCCATTCCAAACCTTCAACCTTTGGAATGGAATTTATTTTTTCAACGGCTTCTTCCGGATAATTTTCACCAAAACATCGAATGCCTGCCTGAATTGCTGCCAGAATGACTTCCACAGGTTGACTTTTTGAGACAACAACGATCCGAATCTCATCCGGGTTGCGGCCGCATTCCACCGCCGCCCGCCGGATCTCATCTTGTACTTTCAGATAATTGGATCGAATTTCTTCAACGGTCAATGGCATCTTGCCGCAAAATCCTTCTTATCCTTGGGGTAACTTGATCAAGGCCGCGAACCGGCCTGTTTTGCCCTGCTCTGCGCGGTGAGAAAACCACCGCTCAAGGTCGCAGGCAGTACATTGATTGGAGACTTCGACTGATTTTACTCCAATTTTGCGTAGCAGAATTTCATTCGCCGCCCATAAATCCAGATGAATAGTATTACCGTTGGTATGGAGAATCTTTACAGAATCCTCGCCAAAGGATTCTTTCACCTTTTGGGCCACATCCTCTCGAATGATGTAATGGTCTGCACCAATTGAAGGCCCGATGCCAGCCAGAATATCAGCCGGATTGGAGTCGAAATGCTCCCTCATCAACAACACCGTTTTTGAGGTGATTTGCTGAACGGTACCCATCCATCCGGCATGGATTAAACCAACCACACGTCGAACCGGATCGTACAGCAATATCGGCACGCAATCGGCAAATCGCATGAACAAAGTAACCTCGGGATTGTTGGTCAAAATTGCATCGGCCTTTTCATGGGGTTGATCCAGTGGACGCGGTTTATTTGTAATAATGACCTTATCCGAATGAACCTGCCATACATCAAAAATGGTGGCTACTTTGATACCAAGCGTTTCAAAGATTCGGCGTCGGTTTTCAACAACATTCTCGCGGCTGTCCCCAACTGTTCCGCCTAAATTTAGTGTTGACCACGGCTGTGGACTTACGCCGCCTTTGCGGGTAAAGACAGCATGAACGACTGCCTCGCCCAGCGAGTCAAACCGGTAATATTCCAACCCATTGGCTTGAAAGAACGGCATTTTATCCCGACTCTTATGAATGAATTTGAGAAACGATGGTTCGTTTTTGAGTCAACAACGCTCGTGTTTCCCGCATACTCTCTTCAATCATCGGAAAGAGATACCAGCCGGTAGTACCGCCAAACAGCATTCCGGTGATTGTTCGTAGAAGTGGGGTACTCTCCCGAAAAACAGGTAATTCAGATAAAAACGAAAGCAAACTGGGTAGTTGTGAAAGGCCATCCACTCCAATCGGCACCAAACCGAATAAGACCCATAAATACCAAGGTAAGGATTTGATTCTTCTGCCGGAGAGCGAAAAAATCAACCCAAACATCAGCAACGATCCATATATTGCCACATCCCGCTGACACAAAGCAACTTTGTAGCCAACCCTGCCGGCACCGTAACCAATTTCTTCCATACCAGTAAATTGCCGGGCAAATGCCAGATCGGTTGGAGGCACGTTGAAAATTTGCTCATAAGAAGCCAGATTTTGAACTTCTGCCAGACTTCTGGGATAGTAAGGTTGTATACCGAATAAAAACCACGAGCGATATGTCAATTGATGGCAGAGCGGACTGTAAATGGTGTAAAGAAGTCTGGCTGGAGCGCTAAAACCATTGAGTGCCAGAGCCGGCGCAAGAAACGGTAAACCCACATATAGAAAAATAAAAAAATTTACCAGCAACATATAATGATTGCTCAGCCATAATGAAATCCGATCGGCAGTGCTGACTTTTCTGCCTCTCTCAATCCGCCTTGTATAACTTTCATCGCCCACTGCGTTCAAATGTTTAGCCCGGTCAAGAGCAGCCCCGAGGGTTACCCTTAAGTCCTGTTCGCCAAATGGCGAGCCAAGGCGGTACGGACCTACTTGAACAACGGGGGCATCTTTTTCATAGGCCAACCGCAGCCCCTCATCCTGATCAATCGGTACAACCGCTAATTGATGCGGATAATCATCCTTCAGACGATTCAACATCTCCACCACGACTTGATTGGCGGGATCATTTTGCCTGACAAACACAGTTACAACCATCATGGAGCGGCTCCAATTTTTTCCAGATACGTTGAGAGCATAACCTCATCTAATTGACCTACGTATGTTTCTCTTAAGATGCCATCACGATCGATGAAATACGTTGTCGGAAAACCAAAAACTTGAAACTTCTCGGCAATTTTTCCTTCTTCATCCAGCAAGATCGGAAAAGTCAAGCCACGTTCTTCAATAAATCTCCGAATCACATTTACCGGCTCGTTATAGTTGACTCCCAGCACCACAACATTAGATTGTTGGCGATATATAGACTCAAAAAGGGGCATTTCTGCTTTACAAGGGTCACACCAGGTTGCCCAGAAATTTACAATAACGGGCTTTCCAGCGAAATCAGACATACTGTACTTATTCCCATCCAGCCCTTCCAGCGTAAATTCTGGAAACTTCTGCCCGCGTTGTGGAACTTGTCGTTCGCGTGCAAGGGATAAGGACTGATTACCTCCAAAAAAAATGACCGCCCCCAGCAATCCTCCAAACAACAGCCCACCCAATAGCAATACCGCGGTTTTCCAGTTCACCCTACTCCGCCTCAGAGCCCTAAATCAATAAAAGTGCCAAATTGTGCCAGCTGATTGAAAATTCCCAGAAACAACATAACCCCTACAATGATCATTAAGACCCCCATGGCTTTCTCAATATAAAACATGGCTTTTCCATGTTTGCGAATCAGATTAGTTACCCAACCTATCCCTAATGCAGCCAGCAAAAACGGCACCGCTAACCCGGCAGAATAAAAAGCCAGCAAAACCAGGCCTTGATTCACCGATCCGGTGTTGATAGCAAGGGTCAAAATCATCCCTAAAACCGGCCCAATGCACGGAGACCAGCCAGCAGAAAATGTAACACCTAATAAAGCAGAAGAAAGTAAACTGCGATTTTGCTGGATTTTTGTTTGCGGCCGTAAGTCATATTCAAGGAAACTCAAACGCAGCAATCCTGTCATATGAAGCCCAAAAACGACCACAATGACCCCGCCCAATTTCGCTAGAACTGCGCGAAAATCGTACAGAAGGCTTCCTATGGCCGACATGGTCAGCCCCAAAGTAAGGAATACCGCACTAAAACCCAGAATAAAGGCTATTCCGTGTAGAAGTGTATTGAGTGTATTGACCCGATTAACATCTGTCTGGGCAGCCGCTACCGACCTGCCGCTCAGATACCCGATGTAAGCAGGAATCAGAGCAAATACACAAGGGGAAAGAAAAGAAGCCAGCCCTGCTAAAAACGCCAAACCTGCAGTCACATTCACCGTCAACATAAAGTCTAAAACCTCATTTCTCAATGACATCCACAATTGTTCCCCCCGGCATACCTACCTGAATATCACCGGGGTCGTATGGTACAACCGGTAATGTCCAGCGGAAAATAAAATGGGCATCATCCGGCGTGCAGTTAATACAACCACGCGAACGTGGTGTACCAAAGTCATTATGCCAGAAAGTTGAATGGATAGCCACACCTTCACCGGTGAACAGGGTTGTCCATGCCACACCCGGCAAATCGTAGCCGGTACCGGTTTGCCCGCCGCTCATGTGAATAGACACCGACTTCCTCCATATGGGGTGAGCCCCGATTGGTGTCCGCCAGGCCTCCACAACCTCCCCCGCAGCATTCCAGATCGCCCCTGAAGAAATCAGGCAGGAATAAACCTCGCTGCGCCCTTCGTAACAGGATAATATCTGTCGGGTAGGGGTTACATCTACGACAATACGTTTGTTTTCTACCTCAGGATGAATGGGCTCAAGTTCTTCCGGTCTGAGGGGACGAAATGCCTCCCCAGCTGCCCAGAATACATCTCCATAAGAACCAAAACGCTCATTGACCCTATAGAGAATTTGTCCTTGTGAATTGGTGCGAATATCATCCACCCACAAGATTTGACTGTAATACAAACGCGGAACGGTATTGTATTCTATTGTGTATTTCAACCATGGTGAGGCTGGCGAGCGATTTTCCAGAAAAATTTGAGTGTGAGGTATGGTTACCTCAACCCACATTCCCCGCCCGAGACTGGTCACAGGCAATTCGGTGACTGGTTGATTAGGTAAATACTTAACCGGTTGTAAACTGGGTGCATAAATATAACCATCTGGTGTTTCTACCCAGCGCCGGCTTTGCCTTCCCAATGGGGCTTCTCCAACCACTTCTCGAAGCCAGATGACAACTGCATCTTCGTACAACTCCCCAAGCGATTCGGCATCAACGGACGGTCTTTTGCGGATGTTAACCTTTCCAACACAAACCCTTCCCAACCGCTCAGCATCCGGCCACTCTTGAAGCAAATCGCCCCAAATCTGCCAGGGGCGCATCGCCAGACTACCCAAACCGGCCAGACCCAGTTTGAGAAAGTTCCTCCGAGATAAACGCGTTTCTGCCCACTTCAT
>FWPV01014928.1_pt1 | contig 11279 bp, 7 predicted proteins | sample 2228371 | NCBI WGS metagenome assembly FWPV01 (sample SAMEA103939776, study PRJEB20133) | metagenome | reverse complement strand
TTTCAAGTAGCTCCTTGTCATCATCTACTATTAGTATTTTAGGTTTATAAAACATATTCTCACCTTTATAACAAAATCCCTTTTCTTCGATATGGCTAATCTTGATATATTTATAAATGTTTATCTTTCAAAACTAAAATACTCTTTCTGCGCCTTCGCTGAAAAGCAGGTATGCCCAGTGGCACACTACTGTTTCTGTGTTGTCCTTGAGCATAACCTTGCCTATTGACTTGAGCCATCTGCATTCAACAAGATTGTCTTTTATAATATTATAAATTGAACAGCAGGGGGACATTGCAACAATGCTTTCTGTTTTTGTCTGATTGTCTATTTTCTTGAATGTATAGGTGTTCATTGGATTGGGATTGAGCATAAACTCAACTGAATAATCCCTGACAAAAGGGCACCATTGCCATTCCTCTTTTCTTTTTATTTTTGGAATAAGCTGGGGAAAGTAGCCATCTTCCCTGTCAAAAAGGTAGTGCTTCACAAGAAGAAGAAGCTCTTCCTTGTTCCAGGGCTTGTCTATTGCCGTAATCATTCCGTTTTCCTTTCCCTGTATTTTTTCCTTAAGTGTTGCTCTTCCTGTTATCATTATCTTTCTTGCATAAGGATAGTATTTGTTTATGTCTTTCACAAGCTCTGTCCCTTCAATCTCTGGCATTCTCTGGTCTATCAGGAAAAAAACAATGTTGTCTCCCATTTGTTTTTTCTTCTCTAGCGATTTGAGTGCCTGATATGAGCTGTACTCAACAACAATGATGAAATATTTTTCAAGCTCCTGCAAATCCAATTTTAGCGAATCTGCAACATCGTGCTCGTCATCAACTATCATTATAAGTGACTTGCTCATTTTTTCGGTATAAGTACCTCAAACACTGTTTCTCCTGGCTTGGAATATAAATTTATCTTTCCGTTTAAAAGCCTTACATTGTATTGCACCAGAAAAAGCCCTATTCCCTTGTTTTCGCCTAGCTTAGTGGTGAAAAGCGGGTCGAATATTTTATCTTTGATTTCATCTGGAATGCCGGGGCCATTATCCTTTATCTCAAGACACGCATAATCATCTTTTTCATATGTCTTCAGCTCAAGCACACCATTTTCTTTTATTGCTTCTTTTGCGTTCTTGAGAAGATTTATGACTATCTCTGAAATATATACTGGCTTTGACATTATTTCAAGAGGACCCTGATAATTTTTAATAATGTGGATGGATTTTGGAATTTCGAGCAATAATATCACATCATCTAATGTCTGGTTGAGGTCAACTTTTACAATTTCTCCTTTATCAAGCCCAGTAAGCCTTCCTACTGACTCTGCTACTTTTATTATGCGGTTGCTGGCTCTTTCCATAATGCCAATTCTTTTTTTATGAACATAAAGATTATTGAGTGATTCCTCTGCCTCAGGAAAAGAGGAAATCCTTTGATATTGGGGCAGATGCTCGAGTGCATTGTAGTCAGCGGCTTTTTCAACCAGCTCAGTGCCATACTGCTCGCAAAGATTGTCCAAGCCTATGTTCTGCGGGCTTCCTTCCATTATATCTTTCGCTATAATAACATAGTCTTCAAGATTTTGTTTGTCAAGCAATTTTTCCATTTTTAATAATTCAGAAGAATAAAACTCAGTCAGTTGTGACTTCAGGTAATTGACTCCTGCAACAATAGAGGATATTGGATTGTTTATTTCGTGCTTTATTCCTGCTGCCAATGATTGTATCATCCTTGTTCTTGCCTCTGCCTCCAACACAGATATTTTGTGCATTTTTGCAAACCAAATTCCGTTTTTCAATGGAAGCAGCCAATCATCCATATTTTTTTCTTCTTCTTTTGTGAAGTACGCGAGAATAGGATATATTTTCTGGATGTTCTCTTTTTTTGCGTCTTCCTTGTCTGAAAACCCTGAATTTATTATGACAGGAAGAAAAATCCCGTATTTTTTTATTTCGTCCAATACCTGCGCTCCGTGTATTTTGGGAAGCCTCATATCGAGTATTAGAAGATGAGGCGGATTTTGCTTTATATAATTCAGGCCTTCTTCCGGGTCTGTGAATGTCCTAAATTCTCCAACTCCTTTTTTGAGAAAATATATTTTGTAAATGTCATTCAATTCTTCGTTGTCGTCTATCATCACAACGACTGAATCTTTCAGAATCTCCTCAAGAGTGTTTGGCACCATTTTGCTTTATGTATTCCTCGCAAATTGCTATGAAATCTTCAAGCGGCATATCAAGGCTGCATTGTGTTTGGTATATTTTTTCTTTTATAAAAATATCGACTATTTCAGCATCAAACTGCATGCCTTTTCCCTGTTCCAGCTCTGCTATTGCCTGATCTATGGATTTCGGATTCCTGTATGGCCTTCTGGATATCTGAGCATCATAAGCATCTGCAACTGCCACTATTCTTGCTCCAGTAGGAATTTCTTTTCCTTTTAGGCAAAAAGGATATCCTTTTCCGTCAATTCTCTCGTGATGATGGAGTATTATGTCCTTCATCACCTTGTCTTTGTGGTTTTTCAGTATCACCATTGCCTTTTCTGGATGTTGTTTTATTATTTCTGCTTCTTCATTGCTCAAAGAGCTGTTTTTCAAAATTATGCTGTCAGGAATTGCTATTTTTCCTATATCGTGCAAAAGACAAGAGGTATAAAGGCTTCGGAGATAGTTTTGGTCAAGGCCATAGCATTTCCCCATTCTTATGCTGAGGCAGGTAACATTTCTGGAATGGTACTTCAGGTGCGGGTATCTCTCGTCCTGCGCAGTTGCAACATGCATCAAGCCAAGAATGTCAGATGCTTCAAGTGTTTTTGAGTCCAGTGAAAGCTGCGCTGCTGTGTTGACAGCTGTCAGCAATGCCCTTATGTCAGAAGTTTTGTCAACCACAGCAGTAACCTGCCTGTATTTTGGCACATTATCCTTGATAAAGTTCTCAAAATAATCGCTGCACCATCCTGAATGAACGACTATCTTTATGTTGGGGTTGTAATTTACAACAAGGTCTATCACATTTCTGCCTGACCATTCAGGCATCCTGTAGTCAGTCACAACTACATCAGTGTTATTGTTTTCTTTCAGGATTTCTATGAAAGCGTTCTTGACTTCCTGAAACCCTCTGATATTAAATTGCGTATGTTTTTTTAGATACATCACTATAATATCCAGCTCTTCTTTTTTGTCCTCAATTACAATTACATTTGGTTTTTTATTCATTTTTCGTCTCTTTTAGTGGTAAATAGATTTTAAAAGCAGTGCCTTCTCCTGGTTTGGACTCCACTTCTATATCGCCATTATATAAAGTTGCTGTTTCCAATGCTATTGAACATCCCACTCCTCCTTGACCAACACCTTTATTCTCCAAATTTTTTGTGATTAGTGGTATGAATATGTCCTTTTGCAATTGCTCGTCCATTCCAACGCCGTCGTCCTGTATTGTTATCAGGCAATATTCCTTCGCCTTTTCATCGAGTGATATGCGGGTTGTCTTTTCTACTTTTATTATTATGTTTTTGGCTTTTGAATGTTCTATTGCATTCTGCACGATGTTTCTGAATATGTTGTCATACAACACATTTGGGTCTGCATATATTGTTGGATTCTGAAGTATCTCTGTTTTGAGCTGCATTTCTTTGCAATATAATGAAGACGCGTAATCTTTTTGTATTCTTTCAATCAAAGTATCGATTGTGAAATCCCTATCCTCTCTCGGCTTTTTGGTATTTCCAAGACGCGCCAAGTTTTTCTTGTATTCAAAAAACTTACTGACTGACTTCACAACCAGAGATGTTAAGTCTTTTATTTCCTTTTTGTCCTCTTCTGTCCACACATCTTTAGCCACAGTCTCATTCAGCATGTCTATGCCTAGTTTTATGGGCTTCAGCATATTTTTTTCCTCGTGAGCATCTTCTTGCCCTCTCTTCATCTGCACCCTGACTGCCTCGTATCTCTTTATCTGCTCTTCTAATTTGAGACGGGCCTCATATGCCTTGTTTCTTTCTTCTATTGTTTTTTTCAGCACATAAATGCTGTTGGCTTTGACTATTATTGAGGAAATCAAATGCCTGTAAACATCAATTACGAGCATATCATAATCTGAAAAAGGGCAAGGCAAATTGATTTTTGACTCAATAAGCTCTTTTTCTTCATCTGTTACTCTGGAATGTATTCCTCTTCTGCTTAATTCAGCAAATATTTCAGTAGGAGTGTGGCCATCACCCAGTTCATCTCTTACTTTTATATAATCCTCTAAATAAGCTATTTCTCTCCTGACAATTTCCTCTTCTTTTGGCGATAATTTCACATCATAGTCTGCTGGGAAACAAAAATTTGATATATCAAGTAAAAATACTGGTTTTTCTTTTTGTGATTTTGAGATAGGCACTTCTATATCAGTAAAATATTGGCCGAATGTCTTTTTTTTCTCTTTTTGCCCAAAATAATGATAATAATAATTGACCATAATCTTAAAAAAATAGAAATCTCCATACAATAACTCTCCTTTTTTGTTTTTCAATGTTTTAGCGTGTTTTACATTAGGATAAGTTAATAATACATTATTTTCATTCATAGTATAATCATAATCAGGATTTTCAGATATTATTCTGACAAATTTTTGCGCATTCTCTTTTATGCTTTTAAGATAATTTTCATCTAATCCATGATATAACTCTTCTAATATTTTATCATTATGATAAGAATAATCTGCATTTATCTTAAGCACATCTCCATCTGGATTTAATGTCTCAAAACACACTTTGTCTTTTTTGTCAGCAACCCTAAAAATAACACTTGTGCTTCCTGCCTTAAAATACTCTGAAGTGCTGTGAAGAACAATCTGTAATGCGTTTTTTAAGAAAGTATTTGCATCTGAGTTTTCATCAACCACATCAGTTAAACTATCTACTTTCAAAAATAATTCAGTTATGCTTTCCAAATCCTCTCTTTTAAGCTGTTTTAACAAATTATCTATGCTCTTCATTTTTAAAAAAAGAGAAAACAAAAGAATATATAAAAATAACTATTATTTAATAAAGAACTATCTTAATCTTCTACCCCAAACAAAACCTGTTCTCCCAGTCCCTTTTACTTTCTCAAGCTTTTTTGTCTTCTTTTGAATAAAGCTCCGCCCTCGTGATTTACATTCACCCTATAAAAATCATATTTCATCATCAAATAATTATATATAATTTTTAACAAAATTTCAAATATTTTGCCCTGCTTAAGTATAGATAATCAACATTGGAATGGCGTAAAACTAACTTCAATAAAGGAGGAAAATAGAAGAAAAGATTAAAAGAAGTTTTAGTTCAGCAAAAGTGTTAGAGATTTTAAGGGAATGCTTAAAAATTAGAGTACCAAAGGTGCTAAAAAACCTTTGATGGTTTAAAGTCAAAAATATTATAATAGATACTATAAAAAGGCATTGTGATAATTTAAATATTTTATTAGCTTCAGTCAAGAATGCCATTTGTCCATTTTCCGTTGAACCAATACACTTAGAACATAAGTATATCATAATAAAAAACTTTTCAACGCAAGTGGTATAATATTTTTAATGGGAAAAGAAGATATAGAAGATTTTACTGAAAAAATAGGTAGAGAAACTCCTAATATAGATTTGTCCAGAATAGAAGAAGGAGCAGTTCTGGGGAAAAGGTTTAAGCTTTTAGAATTCTTAGGTGAAGGGGGAATGGGGAGGGTATATAAGGCATTTGATTTAAATTTAAAAGAAGAAGTCGCAATAAAAATTGTAAAAAAGAAAGATATGTCAGAAAAGGACTTAGAAAGGGTTTTCAGGGAAGTAAAAACTGCAAGAAATATATCCCATCCAAACCTTGTAAAGTATTATGATATCCATCAAATAGGGGATTTAGTTGTAATTTCCTTAGAACTTATAAAGGGTAAGACATTAAAGGAATTTTTAAAGGGGAAAAAGTTAGAAGAGGAAAAGATAAAAGAGATAATAAAGCAAATAATATCTGCTCTTTTTGTATTGCACAAAGAAGGAATAATCCACAGAGATGTAAAGCCCGAAAATATTTTCATAACAGAAGAAGGGAAAATAAAACTTGGGGATTTAGGGATTGTCTATTTAGCAGGGGAGGAGAGTTTGACAAAGACAGGGGAAGCAGTTGGGACTTTGACATATATGGCACCAGAGCAATTTACTTCAAAAGAGCCAACAGAAAAGATTGATTATTATTCCTTAGGGATATTGATATATGAGATGTCAAAAGGGGAAGTTCCTTTTAAAGGGACACAAGCAGAAATAATTAAGGGGCATTTGCACAACTTTCCCCCTGAAATAAAGACAAAGGAAATTTCAAAGAGGTTAAAAAAGTTAATAAATGGACTTCTCATAAAAGATCCAAAAAGGAGGTGGGGAAAGGAAGAAGTTGAAAAATTTTTCTTAGGGAAGAGTTTGCCACTTCTGCCAGCTCAAAAGAGGTTTTTGTTTATAAGTTTAATTTTTATAGGAATAATTTTTTTAATACAAAGATTTATAATCCCAGAGATAAAGGAAAGGAAAGAGATAAATGTTACATATAGTGGAAAAAAATTAAAAGTTTTATCAAAAAAGGGGGTTTTGTGGGAAAAGGAGATGGATTATGAAATTTCTATGGCTGATTTTATAGATTTTAGAAAGAAAGGGGAAAAGGAAGTTGCAGTTTGTTTTAATTATCCTAATACAGATTTTAAAAAAGAAATTGATTTAAAAAATATTCCAATTGCAAATATATATGATTTAAAAGGAAATTTAAGTTTTCAATTTTTATCTTCTTATTATGGTCCTCATATAAGTGATTTTAATTTAAATTTTATCACATATATAAATAAAATGAAAAATTTTGTAAATGGAAAAGAAGAAAAACCATCTTATTATATTCAAGTAAACCATTATCCTTTATACCGAAGCTGGATAAATTATTTTACTTTTAAAAATAATTACTTAGGAATGCCCTATGTAAGCATTTTAAATGATGGTCATTTTATAAGTGCTTGCAGGTGGGATGATGAAATTGTATATTTTGCCTACTCAAATACATTTTTACATTTAAATTGCATAGGAATTTTGCCAATTGATATATATGCTGTAAATGGTGATATGAGAAATCTTGAAATAAATCACCTTGCAATTTACCTTGTTGGAAGTGCTTATGAAGGGAATTTTTCTCTTCAAGGTGAAAAACTTTTACTTGAAACAAAAGATAAAAGTTTTAGGATTTTAATAGAAAAAGATGGGAGGTTGGAAGGGCAAAGGCAAGGGACACCTCAAAAGACAGTTGAATTCATGAAAAAATACCAAGAGATAAAATTAAACATTTTTAATGGGGAGTTTTCAAAGGCAGAAGAAGAAGTGGAAAAATGTATAGGAGAAGCCAAATATTATGATCTTCCTGGTCATATTTTAAATTTTATCAATTTAAAGGGGGAAATTTTATTTAAAAAAGGAAATAAGGATGAGGCAATAAAACTTTGTAAAGAATATGCAAAAAATTATCCTGAATATGGGATTGATTTAGGTGTAAAAGCAGGGCATCTGGCATATCTTAAAAGTGACTATGGTCTTGCAGAAGAAATTTATAAAGAATTTATAGAAAACAAAACCCATAGGTTTTTTGAAGTGTCCCTTTTTAAAAACTATGCAAATATTTTAAAAGGGGATTATGAAAAGGCAAAGGAAGGTATTTCTGCATTATTAAGTTTTCCCAGTCAATTTTGGTTTGAATGTGCAAATTTTCAAAATGGATGGATTGCATTGCTTGAAAAGAATCCAAAAGAAGCAAGTAAAATCTTTAAAGAATCATTAGAAATTCCAGCAATGGAAGAATTTGCCTTTGGGTACTTTCTTTCAAAGTATATAGAAGGGGAGCCAGATTTAAAGGGGTTAGAAACTTATAAAAGGCAATATTTTAATTTACCTCCACAAATAAAATTTGCAGAAGCCATAACAAAGGGGGATATGGAAGAAGCAAAAAGGGTGCTAAAAAGCATAGAAATAGAATCAATTCACAAAGAACCCCTGACAATTCTTTATCCTTTAATTAAAAAGGTAATAAAGACATATCCCCAAAAATTTCCCTTTCTATGAGAATAATTATAGCTTAAAAGAATATAATTTGATATAATTAATAAGATATGAAGCATAATGTTTTTCAAGTATCTATTTATTATGAAGATAAAGTTGAAAGGTATTCTTTCAAGGAAGATGAAGAGATAATAATAGGAAGAGACGATAGTTGTGATATTGTGGTCAAGGCAAAAGGAGTTTCAAGGAAACATTGCAAAATAAAATATGATAATGAGCAAATTTATCTTGAAGATTTAAATTCTACGAATGGGACATTTATAGGAGATGAAAAGATTCAAAAGTCCTACATAGGACTATCACAACCGGTAAGAATAGGATGTGTATTATTTGTTGTAGAAGAATTAATAACTTTTGATAAAGCTGGAGAAGTAAGAAAAAGTGCAGAGCTTAGAATATATTCTCCAGAATTTACGACAACAACTAAAGTAGATATAAAGCAAGAGGAACTATCAATAGAAGTATACAAAAAACTTGCAGAAGAATTTAACAAAAAGCAATTAGAACTTTTGGAACTAAATTTTCAACTTAAAAACAATATAAATCAGCTCCACAAAACACAGGCGATCTTAATTCATCAAGAAAAAATGGCATCCTTAGGGACATTAGTAGCTGGGATTGCCCATGAATTTAATAATCCGATTTCAGCAATTTTAAATTCTGTACAAAATATGGAACAGTTGTTAAAAGAATTGCTCTTAGCGGAAGCTGAAATAAGAAATTTGGATCTAAAAGAAAAACAAGTGAAAATTTACTTAAAGCTGAAAGAAACTATATTAAATACTAAAAGAGATTATATTTTAATCTCCAAAGATATAGAAGAAAAGGAAAAAAAGTATAAAGAAATAATAAATAATCAAAAAATGGAATTCATAGAAGAAATTCAGGGACTTTTAAACAGCTCTATTGATTTAGAGGAACTTGTAGAATTTCAAAAAATTTTTAATGGTAGACCAGATGAAAAAGTTATAAAAGGTTTAGAATGCTTAAATATTTTGATTTTAAAAATTAATATTATTAAAAGATCTGCAGAGAGGGTAATAAATTTAGTAGAAGCCCTAAAGGGTTATAGCCATTTAGATAAAAGTCATTGGAAACCAGTAAATATTATAAAAGGTCTGGAGGAAACTTTAATTATTTTGCAAAATAAATTAAAATATGGCATTAAAGTGGAAAAAGAATTTGGGGAAATTTCCAGTGTTATGGGAAATGCAGGAGAGTTAAATCAAGTATGGACAAATCTCATAATAAATTCTATAGATGCATTAGGAGAACAAGGAGTAATAAAAATAAGGACAAATCAAGAAGGAGAAAGAATTATAATAGAAATTGAAGACAATGGTTGTGGAATTCCAAAATTAAATCTTTCAAAAGTTTTTGATCCATTCTTTACTACAAAAGAACCAGGAAAGGGCACAGGATTGGGATTATATATTTGTAAAAAAATAGTTGAAAAGCATAAAGGGAAAATTAGCATTGCCTCAGAACCAGGGAAGACAACAGTGAGGATTGAATTACCAGCAATAAAGGAAGGTATATAATATGTTTAGGAGGAATAAAAAATGAAATATTTATCAATCTTTAAATTATTTGTTATTGCAGGGATGCTGTTTTTTCCCAATATTTGTTTAAGCTATCTGTTGATTGATGAAATGCATTTCTTTCATGTGAATGGCTATCCTTCTCTTGAATATTCAAACAAAAAAATAAAAGAAATAAATGAATTGGCAGGCACCGGACTTAAGGATTGGGATGATGTTTATAAGGGCTCAATTGCTCTTGAGGGAAAAAAGAAATTAAATAAAAACCTCGATGCTGGCATAATGCTGGAGTATTCAAGCGGAGCATTGAAGGACAAAGACAGAAACAATGGAATAGGAGTTGATTTTTATCAGGATTGGGATGTGATGCTAACTGGACTTAATTTTTACTATAATTTCAACAGAGAAGGAAAAATCAACCCTTTTGCCGGCGGCGGATTATTGTATTATTTTAAAATAGAGTCAAAGACAAAAATAGGCGTCTCGACTGACATTTACCATGAAGAAATAACCTCAAAATTCTCTGATTCAGGATTTGGCTTGGGCGCTTTTGCAGGCGTGCAGTACAACCTGAATAAGCACTGGTCAATGGATCTCCTGCTGAACTACACCCTGGCGGATTTCAAGAAGAAAATCACAGTCCACGACTCTATTCTCGGCGACTACAAGCTGGACGCAGAGGCCAATTTCTCAGGCCCGGGAATAGCCCTCGGAGTGTCTTATAAGTTCTAAATTTAGGAAAATTTTAAATAGAAAGATTACACATACATAGCGATGACAATAAAACGATTAGGATTGATAAAAAGAATAATTGCTCTAAGATTCATTTCTCTTGAAAAAGATGAATTTAAGATTTGGGGGGTAAGTATGTTGTTCTATCCATATGAAGCCATCATAAAGTTCTTTAAAGATCTGCCAAAAGACGATTTTTATGAAGAGTTATTTTACTGCATAGGTCGGTTTCAGGGCTTTAACGGAACTAATCTGATAATGGAAAAGTTTGGTTATAATAACAAAGAGAAACTAATAAATTTTTATGTGGAGCAGAGCCAGATGATAGGCACAGGGATGCTTAGTTGTACGAAATATGATTTTGAAAAGAAAATTCTTGACTTCGAGTATGAAAGCCCCTTTGATCAGATTAGACGAAAGATAAAGGTTGGCGATAATATCGTAAATCTTAATAAATATATGGAAGGTTTGATAGTTGGAGCATGCGAGGCTTTTTTCAATGAAAAATTTTCTATAGAAGAGATTTCAGTAGCATCTGATAAACACCATTACAGGGTGCAACCGACATCTAAAGCTATTTTTGAAAATAAATTTGAGGAACTAAGAAAATCATTGGATCTCAAAAAGCTTCAGAAAATGGAGTTTGAGGTAAAATATATTATGAAGAATAACAGTAAGAAGGACATCAAGTTCGAAAATGGAAAAATAATTATGAATAATATTGAAGGTTTCATTATACCAACAGATAATATCGTTTTTATTTTTTCTGAGCTAATAAAGAATGAAAGACAAGAGAATTTGAAAAAAATGGGCTATCTTTATGCGGAATCGGTGCTAAAGAATAAAAAAATAAATACTATAAATTTCTCATCAGAGTTGAAGCATATAACTTCTATGGGATTCGGAAGAGCAATTCCAT
>FWPV01014927.1_pt1 | contig 11279 bp, 11 predicted proteins | sample 2228371 | NCBI WGS metagenome assembly FWPV01 (sample SAMEA103939776, study PRJEB20133) | metagenome | reverse complement strand
TGAAGATCACCTTCATCAACGAGATGGCCGACCTCTACGAGAAGGTCGGCGCCGACGTCCAGTCGGTGGCCAAGGGCAGCCTCGACAAGCGGATCGGGGCTAAGTTCCTCAACGCCGGCCCCGGCTATGGCGGCAGCTGCTTCCCGAAGGACACAATCGCCCTCGTGAAGACCGCCCAGCAGTACGGCGCGCCGACGCGGCTGATCGAGACCACGGTCGAGGTCAATACTGCCCGCAAAAAGGCTATGGCCGAAAAGGTCGCCGAAGCGATGGGCACCCGCGACCTAAGCGGCAAGACTATCGGCGTGCCGGGCGTGATCTTCAAGCCCAACACCGACGACATGCGTGACGCACCCAGTCGGGACATCATCCCGGCCCTTCAGGCCCTGGGTGCCAAGGTCCAGGCCTTCGACCCGGAAGGCGCGCGCAAGGCCGAGCATATGCTCAAGGACGTCGACTTCAAGGCCGGCGCCTATGAGACCGCCGAGGGTGTCGATGCCTTGGTCATCATCACCGAGTGGGACCAGTTCCGAGCGCTGGATCTGGACCGCCTGAAGCTCTTGATGAAGTCGCAGACGGTCGTGGACCTGCGCAACTTCTACAAGTCCAACGAGATGGTTCGCCACGATTTCACCTACGCAAGCATCGGTCGAATTTGAGCTGATGAAAGAGTCTCTCGTGAACGTCCCGATGCCAGATAGACCGCTGAAGCTGCTTGTAGTGGGGCTCAACTACGCTCCCGACTTCATCGGCATTCCTAAGTACACGACGGAGATGTGCGACGAACTGGCGCGTCGCGGGCACTCGGTGACGGTGGTTACCGCGCCGCCCTACTATCCCGGCTGGGAAGTGCCTGCGGCGTATCGCGGCGCTTGGCGATCTGAGGCGTTGAACGGCGTTCGCCTGGTCCGCGCGCCTCTCTATGTGCCCAGGAAGCCCAACGGCATCAAGCGGCTGCTGCATCACCTGTCGTTCGCGGCGACGTCGCTTCCGTCGGCGGTCGGCTGTGCGCTGAAGAAACGGCCCGACGTGGTACTGACTGTGGCCCCGTCGCTAATGTCGGCGCCCACGGCGCTGCTCGCCGCGCGCCTGTCCGGCGCCCGCTCGTGGCTGCATGTCCAGGACTTTGAGGTGGATGCGGCCTTCGAACTGGGAATGCTGAAAGGGGCGGGGGCTCGTCGCTCGGCCGAACGGTTCGAGCGCGCCCTGCTGTCCAGCTTTGACCGTGTCTCGACGATCTCGGCCAGCATGCGCCGACTGCTTCTGCGCAAGGGCGTGGCCGAGAACGCTGCGCTGGAGATTCGCAACTGGGTGGACGTGGACACCGTCACGGCTTGGCCCAGCAGCAATACCGTCTACCGCGAGAAGCTGAGCATCCCGGCCGACCACACCGTCGCGCTCTACTCCGGCAATATGGCCGGCAAGCAGGGCCTAGAGACCTTGGCCGATGTCGCGGCGCTGCTCGAGGCGCAGTCGGCCAAAGTGACGCTTCTGCTGTGCGGTCAGGGGCCGCTGAAGGGCGTGCTGGAGGCGGCGTGCGCGGAACGGACCAATGTCCGCTTCATCGCCCTGCAGCCGATCGAGAAGCTGCCGGAGCTTTTAGCCACGGCCGACATCCACCTACTGCCGCAGCGCGCCGAAGCGGCGGACCTAGTGCTGCCGTCTAAGCTAACCGGCATGCTGGCCTCGGGGCGTCCGGTGGTGGCAATGGCGGCACCGGATACGGGGCTGGCCGCCGAGATGGCCGGTTGTGGGCTGATCGTCAGTCCAGGCGATGGTCCGGCCATGGCGGCCGCCATCCTTCAGCTCGCAGACGACCCGGATAAGCGGACGGCCTTCGGACTGGCCGCTCGCCAGCGTGCTGAGCATCGCTGGCGGCGGTCGGCGGTCATCGACGACCTCGAAGCCCAGCTGCGAAGCTTGCTGGTCTAGAGGCGATCGGGAGCGCCGGGGCCGGCTTCAAGCTCCAGCTGGTCCAGAAAGGTGTCGAGCGCCTGCAAGCTTTCTTCCCGCTGCCGGTTGAATTCCGCGAAGGCGGCTTGCGTAAACCTGTTCTTCAACGACCCCGGCGCGCGGCCCTGCTCGCTCAGCCAGTTGAACGCCTCATCGTCGAAGGACGAGCGCTCAAAGACCTGTCCTGGCGAGCCTTGGTGGTCGCAGGCGATGCAGCCGATGTCCGTTGTCAGAATAGCCGCGCCGTGCGCGAGAGCCTCTAGAAGCACGAGAGGCTGCGCTTCGCTCGGATAGAGCGTGGGAAAGACAAAGACGTGGATGCGGCGGTAGAACGCAGCCTTCTCTTCCCCGTAGACCGGTCCGTGCCAGGTAAAGAAACTCGGGAACTCCCTGTTCAGGGCGTCGATCTCATCCAGAATCCTTGCATCGCCACAGGGACCAGCCATCTCGGCCTTGACCGACACTCCTGATTTACGCAGGCGACGAAACAGCGCGATGAACTTTAGCGCGCCCTTCTCGACCGTCAGGTTTGCAAGATGTCCGATCGTCAGGTCATCGGACTTTTCGATCCTATCACCGACCGCGGACATGAAGGCGTTCGGCAAAACCAGGGCTTCGGATTTCGATCGCGACCAAGCTTGCTGGTATTGCTCAATGTAGCGCACTTTCATTTCGTGGCACAGAAATATATGCCGGCTCCCCACGGGGGACAGGCCTATCAACAGCTGCATTAAAATAGATCTATTGTCGATATAGGAGAAGTTATGGTGATGATAATTCACTTTATAGTGGAGAAGGCGCGCTGATAATGCTAGGGTGATGTTTAATATTATGCCCTTATGACTGTCCGTCGGAATATATGCGGCTTTGGCGCCGGCAGCCTTGGCGAGCGCGAGCGCGCAGATGGCCGTCAAGGTTCGCGCGGCGCGAACGGGAAATTTCATCCAGGCCGCGCCCCGTGCGGGCGGGCCGACATTTAGCGCGCTGTGAAGGAGGCCACGGTCCTCGAACAGTTCCCGCACACGCTGGCTAACCGCGGCGAGCCCAGTGACTGGAGGCGGAAATTGGGCGATGGCCACGACCCGCCGGCGCGACCCGTTCATAGGACAGAGAACCGCTTTAGGCCCAGCGCCGCCAGCGCCTTCTTGATGTTGTGATTGCGCAGGGCGTGCGTGTTTTTCAACGCTCGGCGGAATGCCCTTTCTTCATTCTCGACGACCTCGACGGCGTCAGGGAATCCAGGAGCGTGGTCCGCGGTCCAGGCGTAGGGCTTGGGTGCCGTCACAAAGCGTTTGAGCGGGCCGAGCGTGTTGTGGGTTCCGCTGCCATCCAGCCCGGTGTTGGTGACGAGCGACTTGGGCGGCATCAGGGTCAGTCCCTGATTGCGGAAAACGCTCCACGACCAGCGAATGCCCCAGCTGTCGATCTTTCCGGACATCTGCTTCAGCAGCATGTCGGAAAACGGATAGACGCCCTCGGCGTCGAAGGCGTGGCGCACCGCCGGATCGAAATTCACGAGCTCCCAATTCTTCGCGGACGCGTCAAACCGTGACCAGGCGCGCCGCCACGTCGCCCATCCCCAGGTCGTTGCAAAGCGCTGGAACGTACCAGTCGTGCGTCCCTCGAATTCAGGGATCCGGTACTGGTATGCGCTGATCTGCATGGCCCGGTCATGCGCCTCGAACTCGCGCAGACCCCTGTTCAGCCAGGTCAGGCCAGAGGGTTGCAGAACGATGTCGTCCTCAATGACGATCACCCGCCCGTGGCGCTCGGTTAATTCCGAAACCGCGCCAATGATCGAGTTCGCCAGCCCGTTATTACGCTCCCGCGCGACGATCGACATGTTCGGCGTGCGGCGAGCCTCCAGCATCTGGCGGACTTCCAACACGTCTTGTTCATCGGCCCTGTTTCGAGGGCCGTCAGAATAAACAATAACCTCGGAGGAGTGGAACTCAGGGCACTTTTCCAGTGCATCGAGGGTCTCGGACAGATGCCGCGCCCGCCGGAAGGCGAAAATAGCAATTGGAGCTAATTCCTGCACGACACTCTCCTATGCACCCAGCAGACCCGTACAAGTTCGATTCGCGCGCTAACAGACTCTACGCTGGTGTGGCGGCGCCAAGCATCGCCTTTATGATGGCCAATGCCCCGTGCGTCAGCGGGGGCGCAAAGAACGACGCAGCGACCAGGGCCGTGAGCGCTAGGGGGATCAGGAACGCGAGCCGGCGGAGCGGCGAGAAGCTCTGGCCGTGCATGCGCATGAACACCACCAAGGTCAGGGGGCCGCCGATCCCCAGCGCGAGAGACCAGCTGAAAGCCCCGGCAAGATTCCAGAACGGATTCAGCAACAAGCCAACCACCAAGTTTATGGCCAGCATGACAAAATGAATTGCGATAAGGATCTTCACCTGGCCTGAAGACATGGTCACGTTATAGGCAGTCACGCCGACGGAGTTGAAGACCATCGCGATAGCCAGCATCAGGTTCACGAGCAGGAAGGCTGCATCTATGTGACCGATGCTGAATAGAGACAGAAGCGGCGCGCCGATGACTTGCATCAGGGCGAAGACCGTCGCGATGATGAAGGCGCGCTCGATCCAATGGAAGACGCGGGTCCACTGCGTCTCCGTGAGATGGGCCTCATCCCTTGCGGTCTCGATCGCGATGATCTGCATGGGCGAGCTCGCGATCTGCCTAACCTGGACCGAAACCCTGTTGGCCAAATCGAAGACAGCGACCGCCGTTAGGCCGGCGCTAATGTTGATCAGGAGCTTGGTCAGGGGCTCGAAGCCCGCCCTGGCGACGCCCAGGATCATCGCGCGTCCCATAAAGGCGCCGCACTGCCTGCAAGCCCGCAGATATTCCAGGCGCGACAAGCTCAGCTTGGCGGAACTCCGGATTGCTATGAAGTAGAACAGGCCCTGGACGAAGTTGTAGCCCAGGTTCGATATGACGAAGCCGTATAGACCGTACCTCGGGATGAGAACCGACGAGAGGCCGATCAGCACCACGCTGGAGACGACCCCGGTGGCGGCGCGGCGAGAAATCTGACGCGTGCCGTCCAGGACGCCAGACAAGATGCCCGAGGTGCTGTTCAGTGCGGCGAACAGCACCACGCCGATCGAGAGGCACATCAGCTCGTTGAAATCGCTTGCGATCTTGTGCTCACGATTCAGCATAAGGACGGCGATCGTGACGACGACGCCGGACAGTACGGTCGCGGGCAGCGTCGCCAGGGACAGCCCCGCAGCGAGCGCGGGGCCGGCTGCGGGGCGCTCGGCGGGTGATGAGTCCAGCACGACCTGTCGTGCGACCGACAGGTTCGCGCCCGTCTCCGCAAAGCGGGCGAAAGCAGTCAGGCCCGTCAGCAGAGCCCAGGCCCCGAGCTGGTTGCCACCCACATGCTGAAAGCCAAGACGAAACGTGTAAAAAATCGCCGCTGCGGCGAGTATTGAAGACGCGATGCTGATAGACGAATCGCTGAATAGTCTTCGAAGAAAGACGTTCATTATCTATTTGCTTCGAGAAATTGCTTGTAGGCGAACTTGTGATCTCGGGCCACGGCTTCCGGCGAGAAGCGCGACAGATCCGGAGCGGCGCCGGTGGGCAAATTGGTGGCGAGCGTTGCTGGCAGGGGGGCTGAACTCTCGACTGCCTTCAACCAGTCCGCGCCGACGTGACTCCGCAGTTCCTCGATCCACGGCGTATCCAAGGCGGACACCTGACGGTTCATGGTCAGAGCCTGCATGATGGTGCCGGAGTTGAGGTAGTTCTCGCCGAAGAAGCAGACCGTATTGACGGCGGCATGGAGATCGACGACCTCCTGATCCGTAAGCCAGCCAAATTTCAGGATGCATTGGCCCTGCGCGGCGTTCAGCGCCTGTCGCAGGTCCGCCTCGAGATCCGGGTCGGCGTGCCCGGCGAGAAGAAGCGTGTCCGAGGGTGAGGAATATTTAGCGAATTCCTCCGCCAGTTTGAGTGTGCCTTTGATCCGGCTCATCAGGCCGATGTGGGCGAGGACGCGGGCTTCAGGCTTGACGCCCCATTCCAGGCGGTAGTCCCGCCCAGAAGGCGCTGGCATCGCCGTGCCGTAATGCGGATGGTGCACGGTGGCCGCGGGGACAGACTTCAGGACGTCGTATCGCGCCTTCATGGCCAGCTCGCTCGTCCGGGTGAGATAGATCACGCCCGTCAGTTCCGACAGGAGGCGCGAGATGAACTCCTCCCAGCGCTTGCATGCCGCCTCGGAAAGGCCGTGCGGCGTGATGTTATGGGCCGTCCAGACAACAGCGCCCTTGCTGCGTTTTACACGCTGTACGGTGTCCCAGAAATTCAGCTCGCAGAGCGGGCCGATGACGGTACCGCCCGTTCGAGCATAGAATGCGGGGATGGTTTCCGGCCAGTGGATATGAAAGATGTCGCCGGTCTGCCCCGGACGGTACGGTCGCCAGTGAGAGACCTCAAGGCCCTCGGACTCCAGGCCCGAGACGACAATATCGATGAAGTTGTTGCGCCCCTTCAGCATCCGGGCGGGCGACATCAGGACTTTCATTTGGCCGCTCCCTGCACCTTTTCTTGGCTGGACTTCCAGCTGTCATAAGCGGCGGCGATCCCGTCGGCGAGGGCAATGCGCGGTGTCCATCCCATGCCCTGCAGCTTGTCGGCGCTCATCAGTTTGCGGGGCGTGCCATCCGGCTTGGAGGTGTCGGTGATGATCTCACCGCCGAAGCCCACGACCTGGCAGACCAACTGCGCCAGTTCCAGGATCGTAACGTCCTCGCCCGAGCCCACATTGACGTGTTCGAATTCCGAATAGGTCTTCATCAGGAACACGCAGGCGTCGGCGCAGTCGTCGGCGTTAAGGAATTCACGACGCGGCGTGCCCGTACCCCAAATCGTGATTTTGTCCGCGCCCGTCAGCTTGGCCTCGTGAGCCTTGCGGATCAGAGCCGGCACGACGTGGCTGCTGTTGAGGTCGTAGTTATCGCCCTGGCCATACAGGTTGGTCGGCATGGCGCTGATGAAGTCGCAGCCGTGCTGCTTGCGATAAGCCTGGGCCAGCTTGATGCCGGCTATCTTGGCGATTGCGTACCACTCGTTGGTCGGTTCCAGCGGGCCAGTGAGCAGCGCGTCTTCCATAATCGGCTGTGGCGCGAACTTGGGATAGATGCACGACGAGCCGAGGAAAAGCACCTTGCCGACGCCGCTGCGCCACGCCGCGTCAACGATGTTCGTCTCGATTACCAGGTTGTTGTAGAGGAAGTCGGCCGGATAGGTGTCGTTGGCTAGGATCCCGCCGACCTTGGCCGCCGCCATGAAGATGGCGTCGGGCTTCTCCTGTGCGATCCAGGCCTCAACGGCACTTTGGCGTTCGAGGTCCAGGACGTCCCTGCCGGCGGTCAGGATCTCGCAGCCTTCGGACGCGAGCCGACGCATGATAGCAGAGCCGACCATCCCGCGATGGCCGGCCACCCAAACTCGCTTGCCTGCGAGCGGAAAGATCACGTTCATTGCTGATGCCTGACTATCTAGCCAATATTTATTCGTAGCGATTGATTTTACCGGCCACCAGATTGGCGAGCCTGGATAGGGTCCACCGGGCGAGATAGGTGGCTTCCCTCAAGAAATTGCCCCGCAAGTTCATGATCTTGGCCAGACTTTGCTGGCGCAATTCACGGGGTTGATTGAAAAGAGCGTCGTCTGCGCCGCTTAAGATATTCCAGGCCGTAGAAAATCCGTATTTTTTCTCGGCGGGCAGGTGCCAAATCGGCAGATTGACGTCGGTCTCCAGGTATTTCCGATGGACGCTGGTAGTCCATATGCGGCGAATATAGCCATCGCCGGCGTCGAAAAAACCGTGCCCTCGCGCGTGAATGACCGCGCTCAGGATCTGCTCTTCTGTATTGAACTTATGCAGTCCCTGCTCGAAGGCCGACAGACTCTGCGCCCAGGCAGCCTTCAAGTCGGCAGTCAGGGTGACGGCCTTGTCCCGGCGCAGGCCCAGCAGTTCCCCCCCCAGCCATCGCGGCGCGGAGGGCGATGCAGGCGCGTCGAAGAGCTTCCGCTCCAGATCCCAGATATCGGCGCGTGAAAGTCCGTTGCCTTGGTAGTGGATCGGTAAGTTCTGGTCGTAGGCGACGATCCCGGCGTCCTGAATGAGGCGCGTGATCGAAGAGATGTCATCGGTGACTAAGCAGTCGGGGTCGATGAACAGAATAGAATCGTCGGCTGCGAGGTTCTCTGACGCCCAGTCGATCGCATCGAGCAGATAGAAGGCCCCGATGAACGAGTGATAGTAGCCGTCCGGTGGGCGATAAGTAAACGGGATATCGAGCAGTTCGACATCATATCGGGCAAATGTGTTCGAGTACTCGTCGATCGGTCGGTCGTTGGTGAAGATGATTATCCGTCCTTGGTGTCCGCCAAACCGGCGAGCGGAAATCACCATGACGGCCATGCACCGCCAATAAACTTCGTTGCGGCGCTGCCAATCGGTCTCGCCAATATTGGGATAGCGGGACTTGTCGGCATAGAAACATGCACTGAGGATCATCAGGGACCTCTATAGGGCTCGAGTTCCGGGTCGGTCTCAGTCGGCGTTTCGGCGCTTTTCGTTAGCGACATTGATCATGTCGGCGGCGACCATCTCGGCGCACAGGCGTCTCGAAGCTGATCTGCATGTGGCTCTGGGTCGCGAGATTGTAGATTTCGTCCGGCTCGGTCTGCTGCACGATCCGGATCAGGTTCGTGCTGTCGGTCATGTCGCCGTAATGCAGCACAAAGCGCGGGTTCTCGACGTGCAGGTCCTGGTAGATGTGCTCGAGGCGGCCCGTGTAGCCCTTCGAGAGCAGCAGCTCCGACAGGTACGCGCCATCTTGCCCAGTCACGCCCATGATGAGCGCGACCTTGCCATTGCTTTCAACCGTCATCAGGTCCCCACCTTATGGAACGCGGCTATTTCGCCTTGCGTATCGCCGGGTCCTTACCGCAAGCCAATCAGCGATGCGACACTGTTTTGTGGTCTGGCTTCAAAAATGTTCAAGAATTATCCAGCTACGGCATTTCGCGACAATGCAAGATTCTTGATTTGATATTCTCTCGGCTCGAAAGTATAAACGCTCGCACGTGATGGTGTGATCGATTTTTTAGAAATATTTGATCACTATGTCGATCGCAGCTAAGTTAATATCAAAAAATCGTGATATCTTTTGTTGTGGATTATAAGTATTGAGTTCGTTGAGCTCGTCCGCCAGTTAGCGTTACGCACGCCGCCCTCGACCCCGTGGACCATCTCGGCTGTGACTACGAGAGCGATGAACGAAGCGGCGATTGCGCCGAGCAACACCATTGTTTTTGACGTGACCCCCTGAAACTCCTCCAGAAATAACTAGAGTCCGCCCCGACCAGAGGACGGACAGATGAAGCGATCACGGTTCACGGAAGAGCAGATCATCGGGATCCTGCGCGAGCAGGAGGCAGGCGTGCCGGTGGCGGACCTTTGCAGGAAGCACGGGCTGAGCTCGCCGACCTTCTACAAGTGGAAGGCCAAGTATGGCGGGCTGGACGTGTCGGAGGCGCGGCGGCTGAAGGCGCTGGAAGACGAGAACGCCAAGCTCAAGCGGATGCTGGCCGAGGCGATGCTCGACAATGTCGCGCTGAAAGACCTGCTGGGAAAAAAGTGGTGACGCCCGCCGCGCGTCGTGAGGCCGCAGCGTACCTGCGTCAGGCCTACGAGATAAGCGAGCGGCGGGCGTGCCGAGTACTGGGCGTGGATCGTACGAGCGTGCGCTACCAGGCCACGCGGTCCGACGACGGTGTGCTTCGCGACCGGCTGAAGACCCCGGCCCAGGAGCGCCGCCGGTTTGGCTATCGGCGGCTGCACGTGCTGCTCAAACGTGAGGGCCATGCCGTCAACAAGAAACGGGTGCAGCGGCTCTACCGCGAGGAGAAGCTGACCGTGCGCCGGCGCGGCGGGCGCAAGCGGGCGATGGGCACGCGACGGCCTCTGGAAATGCCGCTGGCGCCCAACCAGCGCTGGAGCCTGGACTTCGTGTCCGACCAGATGACCGACGGCCGCCGCTTCCGGATCCTGACGGTGATCGACAACTGCACGCGCGAGTGCCTGGCGCTGGTGGCTGACACCTCGCTGTCAGGCGCTCGCGTGGCCCGCGAACTCGACGCAATCATCGCCCGGCGCGGCCGGCGGCCCGACACCATCGTCAGCGACAACGGCACGGAATACACCTCCAACGCCATCCTGACTTGGGCCGACGACAGCGGCGTGGGCTGGCACTACATCGCGCCGGGCAAGCCCCAGCAGAACGGGCACAACGAGAGCTTCAACGGCCGGCTGCGCTACGAGCTGCTCAACGAGACTCTGTTCCGCTCGCTGGTCCACGCTCGCGCGGAGCTGGAAGCCTGGAGGCGTGATTACAACGAGCGCCGGCCACACTCGGGCCTCGGCTGGATGACGCCAAGGGACTACGCCAGCACCTTCTGTGGGCAGGCCGGCCGGCACGCTGCGCAGGCGGATAGCTCTGCGCACCGGCCTATTGCCACCCACACAGACCAAGGCTCAAATCAACCTAGGACTCTCGTTTTGGCTGGATGAGAAATGGGGGTTACGTCATTTTTCTGAGCGCAGGCCGCCTTTATGGATGCCAACACGCCGGATCAGTGGGCGAACTATCCGGAGGGGATCATCAGGCCGACGATCGAGTTCCAGCCCGCCGAGAAAGTCGCCCACTGGTACCGTCTCAGCGCGGTTTCGGTGTGGGCGGAAGAGGAGCTTTAAACGCTCTCTTCGCTAATCGCCCGAAAATTGGCTTTCTGCGCTCTGCTATTTCAGAGAGTATCCAGCATATGCCCAGTACCAGAAGGAGCGCCACTACTCCCTCAAATATGCCAATGCCGCCTGGATACACTATTGAGGACAAGGCAAAGGCAATCGGCTGATGGGCAAGGTATAACGTGAAACTGCCGCCCGCCAGCCATCGAATAGTAGATGTGGCGCGCTCATTTATGGGCTTCGAGTTCCTCAGTATTTCCAGCATTCCAACTAGGTGCATGGAGACGGCTAGGCCAATAAGAGTGAAGTAGACGAAGTTGTATAGTTCGACGCGCAGGGACGCCAGAGTGTACATATGGGTCGCAACTTCTCCGATAGTGAACTTCGCGGCCAGAAACAGCGCCGCAGAAATGGCTATCAGTGCAGCAGAAGCGCGCAATCCTTTGATTGCGTTGATCGAATATAGCTTCGCCGCTACCGCTCCCATGAGCCAGATGGGCAGATACATTAGTATTTTCGGCCCGGCGAAAAGCGCCCA
>FWPV01012413.1_pt1 | contig 11280 bp, 12 predicted proteins | sample 2228371 | NCBI WGS metagenome assembly FWPV01 (sample SAMEA103939776, study PRJEB20133) | metagenome | reverse complement strand
CCCACCGAGGACCAGGCGAAGCTGGTCAGCCCTGAGCAGTCGAACGCGTCCGGCCCGGCGGACCGTCGCCGGTAGGGGTCACCGACCTGGGCGAGGGCCGTCAGGACCACGTGGAGGCGCTGGTCGCCGGCAGTCTGCCAGGCGGTGAGGAAGTCCTGGGGGGTAGCCCCGACGCGGCGGCTCACCTCGGCGGCGACGGCGCTCAGCGCCTCTTCGAAGCGGAGCTGCTGGATCGATGGCACGTCGACCGCCCCGACCAACGCTGCGAACATCTGGGCGGCATCGCGCGCCTGCTTGGCCTCGAGCGCCTCGGCGGCGAGGAGGGCCAGGGCATCGGGCGCCTGTCGGCGGGTGCCGGCGGCGTCAGCCGGTCCTGCGAGCGCAGTCAGCGCGACCGCCACGGCGAGGGTCGCTGCGAGGGCGTGGCGGGTCAGAGCTCGGAATGTGGTCATCGGGGCCTCCTGGCGGCGGGGGACGCAGGGGCACCGTTGCCTCACCTGTTCCAGCCCACCGGGGTCCGGTGATTGTTGCGAACAGGTGACGGTCTAGCGCACATCTCATGACGAAGCCAGTCGACACCGGCGAACTTCTGGTGACGAGCGGGTGAAGATGCCGGAGATGACCGTCGCCGCCGTGGTGCTCGCCGCCGGCCGGGGCAGCCGGTTCGCCGGCCCGGTACACAAGCTGCTGGCTCCGTTGCGCGGCCGGCCGGTGGTGCACTGGGCGGTGGAGCACGCCCTGGCTGCAGGCCTCGACGAGACCATCGTGGTGGTCGGTGCCGTGCCCCTCGACCTCCCCGACGGCGTGACCGTCCTCGCCAACCCCCGGTGGGCCGAGGGCATGGCGACGTCGCTCCAGGTCGCCATCACCGCAGCCCGGCGGTCGGGTCACGAGGCGGTCGTGGTGGGGTTGGGTGACCAGCCGCTGGTACACCCCGAGGCCTGGCGGCTGGTGGCCGCCGCCACGGCGACCCCGATCGCCGTGGCCACCTACGACGGTCGCCGGGGGAACCCGGTCCGCCTGGCCTCGAGCGTGTGGCCGCTGCTCCCCACGACCGGCGACGAGGGGGCGCGTTCGCTGCTCCGTGACCGGCCGGAGCTGGTGACGGGAGTACCGTGCCCCGGCAATCCGGCCGACATCGACACCGCGGAGGACCTCCGGGCATGGAACTGATCAACGACTTCGAGGTGCACGTGCCGATCGACGAGGCCTGGAAGGTGCTCACCGACGTCGAGCGGATCGCGCCGTGCATGCCGGGCGCGCAGCTCCAGGAGATCGAGGGCGACACCTACCGGGGGATCGTCAAGATCAAGGTGGGACCGATCACCGCCCAGTTCAAGGGGCAGGCCTCGTTCGTGGAGCGCGACGACGCGAACCACCGGGCCGTGCTCAAGGCCGAGGGCCGTGACACCGGGGGCAAGGGGAACGCTGCGGCGATGATCACCGCCAAGCTCGAACCGGTCGCTCCCGACACCACCAAGTGCACGGTCACCACCGACCTGACCATCACCGGCAAGGTGGCGCAGTTCGGCCGGGGCGCCCTGGCCGACGTGAGCACCAAGCTGCTCGGCCAGTTCGTCGACTGCCTCCACAACGACCTGCTGGCCAGCAAGGAGGAGGCTCCCGCTGCCGTCGAAGAGGCAGCGGAAGGGGCAGCTGAGGCCGCCGCTGCCGAGGCGGCCGCTCCTGCGGCAGCCGGCGCCGCCGGTGGGGCGGCTGCCGGCGTGCGCAAGGTGGAGATGCCCGAGGCCAAGCCGGTCGACCTGCTCGAGGCGGCTGGCGCCCCGGTGGCCAAGCGGCTGTTGCCGGTCGGCATCGTGGCGCTGATCCTGCTGCTGCTGCTCGGCCGGCGCCGCCGGCGCCGCCGGGCCGCCGCCTGACCGGCGCATCCGCCGACGGCGACCGGCACGCCGGCATCGGTCGTAGCCTGCACGCCCGTGCCCGAGACCACCGACCTCGCCGCCGTGACCGCCCTGCTCGGCCGCGCTCCCCAGGGCGACTTCGAGGTGGTCGTGCGGGACGCAGCCGGGTCACCGGTGGTCATCCGGAACGCCCCGCTTCTCGACGACGGCACGCCCATGCCCACCCGGTACTGGCTGATCGGCCGGGACGAGGCGCTCGCCGTGAGCCGCCTGGAGGCCGCCGGCGGCGTCCGCGCGGCCGAGGCCGAGGTCGACCCCGGTGAGCTGGCCGCTGCCCACGCCCGGTACGCCGCCGAGCGGGACGCCGCCATCCCTCCCGGCCACCACGGGCCCCGCCCCACCGGTGGCGTCGGCGGCACCCGCCACGGGGTGAAGTGCCTGCACGCGCACTACGCCTGGTACCTCGCCGGCGGCGACGACCCGGTGGGCCGGTGGGTGGCGGCGCGGCTGGCGGCCCGGCAGGATGCGGCGCCGTGACGACGGTCGCCGCCATCGACATCGGCACCAACTCCACCCGGCTGCTGGTCAGCGACGGCACCCGCACGCTCGACCAGCGGATGACGATCACCCGGCTGGGCGCCGGTGTCCACACGCACCGGCGGCTCGCCGACGACGCCGTCGAGCGCACCCTGGCCTGCCTCGCCGGCTACCGCCGGGCCATGGACGACCTGGGGGTGGAACGGGCGCGGGCCATCGCCACGTCAGCCGTGCGGGACGCCGCCAACCGGGACGCCTTCCTCGACGCCGCCGAGCAGGCCATCGGCCTGCGCCCCGAGCTCGTGAGCGGCGAGGAGGAGGGTGCGCTGGCCTTCACCGGCGCCACGCTCGGCCTCGACCCGGCCGACGGACCGTTCCTGGTCGTCGACATCGGCGGCGGGTCGACCGAGCTGGTGCTTGGCACCACCGCGCCGACCGGGTGGATGTCGCTCGACGTCGGGAGCGTCCGGCTCACCGAACAGCACCTCCACGCCGACCCGCCGCTGCCCGAGGAGCTGGCCAATGCGCTCGCGGTCGTCGACAGCCATGTCGACGACGTGCTGCGGATGCTGCCCGAGGTGACCGGCTACCGCCGGATGATCGGGGTGGCCGGCACCGTCTCCACCGTGGCCGCAGTGGAGATCGGGCTGCTCACCTACGACCGGGACCGGATCCACCACTTCACGCTCACCCGCGACGCAGCCGAGGACGTGTTCCGCACCCTGGCCACCGAGGCCCTCGCCGACCGCGTGCACAATCCGGGCCTGCCACCCGACCGCGCCGACATCATCGTCGGCGGCTGCTGCATCCTGGTGGGTCTCATGCGACGGCTCGGTGCCGCCGAGCTCCTGGTGTCCGAGACGGACCTGCTCGACGGGATCGTCGCCGGGCTGCTCAGCTGATCGGGCTCGCATGGGGTCCGCCGGCGGCGCCGTCGCTACCATCCGACGCCGTGTCGAACCGGGGGGCCAGCCGCTCATGATCCGCCTCTTCGGCCGACGCGTCATGCTCCGCCCCCTGGTCGCCACCGACTTCCCGGCCTGGAGCGAGGTCCGCCTGCGCAACGAGGCGTGGCTGACCCGCTGGGAGCCGATGCGCCTGGTCGGCCATCCCGACCCGACCCGGGACCGGGAGGCGTTCGCCCTGCGGTGCGCCGCCCGCGAGCGGGAACGCCAGCTCGGTGCCGGCTACGGCTTCGGGGTGTTCGTCGAAGGCCAGTTCGCCGGTGAGATCAACGTGAACTCGGTGCACCGGGGGCCCTTCCAGAACGCCTACATCGGCTACTGGATCGACGAGGCACGGGCCGGGCGCTCCTACACCCCGGAAGCGTGCGTGGTCGTCTTCAAGTACGCCTTCGAGGAGCTGCGCCTGCACCGGTTGCAGATCGCGATCATCCCCAGGAACACCGCCAGCCGCCGGGTGATGGAGAAGCTGCGCATCCGTGACGAGGGCGTCGCGCAGCGGTACCTGGAGATCAACGGAGTGTGGGAGGACCACGTCCGGTACGCGATCACCGTGGAAGAGTGGGAGAAGCGCCGCGACGAGTTCCACCGCGACTGGCTGTGAGCCTCAGCGCTTCGAGCTGATCTGCGCCTGCAGCGCGGCGAGCCGCTCACGGAAGAACGGCTGGCGCGTGGTCCACACCTGCGGGTGCAGTTCCCGTTCCACCGCCGCTTCGTGGTCGGTGACCTGGGCCATGTCCCGGAGGGTGCGCTTGAGCAGGGTGGACAGCTCGCGCGGCACGTCGGCGGCCCGGGCGGCCATGGCCCGGGCCGTGGGCAGCAGCTGGTCGTCGTCGACACAGCGGTGGACGAGCCCGATCCGCTCGGCCTCGGCCCCGTCGGCCACCTCCCCGAACAGCAGCATGGCCGCCGCCACCTGGGGGCCGGCGATGCGCCGCAGCATCCACGTGTGCCCGCCACCGGGGTGGATGCCCAGCTGGGGGAAGCGGCAGTCGAAGCGGGCCCGCCGTGCCGCCACCCGCACGTCGCACACCAGGGCCAGGTTCATGCCCGCACCCACCGCCGGCCCGTTCACCGCAGCGAGGGTGGGCAGCGGCGAGCGACCCACCCGCAGGAAGCCCTCGTAGATGTTGCGCAGGCCAGGACCCTCGGTGGAGCCCAGGTCGCCGAGATCGGCGCCGGCGCAGAACGCCGACCCTGCCCCGGTGACCACGATGGCGCCCACGTCGGCCGCCTCGATGGCGTCGAACGCTGCGACGATCTCCTCCACCATCGGGGCGGTCAGCCGGTTGCGGCCCTGCGGGTCGTTGAGGGTGACGGTGGCGACGCGCTCGGCGATCTCCACCTGCACGAGGGGGTCGGTCATGGACCCCGAGTCTGCCCGATGGCTCAGGTGGTCGGGACCCAGTGCACCTCGGCGAGCGAGCTGAGCTCGCTGACCAGCACCCCGCCGGCGGACACGGTGACCAACCGGCCGCTGACCACCAGCGATCGCCGGATGCCACCCCATTCGGCGGCCCCGGGGTGCGTGAGCCGGCCGCGCTCGGCAAGCCCGTCGGCGCCGACCCCGACGACGACGGCACCCTGGAACTGGCCGCCGTCGAACACCTGCACCGGCACGACCGCCGTCCCCGACGACGGCTCGGCGGCCGACGGCCACCACAGGAAGGCGAGGTGGTCGACCTCCACCTCGGTCCAGCCACCGAGCGGGAGCACCGCCACCTGCCTCGGCGCAGTCGGGTCGGCCACGTCGAACAGCGACACCTGGGCGCCCTGGACCCGGCCGGTGTCGTCGGCCGCCTGCCCGACCCCGAGGAGGCGCTCGCCAGCGAGCGGATGGAGGTATGCGGAGTAGCCCGGGATCTTCAGTTCGCCGGTGAGCCGCGGGGCGGTGGGGTCGCTCAGGTCGAGGACGTAGAGCGGGTCGGTCTGGCGGAAGGTGACCACGTACCCACGGTCACCGAGGAACCGCACCGCGTAGATGCGCTCGGTGGGGCCCAGGTCGCCGACCGCGCCGAGCTCGACCAGCGTGTCCCGGTCGCGACGCAGCAGGTGTACCGACGACCGGCTGTCGTCACCCATCCAGCCCTCGGTGACCGCCACCCGCAGGACCCCGGCGTGCTCGCTCATCGAGAACTGGTTCAGCAGGGTGCCGGGCACCTCGCCCGACGCCACGTAGCGGGTGCCGGCCTGGCCGCCGAGCGCGAAGGCGTGGATGGCGGTGGTGGGCTCCTCGGGCGTGGGCGCGGTGGTCTCGCCGGGAAGGATCTCCTGCCAGCGGGTGGTGGCCACGTACAGCGTCTCCGCGCTGGCGTAGACGATCTCACCCTGCGCCACCACGGCGGCTTCTCCGGTGGCCACCCCGTCACCGGCGAAGGGCACCTCGACCACCCACAGCATCCCCAGGCCGGCGAAGGTCACCGGGCGCTCCACCGCCTCGCAGCGCAGTGCCGGGGCGGGGTCGGTCACCGTGCCGTCGGCCCGCTCGGTGTACGACCACGGCAGCCAGTCGGCCGCCGTTGACGCTGCGATCACCTCGCGGTTGAGCTCGAGCGCCCGCGCCTCGCCGGCGACCGAGGCCGGCATGACGAACGGCAGGCGGGCACCGAACGGCGTGCGCAGCACGAGCCGGGCCACCCCATCCGAGGCCCTGGAGGCCACCAGGTCGCCCTCCAGGTGGGTGCGGGCCACCAGCGCCGGTGCCGCCGGGGTGCGCACGTCGTAGAGGGTGACCACGGTCTCGGATGCGCCGGCGAACGGGCCGCCGGGCATTGCGATCCGGGCGTCCGTGGCCACCCCGTCGACCGGCACCACCCCGCCCCAGCTGCGGGTGACCACGGCCAACCGGTCACCGTCGAGCAGCAGCAGGTGGTCGCCACCGGGCAGTTCGACGTCGGCGAGCCGGGCGCCTTCGACGGTGTCGACCACCACCAGGCGACCGCCGACCACCGAGTACACGACCCGGCCGTCGGTCTCCACCAGGTCACCTTCGTCGACGCCCGCCTCCTGGACGTTGGTTCCCGACGTGCCCGCGCCGTCACCGCCGTCGCCCATGTCGCCGGCCCCTTCGCCGGTCGGGGCCGCGACCGTGGCCTCCGTGCGCCCCTTGTCGAACCAGACCGGACCACCCCCGAGGCCCCACGCGGTCACCCGCTTGCCAGCCTCATCCCGGGCGAAGGCGACGAACTGCTCGCAGGAGTCGAACGCGGCGAGGGCGAACGACCGGCCCGGGGCCGGGCCGGGGGTGACCGGGCGCGTGGACGACGTTGTGGTGTCCTGGACGGCGAACGGGCCGCTCGTGCACCCGGCGAGCACGGTCGCTGCGACCCCCAGCGCGAGGAACCGATGGCGCGTCATGCCGATGCGACGTCGGCGCCGGGCGACGGGTTCCCGACCGGCGGCGGTTCCGGGGCGGCACCCAGCGGATACCCTCGCCTGGGCATGCTCGACCACGTGTTCACCGACGCCATCTCTGCGCTGCGCGATGCCTTCGAGGGCGCGTTCCTCGAGCGGCAGGCGTTCGAGGAGCACTTCCAGGTCGACGTGCTGCTCGGCGACCTGACGTGGGAGACCAGCTACGGCCTGCCCGGCGAGGGCCTGCCCCCCCGGGTGGAGGCCCACATCACCTTCGACTGGCCGACGTGGAGCCAGACTGCGTACCGGCGCTGGTACCTCGAGGAGACCTTCGAGGAGCCGCCGGCCATCGAGATGGAGATCGTGTTCCGGCTGCAGCGCCTGGCCAAGCCGCCCGAGCCGGCCACCATCCTGGCGGTGCTCCCTCCGCACAGCCCACCGATCGGCAACGAGCCCCTGGAACGGGGCACTACCACGGTCGAGGCGTCCTATGCCCCCGACGGGCTGGTCGAGGTCGCCTACGCCGCCGAGGTGGCCTACGAGGGCCTGTACGAGCTCGCCGAGGAGACCCTGGCCGACGGGTCGAGTTCGATGCTCGACGAACACTTCGGCGCGCTGGGAGGCTGGATCAGCTCGATGCTGGTGCGCCTCGGCGACCTGAAGCTCGAGTACCTGCCCCCTGAGGGGGAGGAGTAGACACAGGGTCCATGGCCGCTTACGACGTCGTGCTGTTCGAGGTGAGCGATCGCATCGCCACCGTCACGCTCAACCGCCCCGAGGCCCGCAACGCCCTGTCGAGCGAGGTGCTGCGGCTGCTGCCGCAGCGCCTGGCCGAGGCCGACAGCCGCGACGACGTGGACGTGGTCATCCTCACCGGCACCGACCCGGCGTTCTGCGCCGGGCTCGACCTGAAGGAGCTGGGCTCGACCGGCGGGAACCTCGGGGCCGGCTCGGGAGCCGACGGCAGCCCCAACGCCCAGGGCGTGCGCGGCCCGTTCCCGCCCATGAGCAAACCGGTGATCGGCGCCATCAACGGGGTGGCCGTGACCGGCGGCTTCGAGCTGGCCCTCAACTGCGACTTCCTGGTGGCCAGCGAACGGGCCCGGTTCGGCGACACCCACGCCCGGGTCGGGGTGATGCCGGGCTGGGGTCTCACCGTGCTGCTGCCCCAGGCCATCGGGGTGCGCCGGGCCAGGGAGATGAGCTTCACCGGGAACTTCCTCACCGCCGAGGAGGCCTTCCACTGGGGCCTGGTCAACCACGTGGTGCCGCACGAGGAACTGCTGCCGTTCACCCGCAAGCTCGCCGCTGACATCTCCGGCAACGACCAGGCCGGCGTCCGCCAGATCCGGGCCACCTACGCCGCCGTCACGGCCACGACCGTGCAGGAGGGCTGGGCGGTCGAAGCCAGGGACGCCCGGGCGTGGCAGCGGGCGATGTTCGACCCGGCCAAGGTGGCCGAGCGCCGGGCCGCCATCATGGAGCGCGGCCGCACCCAGCAGTAGGCGCCGACCTCCACCGCTGACCCGGGCCGGTCAGCCGCTCAGGCCCCGGGCGATCGCGGCCAGCGCGCCGGCGCAGACCACCACGATCACCAGCGTCCGGAACCGGGACGGGGCGACCCGGGCGGCGAGGACACCGCCGATCACGAGCCCACCGAGCACGGCCGCGACGATCCCGACGACCATCCCGGCGGGCGGAGCGACGGGCCCGAGCGACCAGACCGCCACGACGTTGAGCGCAAGGAAGTAGGCCTGCAGCGTCCCCCGGAACTCCGCCGGGCTCCACCCGCCGTTGAGGGCGTACATCGCCACCGGTGGCCCGGACAGTCCACCGATCACGTTCATGGTGGCGCTGACCGTGCCCGCCCCGACCGCGCCGGCCCGACCCTGCAGGGCGGCCACCGTCGTCGACCGGAACACGAACAGTGCCGCCACCAGCGTGACCACCCCGGCACCCACCAGCAGCAGGTCCTCGTCGGTGCGGCGCACGACGGCGGCGGCCAGCGGGGTCCACGCCAGCGCAGGGACCAGCAGCCGCACCAGGTCGGTCCGGCGCATCCACCGCCAGGTGGGGACCACGTTCGACAACGACACGGCGATCGAGACCATGTTCAGCAGCCGGACACCGTCCCGGGGGCCGAGCACGAGCACCATCACCGGGGAGCACACGAGCGAGAACCCGAGCCCGGTGATCCGGTTCGTGACCGAGCCGGCGAGCACCCCGGCGACGATCGCCAGGAACCCGAGGCCGGTCACGTCCACGGAACCGGCACCCTACGCGCCGGGCGCACTCAGGCCGCGGTGCTTCCTTCGGCCGGTTCCACCACGATGACCACCGGCATCCCTCCCGGCTCGAACGTGCACGCGCCCTTGGTGCGGATGGGTTCGGTGAAGGTGTGGACGATCGTCTCGCCCGGCCGGGCGTTGAACGGTCCGAGCGACTGCGGCACCACGTCGAGGTTGGTGAACCGGATCGAGTCACCGACGCGCAGGTAGATGAACGGCGGCATGGGCACCGGCCGTTGCCCGAGCTTGAGCCGCTCGGCGGTGCCCTCGGGGATCGTGATTTCGTAGACGAACGGACCGCGGGTAGTGGCGGTGGTGGGCCGGCCTCCCCCACCGCCGCCACCGACCCCGACCTCATGGCCGGTGGCGGCACCGAACACGACGATGGCTGACAGCACCATGGCGGCGACGGCCACCAGCACCCCGAGCGCAGCGAGCACCTTCCCCACGGCTACGTCCCCGCCCTGGATGCAGCATCGAGGCGGTCGAACAGCAGCCGCAGGTCGCTGGCCATGAGGTCGGGGGTGGTCCCGAACAGCCACTCGGCCACCACGGTGCCGCTGGAGTCGATCACGTAGGTGGACGCCGTGTGGGACACCTGCACCTCTTCGCCACGCTTGCGGATCGACGACGAGGCGAGGAAGCCCTTCTCGACCGTCGCCAGCTCCTCTTCGTCGGTGGTGCGCAGGGGATGGCCGTCGGGGAAGAACCCGCGCAGGTAAGCGTTGAGGATCTCGGGCGTGTCCCGCTCCGGGTCGACGGTGGCGAACGCCACGGTGAACCGGTCGCCCTGCTCCCCCAGCAGCTGGCGGGTCATCTTCAGGTCGGCCAGGGTCGTCGGGCACAGGTCGGGGCAGTGGGTGTAGCCGAAGTAGACCACCAGCAGCTCCCCTTCAGGGGCACGGAAGGAGAACGGGGTGGCCCGGCCGCTGGCGTCGACCTCGGGGAGCGACAGGTTCCCCACCTCGAGCGGCGGGTTGCGATCCACGGAGTGCAGACCCTGCTCGACCGCCGTACCGACGTCGTCGCCGCCGCACGCGACCATCGCGACCACCATCGCCGCTGTGCAGACGGCCGCAAGCCACCGGGACGCCACGGCCGACAGGCTGCCCGCCAGTCACCGGAGTGCCGCAGGGGCGAAGGTCCCAATCGGTCGGGGCGGCCGTCCGCACCCCCGCTGACCACGGACGGTGAGCGTGTCGAGCCGGTGACGGTCTGCTCGGGATGCTTGCCACCCTGCGCGGTGGGTTCGTAGGGTGCCCTCGTCCCAACAATGCACGGGAAGGAGCCACGCGTGCGTACCAAGCGCAGCTTGCTCGCCCTCGCGTCCCTCGGGTTGGCGTTCACCATGGTGGCCGCCTCCTGCGGTGGCGACGACGGCGAGTCCGCCCAGACCACGGCCGCACCGTCCGAGACCACCGCGCCCTCCGGCGGCGGTCCGAAAGTCGGCCTGCTCTACGACATCACCGGCCGCGGCGACAAGTCGTTCAACGACGCCGCCGCCGCCGGGCTCGACAAGGCCAAGGCCGAACTCGGCGTGGTCGGCACCGAGTCGACGCCCACCGGCGACGCGGACCGGCCGGAGCGGCTGAACCAGCTCGTCGCCGACGGCAACGAGCTGATCATCGGGGTCGGCTTCCTCTGGGGTGACGCCATCACCGCCGGCGCCACCGCCAATCCGAACGTCAACTTCGCCATCGTCGACTCGGTGGTCGACCTGCCCAACGTCGCCAGCCTGGTGTTCAAGGAGCAGGAGGGCAGCTACCTGGTGGGTGTCGCCGCCGCGCTGAAGACCAAGACCAACAACATCGGGTTCATCGGCGGCGTGGAGAACGACCTCATCAAGCGGTTCGAGGCCGGGTTCATCGCCGGCGCGAAGTCGGTCAAGCCCGACATCAAGATCCAGTCCCGCTACATCAGCCAGCCGCCGGACTTCTCCGGGTTCAACGACCCGGCCAAGGGCAAGGAGATCGCCCTGTCGATGTACGAGGCCGGCGCCGACATCATCTACGCCGCCGCCGGCGGCTCCGGCGTCGGGATGTTCCAGGCCGCCAAGGAGAAGTCGGCCGGTGGCACCAAGGTGTGGGGCATCGGGGTCGACTCCGACCAGTACAACATCGTGGGTGACGACCTCAAGGAGTTCGTGCTCACCTCGATGCTGAAGAAGGTCGACGTGGCGGTGTTCGAGACCATCAAGGCCCAGCTTGCCGACGACACCATCGGGCGCATCTACTACGCCGAGTCAGATTACTACCACGGCATCGGCCCCTGGTATAA
>FWPV01014924.1_pt1 | contig 11282 bp, 7 predicted proteins | sample 2228371 | NCBI WGS metagenome assembly FWPV01 (sample SAMEA103939776, study PRJEB20133) | metagenome | reverse complement strand
TGGAACAGGCAACATAACGGTGCTATTAGCACTTTATGGATATCGAATTGATGCGTTTGACCGCTCAAGTGAAATGCTCGAAATAGCATGCTCTAAAACCTTGAAACTTAAAAACATACCTCACTTTTTTGTCGCTGATTTTGAAAATTTTAAGACCAATTCCACCTTCGATGCAGTCCTATGTCTTTATGATTCTGTTAACTACCTATTATCTGAGGAACGTCTTTTCCATTACTTTCACCGGATCTTGGAGATAATTAAACCAGCGGGTCTTTTTTTATTCGATTTATGCACCGATATAAATTCACGCCTCCATTTTTCTGACCGCATCGAAACCGGCCAAGGAAAGGGCTATAAATTTGTTCGTAAAATGAAATATGATACCAAGATTATGTTACAGGAAAATCGCTTTGAAATCAAATTCAACGACTACGATGAAACCATAGTTGAAATCCACCGCCAGAAAATATATAAAATCAACGAGATAGAGAGAATACTTAATCAAGCGGGTTGGTTTATTATAGAGGAAACCGACGATTACAAAAGAACGCCCCCCCATAAAAATTCATTGCGAGTCCACTTTTTATGTCGTCCGAAATAGTTCCTACATAAATTTCTATGTTTATGATTTTAATAGTATATTTAAATTAATAATGAAAATCTAGAAATATATAGCGTATAATGTTAAAATTACTAAATTTATCATACCATTACCCGGGTGGTGCGGGAATTAATGGCATATCGATGGAACTGCATCGTGGTGAATTTGCTCTGCTGGTTGGTCGGACTGGTGCAGGTAAGACCACCTTACTTAAACTAATATCTCTCGAACTTACCCCCGATAACGGAGAAATAACTTTGGAAAAATTCCGTTCTAGCACCTTAAAGCCAAATCACAAACCAATATGGCGTCGAAGATTGGGTATAGTTCATCAAAATCTCTTGTTATTAAATGACCGCACAGTTTTAGATAATGTTCGTTTGGCGGCTAACTGCGAAACAAACCTCCATCAAGCAAAAGTGCGCGCTTTAAAGGTTCTTTCGCGGGTTCATCTCTCCCACAAGATTCACAGTTACCCATATCAATTGTCAACTGGGGAACAGCAGCGAACCGCTATTGCCCGAGCCTTAGTCAATGAACCGTTTATACTCCTCGCCGATGAGCCAGTCAGCAACTTGGATGCTTTGACTTCAGCGGGTATAATTGAACTCCTTCACCATTGCAGTCAATCAGGGATGGCGGTTTTAGTGGCAACCCACCAACCCGAAAGATTCGAGGCGATAAAACCCATTGTTTATAAAATGGATGATGGAAGAGTTTTTAAACTATGATTATCTTTTCGTTAAAAGAGGGTTGGCTCTCCTTTAGAAACTTAGGCTTATTAGGCTTACTCACCCTGTTAATGCTCACTATAACCTTAACCTTGTTGGGCATTACTTTTACTGGCTATAAAATTATAAAGGAATGGAATAAAGGTTTATTGGGAAGGTTTGAAATTGAAGCATTTTTTAAAGATGATGCCGATTCGCTGCAAATAAAATCAGCCTTGAACACCATTCTCAACCACCCTTATGTAAAAAGCGCTCAATTAATATCCCGTGAAGATGCCCTTAAACGATTTAACACCGAATTTAAAACAGATTTACTAGAAGTCTTAAATTACAATCCGCTCCCTGCTTCTATAGTGGTAAAGTTAGCGACCGACACCTATCCCCAAATAGCCTGGCAGTCGGTTTCAAATGCCCTCAAAGACCTTCCGGGCATTGACGAGGTTATTTATGAGGGGGAATTATTATCTCAAATACAAAAATTGTATACAGATATCGGTAAAAAAACGAGTTTTGCCGTCGGAATTGCATTGATAATATCTGTAATATTATCTATACTCACCGTTACAAGTGCTATCAAATCAAGGTTAGATTTTATTAAGGTAATTTTACTATCGGGGGGAACATGCTGGATGGCGCGCGGTCCCTTTACTGCTTTGGGGGCTTATTATGGTTTGTTCGCAGGTCTCTTATCAAGCGTCATAACTTATGCAGGTTTTAACTTCTTAACTTACGGTTGGGGACTTACAATTCAACTTGAATTTATAAAATTTTTAGTATTAATCATAATAGGTATCATTATTGGTGCGCTTTCGGCTACTTTCGCGGCTGGAAAGTGGATTAAGGGGATTTGAAACAAAATGGCAGGTCTTTTAACCTGCCATTTTATTTTTCAGCCCCACAAGATGGTGGAAAATTCTGACCAAATCCTACCTTAATGTTAAGCCAACCCCAACCGAGTAAGCACTATACTTACTAATTGAGTAATCAGCATTAATAGTAAAGATGCCCATAAGACCTAACCTTAACCCAGCGGTCAACCTCCCTTTATTCTTGCCGTCCATATCAAGCGATATTTGGGTGCCATCGAGATGTTGGTCACCTGAACCAGTTACAGTATAACTAACGCTGAGGTCCGATGACTCAATCCCAGCACCCACATAAGGGGTTATATTTAAAATAAACAAACTAAAACGCCGTGAAACTTGCAAATTAAGAGCGGTGTGGTTAGATTCCAGTTCAGCAGTGGAAACATCACCACCAGCAATTTTCAATTGCTGCATTACAAATTGACCCGATATATCTATACCCATCAAAGGAACTGGTATCCATTGCGATATAGAATGCTTCACTCCAGCACCCCAAAATGTCAGTTTTCCGACTTTATCAATATCAGTATCGGGGAAATAGCGTCCGAGAATCTCGGTCTTAAAGGGTAATCCGAGAGACACTTGAGGCATAACCAAACCCGCACCAGGGAGCCCAGTGCCGCGCACGGGACAATTAATTACGGGGATTTGACTTACCATTGTGGTTAATTGACCACTAGTGCGCAGTAAATCCACATCGCTTACACTAACTCCAGCCGCCAAAAGGGCATTTGCTAAGCCATCCTCGGTAGCCGTATAACTTGTGCTTATATTCTCACCAAACATTGTGGGGGTTTTACGGTTAGGATAGAGAAGATTAGCGTCCAAATTCATAGTCCCACGTCCCGGCACTGTTACCGGCACCGTGTTGGGTAGTAAGAAATCGAACCACTTATCATCATCACTAACCGCGACCCCAGTAATCTTAACAGAGATATCAAACCCTAAAATTGCGTGGGGTTTTGCGGTATGATAGAGTCCCGAATTCATCGAGGTCCCAAAGACCGTGACGAAAGGACCTAAATAGCCTTTTGCATTTTCTGAGGCCAACTTCTGCAGTTCTTCAGTAAAAGTGGGATCAGCAGCCGCAACTTGGGTAGTCCAGCCAATAACCAACACTAATGCGAAGAAAATTGGGAATAAAGTTTTCATACTTACCTTTTTGATTTAGATTTTGTTTTTTATAGTTATTTAATAACTATTCAAATAGAATGACTCTCCTCTGCGGCATAGCAAGAATAACATCTTATAAGCCCACAGCACCATCTCCCCCGACTACCATTAGAGTTCCAAGAGAGCATAATTAATATGATAAAACTCGTTAATCTATCTGATTTAGCCTCTTTATTACCTGTTCTGCTAAATAGTCACCTATAATTGGTTTCACTATTTAATGGAAAGTTTGTGTTACTTTTTATCATAATCAATCGCTTCATTAGTACTATTATACTACTAATTCCATTCTTCTTAGTTAGCAATAATGACACTAAACTCGCTTATTCAATTATCTCAAGGTATAATCACAATATCCAAAATACTATTCACCGTGTGAACAGTATTTTAGAAGTCCCTTATCTTTGGGTGTTCTTTGAAATAACTACAGCAATATGTTTATCATCATATTTCTAACTAACTGTTCCTATATAGCAGGAATAAACACTTCATAGGTTTGGCGAGAGAGAAATCGTCTAATAATATTCAAAGAACTCTATTTAAATAAATAATGAACCCCAAACTGAGGCATTGGAAGAACCTCTTCTTTATAAGCGCGCAGCACCAACTCACCCGACCACCACAAACGTTCCCAGCGAGCATAGTTATAAGATATACCCATCCCAAAACCACCAGCAACTCCATTATCGTGAACGCGCTCTTGTTCATAATGATCAAGATTCCAATGCTCCTCTATATAACTATGAGCCTCATAACTTACCCCAAATATCAGATAAAGTGCTGTCGACGATGCCCGATGCAAAGTATAGAGCATTTCGCAACCAAAATTAAAATAGGAGTCATCTTTTGTTTGTAAATATATTATACCGGCTTGATAGCCAACACCTTTCATAGGCATCTTTTTTATGCTAAACCCGTTCCCGCAAATACTACCTGCAGAAAACCCAAAACCAGTATCTAACTCTTTAGGATTATCCTCCTCAGCCAAAATAGTTGTCGCCCCGGGCAATAACAACCCTAAGATTAACGATATTGTTAATACATACCGATACATTTTTAATCCCAATTCTTGTTTTTATTAATATATATTTAATAATTAAATTTTACAATAGGATAATTATAAAATTCCTGATAATTTAGTGCGCAAATAATTTTCAATCTGATTTTTATTTATTCGTTCTTGCTCTAAAGTATCCCTCCAGCGCACTGTCACTGTGCTGTCCTCTTTAGTTTGATAGTCAATTGTGAAGCAGAAGGGGGTTCCAATTTCATCCATTCGGCGGTAGCGTTTACCGATAGAACCTTGCTCGTCAAAAAATATCGGAAACTTTCCAAATAAATCTTCATAAATACTAAAAGCAATTTCAAAAAGTCCGTCTTTCTTAACCAGTGGAAATATAGCCGCTTTTACGGGCGCAATCCTCGGGTCAAGCGCTAAATATACCCGCTGTTCACCGGCTTGCTCGTCCTCACGATAGGCTTCACAGAGAAGCATAAGCATAGTGCGGTTAAGGCCTGAAGAGGCTTCTATAATATTCGGAATATATCGCTCTCTGGTCTCATCGTCAAAATAGGTCATATCTTTGCCGGAAAATTGCTGGTGCTGTGAGAGGTCAAAATCACCCCGGTCGTGCAGTCCCTCCAGTTCAGCCCAACCAGTAGGAAACTTGTATTCAATATCATAAGCGGCTTTAGCATAGTGGGCTAATTTTTCGTGCTTATGCCAACGCAGGTTTTCCTCTTTCACCCCGAGCGACAGCAACCAATTCCATCGTTGTTCACGCCAATATTCAAGCCATCTTTCGTTCTCACCGGGTTTTATGAAAAACTGCATCTCCATCTGTTCAAATTCTCGGGTGCGAAAGATAAAACTCTTAGTTGTTATTTCATTCCTAAAGGCTTTACCGACTTGAGCAATACCAAAAGGGATTTTTAAACGGGCAGTATCTTGAACAATGCGCCAATCTAAGTAAATTCCTTGGCAAGTTTCGGGGCGAAGATAGTTTATAGAGGCTTCATCTTCTATAGCACCTAACCGTGCCTGAACCATCATATTAAACTGACGAGGCGGGGTTAAAGTATCTTTGGCACCACAACGGGGGCACTTACCTTCCTGTATGATATCATCATCCCTGAAGCGACCTTTGCACTCGCGACATTCTATCAGTGGGTCATTAAAGGCAGATAAATGTCCGCTCGCCTCCCAAACTTTAGGATGGAGGATTATTGCTGAATCCAATTGAACGATGTTATTATGTTTTAAGGTCATCTCGCTCAACCATAAGCGGGCAATATTGTCTTTCATCGGTGCACCGTAAGGACCGTAATCATAAGTTGATGCCACCCCGCCATAAATTTCCGCTGAAGGGAAAACAATGCCTCGCCGCTTACATAGGGCGATGACTTTATCTAAAAGGTTGCCAGTAGGATTTTGATTCTTCGCCAATTGAGTTTAGATGTTTAATTTTATTATTTATTTAAATCTATGTTATAATTTTATTATAATATTCTTTGCGCCTATCTTTAATTATATCATTTAATGGGGTTATCATCTTATCGTCTGCATCATTAGGTCTTATTTCAACCTTGATAATCTCCTCTTTATCATTAGACGCTTGGGCTAAAATTGCACCACGATTTGAGAGTATCTGACTTGCGCCAGTGAAATTTAACACCCGGTCGGTTCTAAATTCTGAACCAATGCGATTACAGGTTGCGGTAAAAACTCCATTTTCAACCGAGCGTGCGAACATCGCGCGTTGACAATACTGCAATACCAAATTTGCTGGATGACAAATAATCTGAGCGCCTTTAAGGACTAAAATCCTCGCAACTTCAGGAAATATCCAATCAAAACATATCATCATACCTATTCTACCGATTTCGGTATTTATCACCGACGGAACCGCATCGCCCGGTTCGAAAAGGTTTTTTTCGCGGTCAAATAGGTGTAGTTTACGATAAATTGATATCCGACCTGATGGCTCAATAAGCACACAAGAGTTATAGACCCTGCCTTTATACCTTTCAGGCAGCCCTAAAACGATATAAGTTTGAAATGTAGAAGCGAGTTCCTTTAAATACTTTACTTCGACCCCACCATTTAAATCCACTGCTAACGCTTGCACTTCGTGTTGGTCGCTAAATTCATACCCAGAAGTGCAAAGTTCTGGAAATACTATTAAATCCGCTTCAGCCTGCTCAACGAAATTCTTTATTTTAAGTAAATTTGCGTTAATATCGCCAAATATCGGCTTAAATTGACCACAAGCAATAATGATATTATCTTTCATATTTTTAGTAATTTATGGCTCCTTACTAATCTGATTTTTTAGAGCCTTGATAGCCGTAATTAATTGTGAATCTCTTGACGCTGAAATTGCGGTTGGCGATAGAGGAACTATATAATCTGGAACTGCACCATTGCCCTCCAATCTCAACTTAGGGTCTGGCTTATCCACAATACCTACATACCATCCTCTTAATGGCACCCTATAGAGACTACCATCAACTAAAGTGTGTTCACCGGTGCTTATAACACCACCGGGTGTGGGCACACCGACCAATGAACCTCTATTAAGCGTCTTAATAGCGTGGGAAAATATCTCAGCATTGGAAAATGAATGTTCATTACAAAGGACTACAATAGGTTTAGTCCAGAAATAGAGCGGTAAACGACCTTGTGGGTAACCAGGACCACCACCACGAGGAAAGGTGGTGGAATGCCGTTTAACTTGCAGCATCGTTAGAAGATAGTCCGCGGTCCATCCCCCACCGTTATAGCGGACATCAATGACCAGTCCATCTTTACCCCAACCTACGGAAAACAACTCAGATTCAAATCGGGCTAATGATGGTTCACCCATTCCTCGGATATGGATATATCCTAATTTTCTATTTGACATTGAATCAACCAAAGCACGGCGCTCCTTTATCCACTCCTTATAACGCAACTCAGATTCCTCCCATTGACTTATGGGGCGCGTGATATACCTCCTCTCCGCCTTTCCATCCCAAACCACCAATTCAACTCGCTGGGCTATCTGGTCCTCGAGCAATTCATAGATATTTACATTAGAAGTCAGACACTTGCCATTAATTGATAGTAACCATTCACCCACTTTAAGTCGGCAGTTTTCACGGTCGCAAGGACCTTCGGGAAGAATATGCGCTATTAGCAAACCGAAATTGTTCGGCGGTGCATTTAGTTTAACATCTTTCATTTCATATAAGGGATGTGGAACAAAATCAAGTCCTAAACGCCCCGTCGCTTTTGCCTGAAACCTTCCTATAATTTGAGAGGATGGCGTATAACCCATATGTGAAGAGTTAAGTTCCCCGAACAACATCTCCACAACATCCCCAAAATCTTCTTCGCATTTTGCCGATAAAGCCAGTGGTTCGTATTTTGAGCACAATTCAGACCAATTATGCCCGTGAAAATCACCGTCGTAAAAACGGTCGGATAAAACACGACGGATTTCTTTATATTTATACTGGCGTTCCAGAGCGAAATCCACTACCAATTTGGCTTCGAAGGGGTGCTCTTTGTTAGAACCCCCACCATCATCAACCGATTTTACTCGTCCTCCTCCATCAAGGTAGCGAATCCGTTTCCCTGTATCATCAAATTCAAGCCATTTAGGCGAAGCATTGCTGTTGGTTAACCTTTTGAGATTTTCGCCGGTCCAATCAATTATATAAATATCAATTTGTCCCTCGTGATTAGAGGAGAAGGCAAACTTTTTACCATCTGGTGATATTGCAAAGATACCTTCTTCGCCGGGCAAACTGGTGAGCGCTTTAACCCGCTGATACATATCGGTGGTATCTATTAAAACCTCTAATTTAGTCGCTTTTTTTTCGTCATCCTTTTTAGAAATCCCCTCTTTTTCATCATTTTGAGGACTCTTTTTCTTAATTGCCTTTTCGCGTATCTCCTCTGCGAAATCCTCTAAGCGTTTTTCGTGGTCAGATTTTCTTAGGAACAAATAATATATATCCCAGTTATTTTCGCGTCGTTTGGAACGAAAGGCTAATTTTCGCCCATCACCAGACCAAATTGGGTTATCATCATCGTCGGGGTGTAGACTCACATTTATCGCATTACCGCCCGCAGCAGGGATAATCCAAATGTCGCTATTGTAATCGTCATCCTCGCGTGAAAAGGCAATCCACTTCCCATCCGGCGACCAATTATAGTTATTCAGCGACCACCCGGTAAGCAGTTGGGACTCGGTTTTCTTTTTCAAATCATATATTATCAAGTTCCCAGTGCCTCTTATGAACGCTATTGCAGTGCCTTCTGGTGACCAACGAGGGGTATGTTCATCAGACGGGTCGCTGGTTAACATTTCCCATTTAAAGCGCATCGCTCGGGATAACTCTTTGGTATCTGGGTCATCGGAATAGACGAGATAAAGGTTACGATTTCCCGAACGGTCGGAAACCACGATTATACTATCGCCACCGGGCGATATAGTAAAATCACCATCTCGAGATGGGTGATTTTCAGTTAGGTTATTGGCTCTACCCCGCGCGGCTTTGTCCTCATCCCCGACGATACGGGTGGCAAAAACTTCACCGCGAATTTCGAGAAACATCTGTTTACCATCAGAGTTAAACGCCACGCGGTCGGCTCTATCACCATAAGTCAACTTACGGGGAGCGCTATCGAGTGGGTCAATTGGTGCTATAATATTCAAGCGTTCAGGGGAAGAACCTTCCATTTGAACAAATATATCCCCACCTTGTTCAAAGGCTATAGTTTTTCCATCGCGTGATATGGTGGGGAAGCGAACTCCATCACCTTTAAAGAAAGTAATTTGCGACCACACCCCTTCTTTAGTGCGTTTCCATATATTCATTGTGCAATCGCGTTCGGAAGCCACGAAAATTGAACCATCCGCACCCCACATAGGCCATCTTGAAGTAGGATTACAAAAATCACTGCCCGATGTTTTTATATTTGTATCGGTAATAGCCGTAAATTCACCGCTCGTAATATCCATCATCCAAACTTGGGCAGAACCACTGGAACGATAGTTCTTGCGCCACCACTGGCTATCGCCGCGCGACATCAGCAATCTCTTGCCCGAATTATCGGACACAACCTCTCTACAATAAACTGCTGTTAATAACTTTGGGGTACCACCTTCTATTGGAACTATATATAATCTCGTATAATCGGGGTATAATTCGTCCCTTCTAGAGCCGAATAAAATAGCAGAACCATCAGCAGTGAAATCCCACATTTGGTCGTTGGCTTCCATAAAGGTCAATCTTCTTGCCACACCCCCTTGCGAAGGGATAATATAGATATCATCCTGCCCTTCACGCCTACCTGAGAAAGCGATGTAACGACCATCGGGCGACCAACGAGGCGAATGCTCGTAAGCCGGATGGGTGGTCAAACGATAGGCTTGCCCACCCTCTACTGAAACGCGCCAGATATCGCCACCATAAGAAAAAGCAATTTCTTTACCATCTGGCGAAGGTGATGGATAACGGGCAAGTTCTACAGCAAAACCCAAAGAGTAATTTATTGAAAAAACTAAAATTATAAGTTTGAAGGATTTTATCATCGGTTAAATCAATAAGTTACTTATGAACCCTCTAAATTAGAATTTTAAAGAGTGGTTAGTAATGGTTGGTTAAGAAATTTTATTTTAGAATTATAAACTTATGAGAAAATACCTTTTTACCCGCCTGTAACCTAATAAAATATATCCCTGAACCTAAATCCGAGACATCAATGTTGTGTATTCTATACTCAGATGATGACTTAATAGGGGGCAACTTTCCATTCATCACTTTCTGTCCGTTTATATTAAATATACATAACTCTATATCCGTTAAAGGAGCAAAAGTATATTTTAAAGTCAACCAACTATTACAAGGATTAGGATAGACCATTGTCAAATTGTAATTAAAGGGCATTTTATCCTCAATAACGGAAAACTGTGGGGTAACAAAAAGATAAACGGGTAAACGGATAGTTTGCTCTAAAGCGTTATGTTCAATCACGATATCAGCGGAATAATTACCACCCCACAAATTCATAGCGGAAAAAGTTACGACAAAATCTTGGATTTCCATTGGTTGAATATCACCACTTGAAGGAGCAATTTGCAGCCAACTCAGATTGGGTTCTATCTCGAAAACCTCAACTCTATCGCCATCTGGATTTTGTATCACCGCTATAAAAGCAAGAATTCTATCGTTCCATAAACTGCTAATTTCACAGCCACCAGAACGGTCGCCATTATTTAAACTCAATTCAGTTACCGATTTGAAACTTCCGTTTGTTGTATCCATTTTGCTCACCGCTAAATTAGAAACACCATCAGATGAGAATATCCACAATGGATAGCCATCTTTATCGACAGGATGCCAAGCCAGACCATAAGGTCTTAAGGTTAAATTGTAAGTTCTAAGTATCTCCCCTTGGGGTGATAATTTATATATCGGGGTTCCTTGATTAGCAACCCAAATATTGTCATCGGGATCAATTGCTAAAGCACGAGGAGGCATTATAGGCGAAGGGATGCGACTTAATTCCCTACCATCGTTATCAAATTTGATAATTACATCCTCGCATCCACCATAAAAATTGCGTCCATCGTATGCTAAATCGTGCATCCCCCAAGAGCCTAAGCAAGGCTGTTCGATTTGGTCAATCCGAGCCCAATTACGATTAAACCTATAAAGAAAATTTGTGTTATCGCCATTATTTCCACCACTGACTACAAAGTGTTCCCCATTGAAAACAACACCTAAAATTCTCTGGTCGCCAGTTATAGCACTGACATTTAAAGTTAATAACCTATCCCAGGGCTCATTAGGTTCATCACGATGGCAATCTATAAAACCAACTCTATTTGAAATAAATTGAAAATTGCCTTCCCTTTG
>FWPV01010407.1_pt1 | contig 11282 bp, 10 predicted proteins | sample 2228371 | NCBI WGS metagenome assembly FWPV01 (sample SAMEA103939776, study PRJEB20133) | metagenome | reverse complement strand
CGGCCGAGCCGTCGCGCAGCGCTCGGAGCTCGGCCTCTTTCAGCCGCATGGCGGCCCTCCCCTCCCGCACGGCGTCGGCGAGGTCACTCAGCCGGTCCCGCGCCCGAGCCACTGCGGTGGCCGCGACCTGGCTCGGGGCGAATTGAGCGGCCGTGGCGCGCACCTTGCGCTTCGCGTAGCCGACGCCGGCAGCGCCAGCGACCGCCCCCGACACGAACCACGTCACGCGCCTCATCCCGCTCTCCTCCCTCGTCCCCGGGATGCCTCGAGCGCGTGCTGTTCGGCCCGGCGCTCACGGCGACGCAGACGCCGCGCCGCCCGCCCGGTGCCGGTCGCGAACGCCGTCGCCTTGATGACGGGCACCGAGAACGCCACTCGGGCCACGCGGCCCCCGCCAGCCACCGCCTCGGAGATCGCCTCGGCCGAGCCCAGGACCCGGTCGAAGCGGTCGAGGTCGTGGCGCGCCTCGAGCATCGTGGCGCGGGCTTCGTCAGTGGTGGAGCGCAGCTCGTCGAGCAGGGGCCGGGTCTCGGCGCGCAGGTCGCGCACCTCGGCCCGTAGGTCCCGCAGCGTGTCGAGCACGCGTACCAACACCACGACGAGCGCCGTGAAACCGATGCTGCACAGCACCGCCGCGAGCAGCACGGCGAGCTCCCCGGCGGTCATCACTCGACTCCGGACCCGGGGTCGTCGACGGGCTCTGTCCGCTCCTGCATCCGCTTGCGCACCTCCTGCTCGAAGCCGTGCGGGCTGGGCTGGTACCAGACCCGCCCGAGCAGTGCATCGGGCAGGTACTGCTGGGGCACCCAGCCCCGTGGATCGTCATGAGGGTACTCATAGCCCACCCCGTGCCCGAGGGATGCCGCCCCCTGGTAGTGGGCGTCGCGCAGGTGAGCGGGCACCTCGCCGACGAGGCCGTCGCGCACCTCGGCGCGGGCGGACCAGATGGCCAGCGCAGCCCGGTTGCTCTTGGGGGCCGTCGCCAGGTGGAGTGTGGCCTGCGCCAGGTTCAGCTGCGCCTCGGGCAGGCCGACGTGGTCCACGGCGTGCGCCGCGGCCACGGCCACGAGCAGGGCCTGGGGATCGGCCATCCCGACGTCTTCGCTCGCGAAGATCACGAGCCGCCGCGCGATGAACCGGGCGTCCTCACCCGCTTCGAGCATCCGGGCCAACCAGTAGACCGCGGCGTCGGGGTCGCTGCCCCGCATGCTCTTGATGAAGGCGCTGATCACGTCGTAGTGGTCGTCGCGGCCGTAGCGCAGCGCGCTGGTGCCGAGCGCGGCCTCGACATGGGTGAGCTCGACCACCGGTGCCGGCCGGGCCAGCGCGCACGCCACCTCGAGCGCGGTGAGCACCTGCCGCCCGTCGCCGTTGGCTCTCGCCACGAGGAGCTCGAGCGCGTCGGGCGTGGCGGTCATCCCCTCGGCGTCCAGGCCCCGGCCCACCAGCGTGGTGACGGCCGTCCGGCCCAGCGGCTCCAGTCGGAACAAGGTGCTGCGGCTACGCAGCGGCGGGTTCACCTCGAACAACGGGTTCTCGGTGGTCGCCCCGATCAGGGTGAGCGTGCCGTCCTCCACCGCCGGCAACAGGGCGTCCTGCTGGGCCTTCGAGAAGCGATGGATCTCGTCGAGGAACAGGATCGTCCCCTGACCTCGCTCGCCGAGGCGCTGGCGAGCCCGCTCGATCACCTCGCGAACGTCTTTCACTCCCGCGGTCACCGCCGACAGCTGCTCGAAGGCCCGGTGCGTGGTGCCGGCGACAGCGAGCGCCAACGTGGTCTTGCCCGTGCCCGGTGGCCCCAGAAGATGGCCGAGGTCAGACGGTCCTGCTCCACGAGCCGCCGCAGGGGACGCCCGGGACCGACGAGGTGATCCTGGCCCACGACCTCGTCGAGGGTGCGCGGCCGCAGTCGTGCCGCCAACGGCGCCTGGGCCCGCAGCCGCTCGGCGGCCGCAGCGCTGAAGAGGTCGTCAGCCACCGCGTCGACGGTACCGGTCAGCGGCGGTCCCGTGCGGCCAGCGCCCGGGCGTACACGGCTCGGCGGAACTCGGGCACGTGCTCCACCAGCCACTCGGGCTCCACCCAGCGCCACGCCACCAGTTCGCGTCCGTCGGGGCGGGGCTCGAGATCACTTCGACGAGCCGTGAAGAAGAACCACCGCTGCACCTGGCCGCGCTGGTTCGCGCGGCGCCGCTGGTCGGGCGCCAGCTCGTAGGCCAGCCACTCGGGGTGCTCGAACGAGAGCTCGACGTCGCCAGGGCCCAGGCCCGTCTCCTCGGTCAGCTCCCGCCAGGCGGCCTCGACCGGCTCTTCGCCCTCGGCCAGCCCACCTTGGGGCAGCTGCCACGCACCCCGCGGCTCGGCCCGCTCGAAGGCCAGCACGCGGCGCCCGTCGGGATGGCACACCACGGCCACCACACCGGCCCGGAAGTGCTGGGACCCCATGGGGTTGGCTCCCGTCAGCGCAACGATGGCAGGACCCGCAAGCCGAGCTCGTCGAGCTGTCGCGGGTCGGCCGGCGTCGGCGACCCCGTCATCGGGTCGGCACCGGACTGGGTCTTCGGGAACGCGATCACCTCGCGGATGTTCTCCTCGCCGGCCAAGATGGCCACGAGGCGGTCGAGGCCGACGGCGAATCCCCCGTGGGGCGGTGCGCCGTAGTCGAACGGCCGCAGGAAGAAGCCGAACTTGCGGTCCGCCTCCTCGTCGGAGATCCCGAGGGCCTGGAAGACCCGGCGCTGCAACGCCGGCTCGTGGATCCGGATCGAGCCGGAACCGAGCTCCCAGCCGTTCAGCACCAGGTCGTAGGCGAGCGCCCGCACCGACAGCGGGTCGGTCTCGAAGCGCTCGAGGTCGTCGGGGTGGGGCATGCAGAACGGGTGGTGGCCGGGCTTGGGCCGGCCGGTCTCGGCATCGATGCCCACGAACAGCGGGAACTCGGTGACCCACAGGTAGCGGGGTTCGCCTTCGGTGACCGGCGGGCGGCCGAGGTCGTTGCGCAGCTGGCCGAGCGCCTCACAGGTGGTCGCCCACTCGTCGGCGACGATCAGCAGCAAGTCGCCGGGCTCGGCCCCGAGACGGGACCGCACCGCGGCCAGCTCGTCCGCGCTCAGGAACTTGGCCACCGGCGACTCCAGCTCGCCCTCGGCGCCGGCCTTCATCCACACCAATCCCTTGGCGCCGAGCGACCTGGCCCGGTCGGTGAGCCCGTCGAGCTTGTTGCGGCCGAACTCGGCGGCCCGACCCGGTGCCCGGATCCCCTTGATCGACGGTGCGCCGGCGAAGGCCTTGAACTCCGTGGCACCGAACACGTCGGTGAGCTCGACGAGCTCCATCCCGAACCGCAGGTCGGGTTTGTCGACCCCGAAACGGTCCATGGCCTCGCGCCAGGTCATGCGGGGGATCTCCGGGGGGCGCACGCCGGTGACCGCCTCGGCCGCCGACAGCACGGCCTCGCCGACGGCTGCCAGCACGTCGTCTTGCTGCACGAAGCTCATCTCGACGTCGAGCTGCATGAACTCGTACTGGCGGTCGGCTCGCAGGTCCTCGTCGCGCAAGCAGCGCGCGATCTGGTAGTAGCGGTCGACCCCGGCGACCATCAGCAGCTGCTTGAACAGCTGAGGGCTCTGGGGCAGCGCGTAGAACGAACCCGGTTCCTTGCGCGACGGCACCAGGAACTCGCGCGCGCCCTCGGGCGTCGAGGGCACGAGCATCGGGGTCTCCACCTCGACGAAGCCCTGGCGCTCCATCGCGGCCCGCACCGCCGAGTTGACCGCAGCGCGCACCCGGAGGTTGCGCTGCATGCGCTCGCGGCGCAGGTCGAGGTAGCGGTACTGCAGCCGCACCCCCTCGTCGACGTCGTCGGCCCGGGAGTCGATCGGGAACGGGGGCGGTTCGGCGACGCGGAGCACCTCGACCTGACACTGGCCCACCTCGACCTCGCCAGTGGGCAGGTTGGGGTTGGCGGTGCCGTCGGGGCGGGCGCGCACGACCCCGGTGATCCGCACCACGTACTCGCTGCGCACGTCGACCGCGTGGTCGACCACGCACTGCACGATGCCCGAGTGGTCGCGCAGGTCGACGAAGGCCAGCTTCTCGCCGTGCTCCCGGCGTCGGCCCACCCAGCCGCACAGGTGCACGGTCTGGCCGATGTGGTCGGGGCGGAGCTCGCCGCACAGATGGCTGCGCAACGCGGTGCGGGACGGGGACACGGTCATGACAGGGCCTTCTTCACGACGTCGATCACCTCGGATCGAGGGACGGGGGTCTGCTCGCGGGTCTCGCCCCGCAGGGGGCGCAGCACGACGGTGCCTGCGACCAGCTCGTCGGTGCCCACGATCAACGCGAGCGAGGCACCACTTCGGTCCGCGACCTTCATCTGGCTCTTCATGCTGCGCTGGTCGTACGCGCGGTCGGCGCGCAGCCCGGCGGCTCGCAGCTGCTCGGTCAGCACCAACGCCTCTCGCCCACCCGTCGTGTCGACGACGAACACGTCGACCGAACCTGGTGGCGGCGCGAACACGCCCTCGTCGTCACACGCGAGCAAGGTGCGGTCGACGCCGAGCGCGAAGCCGATGCCGGCCGTCGGCGGGCCTCCGAGGTCCTCCACCAGGCCGTCGTAGCGGCCACCACCGCCGAGGGCGTTCTGGGCCGAGTCGAGCGTGGCGCCCTGGTACTCGAAGGTGGTCCGTCGGTAGTAGTCGAGTCCTCGCACCAACCGGGGCTCCACCTCGAAGGGCACCCCGAGGGCCCGCAGACCGTCTTGCACCACCTGGAAGTGGCTGGACGCGTCGTCGCTGTAGTAGTCGGCGATCGACGGTGCGGCCTCGATGACGGCCCGGTCCTCGTGCCGCTTGGAGTCGAGGACCCGCAACGGGTTCTTGTCGAGGGTCTGGCGGCTCTCGGGGCTGAGCGCGTCGAGGTGCTCGGTGAAGTGCCGCCGCAGCGCGTCGACGTACCGAGCGCGGTCCTCGGGCTCTCCGAGAGAGTTGAGCACCAAGCGCACCTGACGGAGCCCGAGAGCTTCGAAGAAACGCCACCCGAGCGCGATCACCTCGACGTCGAGGTAGGGGTCGTCGACGCCGAGCACTTCGACGCCCACCTGTTCGAACTGGCGGTAGCGGCCCCGCTGGGGCTTTTCGTACCGGAAGTTCGGGCCGGCGTACCACACCTTCCACGGGGTGAGGGGACGGTGCTGGACGAACGCCCGGCACACGCTGGCGGTCTGCTCCGGACGGAGCGCCACGTGGCGGTTCCCCTTGTCGACGAAGTCGTACATCTCCTTCGTGACGATCTCGGTGGCGTCCCCCAGGCGGCGGAAGACCCCCAGGTCCTCGAGCAGCGGCGGGATCACCTGCCCGTAGCCGGCCGCTTCGACCAGCTCGGCGAACACGGCCACGAAGCGCCGCCACCGGCCCGACTCGGGCGGCAGGATGTCGCGCATCCCGGGGCTGGTCTGGAACTCGGGCACGAACGGCCAGGCTACCGGCGAAGGCGGCAGCACCAGCGAGCAGTGGCGTCGGATCACGACCGCCGGACGACACCGGGGGTACCGGCCAGGACCTCCCACTCGCTCACGATCTCGACCGGCGAGGCCTCGTCGAACTGGTCGACCACGGCCCGGTAGGTCGCCACCCAGCGCTCGGGCGTGACCTCGCACACCGTGTAGCCACGTCGGGCGTCGAACCACTTGAGATGGGGGTTCGCGCTGAGCGCAGCGTCCACCAGCGACACGACCGCTTCGTCGTCGTCGAAGAACGACGACGAGATGCTCGATGCCATGAACTCGACCCCGACCACGGGGAGGGACGCATCGAACGGATCGGCCCGGAGCTCGGCCACCGCCGCGGAGTGGAAATCGCCGGTGAGCACCACGAGGTTGTCCGCCGACGAGCCGATCGCTTCGAGCACCTGCTGACGCTCCCCGGCGTAGCCGTCCCACGTGTCGACCACGATCACCGGCGGGTCGGCCCCGACCACGGCGTTGCCACCGAACATGAGCACTTGCTGGGCGAGGACGTCCCAGATCGCCGTCGATGCGGCCACGCCGTCGATCAGCCACTCGCGCTGGGCGGTGCCCAGCATCGTCTGGGCCGGGTCGGTGGCCAGTGTCTCGTCGCGCACCTGCACGGCGTCACCGAGGGACTCTACGAACGGGGTTCCCTGCTGCTGGTCGGCCCGGTATTGGCGGGTGTCGAGCACGTGGAAGCGCAGCAAGTCGCCGTGTGCGAACGACCGGTAGATCGCGAGGTCGGGGCCCGTCGGCGGGTCGAGGCGCACCGGCATGTGCTCGTACCACGCTTGGTACGCCGCAGCGCGGCGCTGCAAGAACTCCTCGACGGGCGCTTCGTTCTCGCTGATCGCGCCCGCGTAGTCGTTGTCGACCTCGTGGTCGTCCCAGGTGACGATCCACGGCACGAGGGCGTGTGCCGCTTGGAGCAGCGGATCGCTCTTGTACAGCGCGTAGCGCTCGCGGTACTGCCCGAGGGTCTCGCACTCGAAGTCCTGCCCGGTGGTGCGCCCGCGTGGGTCGGAGTACCCGCCGCTCGCGTACTCGTAGATGTAGTCGCCGAGGAAGACGAAGGCGTCGATGCGGCGCTGTTCCACCAGGTCCCGGTAGGCCGCGTAGTAGCCCTGCTCCCAGTTCTGGCAGGACGAAAAGGCGAACACGAACCGCTCGGGGATCGTGCCCGGGGCGGCGAAGGTGCGGGTGCGCCCGATCGGGCTCGCGAACCCCTCGACCCGGAAGCGGTAGTGGTACTCGGTGTCGGGCGCGAGGCCGGTGACGTCGACGTGCACCGAGTGCCCGAGTGCCGCCGGTGCCACTGCCGTGCCCGAGGCCACGACCTCGGTGAGCTCGGGATCGGTGGCGACCTCCCACTCGACGCTGACGTCCGACGACGGCGGTGGACCGTCGGGCACCAGGCGCGTCCACAGCACCACGGAGTCGGCCAGGGGGTCGCCCGAGGCCACCCCCAGCGTGAAGGGGTCCGACGTGAAGCTCCAGACACCGGTGGTGGTGGGCGCCGTCGTCAGCTGCGCCGTGGTCGGCGGGAGCGATGCGATCCCCGGTGGCTGCGAGCTCGGCGGTGTGGACGGCGAGGGGGTGGTTCCGTCGTCGGAGCAGGCCGCCAGCGCGGCGGCCACCGCCGCCGCGAGCAACTGCCGACGGCTCATCCGTGGCGTGGACCAGGCAGCTGGGCCACCGGGTGCGGTTCGCTGCGAGTGGTCGCTCACAGTGCGATCGTTTCACAGACCGAGGGCATCGGCGATCTGGCGGACCGAGGTCGCAGGCCGGGTCACGTCGAACCGCACCGTGCACAGGCCCGCGACCCGGGCCCCCTCGATGTTGATCGGCTGATCGTCGACGAAGACGACCTCGTCGGGTCCCACCCCGAGGGCATCGAGCGCAGCGGCGTACGCGCGCTGATCGGGCTTCAAGATGCCCGTGAGCGAGCCGTCGACGAGGGCGTCGAGCTCCGACAGCAGCGTGATCGTCGACATCCACGCCGTGCCGTGGAACGCCTGGAGGTCGTTGGTGAGCACGCCGACGCGCCGGCCGGCTCGCTTGGCCCGCTCGACGAGCGCGACCACCTCGGTCCGCACGAGGTGGTCACCGCCGGGCTCGTAGAAGTGCCGCATGAACCCCCGGGTGTCGAGGTGGTGCTCACCGGCGCGCCCGGCCCAGTAGTCCCGCTCGGTGAGCTCGCCCGCTTGGAAGCGCTGCCACAGCTCGTCAGTCGACGGGTCGAACGGTCCCTGCCACGTGAGGGCGCCAGCGCCGAGCCCGAGCGATCGCTCGGCCACGTGGCGCAGCTCGAACGGGGTCAGCAGCACGACACCTCCGAAGTCGAGCAGGAGGTGCTTCACAGCTCGATCACCACCGCCTTGGCCTCGGTGAAGAACTCACGGGAGTACTTGCCACCTTCGCGCCCGATCCCGGAGTCCTTGAACCCCCCGAATGGCGCGCGCAGGTCCCGCACGAAGAAGCAGTTCACCCAGATCGTTCCAGCCTGCAGCGCTGCTGCCACCCGGTGGGCGCGGCGCACGTTCTCGGTGAACACCATCGCATTGAGGCCGTAGCGGGTGTCGTTGGCCAAACGCACGGCTTGGTCCTCGTCGTCGAAGGCCGCCACCGTCACCACCGGCCCGAAGATCTCCTCTCGGCACACCCGCATGGTCGCATCGACGTCGACGAGGACCGTCGGGCGCACCCACCACCCCGATGCCGCGCCCCCGGTGACCACGGTGGCACCCTCCTGCGGCGCCAGCTCGAGGTAGCCGGTCACCTTGCGCCAGTGCTCCTCGCTGGCCAGCGGACCGATCTGCGTGGCCGGATCCAGGGGATCGCCGAGCACCATGGCCTCGGCCCGCTCGACGAAGCGAGCCAGGAACTCGTCGTAGATCGGTCGTTCGACGTACAGCCGGCTCCCTGCCAGGCACACCTGACCGGCGTTGGTGAAGATCGCCTGGATCGACCAGTCGACGGCTCGCTCGAGGTCGCAGTCGGCGAACACGAGGTTGGCGCCCTTGCCGCCGAGCTCGAAGCTGAGCCGCTTCAGACCGTCGGCGGCCTGGCGCATGATGGCCCGTCCGGTCGCCGACTCACCGGTGAAGGTCACCAGGTCGACCCCCGGGTGCCGACTCAGGGCTTCGCCCGCGCCGGCTGGTCCGAACCCGTGCACGACGTTGAACACGCCCGGGGGCAACCCGGCTTCGATCGCCAGCTCGCCGAGACGTGCACACGACGCCGGTGCCTGCTCGGCGGGCTTGAGCACCACCGTGTTGCCTAACGCCAACGCCGGTGCCACCTTCCAGGTGGCCAACATCAACGGGAAGTTCCACGGGCTGATCGCGGCGGCAACACCGACGGGCTCGTATCGGGTGTACACGTGGTGGTTGGTGGCCACCGGGATGCGCTCGTCTTCGCAGAAGCGCTGGTAATCAGCGAAGAAGCGGAAGTTGTGCGCGGCTCGGGGCACGTCCTTCGTGCGAGCCTGGGTGAGCGGTTTGCCCATGTCGATCGTGTCGAGCTCGGCGAGCTCGTCGGCGTGGTCGTCGATCAGATCGGCCAGGCGGTGCAACCGCGCCGCCCGATCCTCGGCGCTCAGCCGGGGCCAGGGGCCGTCGTCGAACGCCCGACGAGCAGCGGCGACCGCGGCATCCACCTCGGCGGAGGATCCGAGCGCCACCTGGGCCCACACCTGCCGGGTGGTGGGGTTCACCGACTCGAAGGTGCGCCCGTCGGCGCTGTCGAGCACCTCGCCGCCGATGACGTGTCGAACCTGACGCAGCGCCTCGGGGCGCACCTGGGGGTGTCGGCCGGCGTCCACCTCGACGGTCATGCGGACTCCTTGGCGCGCCGCTCCGCGAGCGTCTCGCCACCGGCCATGAAGTCGGTGTCGGCGAACTCGTGGATCCACACTCTGATGGAGCCGAGCGGCGCCCCGATCGAGCGGTGCACGGCATCGGTGATGGCCGCCATCATGGCCCGCTTGTCTTCGACGGAGCGCCCCTGCGCCATGGACACCTGGATGAGTGGCATGTGCTCTCCTTGTGGAGCTCGATGGGTCGTATCGTCGGGCGACGGCTACCAGCTCACACTCCGCGGACCGAGATGCAGCCCAGGTGCCCGAAGGTCGCGGTCACCTGGCTGCCCGGCGCCAACGGCTGGGCCGCGGTCAGCCCACCGGTGAACACCATCCAACCCGCCTCGATCGCCCGGCCGCGTGCACCGAGGAAGTTCGCCAACGCAGCCGTCGCCTCGGCCGGGTGCCCCATCGTGGCCGCACCCGCGGCCGTGGCCACCTGCTCGCCGTCGACCTCGAGCAGCACCCCGATCAGCGCCGGGTCCACGTCGTCGGGCAGGCGAAGAACCGGGCCGAGCACGACCCGAGCGGCCGAGGTGTTGTCGGCCACGACGTCCGCGGCTCCGAAACTGAACTCGGCGTAGCGGGAGTCGATGATCTCCATCCCCGCGCAGACCCCGCCGGTCGCGGCGAGCACATCGGCTGCGCTCACCCCCGGACCGCGCAGCTCGTGATCGATGAGCAGCACGATCTCGGGCTCCACTCGCGGGTGGATCAGCTCGCTCACCACCACCGGGGCGTGACTCGGATGCACGGCCGAGGCGAGGAGGGTGCCGTAGACCGGCTCCGACACGCCCATCTGCTCTTGCTTGGCCCGGGCCGTGAGTCCCAGCTTGCCACCCACCACCCGGTCACCTGCGGCGACGGCCCGCCGCACCAGCTCGTCTTGGATGTCGTAGGCCGTCTCGAGGTCGAGCTCGGGGTGCGACAGGCTCAGCCGATCGATCGCCCGCCGCTGGCGCTGGGCCTCCTCGAGCACGTCGGCGCAGGTGTCGACGAGGCTCATGCTGCTGGACGGGCTCGGCCGGCCAGTTCGGCCGCGATCTGGATGATCTGATCCTCTTGGCCACCCACCAGACCCTGGCGGCCGCACTCGAGCAGGATCTCGGCGCCACTCACCCCGTAGCGCTCGGCGGCCCGATAGGCGTGCTTCAGGAACGACGAGTACACCCCGGCGTAGCCCATGATGACCGCCAGGCGGTCCTTCACGCACTCGCCGTCCATCACCGGCCGCACGACGTCCTCGGCGGCGTCGATGAGCGCCAAGGTGTCGACACCGGTGCGGATGCCCTGCTTGTCGGCGACCGCCACGAACACCTCGAGCGGCGTGTTGCCCGCACCGGCCCCGAAGGCCCGGGTCGAACCGTCGATCTGCGTCGCACCGGCCCGAACGGCGAACAGGCTGTTCGCGACCGACAGCCCGAGGTTCTCATGACCGTGGAACCCGACTTGGGCTTGGCCACCGACCTCGGTCACGAGTGCCTCGACGCGCGACGACACGTCTTCGAGGACCATCGCTCCAGCCGAGTCCACCACGTACGGGCACTGACAACCGGCATCGACCATGATCCGGGCTTGGCGGGCGAGGACCTCCGGGGGCTGGGTGTGCGCCATCATCAAAAAGCCCACCGTCTCGAGCCCGAGGTCGCGGGCCAGACCGAAATGCTGGATGGCGATGTCGGCCTCGGTGCAATGGGTGGCGATGCGGATCACCGAGACACCGAGGTCGGCGCAGGCTTTGATGTCGTCCTTGGTGCCCACGCCCGGCAGCATCAGCGCGGCGATCTTGGCCGTCGTCGCCGTCTCGACCGCCACCTTCATCAGCTGGCGCTCGTCGGTCAGCGAGAACCCGTAGTTGTACGACGACCCGCCGAGACCGTCACCGTGGGTCACCTCGATGACGGGCATGCCGGC
>FWPV01014918.1_pt1 | contig 11284 bp, 8 predicted proteins | sample 2228371 | NCBI WGS metagenome assembly FWPV01 (sample SAMEA103939776, study PRJEB20133) | metagenome | reverse complement strand
ATTTATTTCACTGAATGATTAATTATCTCTTTTTTAAACTTCATTTTTATTTATTTTTTAAATATAAATTTTTAATTTTTTATTTTTTAAAAGGAAATTTCGTGAAAAAATTATTTATAATAGTTATAATATCAAATTTTCTAATTTTTTCAGAAATATCATCTGCTCAACCATTTTCAAATTTCAAAACGCTAACCGTAGGACCTGATTTAGACATAGATGAACTTGAAATAAAGCTATCAGGTAACCCGGATGATGAAATTACTGGTTCTTTCAGAATTGTTAACACCACGAATAATGACAATCCTGATAAATGGGATGGACCAAGCACTGAGGATATTCCAAGGGTCGGTTTCAGCGCGGATGATTTAATATCAGCTTTATACACAATAAAAAAAGATGCTTTTTTATTTCAGCCACAGCAAATTGATGGATTAAGAACCGGACAGAGCTATACAATTAATTTCAAAATAAAAATTCCCTCATCCGCATATCCCGGATTATATACCGGAAAAATATGGGCAAGAACTTCCACTATTACTGACTATTTAAAACTTGAAGTTACTATAAATCCTTTATGCAAAGCAAAATTAAGAATAAGCCCACCTCAAGTTTCACTGAATCAGGGACAGAATTTCACAACCTGGGTCTATCTTTCAAACAATGGAAATGTTGTTTTTAAAAATGTCAAATTAAAAATCACCGATGCTCAGGGTGAAGGCGAAATTACTGGAAAAACCATCCCTTCTAACAATTTTGTTTTCACGCCCGATATTATTACAGAAATCCTTTCAGGTCAAGAATTTACAACAACTTTGAATTGCAAAATACCTGATTTTCAATATGCCGGTAATTATACAGCCTGGATTACTCCCAATTTTAGCCAGCCTGAATGTCAATCTTTTGAAATACCTCCTCCTGTCAGTTTTACAATTAATGTTAAAGAACATAAAAATATTGCTTTAATTAAAAACGAATCTTACGATGGAAATAAAATTTTTCTGCAGGGTTCTGTTCAAACTGATATTCAAGGAAAAATAATATTAACTGTTCCAGGACCACTTCATCAAGATTTATCACGTGGTGGATTGAGCAATTCTCCTGCTAAATCCATCATTATTGAAGCTCTTGGAGATTTAAAAAGTTTAAAAAATAATATAATCCCTGCAGGCAATTTAATCTTTTCTCCCAACCAGATTCAGAAAATTAACATAGATGAGGAAATTATCTTAAACATTAATGTTAATACTTCACATTTAAAAAATATAATTTTAGAAGGCGAAAGTGAAAATTTTAATGGTTTTATCAGAATAACTGCATCTAACATAAATGAATTGATTATCCCGATTCTTGTAAGTGTAGCTGGCAAACCACTTTCACCTATAGAAATCTACTTTGACCCACAATACTCAAAAATAAATGTATATGAAAAATTTACAGGTAAATTTAAAGTTGAAACAATCCAGCAATTTATTGAAGACAAAAATTCTGTGTCAATATCTATTGAACCTGCGCTAAATAATATGACAATTAATCCACCTTTCGGACAGATGCCACTTACAGGAACTGTTGAATGGATTCCCGATATTAACTATATCGGAACAAACGATTTCAAAATAAAAGCAGAAGCAAGCAATAACAGAACTTCAGAAACAGTCTTTTCAATTTTAGTTACAAAAAGACAGAATTCGCCACCGGAAATAATAACAAATTCCTGTGAAAAACTTTACGAACTACACTACGGTCAAACTCAAAAATGTTTTGTTTATATAAATGATCCCGAAGTTTTATCGCCACCAGCCATTCCAACATTATCAATAAATATTGTATCAGATAACCAGAATTTAACAATAGATTTCTCCGAAATACCTTCAAAAACTCCTGAAATATCCCGGGAAGGTGCATTATATACATTTGATTACAGTTTAAAAATCAACAAAGAAATTGAAAACAAAGAAATTGCAAATATTACCATAATAGCAACAGATTCAGCAGGTCAAACTGTTGAACACTCTTTCTCACTTAATCTGAACCCACCACTAGATAATCCACCTGAAATTCAATCCTTTGAAATTAATACCGGTTTTGGATATGAAGATAAATATTTCATTGCAATGGTTGGCAAACCTGTAACTGCAAATATCTCAATAAAAGATGACAGAAAAATTTCACTTGAACAATTATCAATAATATCAACAACCTGTAATTTATGCAACTGGAAAATAAATTTTTATCCTCAATCAATTCTTTCTGCATCTCCAATTTTAGACTTTTCAGGATTATTTACTGCTATCTGGATTCCTAAATCCCATAATACTGGAGCTCAAAAATTTTTCCTTACATTCACAGACTCAAAAGGTCAGAAAGCCGAAAAAGAATTTGATATTTTAGTAAAAAGTTCAGAGCAAATCTGGATTGATTTAATAACCCCGGGATGTCCGGTTGAAAAATTTTTAAATTGTCCACCTGTTTATCAGGTGAATAAATTTCCTTTTCAATTCAATTCAAATGGCAAACTTTTTAAAGTTAATGTTTATCCTTTTTATTCATTTCAGGCAAAAGATGAAATAAAAAATATTAAACCTGTTTTTACCTGGGTTGGTGATAATAATTATTTTGAATTCCCTGAAACCAATGGAAGATTAATCCCGGGAAGATTATATATATGGAACTGTCAGGTCCTTGATGAAAATGAAAATGTTTTATCTGAAAGCGAATTGTTTATCTTTCAAGTAAAATCTTTATGCGAATATGAAACACCATCAAAATGTAATTGCTGTGTTACTTCAGGAGTAATGAGTTTTAAATCAAAAACTTATATTGATAAAATTCAACCACCACCACCCGATGCTTACGATATTATTACAACAGGTTTTGCAACTCAATGGTATGAATTATCATTTATAGAATTAACTAATGCTAAATATCAAACTAATATAGAATTTTATGATTGTTCATTCTGCCCACCAGACTGCTCTTGCACTGAATCAACAGTTGATTCACTGAAACAAAAATCCGAAAAAACCAGAGAAATCAACTCATCCACAGATAAAAATCCAGTATTAAAAGAAACTCACTGAACTCCTGAAATAAATTTTAGAATTGAAATAATATGAAATTTAAAAAAATATTTAGTCCTGTCTTATTTTTTTTAATTCCTTTATTTACATCATTCATTCAAATAAAGGAACTATTACCAAATGATTTCTCGGGACACATTAGATTAGAAACAGGATGGAATAACTTTCCCAGGGATAGTTATTTTTCAATGAATAAAAAATCCTTCAGTCATAATTTATCATTCTGGTCACTGTTAAAAAAAGAAAAATACAATTTTATTACAGATTTATATCTTACCACAGAGGAAGAAAAATACTATCAACCAAGAAATAGAATAAAATTTGAACTAATCTCAAAAAATTTCAATTCTGTTCTGGGCGATTACAATCCAGCTTTTTCTCCATTAATATTAGGTGGTCTAAAAATAAGAGGGTTGTATTTTAATTTAAATTACGGTATATCAAAATTTTCAATAATTTCAGGAATATCAGCATTCCCGATTTCCAGTGAAATAGATTCAACTGGAATAATCAAAAGATATGGAACATATAGAAGGAATTTAACAGCATCTCAAGCAAGCATAAAAACAAATAATTATCAATTCGGTGTTACTTATTTAGACTCAAGAGATGATAATAACTCAATCGCCTCAAAATTAAATTATTATAAAAACTCAGCCATTGCTTTTGACTTTAACTACTCTTTTCTTGAAAATTTATTAAATTTTGGTTTTTCTTATGCAATTTCCCAATTCAAAACTTTCTATACTGATGAATACAACGAAATGAATAAAAAATTCGCAATCTGTTCTTTTCTAAAATTTCAGAAAGGCGATTTATATTCAAATATAAATTATAAATATATAGAACCAAATTTTTTATCTCTCGGCTACCCATCACTGCAAAATGATAGAATTGAAATAATTATTGAATCCGGATTTCCAATAAAAAAATACGGTAATATCAGACTCAGTTATAACTACTTCACAAATCAAAAAAATTCACCATCAAAATCCAATCTAAGGTCTTCCTTATTATCAATGTCACTTAACCTGTTTTCAATAATTTATTCAAATTATTCAATTTCTAATTACATAAATAAACATAAAGAAACAAAAGATTTTAATTCAGATGATTTATATTCAAATTTTTCAACAGGAATATTTTATAGTAAAAAATCAAAATATGGAATCTCAACAATCTCAAACTTTATAAATCTCAATTCAAGAAAAAGCAAAATTGATAAATCCGCTGATTATAACCAGAATTCATTTTCAATTTCATTGGACCATAATTTTAATTTTGGTTTTCTAATCGGGACAGCTTTCAGTTATTATTAAAGTATTCATCCACAGGAGAAAAGTTTTAATAACTTTTCAAATTCATTTAGCATAAATCTCGGCCAATCACTTTTTAAAAATAAATTAAGAATTGACTTAATAAATGAAATCTCAAAAAGCAGAGGTAGCAAAAATTTAAATAAAGCCAGACTTGGTTATCAAATTACCAATAAACTGAGAATTGATTCAGAATATACTTATACCACATTCAAAAATAAATTTTCCAACAATTCAAATTATATAGAAAAAAATTTGAAATTCTTTGTTAATTCAAATATCTAAATTAAATATTATTCCATAGTTCTTCTAAATCTAAAGATCGCCAGAATAAGCATAAAAATTCCAAGAAATAATAAAATTAGAAATTTCGGAGCCAGAATGAGGAAATCGTTCCCCTTTAAAATAATCCCGCGAATTATCTCAACAAAATATCTCAATGGATTTAAATAAGTAAGATATTGCACGGGTTCAGGCATATTATTTATTGGAAACATTAAACCAGAAAGAACAATTGAAGGCATCATTATAAGAACAGTTACAAATACCACCTGTTGCTGAGTTTTTGATATTGTTGAAATAAAAAGAGCTATCCCTAATGTAGAAAATAAGAAAGTTAAAAAAGAAAAATAAAGAAGAATGACAGAACCAGCAACCTTTATTTTAAAGTGCCATACCCCAACCAATAATATAATGCTTGCTTCAACAAGTCCTATCAAAATAAAAGGAATCATTTTCCCTATAATTAATTGATAAGGTTTTACAGGTGTTACAATTAACTGTTCTATTGTCCCAATTTCTCTTTCCCTTGTTATTGCAAGGCCAGTTAATAACATTGTTATTATCATTATTATCATAGCCAGAACCCCGGGAACAAAATAAACACTTGACTTAAGCTCAGGATTATATAAAAACCTTGATTCAGCATTTACTATCGGTAAGGAATTTACTTTCCCTTCAGTTAAAATGGATATTTTCTGGATATTTAATTCAACCCTATCTTTTACAAATTTGGTTAACATCTTGTTTATATAACCAACGCTGACATTGATTAAATTTGATTCTGCACCATCCACGATTATTTGCAATTCTGCAACCAGATTCTTTGATAAATTTTCTGAAAACCTGTCCGGAATGACAATTATTATGTTAGCTTTCGATGAAATAAGTACTTTTTCTAATTCATTATTATCATCAACATAATCAACAAAATTAAAATACCCTGAACTGAATATTGTTCTCAATATTTCCCTGCTTTCTTTACTCCTGTCCAGATCCATAATCGCAACATCAATGTTTTTAACATCAGTAGTAACAGCATACCCGAATAAAAACAATTGCACAACAGGTGCAATAAAAATTATAAAACTCATTCTCGGGTCTCTGAAAATTTGAATAAATTCTTTTCTTGTAATATATAATATTCTCTTCATTCCTATATCTTCTTTTTAAAGCTAACCAGAGCTAAAATTGTAAATATAAACCCAAAAAGACTCAAAAGTAATATGGGAGTAATCAAATAATCAAAAGATTGTCCCTTTAACATAATTCCTCTACAAATTGAAATAAAGTATCTTGCAGGAAACAAATAAGTTATCACTTGCACCCAGCCCGGCATTGATTTAATAGGAAACAAAAATCCTGATAGTAAAATACTTGGTAGCATTGTGGAAAGCACTATAATTTGAAAAGCCAGTAATTGAGTATTTGATATTGAACTCACAAATATTCCAAATGATAATCCAACAACACAGAATAAGAATGTTGATAAAGTAAAAAGCAAAAAATTTCCCCTGAAAGGAACATCAAAAATAAGAACCCCTGTTAACAGAATAAGAAAACAATCTATCAAAGCAATTATGAGATAGGGTGTAATTTTCCCGATCAGTATCTCATATTTTCTAACAGGCGTTGATAAGAAACTTTCAAGATTACCATTCTCTCTTTCACGGACGATAGTCATACTCGTTAATAAACCAAGAACAACCATCATAACAACACTTATTAAACCTGGAATTATTGTGTTTGTGCTTTTTAACTCTGGATTAAACCAGACTCTGACTTCGGGATTTATAGGCGGAATATTTTTCAATTGAATCCCATATTTAAGAAATATATCTTTTACATTGTCAAGACTTAAATCAGAAAGAATCATATCAATGTAAGAAGATGCTATTGAACCGGATGTGTTTTCAGAACCATCAAAGATTGCCTGTATTTCTGCCCCTTCCTGTCTATGAATATTTTTACTGAAACCTTCAGGTATTGTCAATAAAACTTGAGCCTTACCATAATCAAGTAAATGACTTATCTCTTCAGTATTATACTTTAAGTCAACTAATTTAAAATATCCACTTGATGTGAATTTATCCACAAGCAACCTTGATAATTTTGTATTATCCTCATCAGCAACAGCAAGCAATATATATTTTATATCAAATTTGATACCATAACTGAATAACAAGTTCATAACCATCGGTAAAATAAAAGCCAGAGCAAGTGTTCTCCAGTCTCTAATAATATGAATTGTTTCTTTATATGCAATTGCAGGAATTCTGCTTCTCATCTCATTCTAATCCCTGTTGTTTCAATTTTTTTATCTTCAAGTTCAATCATATTTATAAAAGAATCTTCAAGAGATGGACGAATTTGTTTCACTTTAAAATTATTAAATCCAGCCCGGAACAATTCATTATTCAAAATTTCCAGTGCATTGTCAACTTTGTTCATTAAAATATGATTGACAAGCCCGAATACCTGAACCCGTTTAATATGCTGGTTGTCTTTTAATTTTTTAACAACAATTTCAGGTGGCAGTCCTGAAACTTCAAATAAAACACCATCTATGAACTTTGTTATAAGTTCATAAGGTGAAGCTTCCGCAATCTTTCTGCCGGAATAAATAAACATAAGCCTGTCACATTGTTCAGCTTCATCCATATAGTGCGTTGTAACAAATATTGTAATACCTTCACTGGAAAGTGATTTGATCAATTTCCAGAATTCTCTCCTGTTTGATGGGTCAACCCCTGCTGTCGGTTCATCAAGAAATAATATTTTTGGTTTGTGCAAAATTGCTGTTGCCAGCGCAAGTCTTTGCTTGACTCCACCCGCAAGTTCCTTAACCAATCTTTTTTCAAGACCGTGAAGGTTAGCAATCTCAAGCGAATGTTCTATTCTTTCTTTTATTAATTTCTTAGGTATCCTGTAAATACCTGAGTAAAATTTTAAATTTTGAATAACTGTTAAATCTGAATATAAAGAAAATTTTTGGCTCATATACCCGATTATTTCTTTAATTTCATCAGCTTTTTTAATCAAATCATATCCATGAATGGTGGCATTCCCTGATGTTGGCAATATAATACAACAAAGCATACGAATGGTGGTCGTTTTTCCTGCACCGTTTGGACCAAGAAATCCAAATATTTCACCCTCTTCTATTTCAAATGATATATTATCAACAGCAATAAAATCGCCAAATTTCTTAACCAGGTTCTCAGCCTTAACAGCATGCATTTCTAACTTTCCTTTAATGCCAGAAATACATCTTCAAAATTAGGTTTCACTTTTTCTGTTGATGAATATCCTATTCCTTCTTTTTCAATTACTTTTTTTAATATTTCAAATCCATTTTGCTTTTCAAAAACAACTTTCATTATTCCGCTTTTTGAATAAAATCTTACAACCCCGGGAATTCCAGAAATTATTCTTTCTATCTTATCCTGATAATCAGACATAATTTCAAAAACATCAAAGTTAAAATTATCAATAATATTCTTAGGATTATCAATTGTCAGGAATTTTCCATCAGAAATCAAACCGACTCTATGACATCTTTCAGCTTCATCCATATAAGGAGTGCTTATAATAATAGCAATATTTTCTTCAACAAGTGAATAAAAAATCTCCCACAATTCTCGCCTTGAAACCGGATCAACACCGGTCGTGGGTTCATCCAGAATTAATAATTCAGGCTTATGCACCAGACAGCAGGACAAAGCAAGTTTTTTATACATCCCACCTGATAATTCACCTGCCTTCCTATTCTTATACTGCTCAAGCCTTGAAAATTCATAAAGTCTTTTAAATCTTTCCTTTCTATCTTTCTTTGAAACAAAGTGCATATTTGAAAAGAAAATAAGATTTTCTTCAACTGTTAAATCAGCATATAGACTATATTGCTGTGGCATATAACCAATTACTTCTCTTATTTTTTCCGGCTCTCTGTCAATTTGCATCTTTTTAATAGTAACAGAACCGGAGTCTTTATCAATTATCCCAACCAGTAAACGAAAAGTAGTAGTTTTTCCTGCTCCATCAGGTCCCACAACACCAAATATCTCACCAGGCATAACTTCAAAATCAATTCCGTTTACAGCCTTTATATCCCCGAAACTTTTATAAAGTTTCTCAACTTTAAAAAAACTCACAAAACTACTCCTGAATTTTTACACTAACAGGCATCCCGATCTTCAAAATACCCTCCAAATTATCCGCAGTTATTTTAACTGCATAAACTAATCTTATTCTCTCATCGTAAGTTTGAACATTCTTTGGAGTAAATTCAGCCTCATCTGAAATATAAGCAATCTCACCTTCTATTGGTTTATCCGGATAACTATCAGTAAATATTTGAACTTTTTGTCCTAAAAAGATTTTTCCAAGCATTGGTTCCGGAATATAAACTCTTATTTCAACTTTTGATAAATCAGCAATAGAAAGTATTGCAGACCCTGGAAATACTTTTTCACCTTCTTCCATATAAACTTTTATAACAGTCCCATCCATAGGTGAATATATCTTTGAATATAAAATCTGCTTTTCAACCAGATTCAATCCTGCTTTAGCCTGTTCTATTTGTGAATCAAGCTGATTTAATTGAGCATTCAAAATATCTCTCTTTGAATAAAGCTCATCCAATTGAGATTTAGGTGTAGCACCATCTTTATAAAGCTGTTCCGCACGGTCTATATTTGTTTGCAACCCTTTTAAATTGGCTTCAATTACAGCCTTTTGTGATATTATTGATCGAACTCCAGCTTTTGCTTGTTCCAGCTGTGCTTGAAACAATGTATCATCAATTTTTACAAGTAAATCACCTTTCTTAACTTTCTGCCCTTCTTTTGCGTTTAATTCAATTATCTGTCCCATTACCTGCGGGCTTATCAAAACATCAACTGCTTCAACAACCCCATAGTACAAATTTTTATTTTTCTTTTCATTCTTTTCCTTCCATGAATTATAAGCAAAAAATCCGAATAAAATCAATATAATAACAACCGGAATTATTCTCTTTTTCATATTTATCTCCTATCTCCAGATTTCTTCTAAATTACCCATTAAAAACCAGAGATTTGTATTAGCAATGCGGTAGTCATAATAATTTTTAACACATTCTAAACCAATTTTAGATACCATCAATTCAGCATCTATAACATCCTGACTTATTACTGCACCTGCATTATAACTATTTCTTGTTATTTCAACCATCTCTTCTGCTCTTTTTAAATTATTCTCACATAATTCAATTTTTCTTTTTATAGAATTGAGTTCTAAAATCACATTTTTAATTTCTGTTTTTATGTCTTCTTGAGTTTTTCTTTTTGTATTTAAAATATTCTCTATCTGATTTTTTATAAGATTCTCTTTCAGTTTTGATTCGTTCCTTTCAAAAATTGGTATCCTCAAATTTATGCCAAAAGCCAGATTTAATTCCCATTCATTAACAACATAATACGGTTTCTGATAACTCAAAAAAGTATTAAAAAACAAACCTGGATATTTTGAGCTTTTTTCTGACAAAACCTGGTTTTGAAGTGCTAAAACATATAAATCAAGTGACTTTAAATCGGGTCTCTTCTCATAAGCCTGTTCAACAAAACTTTCTTCATAATAAGAATTAGTTTCAACTTCAAGTTTGTCAGTAAAATTTATTCCTTCAAGTTTCTGACCAGTTATTCTTTCTAAAATTGAAATAGCCTGTTTAATTCTTTTATGATTCTCTTCAATTTGTTGATTAATATTATCCAGTTCAATTTCAACTCTCAAAACTTCATAATAAGCTGATGCCCCCGCTTTATATCTATTTCTGACATTATTTAAATGAGAACTAATAGCATCATAAAATTTCATATTAAGATCCAACATACTTTTCGCCAGAAGAACCCCAAAGTAAGCTTCTGCTGTCTTTTTTGCAATATTAAGCATTATAAACTTAGATTTATTTTCCTGAACTTCTATCTGCTTGATAAGAGCTTTTTTAGAATAAAGCAATGGTCTTGAAAATATAATTTGATTCAAACTTATCTGCAACATAAAATTATTATGGAAAGCCATTTCAATATCTGGAACTGAAACAGGCAATTCTATATCAAGTTCCAATGACGGAATATTTGAAATATAATTGTATCTAGAATCAAAAATTATCTCAGGTAAATATTTAGAATTAACCAATCGGAGATTTATTTCAATTTCTTCTTTTTTTATCTCACTTTCTCTTAATTCAAAACTATTATCAATTGCTTTCTGTATTGCTTCTTTTAAACTTAATTCATTTAAGTATTCCGCTTCTATACTGTTGCTTATTAAAGTAATGAAAAAAAGAAGATATGTAAAATTCTTATTCATTTGTTTCCTCTTTCAAATAAATTAAACTTCTTAATAGTAAATTTTTTAGAAAGCTTATTAATTGATTTATATTTACCCCCGAAGATAAAATAAAACTCGGATTTGCAACAGAATTTATAATCCCGTGAATTATCTTCCCCAAAACTTCTGAACTTATATCATTTCTTATTGAACCTTCCTTCTGTCCATTTCCTATAATCTTTATTATCTCATCCACTATTTCAGTTCTGAAATCCATCATTTTTTTCCATAATCCCT
>FWPV01014914.1_pt1 | contig 11286 bp, 9 predicted proteins | sample 2228371 | NCBI WGS metagenome assembly FWPV01 (sample SAMEA103939776, study PRJEB20133) | metagenome | reverse complement strand
ATTCGCCATCAAAGCCGTCTGCCAAACCGCTACAACTTTGGTTATCGACTGACACCAGCATCGCTTCCAGGTACGTCGCCAATGGGGTTATACTCATCTTGGGGTCTCCTGTTGCACCAGAAGGCCCCCATTCTATCGTCTTTTTTCTGGGTTGCGTAACTTGAGTATCAGTCTTCCCGGCGCCGAACCCGCTCGGGAAGCCTGCGCCAGCGCCCCCGGCGAAACCGGGCCTCGAGCCGCCGCCACCCGTAGGCCAGAGCACCGACGATGCCGGCCCCTACGGCCAATACCCATAAGGTGGTGATGAGCCAGAACACCAGAAACAGCCCCACCGTTCCGGCCAGCACCAGCAAAAGCACCCCCACAGGGCCCCGCGGTAGATTGAAATAGAACGGTCTCACACCCTCCAGGGTAGGGCAAAAGCCATGAGGCAAATGATGAGACCGCTGCAATTGGGCCACCTTGCGCTCTTCACAGACGTGACCGCCCATCCAGGCGGCCACAGTTCTGTTCAGGACAAAGCTTTCCTGGAGTCGGATAGCTCAAAACAGTGGGAAGAGCGCTCTGTTACGAATGGCTGTGTGATTTTTAGCCTCACATTCCCCTTGGGTGGCCTATAATGCCCCTTGTATGCCAGGTTCCGACAGCCTCCCGATGGTCTTTGCAGCGGCCCTGACCGACCCAGGCCGCAAGCGGGCCCTCAACGAGGATGCGGTGAACCAAATCGTCACCAGCTACGGCGGTATTTTTATCGTGGCCGACGGTATGGGCGGCCACCGAACCGGCGAGGTGGCCTCGCAGATGGCGGTGAGCCAGATTGTGGAGGTGCTCAAGCGCAGTGAGCCCTCGCCACAGGGGCTGCTGGAAGCTTACGAGGCCGCCAACGAGGCCATCTACCTGGCCGGGCAAAAGCCCGAATCGCGGGGGATGGGCACCACCTGTACGGCCCTGTGGCTCGACCTGCCCTATGCCCTGATTGCCCATGTGGGCGACTCGAGGGCCTACCTGCTGCGCGACGGGGAACTCTTGCAACTGACCCAGGATCACTCCTGGGTGGCCGACCGGGTGCGCCAGGGCCTGCTCACCGAGGACGAGGCCCGCAACCACCGCTGGCGCAACGTTATTACCAATGCCCTGGGTTCGTTTCCCAATGCGCGGGTAGATCTGGTGGGTCTCAAGGTGCGGCCCGGCGATGTGTTTTTGCTCTGCTCGGACGGCCTCAGTGGGGTACTGGAGGACAAGGTGCTTTCCGAGATGATCCTCACCAACCCCCCCGAACCGGCGGTGGCCAAGCTGATCAAACTGGCCAACGACTGGGGTGGCCCCGATAACATCAGCGCGGTCGTGGTCACGATTGGCAGCCAGGTAGCCGAGAGCCCCAAACCCTATGCCCTGCCGCTGGATGCCAACAACGGCCAGCCGGTTCACCTGCAAAGCGGTACCGACCCGGAAGTGCTCACCACCCAGATTGCCGAGCCGGAAAAGAAACCCACCTTCTGGCAGCGCTGGGGCAGTGTGATTTTGCTCCTGCTGTGGTTTGGCCTGCTGGGTTTTGTGTTGTTCAACCAGTTGGGTAGTGGCAGCACTCCTTAGCCCGTATCGGGACATTTTTCTGCCCTCACCCCTCTACAATGCTCCGCACAAACCTCGAGCGGGGGTGAGTATGCCAATCCAGTGGAGTGAACAGTATGAGGTCGGCGATACGCGAACCGACCTTCAGCATCAGAACCTGTTTGACTATGTCAACCGCATCGAGAACCTGATTGAGCAGGGCAAAACAGGCCCGCTTGACCGGGGTGCGGTGGAGGACGTGTTTATCTTTCTGGATGCCTACGTTAATACCCATTTTGCCTACGAGGAGCTTTGCATGGCTCTGCGGGGCTGCAAGGTGGCCCAGAAGAACAAGGAAGCCCACAACAAGTTTTTGCAGCTATGGGCCGACTTCAACCGCGAACACACGCCCAATCAAGTCTCCGTTGCAGCGCTGGAAAGCCTGCATGCCTTGCTGGCAGACTGGCTGACCCAGCACATCTGCAAGATTGACATCGCTTTACGAAAGACTGCCTAGTACGACCGCTGCTTTACTGTTAGACCCTGGCCCTCGAGCCAGCCCACCAGCCATTCCACCGCAGCCCGCACCCCTGCGGTGCTGAGCGGTGCACCAAAACGCGAGATGCCCACATACAACCCATGCGCACTGGGGCGGGCCTCCAGAAGGACATCCTGGATCAGGTCTTCTTCCTCGATGTGGGTGTGAAAGTAGTAGCCACCTTCAGGGCCCAGGGCACGGGTGGCCTCGAGCAGTACGGCGGTGCCACCCACAAAACGAACCACGGTTTTCTCGAAATGATTGAGTTCGGGTAGAGTACCAGACATCAGGGCATGGGGCATGGGATACCTCGGTAGGGGGGGCCAGGGGGTGGGGTCTTCGGCAATCTTGCGAAAAACCGCGTGATAGAAGCTGCGACCCTGCTCTTTCCACTTGAGGGCGTACTTGGTGCTCAGGTGGTGCTCAGGTGGAGGTGGGGTCTCGACCTCGAACAGCCCGCTGGCCTGGCCCTCGGCCTGGGCAAACCGCCAGTACTCCTCGTGGTCGGTGGTGAGCAACAGCTCGCCCCCCTCGGCCAGCCGGGTAGAGAGCCGCCGGAAAAAAGCCCGCTGCAACAGGCGGTTTTCTTCGTGCTTGGCCTTGGGCCAGGGGTCGGGGAAGTTAACGTAGACCCGCCGCAAGCTATGCGGGGCCACCAGGTTGCGCAGGGCAAAAAGGGCTTCGCCGTGATAAACCTGCACATTCCCGATGCCCTCCCGCCGAAAGCGCTTGAGGGCCCGTGCCACCGAGCCCGCCGAGATTTCCACCCCCAGAATCTGCCAATCGGGGTACAGGCGGGCAATCTGAGCGGTAAAGCGCCCGTCGCCAAAGCCCACCTCGAGCACCTGGGGGGGCCTGGATAGGGGGAAGTCGGTGACACCGACGCGAATCAACACGAGGGGTCATTATACGGTTTGACGCTTGGGCCTGTGGGCGAAAGCATAAGCAAAGCTGATAGTCGATAGTCTATGGCCGATAGCCCAAACAATCTCTGGGTAGTCTGGCGGCCAAGCTGCGGTTTTTTGCCCCTTGACCTGGATGGTAGACTTTAGCCAGCTATGGTAGATGTAGGTCTCGAGCAAGCCTTTGCCAAGGTGCGGGCCTTCCTGGAGGGCGATTTTGAGCACCCTGGCCTGACCCTCTACGACCTGCAGAACCTGGTGGGTTACAGCAGCCGCCTAAAGGTGGACGGTCCCCTTTCCTACACCATGCCTCCGGAACCTGCGCTGAGCGGAGTGGCGGCGGTGCGTCTGTATTACTACCCCAAAGACCCCGAGGTCAACCTGATCGTCGAAATCGAGGACAAAGCCCGCAAGCGCCACCTGCGCCACTTCAAGTGGAACGGCATCTCCTGGACGGCCCCGCGCGGTCTGAAGTCCGACCTGACCGCCACCCGCGAGGTGTTACCCTCCATCGAGGAGGTGGGGGGCGACTTCTTCCTGGGCTACGCCACCGAGGAGGCTAAAGAACTCGCCGAGGCCATCCGGCGCGGTGAAGCGGCAGGGGCCAAGTACATGCTCTGCACCCGCGACAATACCCGCATCTTCTACGCCCCCACCAGCTCGCCCCCCACCATCCCCTGCCCGCGCTGCGGCAACACCAACATGATCTTCAAAACCCTTACCCTCGCCACCCCCGAAGACCGCATCGAGGCCATCCTGCGTGAGCAGCGAGCCCTGCGCACGGCGTTGGAAGATTTGCTTTTGTACCTGAGGCGCAAGCTGGGGCCTTAGTGCATGCCGAAAGCTGTCTCTGTGCGCAGAAGTACTGTAACGCCCTTCTTCGTGTGGGCCGCTTTCTCGAGCCCCGACATGGGCTCATGGCGGTCATGCCCGAATGCGCTATCCTGATAAATATGGTAACGCTAAAAAAGTGGACGGTAGAGGAGCTACTGGCCATGGATCGGGCGGGTCTGCTCGACCCGTCCAGGCGTATTGAGCTGGTAAACGGGGAGATTTTTGAAATGCCTATTGGGGAGCAGCATGCAGATGTGGTGGATTATTTGACCGAGATCCTGGTTACGCGATTTGCGGGGAAAGCCCGTGTGCGGGTGCAAAACCCCATTTTTCTTGATCGCTTCGACCTGCCCCAACCCGACTTTGCATTGGTAGACCCAAGCAAAAACTACAGTGCGCATCATCCCCGCCCCGAAGATGTGTATCTTGTAATCGAAGTCTCCGATGCCACGCTAGGCCATGATCGGGGCCGAAAACTTGGTCGCTACGCGCTGCTGGGCATTCCCGAGGTCTGGATCATCAACCTGAATGCAGGGCATACTGAGGTGTACCGCGACCCCCAGGACGGCGAGTACCTTACGAAGTTCACCGTGAAAAAAGGGGCTGCAGTAGCCCCAGCGGCCTTTCCGAGCGACGAAATTGTCCCCCTCCCCTGAACTGAGCGATCCTGCTTTTTGACAGGGGCTTCCGAATGCTGCCGGGCTTTTGAAAAACCCTACTTTGCTTTACGGGCACGACTATGCTGGCGGCTAAGTTTACCATTTGATAAAAGTTTTTTATAAGCTGTAAAAAACATACTTCCTTACGATTGGCTTTGCAGATATCTGCTGTAATGTAAGGCTGATGACAAAGAACAGTTGCCTAATGCTGAAAGCCGCAGGTTTTGAAGCAGAAAGCTGTCGGCCAGGGGCTTACGGCTACCGGCCCAAAGGAGCGCCCAATGGTTGAAGACCGCGAACTGATTGCTGCCCGTGCGGGGCTATCTGCCGAAGAGCAGATTAAACTAGAAGACCTCGAGAATCAGGAGTGGCGCGAAAGCCTCGAGTACATCCTGCGGACTGCGGGCCGAGACCGGGTCGCACAGCTCATGGAGATGCTCGAGAACTACGCCTACCGCCACGGGGTGGTCATCCACGACAAGGTCAACACCCCCTACGTCAATACCATCCCCCTGGCGAGCCAGCCGCCTTATCCGGGCGACATGGAGCTCGAGCAGCGCATCGCCAACATCCTGCGCTGGAATACCATTGCCATTGTGCAGCAGGCCAACAAAAAGGCCGATGGCATCGGCGGGCACATCTCCACCTATGCCAGCATCGCTGAGCTGATGGAGATGGGCTTCAATCATTTTTTCCGGGGCCAGGACTCCCCCGACCGCGATCTGGTCTTTTACCAGGGGCACATGTCGCCTGGGGTATACGCCCGCAGTTACCTGGAGGGCCGCCTGAACGAGGACGACCTGGGCAAGTTTCGCCGCGAACTGCTGGGCGGGCCGGGCCGTGGCCTGGCCAGCTATCCCCACCCCTGGCTGATGCCCGACTACTGGGAGTTTCCCACCGTCAGCATGGGTCTGGGGCCTCTGCAAGCCATTTACCAGGCCCGCTTCATGCGCTACCTGGAAGACCGCGGCCTCAAGCCCAAGACCAGCGCCAAGGTCTGGGCTTTCCTGGGGGACGGTGAGCAGGACGAGGTCGAGACCCTGGGGGGCCTGCGGGTAGCAGCTTCCGAAGAACTGGACAACCTGGTGTTCGTTATCAACGCTAACCTGCAACGCCTTGATGGGCCGGTGCGGGGCAACTCCAAGGTGATCCAGGAGCTCGAGAGTATCTACCGGGGCAACGGTTGGAACGTGATTAAGGTGGTCTGGGGCAGCGCTTGGGACGAGTTGTTCGCCAAGGACACCGAGGGGGTGCTGCTGGAGCGCATGGAGCAACTGGTAGACGGCGAAAGCCAGCGCTACGCGGCCTACGGTGGCAAGGAGCTGCGCGAGAAGTTCTTCAACACCCCGGCCCTGCAAAGGCTAATTGAGGGCATGACCGACGAAGACCTCGACCGCCTGACCCTCTCGCGCGGTGGGCACGATAACCGCAAGATTTACGCGGCCTTCAAAGCGGCGGCTGAACACCGGGGCTCGCCTACGGTCATCATTGCCCGTACCGTCAAGGGTTACTGCCTGGGCCCCACCGCCCAGGCCAAGAATGTGGCCCACCAGGTCAAGAAGCTCACCTTAGAAGACCTGCGCGAGGCCCGCGACTCGCTGGATATTCCGATTTCGGACGAGGACCTCGAGAAAACCCCCTTCTACCACCCCGGCCCCGACTCGCCCGAGGTGCAGTACATGCTCTCTCGCCGTCAGGCCCTGGGCGGGCTGATTCCCGAGCGGCGGGTGCGCGAGTATAAGCTAAACACCCCCGATAGCGCCTTCTTCGAGGAGTTCTTTGCAGGCTCGGGCGGGCGGGAAATTTCCACCACCATGGCCTTCGTGCGGATGCTCACCAAGCTGGTGCGCCACCCGGAGGTGGGTAAACTCATCGTGCCCATCGTCCCCGACGAGGCCCGCACCTTCGGCATGGAAGGGGTCATTAGCTCGGTGGGCATCTACTCGCCCAAGGGCCAGCTCTACACCCCGGTAGACGCCGGAACCGTAACGGTCTATCGCGAGTCCGAGACCGGCCAGCTGCTCCAGGAGGGTATCAACGAGGCCGGAGCCATGTGCAGCTTTATCGCCGCCGGTACGGCTTATGCCAACCACGGCATACCCACCATTCCCTTCTACATCTACTACTCGATGTTCGGCTTGCAGCGGGTGGGCGACCTGGTCTGGGCCGCCGGTGACCAGCGCACCAAGGGCTTCTTGATGGGGGCCACGGCAGGCCGTACCACCCTGAACGGTGAGGGCTTGCAGCACGAGGACGGCCACTCCCACGTGCAGGCCCTGCCGGTGCCCAACATGCCCGCCTACGACCCGGCTTTTGCCTACGAGCTGGCGGTAATTTTGCAAGACGGGCTCAAGCGCATGTACCACGACGGTGAGGACATCTTCTACTACATCACCCTGATGAACGAGAACTATGTCCAGCCCGCCATGCCTGAGCCACGCGAGGAAACCCGCCAGGGCATCCTGAAGGGCCTGTACCTTTTCAAAAAGAGCGAGCTGAAAAAGCCCAAGGCTCGAGTGCAGCTTCTGGGCTCGGGCACCATCCTGAACGAGGTTATCAAGGCCGCCGAGATGCTCGCCGAGTACAACATCGCCGCCGACGTCTGGAGCGCGACCAGCTACAAAGCCCTCTACTACGAGGCCCAGGAGACCGCCCGCCAGAACCGTCTGAACCCCAGCAGCAAGGCCAGGCTGCCCTATGTGGCGCAGTGTCTGAACCCCACCGAAGGCCCGATTGTGGCCGCCTCGGATTACATGAAGGTCTTGCCAGATATGGTCTCGGGCTACCTGAACCGCCCCATTCACAGCCTGGGCACCGACGGCTTCGGGCGCTCCGAGACCCGTGAGGCCCTGCGCGACTTCTTCGAGGTGGATGCCCGGCATGTGGTGGTGGCGGCCCTTTCGGCGCTGCGCGGTGAGGGTAAGGTCAACGTCAACACCCTCACCGAAGCCATCAAAAAATTGGGCATTGACCCCAAGCGGGAGGCGCCGCACAAACGCTGATAGCCAATAGCCGACAGCCCATAGCAAAAGAACAGCCATTCGCTATTCGCAATGAGCTATTGGCGCGACCGAAGGGAGCATTACATGGCAGAACTCAAACTACCTGACCTGGGAGATAACGTGACCTCCGCTGTGGTGGTGGGGGTGCTCATCAAAGAAGGCGATACCGTAGAGGCGGGACAGCCGGTGCTGGAACTGGAAACCGACAAGGCGGTGATGGAAGCCCCCGCTTCCGAAGGGGGTACGGTTTCCAAAGTGATGGTCAAGCCCGGCGACGAGGTGAAAAGCGGGCAGGTGATAGCGGTTCTGGGTAGCGCTACGCCATCTGCGGAAACCTCCAAGCCTGCACCCGCAACGCCTCCCCCGCCGACCCCTGCAACCCCACCCCCTGCGCCTGCCTCAGCCCAGCCTGCCAGTACACCGTCAGCAGCCCAACCCCCCAGCGTACCGGCCCCCCCGCGTAGCGCGGCTTCTCTGCCCAGCGCTCCGGCAGGGCAGCGCAGGCTGATTCCAGCGGCGCCGAGCGTGCGCCGGCTGGCTCGAGAAATGGGGGTTAATCTGCTGGAGGTGGTGGGTAGCGGCCCCGCCTACCGCATCTCCGAGAGCGATGTAAAGCGTTTTGCTTCGGGTGAGGCGCCGGTGCTCGCGCCTGCCCCCCAGCCCTCGAGCCCGTCTGCTCCAGTGCTGCCCGACTTCAGCAAGTTTGGTTCGGTGCGCCGCGAGGCCATGTCGGGCATCCGCCGGGCAACTGTGCGCAGCATGGCCCAGGCCTGGAGCACCGTCCCGATGGTGACCCAGTTCGACAAGGCCGACATCACCGAGATGGAAGCCCTGCGCAAAAGGATGGCCCCCCGAGCCGAAAAACGCGGAGCCAAGGTTACCATGACGGCCATCTTGTTGAAGATTGCCGCCGCCGCACTCAAGCAGTTCCCCAAGTTCAACGCCTCCATCGATACCGCTACCAACGAGGTCGTCTTCAAGGACTATATCCACATTGGGGTGGCAGTGGACACCCCCACGGGCTTGCTGGTGCCGGTGGTGCGCGATGTGGACAAAAAGGGCGTCATCGCCCTAGCTGCCGAGCTGGGTGAGATTGCCGCCAAGGCTCGAGAGCGCAAACTCACCCCCGATGAGATGCAGGGGGCCTCGTTCACCATTTCCAACCTGGGCGGCATTGGGGGGACGGGATTTACCCCCATCGTCAACTGGCCCGAGGTGGCCATTATGGGGGTTTCGCGTAGCAGCATAGAGCCGGTGTGGAACGCCGAGAAGGCCGCTTTTGAGCCGCGCAACATCATGCCCTTCTCGCTCTCCTACGACCACCGCCTGATTGACGGTGCCGACGCCGCCCGCTTCTGCCGCTTTGTGGCCGAGATGCTGGAAGACCCCTTCTTGCTGGGGTTTGAGGGCTAGGGCGCTCCCCACAAAAACCAGGCCATCCGGGACAAAGAATCCTTTGTCCTGGGCAGAACAGTGGCCGCCTGGAAACTCGAAAACATGCGTCTGAGCCCAGACGCATTCTCATTTTCGTGGGCGGTCACGTCTGTGAAGAGCGTGATAAAGCATCAAGGAACCCCCAGGTAGATTCCTGGGGGTTCAGATTTGCAAGGGGCTAGATCTCGATGTGATCCAGCCGGATGACCTGATCCTGGAGGGCAATCTCCAGATGGTAGGCACCCGCAGTGGGCACCTCCAGCCGGAACGAGCCGGTCAGGCTGATGGGGGCGGTCAGTTGGGTTTGTTCATTGTGCAGGGCGGTGGTGCCCTGAACCTGGGCGAGCCGGCTGGGGTCGGCCACGATGTACCCCTGCAGGTAGGCTTTGTGGTTATCCGGTTTCAGGCTCAGGTCCAGGTAAAAGTCGCCCGCCTTGTACAGTTGCGACCAGGCCCCGGTGAAGTTCTGATGGCGCACCGCCAGCGAGGTCTTGCGGGAGTCCATCACCAGGATGGCCTGCAGTTGGGGTTTCTTGGATTCGGTCATCATGGCAGCTCCTTAGTTCCCCGTAACGGCCCAGGTGACGGCGGCGTCAAAGAGCCATGCTGTCCACCACGACTGGCTTAGGGTGGTGGGGCTGGCGTCATGGAACATGAAGGCCACCCGCCTTGCTGGGGCGGTTAAGCCCACCATGGCGACACCCCGGTCATATGCGAAGATGGCAGCTCGAGTGGAATCCGACGGCAGGGTGGCAATCCGAATGGCATTGGCATTGGGCTTACCCCAGCTCATGGTTACACCCACGGGGTAGCCTGCCCCGTACTGCGCCGTGTTGCCCAACAAGATGCCTGCCCCCAAGGGGTGGGTGTTGTCATGGATAACCACCGAAGTTTGTCCCGTCGCAGTACCCAGCGAACCCGAGGTGGTGGGCACCATGCCCATGTCGTCAAAGAGCTGGGCTTCCCAGGTCACTACCGGCACCGCCTCATTGCGGAACTTGGTGTTCACATCGTTGGGGTTTACGGTAGAAGAAATCACCACCACGTCCATCCCGTTGGCGTCTGCACTGGTCACACTCGCGCCGGTCTTGACTGTAACGGCATAGTTCATATAACCATGCAAGCGATCCAGAACGGCCATATCGCCACTGTTCAGGTTGGTCGAGCCCACCACAAACAAGGCTTTGCGCCAGCGCTGAAAGTCGGGGAACCACTGATACATGAAGTTCAGACTGATGTGACGCCCCCCGGTGGACATGTTCCATGCGCTGTTGACCAGGAAACTTTCCAGGTTCCAGGTATGGGCGATGTTGGTCTCGTAGGCCGCCAACGCCAGCGCACCGGAGACGAGGGGGGCTGCAAACGAGGTTCCGGTAACCGAGGCTACCCGGTTGTCCGGGAAGGCGCTGTAGAGCAGTTCACCCGGTGCCGCCACTTCCAGTGCCGCACTGCGGTTGCTAAAGGCAGACAGGGTGGCATCGTGCTGGGCGCTTCCCACGCTCAGCAGGTAGCGGGCATTGGCGCCGGTGGTGGCATAGGCTGCCGGAAAGGTAATGCTGGAGGGGCTGCCCTCGTTGCCCGCCGAGGCCACCACAAAAATGGCCATACTGGTGGCGTAGTCTATGGCGGTTTTGAGGGCCGTCACGTCCACGTTGGTGCCCAGCGAGAGGTTGAGGATGCGCGCGTTCATGGCCACCGCCCAGTTGATGGCCTGGGCCACGGTGGCCACATCGGCAGTCCCGTTGGGGTTCAAGACCCGGATGGGGAGAATTTTGGCCCTGGGGGCTACCTGGAGGATCAGACCCGCTACCGCGGTACCGTGGCCGTAGGCAGAGCCCCCGGCAACCTCTTGAGGGATGTTGTCTCCATCTACAAAATCACGCCACTCGCTGCTGGGCGCCAGCCGACCCTGGAACATGGGGTGGTTCAGGTCAATCCCGGTGTCAATCACGGCCACCTTCATCCCGGCCCCGAAATTCTTGGAAATGGCAAACGCCTGCGGCAAGGCGATGCGGTGCCAGGCATGGCGGTTTTCGCTGGGGAGGGTGGGGATGGTGCTGCTGCCACCGGCCCAGCTATTCCAGCCACCGGCCCAGCTGTTCCAACCGCCCGCCCAGGAGTTCCAGCCCCCCGCCCAGGAGTTGAAGCCATGGGCGTTGACCGGGGCGCTGACCGAGGTGTTGGGCTCGAGGGTAGCGTTCTGCAGCGAGACCCCGCTCCCCTGCAGGGCGGCTGCGGCCTGGCTGCTGAGCTTCAGGATGGCCTGCTCTCCCAGCCAGGCAATCACCTCGCCCCCGTAGCGCTGGGCCAGCCGTTCGGGGGTGTCGCTAGCAGCGATGGGCACCGTCAGCAAATAGCCGTTATCG
>FWPV01014913.1_pt1 | contig 11286 bp, 12 predicted proteins | sample 2228371 | NCBI WGS metagenome assembly FWPV01 (sample SAMEA103939776, study PRJEB20133) | metagenome | reverse complement strand
AGCCCGGCACACCGTTCTGGATCTCCGGTACCGGGTTCGATGAGGAGAACCTGGTGCTGTGGGTGACGGACGGCATGAACTGGGACGACGACATCGTCATCGGACCTGAAGACGTCGCCGGCCCGTCGTTCTGCGCCGGCCCTTACATGCTCGAGGAGGGCCACTACAAGGCCCATGTCGACGTGACGATGGGGTCAGGAGCCAAGCACAAGGTCTTCAAGGTCACCGGTGAGCCTCCGACCACGGAGACGACGCCGACAACGGAGCCGCCGACGACGGAGCCTCCGACGACGGAGACGACACCGACAACGGAGCCGCCGACCACGGAGACGACGCCGACGACGGCGCCGCCGACCACGGAGGCGCCGACCACAACAGCGCAGGTCTTGCCGCCTGGTCAGGTGACGACCACTGCTGCGCCGCCGACGACTGCTGCTGGTGGCCTGCCGAGCACCGGTGATGCCCCGATGGTGTCGCTGATCCTCGGGCTGACCCTGGCCGCCGTCGGTCTGACCCTGCGGGCCGTGGCCCGGCGTCCTGCCTGACCCGTCAGCATCCAGGAATCAACCAGAGGGTGCGCCGAGGGGCGCACCCTCGGCTCGTTGTGGTCGTGGTGGGCTCGTGACGGGGACGCCCCACTAGGCTCCGGCCACGTTCCCCGGCATCTAGGAGCGTCGCCATGCCCGTCACCGTCGTCGTCGGCACCCAGTGGGGTGACGAGGGCAAGGCCAAGGTCATCGACCTGCTCGCCAAGGAACATGCCTACGTCGTACGGTACCAGGGGGGGCACAACGCCGGGCACACGGTCGTGGTGGGCGACGAGCGCTACGCGCTCCAGCTCGTGCCGTCGGGCATCCTCTACGACGCCGTGACCCCGGTGATCGCCAACGGGGTCGTGGTGGACCTGCCCACCTTGTTCGACGAGATCGACCGGCTCGAGGCTCGCGGGATCAGCTGTGACCGGCTGAAGGTGTCCAGCCATGCCCATCTCATCTTCCCGTGGCACCAGGCCCACGACGCCGTGGCCGAAGCCGTGCGGGGCGACGACAAGATCGGGACCACGCTCAAAGGGATCGGGCCGGCGTACGCCGACAAGGCCCGCCGGGTGGGCATCCGCGTCGGTGACGTGCTCGACCGCCCGGCGTTCCTCGAGGCCGTGGCCGAGCGAGCCCGCGTCGAGAGCGAGCAACTGCAACGGCTCGGCTCCGACCCGCTCGACGTCGACGCGATCGTCGACCAGTTCGACGCGCTGGCGACCCGACTGGTGCCCTACGTGGCCGACACCGTCAGCCTCCTCCACGACGCCCTCGACGCGGGCCATCACCTGCTGCTCGAGGGAGCCCAAGCGACCTTCCTCGACCTCGACCACGGCACCTACCCCTACGTGACGTCGTCGAACCCGACCGCCGGCGGTGCGTGTGCCGGCACCGGGCTCGGTCCCCGCCACATCGACCGCATCGTCGGCATCGCCAAGGCCTACACCACCCGCGTCGGATCGGGCCCGTTCCCGACCGAGCTCCACGACGAGCTCGGTGATCGGCTCGTCGAGGTCGGCCACGAGTTCGGGACGGTCACCGGGAGGCGGCGTCGCACGGGGTGGCTGGACTGCGTCATGCTCCGCCACGCGGTGCGTCTCAACTCGCTCACCGAGATCGCCCTCACCAAGCTCGACGTGCTCGACGGCTTCGACCGGGTGCGCGTCTGCACGGGCTACCGGGTCGACGGCCAACTGCTGTCGGCCTACCCTGATCGGGCCGACGTGCTCGCTCGGGTCGAGCCGGAGTACGTGGAGCTGGCCGGGTGGGGCACGTCGCTGCGCTCGGCGCGGTGCTACGACGACCTGCCGGCGGCCGCCCGAGCGATGGTGGAGCTCGTCGAGTCGCACGTCGGTGTGCCGGTGAGCATCGTCGGCACCGGACCCGAGCGCGACGAGTACGTCCTGGGGAGCCCGAGGTGATCCCCCGGTACTCCCTGCCCGAGATGGAGGCGGTGTTCACCGATGTGGCGCGCCTGGGGCGGTGGCTCGAGATCGAGCTGCTGGCCACCGAGGCGCACGCCGCGCTCGGCGTGGTGCCCGAGGCCGATGCGCGGGCCTGTCGCGAGCGAGCCCCACAGGTCGATGACGCCTTCGTGCGGGCCGTGAGCGATCGCGAGCGCGTCACCGACCACGACGTCGCAGCGTTCGTCGACGTGGTGCAGGACCGCATCGGCCCACCGGCCGGGGCCTGGATCCACTACGGGCTCACCTCGAGCGACGTGGTCGACACCGCCTGGTGTTGGATGTTGCGCGACGCGGCCGAGCTGCTCGTCGCCGCGTCGTCCGAGCTCGTGGCGACGCTCGTCCAGCTGGCCCGTCGCCATCGCGACACGGTCATGATCGGCCGCACCCACGGTGTGCACGCCGAACCGACCACGTTCGGGGTCAAGGTCGCGCTGTGGGCCCTGCAGGCCGACCGCGACCGGCAGCGACTCGAGGCGGCGCGCCGCGCGATTGCCGTGTGCAAGCTGTCCGGTGCGGTGGGCACCTACTCGAACATCCACCCGGCCGTCGAGCGCCACGTGGGTGCGGCATTGGGGCTCACTCCCGTGCCGGCGACGCAGGTGATCGCCCGGGATCGACACGCGGAGTACCTGTGGGCCTGCGCGGCGGTCGGCGCGACGACCGAGATGATCGCGGTGGAGCTCCGCCACCTGCAGCGCACCGAGGTGAGCGAGGTGCAAGAGGGTTTCAAGCCGGGTCAGAAGGGCTCCTCGGCGATGCCCCACAAGCGCAACCCGATCTCGGCCGAGACCATCAGCGGGTTGGCGCGCGTGCTGCGGGGCAATCTCATGGCCGGCCTGCAAGACGTCGCGCTGTGGCACGAGCGGGACATCTCCCACAGCTCGGTCGAGCGCATCGTGCTGCCTGACTCGTCGCTGCTCGCCTACTACGTGTTGCGACGACTGCAGCGCCTCCGCGAGGGTCTCGAGGTGTTCCCCGAGCGGATGCTGGCCAACTTGGCGGCCAGCCACGGCCTGGTGTTCAGCCAGCCGGTGCTGCTGGCGCTGGTGCAAGCCGGGCTCACCCGTGACGAGGCCTATCGCATCGTGCAGGACAACGCCATGCGGGCCTGGGACGAGGGGCGTGAGTTCCGCACCTTGCTCGAGGCCGACGAGCGCATGCGGCACGTGCCGACCGAGGTGCTCGACGAGGCGTTCGACCTGCAGCGCTCGCTGGCCCGCACCGGCGCGGTGTTCGAGGCTCTCGACGCCCTCACCCCCTTCAGTTCTCGGTCGGATTTGTGACACATGGCGTCACGGATCCGACCGAGAAGCAGGGGCTGACCGAGAACCGGGGCCGACCGAGCGCGGTGATCAGGCTGAGCGCTTGATGCCGGCTCGCTTGAGGACCGACGCTTCCACGCCCACGGCTCGCCACGCCGCGTACGAGATGCCGTTGCGCTCCCCGTAGGCCCGGGCCACGGCGACGAACGCCTCCTCGAGCGCAGCCAGGTCGACTTTCGAGGCCATGGCCTCGAGCTCGGCGGTCAGGTCCAGGCGCTCTTGGACCAGTTTCAGCTCGGTGACCGGATCGGCGTCGGCCAGCTCGGCCTCGATCGCGGCGAGGCGCTTTTGGATCGTCTCGGGCGTTCGCCGTCGGCCCCGCTTGGGCTTGTTGGAGCGAAGGGCGTCGAGGTAGGCGCGCACGGCCCGCCCCTCGGCTCGCCCGGCGGCCAGGGCCGCCTTGTGTTCGTCGGTCATCGGACCCTTGGGACCTCGCTTTGCGGCCATAGGCGTCCAACCATAGTTTCAAAATGGCGGGCGGTCATTTCTTGCGAAGGTACGCAGGTCCATTCAGTTGTCGAGCAGCGGCGCGACCTCGTTGGCCACGAGCTCGAGATGGTCGAGATCGTGGAGATCGAGGATCTGGAGATAGATCCGTGCTGCTCCCGCGTCGCGCCACGTCCGCAAGGTTCCGGCGACCATGCCCACGGTGCCGGCGGCCCCGTTCGTTCGCAGCTCGTCGGGCTGGCGGCCGATCGCCTCGGCCCGACGGACGAACTCAGCCTCGTTGCGTCCACAGCACACCACGAGCGCGGCCGAGAACGTGATGCTCCCCGGATCGCGCCCGATCGCCTCGAACGCCGATCGGACCCGGTCGCACTGCGCCCGGAAGAAGCTGAGCGGCACGAACGGGGTGTTGAACTCGGTCGCGTACCTGGCGGCCAGCGCCGGGGTACGCCGGGGGCCGCCTCCGCCCACGATCACCGGGATCCCGCCGGTTTGCACGGGCTTGGGCAGGGCCGGGGACGCCTCGACGGTGTACTCCGAGCCACGGAAGCTGAAGTGCTCGCCGATCGGCGTCGACCACATCCCGGTGATGATGGCGAGCTGCTCGGCGAGTCGGTCGAAGCGCTGACCCAGGGACGGGAACGGGATCCCGTAGGCGCGGTGCTCCTCCTCGTACCACCCCGCACCCAACCCGAACTCCACTCGGCCCCCGCTCATCTGGTCCACCTGGGCGACCGAGACGGCGAGCGGTCCAGGATGGCGGAACGTGGCGGAGCTGACGAGGGTGCCGAGGCGGATCGACGTGGTGTCCCGGGCCAAGCCGGCGAGGGTGATCCACGCGTCGGTCGGGCCCGGCAGGCCGCTGGCCTGGCCCATCTTCAGGTAGTGGTCGCTGCGGAAGAACGCGCCAAAGCCCAGTGACTCGGCGGCCCGGGCCACGGCGAGCAAGTCGTCGTAGGTGGCGCCCTGCTGGGGTTCGGTGAAGATGCGGAGATCGGAGAGCTGCACCGCGCCAGGCTACGTTCGCCCCGATGCCCGAGCTGCCCGCTCTCGACCCGGCGCGCGAGGCCCTGCGGGCCCATGTCCTCGCGCACTCTCTGCGCACGGGCGAGTTCACCCTGAAGTCGGGGCGTCGCAGCAGTTGGTTCCTCGACGCCAAGCAGACGGCGTGCCGGCCCGAGGGCATCCTGCTGGTGAGCGACGTGGCCCTGTCGCTCGTCCCCGACGACGCGACGGCGATCGGGGGGTTGACGATGGGGGCCGACCCCGTCGCGTTCGGAGTGGCGGCGGTCGCCGCGACCCGTGGCCGGGCGCTGCGCAGCTTCAGCGTGCGCAAGGAGGCCAAAGCACATGGGGTGACGGGCCGGGTGGCGGGGGCCCTGTTGCCGGGTGACCGCGTGGTGATCACCGAGGACACGGTCACCCGGGGCACCTCGATCATGGAGGCCGTCGAGGTGGTGCGCGCGTTCGGGGCCGAGGTGGTGCTGATCACGGTGATCGTGGACCGCGGCGGCACCTGCGGGGCGTTGGCGGCCGAGGCCGGCATCCCGTACGCCCCGATGCTGACCGCGCCCGACCTCGGCTACGAGTACGGATCGTGAGCCGGTCGTGCCGGACGCAGGGGACCTCCGGCCCTGCCGTCCGGCGTTGGAACCGTGCACCATGGTGAACGGGAGAGGAGGCGCTCATGACCGCGCATGGACCGACTCATCGCATCGTCATCGGCATCGACGGCTCGGCGGCGGCTGACCGTGCCTTGGCGTGGGGGCTCGACGAAGCCCAACGACGTCAGGCCGAGGCGCACCTGGTCGCGGTGTACAGCCTGCCGATGGTCACGAGCGTCGGCCACATCGGCGGGTACGTCGGGCCGGCTCTGACCGCTGACGAGATCCGCGACCTCCAGGCCAGCCACCAGCAGGTGCTCGACGAGCGGGTCGAGCGCGCCCGGGTGACCCATCCCACGGTGACGGTGACGTCGGCGCTGTACCAGGGCGCACCTGCGGCGGTCCTGCTCGAGCAGGCCGAGACGGCCGATCTGCTGATCGTCGGCACCCGGGGTGCCGGCGCCTTCGAGCACCTGCTGCTGGGTTCGGTCTCCCACACGCTCGCCCACCGGGCGCCGTGCCCGGTGATGCTCGTGCCGGCCACCGCGGGCGCCGGCGGACCCGCCCGGGTGATCGTCGGCGTGGACGGCTCGGAGAGCTCCGACGCCGCCCTCGACTGGGCAGTGGCCGAGGCGATCATCTGCGACGTCGATCTCGTCGTGCTGCACGCCTGGACTCACCCGTACCGCGGGGAGGGCGACGAGGCCCACCGGCAGATGGAGCGCGACGCGGCGCGGGTGCTCGACGCGGCCTTGCACCGCGCCAAGCAGCACGAGACCGCCGACCTCGCAGTCCACGGGTTGCTGTCCGAGCTCGGACCCGTCGACGCGCTGTGCGAGACAGCCGCCGACAACGATCTGCTCGTGGTGGGTGCCCGTGGCCGGGGAGCATTCCGAGCGGCACTGCTCGGGTCGACGAGCACCTCGGTGATCCACCATGCGGTGTGCCCGGTGGTGGTGATCCGCCGCCGGTGAGCTGGGACCTGATCGCTGCTCAGGCCCAGTCGGGCCAGTCGACGCTCACCCGAGCGTCCCAGACCGGGTCCCGGCGCGCCAAGAACGCCGCGACGCCTTCTCGGGCGTCGGGTCGGCCCATGAGGTGTAGGTGCCAGCGCCGTTCGGCCTCGTCGAGCCGTTCGCTGTCGGCCACGTCGCTCCACAGCATCTGCTTGGTCGCAGCCAGCGCGAGCGGCGCCCCGTGGGTGGCGAGCTCGTGTGCCCAGGCCCGGGCCGTCGACAACACCTGCGCGGCCGGGACCACGGCGTGCGCCACGCCGAACCGCCCGGCGTCGTCACCGCGGTAGCGCCGCCCGCTGAGGAGGATCTCGGTCGCCCGGCCGACGCCTACCAGACGGGGCAGCAGCCAGTGGGCACGGCAGTCGGGTACGACCCCGCGGCGCACCTGCACCACACCCCAGCGCGCTTCGGCCGCCCAGATCCGCAGGTCGCAGTGCAGCGTCATCGTGCACCCGATGCCGATGGCGTGGCCGTTGACGGCGGCGATCACCGGTTTGCGGCACTCCCACGCGTGGAACGTGAACGGATCGCTGCGGAACGCAGCCGGCTCCGACGGCTCGGCGAACACCTGGTCACCGCGCGCCGCCACGTCGGCACCCACGCAGAACGCGTCCCCGGCGCCGGTGAGCACCACGGCTCGGACCGCGTCGTCGGCGTCGCAGGCTCGGTACGCCGCCGAGAGCTCGTCGGCCATCTGCTGCGTGAACGCGTTGGCGGCCTCGGGACGGTCGAGGGTGAGCACGACGACGGGGCCGTCGTGCTCGATGCTCACGTGGCTGGTCATCGCCGCCCGACGGTACCGGGCGCGCTGACGCTACGGTGACGGGGTGACCCTGGCCCACGCTCCTGACCGACCGGTACTTCGCGGCTGGTCGCACGCGGTGGCGGGCGGTGTCGCCGCCGTGGTCGGTGGCCTGCTCGTGGCCCTGGCGCCGGGAGCGGTGGGGCGCGCGACGGTGGTGGTGTACGCGCTCGGGCTGTGCGCCATGTTCGGGGTGAGCGCGCTCTACCACCGCATCGCCTGGACGGGCGCTGCGTACGAGCGCATGCGGCGGCTCGACCACAGCACGATCTACCTCGCCATCGCTGGCACCTACACGCCCGTGGCCGTGTTCGCGCTCGACGGATGGTCCCGGGCGGCGGTGCTCGCGACGGTGTGGGCCGGCTCAGCCATCGGCATCTCCCTGCAGTGGCTGCCGGTCGCGCTGCCCCGGTGGCTGTCGACCGCGGTGTACGCGCTCGTCGGCTGGGCGGCCGTCATCGCCCTGCCGCAGCTGTACGCCGGCCTCGGTGGCCTCGGCTTCGGCCTCGTCGTGGCCGGCGGGCTCTGCTACACGCTCGGGGCCCTCGTGTACGCCACCCGCCGCCCGGACCCCTGGCCACGGGTGTTCGGGTTCCACGAGGTGTTCCACGCGCTGACGGTGGTGGCCGCCGGGTTGCACCTGGCGGCGGTCGGCTTCGTCGTGCTGCCGACTACGTGAACGGACGCCACGCCGATGGGACTGCACCAGCTGTTCGAGCTCGAACCCCATGGTCCGGACACCTTCGTCGGCCAGGGCTTGCTCTACCCGTGGGGCGGACTCTACGGCGGCCACATCGTGGCGCAGGCGTTGCGGGCGGCTGCGGCCACCGTCGAGTTCGACTTCGCCCCGCACTCGTTGCGGGCCTACTTCATCCGCCGCGGTGATCACGCCGAGCCGGTGCGCTACGAGGTCGACCGCATCCGCAACGGCCGCAGCTTCTGCACCCGGCGCGTGGTCGCCCGCCAGGCGGTCGGGGCCATCTTGAACCTCGAGGCGAGCTTCCAGCGCCCCGAGGAGGCAGCCGACGTCGAGACGGTGTGGATCCCCACGGGGATCCCGAGGGCCGACGACGTCGAGCACGAATCGTGGAGCGAGTTCTTCGATCGCGCCTGGGTGGCCCACGACCGCCTGCCGAGCGACGGCCGCACCGGGGCCGGGCGGGCCCTCGCCTGGCTGAGAGTGAACGAGCCGCTCGGCCCGCCCGACAAGCCGGATGCCCAGCTGCTGCACCGGTGCGCGCTCGCCTACCTCTCCGACGACCTGCCGACCGACGCCGTGCTGCGGGCCCACCCGGCCATCGCCGGTCGGCCCGAAGGGGAGCGGCAGGTCTATTCCGCCAGCCTCGACCACACGATCTGGTTCCACCGCCCCGTCGAGGCCGATCGCTGGCACCTGTACGACTTCACCTGCCACAGCTACGTCGCTGGTCGTGGCCTCACGATCGGTCACGTGTTCACCGAGGCGGGCACCCACGTGGCCACCGTGGCCCAAGAGGTGCTGCTGCGGGACGCCTCCCAGCGCCCGGGGAGCTGATCGGCCCGGGAACGCACGACGGCCCCCTGTCGTCGAGGGGGCCGTCGGTCCGTGTGGTCGAGACCGGCGTCGATCCGGTGACCTTCCGCTTTTCAGGCGGACGCTCTGCCGACTGAGCTACTCGACCGTGCGGGCGAGTGCTGGCGCACCCGCTCGTGGCGGTCCCGACGGGACTCGAACCCGCGACCTCCGGCTTGACAGGCCGGCGTGAACTCCAACTTCACCACGGGACCAGATCGAACGACCTGGCTGGTCTGGCACCCCCAACGGGATTCGAACCCGTGCCGCCACCTTGAAAGGGTGGTGTCCTCGGCCACTAGACGATGGGGGCGAGAGGTCCTTGTCCGGTTGAGAGCGTGGAGACTCTAGCAGCAGCTGGTCCCGAACGCGCCAGCCGGTCATCCACCCCCGAGCGCCCGCACGGTCGCGTCGAGCAGCCACGACAGGTAGTGGTACAGGTGCAGCTCGGCGGCCAACGGGTCGTCGTCGCGCACCAGCTCGGGGTCGTCGTCCTCGCCGATGTCGAGCAGGGTCCCGAGCACCAGGCGGACTGCGTTCAGCGACCGCATGAAGCCGTGCAGCTCGGCATCGTCGAGCAGGTCGCCCCGGACGGCCCCCTCGACGGTGGCGAGCGCGTCGAGTCGGGACGAGACGAGCTCGTCGCGCATGAGCCGCTGGTACTCGGCGTCGCGCTCGGGGTCGTCGTGGTAGGCGGTGGGGAACAGCCGCACCAACCGTGGATCGTCGGGTGGTGCGGTGCACAGCAGGTCGCGCAGCTCGCCGAGGAGCCGCCCGACGACGGCTTGTTCCGAGGGCCCGAGGTGGAGCCGGAAACCGTCCCGGGTGCGCTCGACCGGTCCCTTGCGCCGCCGGGCCATGTCAGTCGCGGTCCTGCTCCATCGTGGCCCACAGTCCGTGTTCGTGCAGGCGGAACACGTCGAGCTCGGCTTGTTCACGGGTGCCGCTCGACACCACCGCCCGGCCCTTGTGGTGCACGTCGAGCATCAGCGCGGTCGCCTTCTCCTTGCTGTAGCCGAAGAGCTTCTGGAACACGAACGTGACGTAGCTCATCAGGTTGATGGGGTCGTTCCAGACGATGACGAGCCAGGGTCGGTCGGTGGCGAACGCCTCGTCGCTCGTGGGCTCGGCCACCTCGACGGGAGACACGGTGGTCGGCGGCATCGGTCCCATTCTCGCGGTTGGCCGCTGCGCTCACACCCCCGTACGATCGAAGGCGTCATGGCCGTCGGTGCTCGTCCCCTCGTCCCTTCCCGGCTGGGCTCCGGTGGCCGGCGGTCGGGGTCCGTGCACGGTACGGGCCGCACCCCGCGCTCGGTGGTCGGGGGCTACATCGCCCTCACCAAGCCCCGCATCATCGAGCTGCTCCTCATCACCACCGTGCCCACGATGGTGTTGGCCGAGGAGGGCTGGCCGGCGCTCGGCCTGCTGCTCGTCACCTTGGTCGGTGGTTCGCTCGCCGCGGGTGGCGCGAACGCCATCAACATGTACGTCGACCGCGACATCGACCGGCTCATGAAGCGCACCCAGGGGCGGCCCCTCGTGACCGGCCTGGTCTCGCCCCGCGGGGCCCTGGTGTTCGCCGTCGTACTCGAGGTGGCGGCCTTCGGGGTGCTCTGGGCGGGTGCCAACTTGCTCTCGGCGGTGCTGGCACTGTCGGCGGCGCTGTTCTACGTGTTCGTCTACACCTTGTGGCTGAAGCGCACGAGCACCCAGAACATCGTCATCGGCGGAGCGGCGGGGGCCGTGCCGGTGCTGGTCGGCTGGGCGGCGGTGCGCGACTCGCTCGACTGGCCCCCGGTGGTGCTGTTCGGTGCCATCTTCTTCTGGACGCCGCCCCATTTCTGGGCACTCGCCATCCGCCACGCCGACGACTACCGAGCGGCCAACGTCCCGATGCTGCCGGCCGTGGTCCCGCCAGCGGTCGCGGTCCGCCAGATGGTGGCGTACACGGCCGTGCTCGTGGCCACCACGTTGCTGCTCACCCCCGTGGCCCAGCTGGGTTGGATCTACACCGTGTCGGCGGCCGTGCTCGGCGCCCTGTTCCTGGCGGGAACCGTCGACCTGGGTCGCAACCCGACCCCGGCGCGGTCGATGCGGCTGTTCACGTTCTCGATCACCTACATCACCTTGCTGTTCACCGCGCTCACCGTCGACGTGCTCGTCCGCTTCGGGCTGTGAGCGGCCGATCCCAGCGGATTTCGGACCGCAGCGACCACGGTGGGTAATGTCGGCCCGACAACGGAACCGCTCTCACGCTCGTCGAGTGTCCTCACGCGCCCTTCGGCCACCAGATGTGAAATGAGCTTGCGCCCATGACCACCATCGACACCCATCCCGACGCCGCTGTGGACACCCAGCCACTGGCGCTCGCGTCGTGGATCACCAGTGCCGACCACAAGCAGGTCGGCCGGCTGTTCGTGGGGACCGGCCTCGTAGCCCTGCTCGGAGCGCTGGTGCTCGCCGTGATCATGGGCGTCGAGCGCATCGACGCCGATGGCTACCAGCTGCTCGACGACGGAGCCGTGGTCCAGCTGTTCT
>FWPV01014911.1_pt1 | contig 11286 bp, 7 predicted proteins | sample 2228371 | NCBI WGS metagenome assembly FWPV01 (sample SAMEA103939776, study PRJEB20133) | metagenome | reverse complement strand
GTAGTCGCGCAGCAGCGTCAGGAGGCTGATGTCGGCCGGGGCCTCCACGCTCACCTGGCGGCCGTTCAACTGAAACGCGATCTTCACGCGACCCTCCATCCGTCGCCCCAGGGCACGCCAAAGACCTGCATCAGCGCCCTGGTGACGATCGCCAGCAATGCGGGCTCCTTGAATTCGCTGGACCATCGCTTGCCAGCCACCCGGGCCACCTCCGCGACGGTGCGGCGTCCCGCTTCCTCACACAGGGCCTGGTCGGGAATTTTCCCCAGCAGGTATCCCTCAACTGCCGTGAAGCGGGAGACACGCGGCGTGACCGAACCCGGAACCAGCCGCGCGTCAGCCACGCGGCCCGCATCGTCCAGCCGGCCGAGCGCGGCCACTGTCACGCGCGAGATCGCCATGGCATTGCGCCGGCCCAGTTTGGAGAAGACGCCCCGGCTTCCCGGCTGGGGGACGCGGTACGTCAGGGACACGAGCAGCCCGCCGGGCGGGATGTGCGTGCGGTTGGGGCCGACGATCAGCTCCGACACAGGCCACTCCTGGTCACCTTCGGAGGTCAGCACGCGGGCGACGGCGTCCAGGCACACGAGTGCGGGCAGCGAGTCGGCGCAGGCAGCCGCGTTGGCCACATTGCCCCCCAGGGTCCCCATGTTGCGGATCTGGGCCGCGCCGACCTGGCGGCACGCCTCGGCCAGCAACGGGGCTGTCTCCTGCACGATGGGGCTCTCCATGACCTCGCTGAAGGTGGCAGCCGCGCCGATGGTCACGCAGCCGTCCTGCAGGGTGATGGCATGAAGCGCGGCAATCGTCGAGATGTCTACCAGGCGATCGCACAGGTCTGGCTCGGCGCGCAATCTCAGCAACAAGTCGGTGCCGCCTGCCAGCACCCGGCTCCGCACGCCTGGCTCGCCCAACAGAGCGACGGCATGGCCGATATCCAGCGCGCGCACGTAGCCAAACCGTTCCACCGCTATCCCCGTTTTCGCAATCGCTCGAGCACCCGCTGCGGGGTGAACGGGAATTCGTCGAAGCGGATGCCAGTCGCGTCGTGGAGGGCGTTGGCAATGGCGGGCGCTGCGGGCAGGTAGGGCATCTCGCCCATGCCCCGGGCGCCGTACGGCCCGCGCGGGTCTGGCACCTCGACGATGCGGGCGTCGAAACGATCTGGGATGTCGAGCGCGGTGGGAATGAGGTAGGTGCTCAGGCGGTCCGTCAGCACCTGGCCATCGGCCATCTGGAAATCCTCCATCAGCGCATATCCCAACGCCTGAACTGCTCCGCCCTGCATCTGCCCGATCACCCCCTGCGGGTTGATCGCCCGCCCGACATCATCGGCGCAGACGAAACGGGTCACCCGCACCTGGCCCGTCTCTGTGTCTACGGCCACCTCCGCAGCCTCCGCTGCGTAGCCGTAGGCGAAGTTGGGCATGCCGTAGCCGGTCTGCGGATCGAGCGGCGTGGTCTTGGGCGCCAGATAGACGTGCTCGCCGACCGCTGGTCGCTCCTCGTTGCGCCAGGCCGCCAGGGCTGCGGTTGCCGCGCCGCGCACAGCGTTGCCGGCCAGATAGGTCAGGCGCGACGCAGACGCGCTGCCCGAGTTCTGCATCGTGGCGGTGTCGGAAGCGATCACACGCACGCGCTCGTAGGGGAGGCCCAGGGCGTCGGCGGCCACCTGAGCCAGCACCGTGTGGACGCCCTGCCCGACGTCGGCGGCAGCACAGTAGACGCTGGCCTCTTCCACTGCGGCACCGCCGCGGAGTTCCACCCGGGCCCAGCAGTTCTCCTGGTAGCCGAAACTGAAGCCGACGTTCTTGAACCCGCAGGCGATGCCGATGCCATGGACGACTGCCGGGAGCGACTTGCCGGCCGACTCCGCTCCGGCAGACGCGCCTGCTGGCCGGGGCGGTCTGTGCCAGCGGCCCGCTTCGTCCTGCGTCCATCCCGCAGCCCGGGCCGCGACGCGGATTGTCTCCGCCAGCCCCGCGCCGCCGACCAGCGGCGTGCCGGTGCTCAGCAACTTGTCCTCAGCCAGGACATTCTTCAGGCGCAGTTCAACCGGATCCATGCCGAGCGCTTCCGCCAGGCGATCCATCTGGCACTCGGCAGCGAAGGCCCCCTGTGGGCCGCCGAAGCCGCGAAACGCGCAGCCCGGCAGGTTGTTGGTGTACACCGCATAGGTGTCCACGGCAACATGGGGGATCTCGTAGGGGCCGGTGCAGGTGAGCGTGGTATTCCCCAGGATCTTGTTGCTGGTATAGCAGTAGGCGCCCCCATCGGCGAGTACCTTCACTTGCGCCGCGACGAGCGTACCGTCGCGTCGGGCGCCCCAGCGTGCGTGGATGGTCATCGGGTGGCGCTTGCCGTGCCCGATGATGGACTCCTCCCGGGTCCAGACGGTCTTCACGGGGCGGCGGATGCCCCGCTGCGCCAGGCGCCAGGCGGCCAGCCCGAGGGTGATCTGCACGGACATATCCTCACGCCCGCCGAATGCGCCGCCGATGGCCGGGTAGATCACGCGCACCTGCTCGACCGGCAGGCCCAGCGCCAGCGCGATCTCCTTCTGGTCTTCGTGGGTCCACTGGCCGGCCACGACCACCGTCACCCGACCTTCCTCATCCAGGTAAGCGATCCCGGCCTCCGGCTGAAGATAGGCGTGTTCCTGCCAGGGTGTGTGGTAGGTTGCCTCAACAACCACGTCGGCCGCGGCCATGGCGGCAGACGCATCCCCCTTGCGAATCCGGTAGCGGGAGATCACATTGTCCGGACTGTGCGGGTGCAGCTGGACCGGCACCGCGCCGGCCTCCGCCGGCCCGTCCAGGCCGCCGGCAAGGGCCGGTGCCGCAACTTCGGGATCGGTAATGACCGGCAGGTCTTCCCACTCAATGGCAATCAGCCCGGCCGCGTGGCGTGCCTGCATCTCGGTCTCGGCAACCACCAGCGCAACCTGGTCCCCGACAAAGCGCACAATGTCTGCTCCTTGCTGGTCGGAACCCGGCCCGCACAGCACCGGCTGATCCCGCATTTGCAGGCCATAGGCATTGAACGGCACGTCCCGGGCCGTCAGCACCATGACAACACCCGGCGCCGCCTCCGCAGCGGTTGTGTCTATCCCCACGATGCGAGCGTGCGGCCGGCCTGCAAAGCGCGTGGCCATATACAGCGCGTCTTCGGGAGCCAGGTCGGCCGGGTAGATGGCCTGGCCGGTGACCTTGGCCATCCCATCGGTGCGCAGCACGCTCTTGCCGATTGTCTCGTATTCCTGTTGGGCCATCATCATTCTGCCTCGCTCGCTTGACCTCTGGCGGCGCGCTCGACCGCTCTCAAGATCGTGTAGTATCCCGTGCAGCGGCAGAGGTTGCCGGTCAGGGCATGCGCGATCTGCTCGCTCGTGGGCTGTGGGATTTCCGCCAGCAGACTGGCTCCGGACATCAGGAGACCCGGCGTGCAGTAGCCGCACTGCACGGCCCCCTCCTGGATGAAGGCATCCTGGAGTGGGTGCAAGGCGCCGGAGGGCTCCGCCAACCCCTCGACCGTCACCACATGGCAACCGTCAGCGCGTTCGACCGGCACCAGGCAACTCATCACCGCAATCCCGTCCAGCCACACCGTACAGGCCCCGCACTCCCCTTCGGAGCATCCCTCCTTGGTGCCCGTCAGACGGAGGTCGTCGCGCAGCGCGTGCAGCAGCGTCTTGCCCCGCACACCTGTCAGGGTCCTCGGCTGGCCGTTCACCGTGAGATGGATGACATCCGAACCGTTCCTGCCGTACTCGGTCGCATGCGGAGCCCGGGCGAAGCGGCCGTCTGTCTTGCCCCACAGCATGACCGGCCGTTCGGGCCAGTCTGCGCGCTCAGTGCCGTCGCGCAACCGGCGCAGCGCGCGGCCGGTCAGCACCCTGACCATCTCCGCCCGGTACCATGCCTCGGCGCGGATGTCGGAGATGGGATGGGCCGCCTCCACGGCCAGTTCAGCCGCGCGGCCGATGACCTCCTCGCTGAGCGGCTTGCCCGCCAGGAAGGCTTCCGCTGCGGTAGCCCGCACGATGGTCGGTGCCACCGCGCCGAGTGCGATCCTGGCACTTTGAACCGTCCCGGTTCGTGCGTCCGGCGCTCCGAAGTCCACGATGGCCGCGACGTTGACCAGGCTGATTGCCTGGGCCCGGCGCAGGCCCAGCTTGATGAAGGTGCCTCGCTCGCCCGGGCGCAACAGCGGCACTTCGATGCGAACGAGCATCTCGTCCTCCTGCAGAGCCGTGCGGCGCACGCCCAGGAAGAAGTCGTCGAAGGTCAGGGTGCGGTCGCCGCGCGCCTGGCTCCTCAGCACTACCCGCGCTCCCATGGCCCAGAGGGGTGTGAGCGTGTCGTTCGCCGGGCTGGCCGTGATCAGGTTGCCCGCGACCGTGCCGCGGTTGCGGATCTGTGGCGCGCCCACTTCCCAGCACGCACGCGCCAGCGGGTAGGCCCGAGCCACAGCATCCGCTGACCCGACGACCTGGTTGTGCGTGACAAGCGGGCCCAAATACAGCATCCCGTCGTCAACCGCAATCTCGTCCAGGCCAGGGATGCGTGTGATGTCTATCAGCACACCCGGCTGGCGGATCCCCCGCTCCAGTTCCAGGATCAGGTCGGTGCCCCCGGCGATGACTCGACAGGCATCGCGATACTGGGCCAGCAACCCCAGCGCGGCCTGCAAGGTCGTCGGCATATGATACTCATGCCACATGCTTGTTGCCTCCAACTCTCAACTTGAGCCGTGCCTGAGGCCGCGCTCACTCCGTCGGTTGATGATGTGACTGAAGCAGTCTGTGAGGAAGGATTTGAGCGACATAGAAACCGGCTCATGCCTGTCAGTATACACTGTCTCTGCGAGGTGCAAAAGCGACTGCGGGCATAACGCTAGACTGTCGGTGACTTCGCAGTTGCGAGCCAATGCGAATGCCCAAGTTTCTGCCTCCCTGGATTGTGCGGTCCCTCCCGGCGGGCCTCGATCTCAGAAGTAGAGTGCCTTCAGATAGCGCCCGGAGAAGCCCGGGTGGACCGTCAGTTCGACGTATTGAACCCGGGGCGCGATTTCGGCCGCGACCCTCCTTCGAGCTGTTGAGATCAGCAGCTGGCGCGCGCCCGTGCCCGCGGCATTCCCTACCTGCCTGAAGCGGTCGAGGGGCAGCGGCGGGAACATCCCCACGCGGATGCTGCTCTCGACGTCAAGGTAGGTGCCGAAGGCTCCGGCCACAATGAAGGCCTCGATGTCGTCGTAGCGCACGCCCGCCTCCGCCAGGAGCACGTCCAGCCCTGTGCGGATCGCCGCCTTGGCCAGCTGGATCTCGTTGATGTCATTGCGCGTCACTGCGATAGGCCGGCCGTGGCCGGTCGCCCACGCCGGCGCCAGGGTGAACTGGCGCAGGCCGTCCTCCACCGTGACGCCCGCGGCATCCGAGCGAAACGCCCCCTTGCGATCAATGAGCCCTGCTCGAACCAGCTCGGCGACCGCATCCAGGATCCCTGAACCGCAAATGCCTACCGGCGGCTGGTTCTGAATGGTCTTGAGGTGCACCTTCCCGTCTGTAATCTGGACGCGTTCGATCGCGCCCGGGGCGGCCCGCATGCCGTCCCGGATATGGGCCCCCTCAAAGGCCGGGCCCGAGGCGAAGTAGCAGCACCAGATATGCCCTCCTCGGGTCACCGTGATCTCGGTGTTCGTCCCGATGTCGAGGGCCACCCACGTGCGGTCCGTCTCCCAGGCGCCGGTTCCGAGCGCCATGGCGACGTGGTCGGCGCCCACATAGCCTGCGATATTGGGCGGGAGGTAGACATAAGCACCGGCCGCCAGGGCCAGGCCGACCTGCGAGGCGGGGAACTGGATGGCCTCGCTGACAGCCGGCACATAGGGCGCAAGTCCCAGTTGCCGCACGGGCAGCCCGACGAACAGGTGGTGCATGGCCGTGTTGCCTACGACGACCGCCTCGGCGATTTGATCTCTCGAACTGCTGGCCTGTTTGCACAGCGTCTCGACCAACCCGTTCAGCGCGGACACGAGTTGCTCCTGCAGGACCTGCCCGCCGTGCTCTTCCTTCGTGGCATAACTGATCCGGCTGACGACATCCTCGCCGTAGGCGATCTGCGGGTTCATGGCGCCTGCCCGGGCCAGTGTGCGGCCGGTTGCCAGGTCTACCAGATAGGCTGCCAGCTTCGTCGTACCCACATCTACGGCCAGGCCCAGCAGCGGGGTCTCGGGAGGCACCACTGCCACAACTTCGCTCCCGCGCACGCCGAGTCGCGCTGCCCACCCCTGCTGGCGCAGGCGCGTCGGCAGTTCTCGAAGCACGGCAAGGGGGAATGTGAGGCCGGGGAACGGGGTCGCCTGGCGGACGCGGGCGCTGTCAGCCCGCAGGTCATGCAGCGTGGCTGGGGCGACCGTGACGTCCACCGGGGACACGGGGGGATCGGGCGGGACCTCGGCCTCTTGACCCTCGATTTGCAGTCGCTGCGGCGCTGTCAGTGACTCGGGCGGGATATCCACCCTGACGGAGCGCAAGGGTACGGCCTGGCAGGCCAACCGAAACCCCGCCGCAAGTTGCTCCGGCGTGAGGGCATCGCGCTCGGCCGGAGTGACGGGCGACAGTGCGCTTTCGTCGGCCACGCGCACCCGACAGCCGTGGCACCAGCCCTCGCCTCCGCAGAGCGCATTCAGTTCGACACCGGCCTGCCGCGCGGCATCCAACAACGTCTGTCCCGCTGCGACCTCAGTGCGCCGCCCGATCGGCTGCAGGTCAACCCGATGTCTCGCCATGGCTCGCTTCCCCCACGAGGACTCCTCTGATGTGATTCTGCGACAGACAGGTCGGCGGATCGCGGAGACGCCGCAAGGTCCGGAGACCCGTAGCCTCCGAAGGCCGGACGACAAGCCCTGCTACGGCGCACAGTAGCACGAAAGCCCACGGTGGACATGCCGTGGGCTCCCTAAGGTACATCCGTATGGCCGGCGGAGGTGGGCGAGAAGGGACTTGAACCCCTGACCTCGCGGATGTGAACCGCGCGCTCTAACCGACTGAGCCACTCGCCCGAACCGATTTGCCAGTATAGCAGCATCCGCGATAAGATGCAAAATTGCAGTGGATGGTGCCATCCGGAGGATGCGCTATGCGGCAGATCGCTTACGTCGTTGCCTTCGTCTTGCTTCTCGCCGTGATCCTGGTCGGCGCGTTTCTCGGCGGCCGCCTCTTGGTCGAGCGAGTACGCCAGGACTTCCAGCCGAGGCTGGAGTGGACTCCTCCCGTAGCCCCGGTCTCACCGGCGCCTGAGGTCACGCCGGACGCCGCAACGCCGCAGCCGCCCCCTGCGCGCACCGCGGCCGTCATCCCTACACCTGCCGCACCGAAACCGGAGCCCCTCACGACACCTGCGCCGCCGCCACCCGCTCCTACTGAAGCCGTCCTTCCGGAGGCGGCCGATACGCAGGAGGTGCCAGGAGCCACAGAAGTGCCCACCAGCACGCCCCCGCCGGTCGCGTCCGAGCCGTTCCAGCCGCTAGGCCCCGTGCGCACCTCCCGCGGGGACTGCGCGGGCACATACGTGCTGGGCACAGTAACCGATCGGTCCGGTGCGCCCATTCCCGGGGTAAGGCTCCGTCTGGTGGACGAGTTCGCCAACGAAGCGGTGGCGATCACCAAGGCCGGCCAGGCCGACCTGGGCCGCTACGATTTTCCCCTGGCAGGGCCGCCGCGCCAGTTCTCCCTCGCCATCGTTGACGACGGTGGGGCTCCCCTGAGCCAATCGGTCGGCTTCGCCTTCTACGGCGATGCGCCCGATGCCGAGGCGACCTGCTACTGGATCAACTGGCAGCGCCGCTGACTCGCTCCGTTACTGGTTGGGATCGTACTTGCAACGCGCGCCGCGTAAGCCATTCAGGTAGATGCATAGCTTGACATAAGCCGGTCTCAGGAAGAGATCGGGATAGCCAGGGCCGATGACGCTCCACCAGTACTGCTCCGTGTCCTTGGTCCACTCGACGTCGGGCATGTAGATGGCACTCATCAAGCCGATCCAGGGTCGCCAGCGCTCAGCCGCCCATTTGAAGGCGCGCACCAGGTAGTCCCCCTTGAGGTTTTCGTCTATCCCTGCGCCCGCGCCGTGCCAGTAGTAGGGGGAGTTAGGCCGCGAATCGGTAGTCCAGCCGAACTCCAGGACAACTACCTTCTTGTTGGCATCCCCGTTGCGCACCATCAGGTCGCGCACGTCTTCGACATGGCGGAACGCGTAGACCCGCTTGAGTTCCGTGGGGCTGGGATCGTTGTTGTGCAACCTGGGATCGGTCGCCACGACCTGTGGATCCGTCTCGGGCGCCACGGCGTAGCCCGCGCCATGCACCCCCAGCATGTCGAAGTAACCGTCGCTGTTCTGTCTCATGGCATCGTACATGCCCTGGTAGAATTTCATGTCGGGCATGGCGATGGCATCATCCTGCGTTGTGGGTGCCATTCCGGCCGTGATGACGATGGCGCTGGGATCGTTCGTCTTGATCGCCCGATATGCCAGGCGCAGCATGTTGACATAACCAGCAGGATCCGGCCGCTGGTTGCCCCACTCGCGCGCCAGGTTGGGCTCGTTCCACACCTGGTAAGCCTGGATGCGGCCCCGGTAGCGCCTGGCGACGGCGCCAACGAAGTCGGCGAAGTGCTGGGCGTTGCCCGGCGGGCTGCCGGCCCAGAAGGGCCGATCGGGATCCTCGCTGACGCGCACGAGCAACTTCAGGCCGTGCTGCTCCACCTGGTTGACGATGCGGTCGGTGCGGCTCCAGTCGTACTGTCCTTTGCCGGCTCCTTCGATGTCCTGCCAGGCGAAGTACTGTTTCACCCAGTTGAAGCCAGCGTCCTTCAGCAGGCCCAGATCGCGGTCGGCTACCTCTTCCCTCCACCACAGGAAGGCCTGCATCCCGTAGTCAGGCGAGGTCATGGATCCGCTCTGTGGGGCGGGCCGAGCCGTTGCAGGCGGTCGGGTCGCAGTCGGTGAGGCCGGCGAGGGGCTTGGCTGGGACGTGTCGCTGGCCGGCGCGGCTTCGGTGGGAGGCGACGTCGGTTCTGCCGTGTCGGTGGGCGCCGGCACAGGGCTCGGTGGAACCAGCGTGGCCGTCGGCTGCGGCAGCGCTGTAGCCACGGCGCTGGGCCGTGGTGTCTTGGTGGGTGTGGCGGTCGGTTCCGGGGCCACCGGCGCGCAGGCGCTGAGCAGCAGCGCCAGCAACAGTATTGTCAAAACAACCAGCCCGGGTGGCCGGCGCATTCCTGGTGTCCGTTTCTTACTCATCAGCACATATCTCCTAACCGAATCGGACGTTGCCCCTACTTCGGCATGGCCCGAAGCGCGTCATAGGCCGGGCGGCCCATAATGCCGAAGGCTGCCATCTCCGAACCCGGAGCCGTCACGTTATAGTTCAGGTTCCAGAGAAACGCAACCCCGACGAACCCCCACGCGCGCATCATTTCAAAGGCTCGCGTGATGTAGGCGGCCTGGTCCTGCTCCGAGTTGTAGGCAGCATACTCATAGCCCGCCACTGGTGAGCCGGTCGAGGCCCACCCGAACTCAGTAGGCCACAGGCGCTTGCCCGCGTCGCCGTACTTCACCATGATGTTCCGGTATTGCTCCATGGTGTTCCGGAAGTAGAAGGACGAATCATTGACGTGGGATGGTCGGGAGTAGTTCCCTGCCTGGAAGTCCTGCACCCGCGCGTCCGGCGGGTTTCCGAAGCCACTGGGATGGACGCCCACCGCATCACAGTAGCGCTTCAGGCCCGCCTGGTACATTTGCTCGAGGTAGGTGGTGTCTCGGATGGCCCAGGGCAGCGGTGCCCCGGTTGGGGTCAGGGCCCCGCTCACCACAATCATGCTCGGACAGGCGCCCTTGATCGCCCCATAGGCCGCTGCCAGGAGCCGGATGTAGCGCCTGGCATCCAGGGGTTCGCCACCCCACTCGTACCACAGGTTCTGCTCGTTCCAGACCTCGATGGCCTGGACGCGCCCGCAGTAGCGGGCGGCAAACTCGCCGACGAAACTGGCATACGTGCCCGGGTCTGCCGGTGGGCCCTCGACAGACAGGTCCGTGCCGGCCGGCCGCGCCCAGTCGGGGGCCTTGACGATGCTCGCGAGGATCTTCAGACCGTTCCCGCTCAGGTCGGCGATCACGTCGTCCGGCCAGTTGCGCTGGCCGGGCACCCCCTCGAACTCCTTCCAGGGCAACTGGAACTTCACCCATTGGAACCCCATATTTCGCACGGCTGCAATCGTGGCGCCCCGATCGCCCCGGAAAGCATCTATCTGGATACCATAATCGAAAGACCCGCCGCCCGATGGCCGTGGGGCCGGCGCGCTGGCAGCCCGGGCTGGCGCCGACGCGGCCGCCGATGCTCCCGCTGCCGCAGCGGGCTGAGCCTGTTGCGTATCGCCTGCTGGCGCGGTCGGCTGCGGCGGCGCGGTCGGGAGCGGCGGTGCAGGCACCGCCGCCACCTGGCTCACCGCTCCGGCCACTTCTACCCATCCACCCGATAGCCAGGCCCTCCTGCCATCCATCTCCACCTCCCACCAGTTGCCGTCTTCGCTCCGGCCTGTGATGGCGAAGGTCTCACCGGCGCGCGCGGATCCCACGGCCGGATACCGCGTCCCGGGGCCTGACCTCACCGTCAGCAGGTCGGCAGTGACGGTCAGTCGCGCCGGCTCCGGGGTCGGGGTTGGCGTTGGGGTCTCTGTGGGCGCAGGCGTTGCCGTGGGCGATGGGGTGGCTGTGCGCGTCGGCGTGGCCGTGGGCTGCGGCGTGGCGGTCGGCGCTGGCGTCGGTGTCTGAGGAACCGCTGTTGCCGAGGCGGTTGGCGCCTCAGCCGGGTGATCTTGCGCGATGGGCGCCTCTTCCAGCGCCAGCGCGGCAGGCGTGGGTGTTGCCACGGGGCCCTGGGTCGGCAGGAAGGCGGCCAGGAAGGCGGCCGCGCAGAGGATCACCAGGGCAGCGAGCCAGGGCCAGAGACTTTTCCAGGAGATGCGATGAGGCGTCATGGAAGGGCTCCTCCTGTGCACATGATTGGGTGGTACGCTTGCGGATGTCTGTCTTGCTGTGAGTCGGGCCATGAGGCGGCGCCGTCGGGCCTCACGGCATCACCGGCAGTTCGTCAATGCAGACGTTGCAGTTGGCGGCGCGGCAGTCGCCGGCCGGGCTGTAGGTGCAGGCGTGACCGCATTCACGTGCCTCCAATCCGATCGCAACAAACAACAGCGAATCTGGGGAGTAGACCGAGAGGCGAGAGGCG
>FWPV01014910.1_pt1 | contig 11286 bp, 11 predicted proteins | sample 2228371 | NCBI WGS metagenome assembly FWPV01 (sample SAMEA103939776, study PRJEB20133) | metagenome | reverse complement strand
TGCTAATCTAAATTTAATTAAATCACTATTTAAATCTTTTTCCTCGCAATCATCATTTATAAAACTTAAAATCTCAAAAGTTGCACCATCTTTTATAAATGTATTGATTTTAAAACAACCAGCCTCTGCTATATTTAATTCAAAAATTAAATCCTTATCTTTAACTTCAGAGAAATTTTTATAAATTAAGATTTCAGCAAGAATGTATTTATCCTTTAAAACAGTGTTTATAACATCTTCAACTTCTTTTCTATATTTTTCATTGTCAATTACAATTGCAATATTCAATCTGTCATATTTAAAATTCCAGTTTATCCACTCATCATTTGTAAAATATCTACTGTTTTTTTTTATTTCTTTATTGCCTGAAAAAATAACTCCGTTATAAACATCAAAAAAATTCTTATCCATATCAACATTTAAACTGCCATATTTAACGGAATACTCTTTTGAATTAAATTTTATTTTAAGATCCTTTTTTGATTTAAACTTTCTTATCCATACTTTTCCTGATAGTATTTTTATATAATCATTTTCAAAACTTATTTTTGAATTTTCATTGCATCTTATTTCTATTTCATCATTTAAAAACAAAATAATTTTTGAATTTTTTTTAGTTTGCAGGGTCTTTTCATCAAAATTTATTTCTTCTGTTATTAAAAAACTTTCTTTGCTTTGTCTTTTATCATAAAGTAAAATATCGCCTTTCAAAAATAAAACTCTGCCATAAAATGAAAAAAGAGCATTGACAAAAAAAACAAACAAAGTATTTAAAAGAAATATTTTAATCAATGATGTCAAGAACTTCATAAACTGTTATGCTTTCTTCTTTTCCTCTTATTTTTATATTTTCAAATTTTCTTACCCTTACTATGTCTTTTACTTCTTTATAAGTATTTTCACTTATCAATATTTCTGTTCCTAATTCTTTATTCATAGATTCCAAACGCGAAGCAAGATTTACATTGTCACCGATAACCGTGTATTCCATACGTTTTAATGAACCCATATTTCCAGCGATAACTTCGCCGCTGTTTATCCCTATACCTATCTTTAATGTTTTTTTCCCCTGTTTTTCCCATTTTTCATTTAATTCATCTAATTTTTTTATCATCAAAACTGCTGTTTTCACAGCCCTTTGAGCATGGTCTTTTAAAAAAATAGGAGAACCAAAAACCGCCATAACGGCATCTCCTATAAATTTATCAAGAGTTCCTTTATTTGTAAAAATAATATCTGTCATTTCTGATAAATACTCATTTAATATGCTTACCACTTCTTCTGGTTTAATTTTTTCAGACATAGAAGTAAATCCACGTATATCTGAAAATAAAACAGAAACAACTCTTTTTTCACCGCCTAATTTTACTTCTTGATTTTTGAGAAGTTCATCCACAACGCCTTTTGAAACATATTTTGAAAAAATATTTTTTATTTTTCTTTTTTCTTTTTCTTCCACAGTTACTTTATAGGTACTGATACTTAAATAGCATAAAAGCACAGTAAAAATCGGATTCACAAAACTTATTATAAAATTTTCTTTAACAAATAATATAACGGATAGAATTACAATAAAAACAATCTCAAAAACAATAACGATAAGTCCCTGCCATGCTTTTATATTAAAAATTAAAAAACTTGTAAGAATTCCAATTGCCAGTAAAAGCAAAAACAAACCAATTTTCCCTATCTGGTTTAAATATTTACCTGAAAAAATTGTATTTAATACATTTGCGTGTATTTCAACTCCAGGCATCATAACACCAGGCGTTGAAAAAGGAGTCAAAAATACATCGTGTAAAAGTTCTGAAGTTGAACCAACAAGAACTATTTTATCCTTGAAAATATTTTTATCTATGCCTTTACCATAATATACTTTATAAAATGGAATAGTTATAAATGATTTTGGTCCACCTGCATAATTTATGATAATTTGATTACCTCTGTATAATTTTATTTTTAATATATTCCAGGTTAATTCATTATATGTTATTTTAATATCTTCTTTTTTTAGATTATAATACGCACCTAAAATTTCAAGGGATAGAGAAAAATATCTCTTTTTATTATAATCCAAAAACATATAACTTTTTCTGATATGTGAATCAATATCAAAAACATGATGAATAAGCCCCATGGAAAAACAATTATCAGCAAGTTGATTTATAGGAAAAACTGGATAAATTTTTTCATAACTTTTAGTAACATCGCTGAAAATACCCATCCCTAAAATTACATTACCTGCATTTTTTACAGCATCTGCAAATAATTTATCTTCTTTTGGATTTTTAGTGGTTGGTTCAGAATAAATGACATCAAAGGCAATTGCCTTTGCCCCCCATTTTTTAAGGTTATTAATTAAAGTTGCATAAAAATTTCTGGGCCATGTCCATCGTTCTGGCATTTCTTTAAATGATTCATCATCTATGGCAACTATAATTATCGGTGCTAAAGGTTTTATTTCTCCACGTTTTAAAAATAACCAGTCAATGCTTTTGCTCTCCAGCCCTTTAAAAATACCGGACAGAATTATTAATAATGAAATAAAAGTTGCAAGTATCCCGATTAAAATTATATATCTTTTATGAGACGCTTTATTTTTTGTTTTTAAAGCCATTTCTCCTCACTTTTTTAAATACTGTTGATATAAATATAACAAATAACGAAAGATACGTCAACTGATATGACCCTAAAATAAAGTTAATTTTTTGTCAGGTTTAGTATATTATTATATTATTCAAGGTAAGGAATTTTTTCATTATTTAATTTATTTATATCTCTCTTATAAATGCCGAATTAGTCAATTATATAAAAATAATGGTAATTTATAATAAACTTTTAACATTGGACCTGTTAAGCCCTTTTCTTTTGTATCCCAGAAAATTGAATTATTTACAACACTTTCATTATCAGCAATTATTATTATGCCATAGTTACTTGCTGGATTAGATATCCATGATTGAACCATAGCAGTATTCAAAGAAAAAGTTATTGTCTGGGGCAAAGAGCCAGACACAAATATTGAATTACTTACAGGGCTTGGGTCATAATCTCCGCCAGGCGTTGTCCAGTTACCTGCACCATATACTGTCCATGTGCAAACAGTTGTACTTGCAGCGTCGCAGAAATTACCTTCAATCCAATCTCTTGTTAATTTATATGCAGTATATGTATTTGAACCATATATTTGATTTAAATTAAATGTTAGTTCTGCCTTTGTAACAATAACATTGGAAGGAGCAATGTCTGATATATCAAATTTTATAAGAGCTCTTGTTGCAATATAAGTACCAAAAGTTCCTGAACCACTATTTTGACATCCGCCATAATTAAAATTTGACAGATTCTTTACTATACAGGTATCTTTAACTCCATTATAAGATAAAGAAGGATAAATTCCCTGCTGAAACATAATTAAAATACTTCCATCTGCGCCAGATGGTCCGGTTGCACCGGTTGCACCTTTATCACCTGTCTCTCCCTTGCAAGAGAAAAAAGCAAATAATAAAAAAACGCTTAACAATGTAACAATTATTTTTTTCATTTTTTCACCCCTTTTATGGTAAAGTATAATAAATTGTTAATTTCGGTCTTCGTTCATTTGTTGTTGTAGTATTATCATAGTTTGATATGCTTCCTGATGTTTCATCTATTGATTTAATAATTAATCCATAATTAGTTAATGGATTACTTATCCAGTCCTGAACCATCTGAGTATTTAATTTTATAGTATAATAACCTGTTGTGGTAACGGTTGTTACATCACTCTGCGTTGTTAAATCAAAATCTCCTCCTGGATTTGTCCAGGAATTGCCTGCACCATTATAGTAATCCCATGAAGCATAAATATTTGAAGAACCGCCACAACTCCCATTTCCTTCTATCCAGCTCCTTGTTATTTTATAAGCAACTACATTCACTGGTCCACCTGTTAACGAATAACAATATAAAGTAAGATAAGCACTTTTTACAGTTGCAGATGCTGGAATTGATGATATATCAAATTTCATTAAAAGACGCCAGATCCGGTTATTAGAAAATCCAATTTGAAGATTAAAACAACTACCAAAATTTATATTTGATAAATCATTACTTATAATTCTTGTATCCGCTGTGTCATCATAATACGTGCTTGGAAAAACTCCATCCTGAAACTGCATAACTAAATATCCTGATTCTGCATCTGTACCAGGATTCCCTGTTGCTCCTGCTGGTCCTTTATCTCCTTTCTAAAATGATAAAATAAAAAGTATTGAAATAAATGATATAAAAACTAAAAAATATTTTTTCATTATTTTTCTCCTTTCTTTTAATTTATGGCAAAGAATAATATATTACTAATTTTGGCCTATAAGGCAAATAACTATCCTCCGATGATACAAATCTTGCACCCAAACATACTCCTTCTCCTTGTTCAGGATAAGATTTTATTATCATTCCATAATTTTGAGCAGGATTACTTATCCATTTCTGGACTACTGATGGATTTAATTCTAATGTTACTTTATATGTTGTTGGAGATGCCGGAACATTAAAAATATTACTCATTGGTTCAGGATTATAATCACCACCTGGTGTTGTCCATGCATCTGTTGCTGTTGCAGAAATCCAGGAAGCAGAACCAGAAGCATTACAACTGTTTCCTTCTTCAAAACTTTTTGTAAGTTCATGGGTTACAAATCCAATTGGAAAACCACCGTCTATCATACACAATTCTAAATATGCTTTTTTAACTGTTACATTTGAAGGAACTATTGATGAAACATCAAATTTAATTAATCCTCTTGCTGAATTAATTGCTGAACAATCAGTATTTGCCGCAATAAAAGATGAACAATTACCATTATTAAAACTAGTAGCGTTATTAATTATAAATGTATCTTCTGTTCCTGTATAAGCATCAGATGGATAAACACCATTCTGGAACTGCATAACAATAAGCGAACTACCGGCACTGCCTGCTGGTCCTTTATCACCTGCAGCGCCCGGGTCGCCTTTACATGAAAACAAAATTAAACATAAAATAATTACTGCCAAAATAAAAAATAGGGATTTTTTTAACATTGCTTTACTCCTTTCCTTGATAAAATATTTTTAATATATTCTCATTTATTTTTTTTTTGTCAACTAAATTATTTATAATTTTTTTATTTATGCTATAATTTAGATAAAATTTTATTAAAAAAAGGAGAATAATGGACGGAATATTACTTATAAATAAAGAAAAAGGCATGACATCTTTTGAAGTTGTTGAAAAATTAAAAGAAAAATTTAAAATAAACAAAATAGGACATTCTGGCACTCTTGACCCTCTTGGAAAAGGTCTTTTGATAATACTTTTAAATAATGCAACCAAAATCAATAATTATATATCTTATCCAAAAGAATATTTAATTGAAATAAAATTTGGCATATCAACTGATACAGATGATATGGAAGGGAAAATAATTAAAGAAGCACCTGTTCCTCAAAACTTAAAAGAAAAAATAATTGAAATTCTTTCGCAATTTACAGGTGAAATTTTGCAGGTTCCGCCTAAATATTCTGCTATAAAAAAAGACGGAGAAAAATTGTATGAACTTGCAAGAGCTGGTATTGATTTTAAAATTGAACCAAAAAAAGTAAATATAAGCAGTATAAACTTAATAAACGCAACTGATTCAACAGCAACTCTGCTTGTTTCTTGTTCAACAGGCACTTATATGCGAAGCCTTGCTCGCGATATCGGCGAAAAAATCGGGTCAGCAGGAGTTTTATCAGACTTAACCCGGACAAAAATAGGAAAATTTAAAGTTGAAGAAAGTTATAAACTTTCTGAGATTTCACATCTTGATAATAAAATTATTTCTATAAGAGATGCTCTTTATGAAATGCCTGAAATAAAATTAAATGAAAAACAATATGAAATTATAAGACATGGTAATCCTGTTACTTTGGATGACTGTTTTATAAACGGCATTGTTAAACTTATTTATAATGAAAAAGTTGTAGCAATTGCAAGTATATGGGGTGGTATTGTAAAGGTAAAAAGAAATATTTAAAAATAATTTTATTGAAAATCCAGGGCTTTTTCAATGCGAGCAATTACTTTTTCTTTCCCTAAAACTTCAATTATATCAAAAAGACCGGGTCCTATTATCCTCCCCGTTAAAGCAATTCTTATTATATGCATAAATATTTTTGGTTTTACATTAAAATTTTTAATTTCATTTTTTAATGCTTCTTCTACTTTAGTTTTATCAACACCCTGTTCCTGTATAACTTTTTTTATCAGATTAAGTATATCTTTTACTATTGTTGAATTTCCTTGCCAGATCTTTTCAGCGTCATTATCCATTTTAATTTCATCTTTGAAAAAATACTCAACATTATAAGAAATCTCTGATAATACTTTTATTTTTTCTCTCTCAAGCGAAATAACTTTTTTAATATACTCAAATCTATTTTTTATATCATCCTCTGTCATAAGACCTGATTTTAAAAGATAAGGCAAGCATAAATCCATATAATCTTTTTCTGTTATCTTTTCTCTTATATAAACTCCATTTAACCATAATAATTTGTTATTATCAAACATTGCGCCTGCTTTATGAACCCTTTCCAATGAAAATTTCTGAATTAATTCTCCCATTGAAAAAATATTCTCTTCTCCTTCCGGCGCCCAGCCTAAAAGAGCGAGATAATTTATAAACGCTTCTGGCAGGAATCCTTTTTCTTTATATTCTGTAACAGATGTTGCCCCATGTCGTTTTGAAAGACGTGACCTGTCCGGACCTAAAATCAAAGGTATATGGGCAAATTGCGGCGGTTCAATATTTAACGCTCTGTATATATGAATCTGCTTTGGAGTATTTGAAAGATGGTCTTCACCCCTTATAACATGGGTTATTTTCATCAAAATATCATCAACTGTTGCAACAAAATTATAAGTAGGCATTCCATCCTGTCTGACTAAAATAAAATCATCTAAAACATCATTTTTAAAGATAACTTCTCCTCTTATGAGGTCATTAACTTTCGTCTCCCCGCTTCCTTCTATTTTTATTCTTATTGTAAATGGCTTATCCTGTTCTTTTGCTTCCCTGCATTTACCACTATATTTAAATGGTATTTTCATCTTTTCTGCATTTTTTCTCTGTTCTTCCAATTCTTCTTTTGTGCAATAACATTTATATGCTTTGCCTTCTTTTAATAATTTTTCTGCGTATTCTTTATATATATGTAAACGCTGTGATTGAAAATAAGGACCATATTCCCCTCCGACATCTGGTCCTTCATCCCAGAAGATTTTTAACCATTTTAATGATTCTAAAATTATATCCACGGATTCTTTTGTGGAGCGTTCCAAATCTGTATCTTCTATCCTTAAAATAAATTTGCCATTATTTTTTTTTGCAAATAAATAATTAAAAAGCGCTGTCCTTGCTCCGCCTATATGTAAATAACCTGTCGGACTTGGTGCAAAACGAACACGAACCAATTTTTACTCCTTTTATTATAATTTTTGAAAAAAAGAAAAGATTATTATTTAAATATATTATTTTTTGTTTTCATCCGGAGACATTTTTTCCATTTCGCAATTACCTTCAAAAATAACACCTTCGGCAATCATGAGTTTGGGTGTCTTTATATCTCCGTATAATCTGCCTGATGGCAGTATTTCAAGTCTGCTTCTTGCAATAACATCTCCTGTAATATGTCCTGATATAACAACACTTTCTGCTTCTATATCTCCTTTTATAACTGCGCTATCACCAACTATAACTCCGCCCCCGCTTGATATATTTCCTTCTATATGACCATCAATTCTTATGGTTCCTTTGGAAAATATATTACCCCTTATTTCACAATTTTTCCCGATTAAAGTTTCAATGCTGCCTATACCTTTACCAAACATTTATATATTCCTATTTCAACGCAATTTCTTTATTTAAATATTTAACAGGATTAACTGCTACTCCATTTAATCTCACTTCATAATGGAGATGTGGAGCAGTTGACCTGCCTGTATTTCCCACATAACCGATTATCTGATCTTTTTTTATATGCTGACCTAATTTGACTATGTATTTACTTAAATGTCCGTATCTTGTTGTATAACCATTCCCATGATTTAATGTAATTATATTTCCGTAACCTGGTTCAAAACCGCAATAACTTATAACACCATCTGCAGTTGCTTTGACAGGTGTTCCTAAGTCATTTGCAATGTCAACACCTTCATGAAATGATAAAGCACCTGAAAAAGGATCTATTCTGGAACCAAAGCCACAGGTTATCCATCCTTTAACAGGCCAGCCAGAAGGAACAGCTGTTAATTTTGCTCTCTGCTCTGTTATATATGAAACTATCTCCTGAAAACTTTTTTCATTTGCTGTTGCCTGTTCATCTATAAATTTAACTGCAAGTTCAAATGCTTTTCTGCTGATTAAAGTTTTATCATCTTTTACTTCTTTTTCTAAAAGTTCGGTATCAACAAGGGATGGCCCACCAAAACCAGTATATTTTACAATTGCATTTTTGCTTTTCAACTGAAGCAAATCACGTAGTTGCCTGTCAAGTTCGCTGGTTCTTTTAACAGTATCCCTTGCATTAAGGATTTCCTTTGCGAATTCAGTATTTTTTTTGATTAAATATTTATTATATTCCAGCGTATATCTGTAATTTATATGTTTAGAAAGGATATAGAAAGAAAAAACTAAACTTACAAGCCATAAAAAAAGCATACCCCAGAAAATTCCACTACGCATTTTTAAATTAAAAACATGCGCATTGTCATCAGGGACAATAAGAACTGTAACGTATTTTTTTCTTTTAACTTTTGCCATCTGTCTTAACTTTTGCTCCCTCTTTTTAAATTTTTATTTTTGCGCTTCCTGTTCCAACCTTTGTCTTAACTCTGGTGACATATTTTCCATATCTTCCATAAAGATTCTTAATTTATCAGGATCAACTTTTGCATTTTTTAATAATTGAACCTTTAATGCTTTTAATTTCCCTAAAAGCATATCAGAATATTTCCTCGGCGCATAAATATATAAATCAGCTCCGTCATCATTAGGATAAGCATCAATTGAAACCCTGCATAAGGCTCCCCCATATAATCTTTTGGCTTCTGCTTTTAATCTTTCAGCCAATGCTTCTGCCTGTGTAACACCCATGAGAAAATCCTCCTTCTTTTAGTATGTGTTTTTTAGTCATTAAAACTCTATTTTATTATACACAACTTTTATATAAATTGTCAAGTTTTTTATACGTTTTTATACCTTTATTTCTATACCAATTGGACAATGGTCAGAACCCAAAATATCTTTTAAAATAAAAGCATTTTTTAGTTTTTCTTTTAAATTTTTAGATATATAAAAATAATCAATTCGCCAGCCAACATTCCTTTTTCTTGCTCCGCTTTTTAAATCCCACCAGGTATAATTTCCCCTTTCTTTATTAAAAACACGAAAGGTATCTATTAAACCACATTCAATAAATTTATCTAAATATTCTCTTTCCTCTGGTAAAAAACCTGAAACTTTTTCATTTTCTTTAGGTCTTGCCAGGTCAATTTCTTTGTGTGCAGTATTTACATCTCCGCATATTATTACTTTCTCTCCGTTTTTAAGTAATTTTTTTATATCATCTAAAAATGCTTCATAAAAATCCATTTTATATTGCAGGCGCTCCGGACTTTGTTTTCCATTTGGAAAATAAATATTGTAAAGATAAAATTTTTTATATTTTATTTTCTGGACACGTCCTTCTTCGCCAAATTTCCCGGAAAAATTATTATCAATATTTTCTGGTTTTTCTTTAGTAAATAAAGCAACCCCGCTATACCCTTTTTTATTTTTATCTGATTCAAAATATGAAAAATATCCTGATATATTTTTCAAATCAGCAGGGATTTGAGTTTCATCTGCTCTGGTTTCCTGCACGCATAAAATATCTGGTTTTTCTTTATCAATCAAAGGTAAAAAAAAATTTTTTTTATGAACCGCTCTTATACCATTTACATTCCATGATAAAATTTTCATTTATTTTTTTGCTTTACCCTGGGCAGCAACTGCTTCCATTGCTTTTTTGACTTCTTCGGGGTCTCCAATATATGTTCTATTTATCGGTTTTAAATTTTTATCCAGTTCATAAACGAGCGGTATCCCGGTTGGAATATTCATCCCAACTATATCATTATCAGCAACATTATCAAGATATTTAACTAAAGCTCTTAAACTATTGCCATGAGCTGCTATTAAAACTTTTTTCCCTGATTTTATTACAGGTGCTATTTCTTTTTTCCAGAATGGCAATACCCTTGCAACTGTATCTTTTAAACATTCTGTTAAAGGTATTTCTTTTTCTTTTAATCCTGCGTATCTTCTATCCTTGCCTGGATACATATCAGAATCTTTGGTCAAAGCTGGCGGTGGAACATCATAACTCCTTCTCCATATATGAACCTGTTCTTCACCATATTTGGCTGCCATTTCTGATTTATTAAGTCCCTGCAAAGAACCATACATTCTTTCATTCAAACGCCATGAACGAATAACAGGTATCCACATTAAATCCATTTCATCAAGAATTATCCATAAAGTTCTTATTGCCCTTTTTAATACAGATGTAAAGGCAATGTCAAAAGTATAACCTTCTTTTTTTAATATCTGTCCTGCTTTTTTTGCTTCTTCCTTGCCTTTATCTGAAAGGTCAACATCAACCCAGCCAGTAAATTTATTTTCTTTGTTCCACTGGCTTTCTCCATGTCTTACTAAAACTAATTTATACATAATAAAACCTCCTTTAAAATTTATTTTTGTAGCAATATTTTACTAAAATTAATTTTTGTTATCAATATAATTAGTAGTTTAAAAATGTTTAACTTTTTGATATTTGCTTTAAATAATCTTGATGGATATTTGATTTAACTAACGAAATCATTCTGGAACTTACTCTGCTTAAAATAAAAATTTATTATTTCACTATAAAAAAGTTTTCAAATGGTGGAGCAGAGCGGGATTGAACCGCCGACCTCGGCGTTGCGAACGCCACGCTCTCCCAGCTGAGCTACTGCCCCACACTTTAATAAAATTTCAAATTCATATTATAGTTTACTTATTTATTTTTTAATTTCAAGTAAAAATAGTTTCTCTTTCCCTATCTCTTATCAAATATATCCGCTATTTTCATATAGTGAAAATGGCGGAGAGGGCGGGATTTGAACCCGCGATCCCCTTTATGAGGATATCCGATTTCGAGTCAGACGCTTTCAACCACTCAGCCACCTCTCCTCCAAAT
>FWPV01014909.1_pt1 | contig 11286 bp, 9 predicted proteins | sample 2228371 | NCBI WGS metagenome assembly FWPV01 (sample SAMEA103939776, study PRJEB20133) | metagenome | reverse complement strand
CGACCGCTCGCCCACGTAGTTCTCAAGTTAGGCGAGGCGCCGCGACCGCTCCGGCTCCTTCATGCCTCGCGCGCGCTCGAAGTCGCGCTGGAACACGCCTAGCCATCGGCGCATCGCGTCCGCCGACTCTAGCCAGGCCGGCGTCTCGTGCTTGGCCATGTCCGTCGGGTTCACCTGGTCCATGTGGACGTATTCGTGGGCGATGGTGGCGGCCCACCCGAGGAGCAGAGGGTTGACGCCCGATGCGGAGCGGTAGTCGGCGACCTGCTGAAAAGCCTTCTCCCTGTTCAGGGTCATCACGTTCGGCTTTCGGGTGAACCGGTCGAGGAAGTCCTTGCCGGCGGCGGCCGTCTCGCCGGGGTCCAGCTTTCCGAACTGGACTCGGCCTTTGGAGAAGTCACGATTCAGTCGCGAGGCCAGCCCCTTCTCACCGACCCGGACCAGCATCCCGGCGATCCGGTCGATGCAGGTTTTCTCCCGCGGGTCGGCCGCTCTGGCACCGACAAGCGCCGGCAGAGCGCACAGCAGAGCGAGTGACAAGAGAGTTGGCGAGACGCGGGCCATGGTTTTCCTCGATCGAAACGGTCCTTACCTCCAGTATGGGGTGTTCGGCGACGGTTCCTTCGCCAATCGGGAGCGTTTCACCGACGGACCGCTTGAAACCGCTCCCAAAGGGCCGCCGGGCTTCCGGATGCAGGCCCTGCCGACCTGCGGCTTGGACGCACTCAGGGCGGCGTCCGAGAGCTGCCCTGCGCCACGTTCCACTGCGAAAGGGTCACGATCGCGGCTTTGGTTCTAAGGTTCAGGGTTGCAAGGCACCGAAAGAAGGTAGGTAAGATGCCGCGCATTCGGTTCGTGCGGCTGCTTCAGCTGGACGAGTCAGTACGGGAGGACTGTGATTCGATGGCCCTAGGCAAGGATCCGAATCAGGATGCGGAAGTCCAGGACGCTCTGTTCAAGGAGTTTCAGGCTTACGTTCGCGCCATCTACGAGGAGGCCGTTTCGCGAACGACGTCCCGCTTGGAGGAGTCCTGCAACAAGATCGTGCACGACTTGGATGCGGGCGCCGTCCAGTCTCTCTCGGCGGTGCAGGGGAAGTCGACGGAGTTCGCAAGGGTCTTGGAGCAGGCTCGGGACGGCGTCCACCAGATGCTGGAGCCGACTCTCCAAGCGTTTCGTCAGCAGCTGATGGCGGACCAGGTGCAGTTCATCGACCTCCTGGCCGGAAAGGTTCTGGCGAAGATGGTCGAGCTGCACCGAGTCACCACGGAGAGCATCGACCAGCACTTCCGCGCCATCTCGGACGAGATCGACGATGGGTTCGAGCAGCAATCGGAGAGCTTGGGCGAGTTGGCCGAGACCACGAATCAGCGACTTGTGGAAGCGAGGGGCACCTTGCAGGCCGAACTATCTCCGCTGCGGAAGGAGATCGAGACGGCGAGCCTCAACACGGTAACCCGGCTGGAAAGCTCGTTGACGGCATTGGCCGAGGTCAGCCGTCAGTCGATCCAGACCTCAGCGAGTCGCTTGGACCAGATGCTCGTCGAGCGGACCGATCGTCTGGAGAAGTACCTGATGGGGGCCGTGGCAGGAATCTTCATCGCTCTGCTGCTGATCGTCCTTCAGTTTCTCGGCGTGCGCTGATCTGCCAACCGGGCGGCGACCCCCGACAGGAGTCGGCTAAGTGGCGAGCATCTTGGAGAACGTGGTTCAGGACGGGGCCGGTCAGCTGGGCTCCATTCTCTTCGGCGCGAACGGCGAGCTGACCTGGCGCTGGGTGCAGGACCGGCGGAAGGAGCTGGTGCAGACGGTGGAGGCGGTCTCCCTCCGCGAACGGCTCCCCTTCTTCGCCACAAGCACCGACGAGGCGTTGGAGAACCCGGGCAAGCCTTTCGAGGTCTTCATCGTCGGCTCGGTCAAGTTCGGCAAGTCCACCCTGATCAACGCCCTCTTGGGTCAAGTCATCGCTCCGACGGGCCGGTATCCCAAGACGTGGTGCTTCAACCGCTACATCGCCGTCGACCGGCCGTCGGAGCACGCGCGGGTGCTGGTGGAGCCTCGCCTGTTCTCCGCCACACCGGCCCTGGTTGGCCGTTTCGGGAATCCCAAGGAGTGGGAAGGGGACTTGGGCGTCTTCCGCCTGACGCCGCGGGACGTGGAGCGGCTGATTGCGGAGGAGGAGCAGAAGACGGTCGCCAGCCTGAACACCGCGAACCCCTATGTCTCCCCCATCATCGAGATCGAGTGGCAGGTGCCGGCGAGCCGGGCCGTTCTAAAGGGCATCCGGCTCGTGGACACCATGGGCCTGAACGGCATCCGAGAGAAGAAGGGTCACCTGAATCGGCTCACGTGGCAGTTCCGCCGAGCGGACGCGGTGATCTGGGTGGTCAGCGCGACGAACCTCAACGACGCCGGCATCCGGGAGCAGCTGCACGAGTTCCGGCGCTTTGCGAAGCGGTCGGTGCTGGTGGTCAACCGCTGGGACGAGGTGACCAAGAAGGAGGCGGTGCGCGACAGGGCCGTGGAGCTCTACAGCCCCTTCGTCCACGAGACGGTCTTCCTTTCCGCCCTCGCCGCCGAGGTCGCCGTCAACAGGATCCCTTTGAACAGCCTGCTGGGAGAGCAGAAGGCGGCCGTGATGAAGCTCGCGGGGTCCCCGATAGGCTTGAACTACGACGACCTTCTCCAAGCGAGCGGTTTTCCGCAGCTGCGGCGAGTCTTGGAGGAAAGGCTCCAGAAGAAGCAGCGGGAGGTTCGCATCGAAGCGGCCTACAACCGGCTCCGAACCGAGCAGGCCGACTGCCGACGCATGGCCTCGACCTTGGCTGAGGAGCTGCACAGCAACCTGGCGCTCCTGACCAATCTGAGGGAGTGCCTAAGATCGAGCGTCGCCGAGGCCACCGAGACTGTGCGAGCCAACCTCGACGGCTGCCTCGCCGAGCTGCAGGCTAGGGTCTCGAAGGACCTCGAGCTTCTGACCTACGAGTCGTTGTCGGACCCAAGGTCGGTGGTGGATGTCCAAGCCTACCAGAATCGCTTGAGGGCCGAACAGCAGCGAACCTGCGAGGCGGTGGAGGCGATCTTCGCCAAGTTGGCCAACCGGGCGTCCGCCTACGTGAAGGTGGAGTTCGCCACCGACGGCGGGGTTGCCGAGCAGCTCGCCTTTCCGAGCCTGGGTGCGATCCAGCTCAAGATCGACCCGGTAGCCCTCGGCGTCGCCCTTCCGCACCTCTCCAAGGGTACGGCGAACCAAGTCTGGGACTTTCTCTCGTCCGTTCCGATCCTTGGCGGCATCTTCGAAGCCCTCGACATGCTCTTCGGCGGCTTGGCGCGCAGGGCGAACAAGGTTCAGGAAGGCCGAGAGCGCATTCGGCAGGCGCTTCTGCCGAAGATGGGGGAAGCAATCGACGAGATGGAGGGCGCCTTCAAGGGGGAGATCGTCCGGCTGCAGGACCTGGCGGGTGGGGATATCGAGGCCCACGCCAGAAGGTACGGCCAGGAAGAGGAGATCCTGGACCGGCTCCGACGCCTCCGGGAGTTCCTCGCTTCCCCGGAGCCGCCACCCCTGTGGGTCGAGCTCACGTTGAAGGCCCTGAAGCGGCACCGTTGGAGGAAAAGCTCATGAACCAGACGGATGATCGATTTCTGCTGGAGGGACGGAAGGCCGAACTGGCCCGCATGCTGAACGACTTTCTGCCATGGCTCGAGGAAGCCGAGGGCGTGTCCTCCGCCGGAGCGCGGTTCAGCCCCGAGCTGGGCCGGATCATCGATCGGCTCCGAGAGCCCTTCAAGGTTGGCGTGGTGGGCCAGTTCCGTTCGGGGAAGTCCTCCCTCATCAACGCGCTCGTCGGAGACGAGGTGGCTTTGGTGGACGAGCTGGAGGCGACGGCCGCCGTGTCGCGCTATTTCCATTCTCCCACGAGGACGGGGCGGGTTGTCTACTCGAACGGAGAGGTGGAAGATGCATCGATCGAGGATCTGATTCGCCTGGCGGACCAGAAACGGTCGGACACGCGCTGGCTTGAGCGCCTCGAGCGTTTGGAGTTCGGCTGCCCGAGCAGGGTCCTGGAGCGGGTGGAGTTCTGGGACACGCCCGGCTTGGGCGGATCGGAGCTGAACCAGGCCAGAGCCGAGCGCTTCGTGAGCCAGCTGGACTCAGCGATGTGGGTCTTCGACGCCGCCTCGATCGGGCGCGCGGACATCGTCGCCGCGATGGAGGAGCTCACCCGCAGGGGGAAGCTGATCCTCGGGGTGGTGAACAAGTGCGAGCACATGGAGGAGCGCGAGTTCGACGAGGTGCGGACCGAGATCGGGCGCCTGTATCCGAACGTGAACTTCGCGAGGATCGTGCCCGTGAGCGCGAGAATGGCTCTGGCGGCTCAGGGCCTCGTCGAGGAACTCGGATACGTGGCCGGCTCGCTGCCTGAGGACGGGGGCCTCGCCGAACTGATCTCGGCTCTGGAGCAACTGATTCTCTCGGACCCCGATCGCCTGAGTTCGGAGGCCGCCGCCGGCGATGCCAGAGCGGTGCTCCTCTCCTTCGCCGACGAGCTCGCCTCGGAGACCCTCGCGGTGGAGAACCAGCTCCAGCAGTACGGGCGGCTGTTGCAGACTGCCACGGAGCGCGCGGACGTGTGGTACGGCCGAATCCTGGACCGAGTGACGGAGACTTGCCCGTCGCATCTGAGTCAGGCGCTCAAGGAGAGGCTGCGCCAGGAGATCCTCGCTCTGCCTGCGGAGGAGCTGAAGACCGGCGCCTCGAAGGCCGTATCGCGCGTCCTCAACGAGACGGTCGTCCTCCAGCTCCTCCAGCAGTACTGGGAGCAGGAGAAGGGAGCGGTTCGCTCCGCGGCGGAGGCTCTCGGCATGGACCTGCGCGACGCCATCGATCTGTCGCTCTCGGCTCCGGAGAGGCTGGACATCGTCTCGAGCTCCGGTCCCACGGCTCGCGCCTTGCCGTCCTCCGAGGTTCAGGCCGAGGGTCAAGGAGGCCTCCACTATGCCGAGAAGGTCGCCATCGGTACTGGACTCGGCCTGGGAGTCTTGGGGCTGATGATTCCCGGACCCCATTGGCCTTTCGCCCTGGCCGGGGCGATCGCGGCCTACGTGTCGGCCCGAGCGATCGGCCCGATCAGGCTCTCGCGTTCCCCCGAAGACCTGAGGGCCGCGATTCTCAAGCACGTCCTGGAAGAGGTCGATCCCTACGTTGCCAAGCTGAAGAAGCCGGTTCTGAAGGCGCTCAGGGACGCCATCGAAAGGTGCAAGGAGGAGTCCGTGGAGTCCGTCCGCACGCACCTGAGCGTCGCGATCCTGAAGGGCATGAGCGAGGACGAGGTCCGGCGTCAGCAGTACCTGCTGGACGACTTGGGGAACCAAGCCCGCGCCAAGGTCCAGCAGCTCGGAGCGTTCTGCGCCGCCGCTCTGCCGGCGATGGCCGACACCCTCTCGCAGCCGGCTCGATTCGAGAAGGGCCAGAGGGGCAGGGCTCGCGAACTCTGGAGCGACATCACCAACCTCGCGGCCCGGGAGATTCTCATCGTGGACGGCTCGCTGTCCTCCGCCGACTTCGATCTGCTGACCATGTTCGAATCGTCGGTGCCGCTCCGGATCGTCACTTGGACCGAGCCACAGGCCTCGTCCACCGCTCAGAAGTTCATCGACGCCCTGAGGGATCTGCGAGGCGTTCGGAGGGGATCCGTGTCGGTCATCGTTCCGGTGCCGGACATCGCCGACGGCCGACCGAACCTGCCCGAGGGCGCCTACGTGGCGGTTGCCGGGAGGGGTTTTGTGTTCTCCCGATCCCTGAGCGAATCGCTGTCCGGCGAGCACAGCTTCGAGTTCACTCCCGTGCGGCCCGGCGGCGACCGAGCCGAGCCCTATGAGCGACTCTGGTCTCGGCAGACGCCGGGATACCGGTACATCAGCATCTGAGCTGTCCTTCCGGAAGTCCGCTGGATAGCGGCGCGGTGGTTGGGCGAGGATGGGGCTGAGAGGCCCGGAGCTCCCAAGTCGGGTCTCTTCGTAAGAGCTGCGGTTCGGACGTGAGGTCTGGAGCGTGTGCCCGACTGTAGCCGTCGTTGCCCGGGTGTTGTTGGATGGCAATCCCCCACCGAGTCCGATCGACCGTGGAGCACCGTCGCACGGGTTTCAGGCGTCGGTTCGAGGCCCCCGGGGAGGCCTTGGTGGAGGGTTCGGATGCCGAAGGAGGTTGATTCAACGGGCTCTGGCTGGGAGCGTACGGGAGAACCTCCCTGCGCGAGACGGGGGCTCGCAGCATCGGCCGAGCGCTTCTGATGGCAGAGGCGGCTTGCAGCCGAGCAGCGCTTGCAGGGCTTTAGGCGTCGGAACCGGACTCCAGTGCTCGCCTGCCAACCGGGAGAGGCTGCGCCCGAACAGTCAGCGGAGTGGGAGAGGAAGCCTTTGCGGCCAGCCGTTCCATACGCAAGGCTGCTGTCTGCAAGCAAAAGACCTAGTAAAATTGCCAGTTTTTCCAGGGGGGGACGGAGCACCTAGAGCACGGCCATCATGGAGAAAGGGAGGCAACAGGCGGTGAAGCCGAAAAGGATCTTAGCGGCTGTCGTGGCGTTTTTCGTCATGGTCTCTGGGGAGATGCTCGCGGTCAGCGTCTCGGCCAGCACGTCCGCGCCGACGGCGAGTGCGACTCCTCGGCGGAGGAGTGAGGCCCAGCGCCACAGGGAGGGCGAGCGGGGAAGCTTCAAAAGCCAGCGCGGCGGATCGTCTTCGCGGCCCTTGTCGTGACTGCCTTGGTCGGTACGGCAATCTCTAGCCGGCCGGCACTGACCGTGTGCCCGGCCGATGCGGAGTTCCCAGACCAGAAGTGCGCGCCCGCGTGGCAGTACTTCACCTGCAGGAACGTGTTGTGCATGGACGGAGCGGTTCGGATCGGATCTCTCGGGTTCGGATCGTGGAGGTTCGTAAAGAACAACACCAAGCTTCGCCCCTGCATCGTCGGTGAGCGCGGAGACACGTGCCGCACGGAGGGTGTGAAGTGCGGAGAGTTCGAGTACTTCTTTGGGGCGAACTGCTCGCTCCTCGCTTTGCGACGCGATGGCTATCAGTCGGCCTGCCAGGACTGAGCGGCTTCTGGGGCGTTTGATCGCTCTGGCCCTTGCTTGGATGCCCATCCCGGTGGGTGTGTCCCAAAGCGTCGATTCTCTGATGGTTGCATGGCGCGAGCAAGCAAGGCGAGCGGACGCCATCCCGTGCCGGGTGGCCCAGCGGCTCTCGCTGCGCACTTGGTCGGGTCATGAAGCGTTGGGGCAGACTGGGTCCGCGGAAGTGATCACGGACGGGACCCGCTATCGCATCACTTGCCAGCTGGGCGAGCGGGGGGCCAAGGAGACCTACACCTTCGATGGGCGAGTCTGGATGACGCTCTTGGAGGACCGCGCCAGAAGTGGCGCCGTCTTCAGGCGCGGGAGTGTCTCCCGCGATCCGGTGAAGGATATCGGAACGCGCCTGGAGGACCATCTGCGGCACCGGAGCGAGGGCTGCTTCTACGTACGGCTGTCGGATCTTCTGACGGTCTCGCATGTGTTCAAGCGGCCCATGCCCGAGGTCATGCGGCGGCCCGGACTTCGTTACGCGGCGCATCACGGCGGAGATGACGTCGTTCTCAAGCTGGAGAAGGCCCCCGCCGACCGAAAAGAGCTGTTCGTGTCGAGGGCGGTTCTCTCGCTTCAAGGCGAATCGATCGCCCTGGTGCGGGCCGACTGCGTGCATCCCGGTGCCGGGGTCAGCGGCGGCGACCTGATGATGACGCTGGAACCGGGAGGCATCAGGCCGTCTCGGGCACCATGATTCCCGGTTGGCTGCGCTTGGAGGCTTGGAACATAAACGGGCTCGGAGCAGAGGTATGAGCTGAAGATGGAGTTCGAGGCGAGCCCGCTGGACTCTCCCTCGGAGAACCTGTTCCGGATCGAATTCCCACCGGTAACGCGCCTGGCCGACTCGATCGATGGGGAGGATCGCATCGTGAAGCGCCCAGGCTCTCAGGGTCCGCTGGTGCCCCTGCTTGCGATCGCGGGTGTCGTCTTGGCTGGAATCGCGGCTTGGCTCGTCGTTCGAAGGAGCGGGCCGTCAGAGGGAGCTCGTTCGTTCGATCCCGGTCTGGTTGGTGGCCGTAGCAGGATGCGCTTCGCAGCAGCACGGACCCGCGGTGATCGATCCCGCCCCGATCCAGCTCGGAGAAATCGCGGCCGGCACGAAAGCCGTAGAGGCTACGGTTTGGAACGTCCCTTCCAAGCCCATCACGGCGCTGGCGATCGGCGGATCCTCCGGTTGCATCGAGGCTCTCGAGCCCGAGGGCCGATTCGACCTCCAGCAGGGCGAATCCCGTAGGGTGCGGTTCGCCTTCAGGCAGATCGTGGAGGGTCCGATCCGTCAGGTTCTGACGGTGCAGTCGCCTTGGAGTCCGGAGCCCGTCGGGAGCGCCGAAATCGTCGGCCGCGTGCTGCTGGCGTTCGATCCATCCGATCTTCCGTTCGCGGTCAAGGTGCGCGGGACCGTGGAGGGCGAGCCGTTTCGAGCGGTGTGGAGCGGGAAGCTCGCGTTCGACGGGGTGGTTGAGCGCGTCGCCTCCTTCCACCAGCGCGGGCGCCACCTTGCGATCGCCATGGAGGGTGCGGCGGCGGTCGAGTGCAACATCCAGGGTCGGACGCCAGCAGTACGGTTCGAGTACGTGCGCTCCGCGGTGGTCGACCTGTCGTCGGAGATCAGCGTCGAGCCGACGGCGGTTTGGCTCGGCGCTGTCCCGCCCGGGTCCAGCAGGACAGCGGAATTCGTCTTGCGGGGAGACGGGGCGAGTCTGGCGCGGGTTCGCCTTCCGGCAGGGACGTCGGTGACGCTGCAAGGTCCAAGGTCCATGCGGATCAGCGTTCCGTTGCAGGCTTCGCTGCAGCCAAGCCTGTTCTCCCGCCGAGTTTCGGTGGTGTTCGACGGCCGGGAAGTCTGCAAACTGTCTGTGTCGGGCGTGGCGCGCCGGTGATGGTTCTCACGCCTCGTGACACAGGGGTGGGGACGCTGTTCGCCGCGGCGTTCGTCGTCGCGGCCCGCCTGACCGTCGAGGAGGTGGTCGGCAACTCCGCCACGTGCCCGGTGGGCGGCGGATGCCGAGAGGTTCTGTCCTCGCCCGCGGCGCACCTGGGTCCGATCCCGATCTCCGCGCTCGGTTGCCGGCCATGCCCAGGCAGTCTCCCCTGAGCTCCTCCACGCAGACGAGGATCACTTTCCGCCGGCTGGACCCAGTCTGCCGAGATGCGGTGGCTGTCGGCGTGCAGCCTGCACCCTTGCCCTAGGAGCCAAGGTTAGGTGCCACCGACCCACAGCCCCTTGTCAGAACCGAGCGAGGGTTGCCAGCCACGTTGGCTGGGACCAGGCTGGACCCTGCAGGGCGCTCACTGGTTCAGAACCGCACTCTTCAGCTCCCCGGGAAGCCACGCAGGCAGACCGGCCATCCCCCGCACCGCTTCGTCGGACACCGGGACGCCCCATGCTCGGAAGAACGGTCCCATGTTCCTGCCCGTGGCCCGGCTCAGAGCGCGCATCCACGCATCGCGCTTCTGATCGTCCGTGCGCGGTCTCTCGGAGGGCGACATCCTGTGGTAAGACGCGATCGCGTTCCGGATGGCATCCCACCCGAACTCGTCCACAACCTGCACGTACATGGTGAGCGCGAGGAACGGGTCGGACTTCCACCGCTCGAACGGAGCGCCGGCCTGCAGGTAGGTCCTCAGGCGCCTCGCCGTCTCTTCGCGCGCCATGGCCGGGTGCGTGTCCTGCCACCACTTCTTGCCCGAGACCCGCTCCATGGTGTAGAGGGTGAACACGTTGTTGGTGACCTCCACGGTGCCCTCGAAGGTCCAGAGGTCGGACTGGTGGTTGTGGCCGAGCTCGTGCCAGTGCCCCCAGGTCTCTCCGCGGGGCGCCTCCCGCAATCGCTTGCTGTCGACGGAGAGTTCGGAGACCCCGACGGTGTACGCCATGATCGGGTAGCCGGAGTGCATCCAGCCCGCCGAAATCTGCTGGTCCACGACGAACCTCTCCGGCACGCGCCGTTGCCTCGGGATGCCCGCGAGATCCGCTTGGGCGTCCGACGCGTCGTCGTAGACTTGGCACACGGCGTCCGGGTCCTCCAGGTTGCGGACCGCCGACGCGTGCACCGTGACGATCATGTTGTCGGCCTGCAGCTCGGCCCACGGGGCCGGCAGCCTGCGGATGCGCTCCCGCCAGTCTTCCACCGAGGTCTTGCCCTTCACGAACAGCGGCGCCTCCACCGCTCCGCGAATGGTCACCTTGGTGCCAGCGGGTGCTCCTCGGTCAGGGACGACGATGTACACCAAGCCGCCGAACGCGTTGGCGGCGAGGATCCTCGGCTGATCGATCGGGAACACGCGGGTCACCTCGGGAGCGCGCTCCCAGCGGTCCAGATGCCAGAGCGTGTCGGAGTGGCAACCGATGCGCAGGGAGAGTCCCAATCCGGCCGCCTGAGGCTGAGTCTCGACCGTGAGCTTCTCCCCGGGCGCGGCGTACAGGCCGGTCGAAATCCACCCGGCGCGCCTGCCGTCGAGCTCGATCGTTCGGGCGACGCGCGGAGCGGCGGCGGGCACAGTTCCGGGGAAGACCGCCGCCGCGGGGTGCGCCTTCACCCTCTCGGGCGGCTGGGTAATCGCCTCCTGGACTTCGAGGGCCAGAGCGATGCGCCTGAGCGGCTGGTCAGCCCGAACGGGGTCCGATGCCGAGGGAACAACGGCGCCGGAAACCGCCGACCGTATCCGCGCCAGCATCGGGCGGAGATGCGCCTCGCGTTCGGGCAGGCAGGCCGCGGCCTGCAGGATCGAAGCGGCAGCCTGCGCGCGACGGTCGGGCGTCAGTCGGTCGGCAAGCAGCTCCTCCGCGGCCTTGAGCGCGTGCACCTCCGGCATCGGCTCGAGCGTCGCGTCGTACAGCCCGCCCGGCACCGTTCCCTCGGTCATGCCATCTGCCAGTGCGAGCCCTGCCTCCGCCAGGAAGGGGTTGATGGGGTGGTCGCCGATGCGCAGGCTTGGGTTCAGCTGGAGAAAGCCCCAAGCGGGCCCGCCCGCGATCAGCGAACCGCCCTCGTCCAGAAAGCGGCGCACGTTCGCTCGCTCCTGCTGGTGCAGCTTGCGGACGGACATCACCAGCACGTCGCCCTTCAGAGGCAGGCTCAGGTCGGCCTCCTGCACGGTCCATCCCCGGCTGGCGAGGAACCGGTTCAGCGCAAGAACACACGCGACGACCACCGTC
>FWPV01014317.1_pt1 | contig 11287 bp, 8 predicted proteins | sample 2228371 | NCBI WGS metagenome assembly FWPV01 (sample SAMEA103939776, study PRJEB20133) | metagenome | reverse complement strand
CCATTCCCTGTCCCAATCCATAATTCCCCAGGTTTATGCTCAAGAATGCTTTTTATCTGCATACTTGGCAAACCATCCTTAACATAAAAATGACTAAACTTTTCACTTTTCCTGTTAAACAGGTCGAGGCCAAATGAGGTTCCAATCCATAAATTATAATCTGAATCCTCGAAAATCACATTAATAAAATTATGGCATAAGCTTTCCGAATCATCGGGATTGTGATAATAATTCCTGAACTGCTCGGTTTTCGGGTTAAATTTTGATAACCCCGAAGGCGTAGCCACCCATATAAATCCCTCATGATCATAAAGTAACTGAAAGGCCCAGTCATCGGCAATAGAATTCGCTAAATCTGAATAATCACGCCTGTAATGCTTGAATGTGTTGGTACGAGGGTCAAACATGCTCATTCCCATGCTATGGACCACCATCCACAGATTACCATCTTTATCTTCTATGATCGACCGTATGTCCTTGCCTTCACTTGCCTCTTTCTTCCACGGATAAAACGGATAAGATATGAATGACCTTGTCTGAGGGTTGTATTTCTGCAGATAGCCAAGGTAGGTACCCACCCAGATATTTTTTCTGCTATCCTCAAAAATAGTAAATACCGTACCAAAAGGCAATGAAAAAGGATTCTTTTCATCAGGCATAAACAATAGCTTTTGGCCTGTTTTTGGGTTAATAACATTTATTCCCTTGTCAAAAGAACCAAGCCAAAGCCATCCGTTGCTATCTTCCATTATGGCTCTGATGTTAATAACATCGAGGCTGAATTCCCTGCTAAACTGGTTGTAGTTCCTGAAAGCTTTTCCGGCAACCGCAAGGTCAACACCTCCCTGGTATGTCCCCAGCCAAACGTTCCCCTGCTTGTCTTCGTACGCAAGAGTAACACCATGCCCGCTAATGCCATGCTGATCATAGGGCTGATATTGATATGCGACAAACCGGTCAGCTTTCTTACTATATAAATATAAACCATTGGCTGTTGAAAAATAAAACAGCCCCTGCCTGCTTCTGAAAATATCATAAATAAAATAGCTGCTATCCAGATTATATTTGAACGGTTTAATTTCAAGTGTCGGTTTCAGTACATAAAATATCCTTCCCTTAATGGTCCCCACCCAGATAGTATCGCCTTCCTCAAAAATAGTATTTACGTCGCGTATTGAATAACGTCTGTTATTATAACTAAAAGATTCAAAGTAATGCATCTCATTTGATTCCCTGTTATATCTGAAAAGGCCATCATAACCGCCCAGCCAGAGATTTCCTTCGCGGTCAATAATAAAGTCTCTGATGCTTTTAAAATTATATGGATCCTTTTGAAAATTTCCTGTTTTTCTGTCGAGCATATAAATAAATCCCAGTTCAGCAGCCGCATATAAATTGCCTTTCCTATCCTCCTGTATCGATATGACACGGTTGGCAGTATTTATATGATATTGAGCCCTGTCGAGGACATATGTTCTGAAATTATCTTTGTTTTCATTGTATAAGCAAATACCGGTTTGTGTGCCAACCCAGATATTGTTTTGTTTATCCAGATAAATGCTGTAAACCATGTTGTCAGCCAAACTGCAGGTATCACCCAAAACTTTTTTGAATACTTTGTTTGAATATCCGTCGAACCTGTTTAACCCGTCCTCGGTCCCTATCCAGATATAACCAAGATGGTCCTGCGTTATACAGCGGATAATGTTATTTGAAAGGCCATTTTTTGTGTTAATATGCTGAAACCTCAGTTCGCTGAACTGGGCATGTAAAACCGGGATGATCAGCAACAGCAAGATGGAAAAAGAAAAACGCATGCACTATAGTATATTCACAATTATATAAATATACAAAAAAATATTGATTTTTAAAGCATACCTAACCTTTCTTGCTACTTATCAAAAAAATGTTATTTTTGCAAGTCTTTTTCAAAAGCTTTTATAAAAATATTAATAATAATTTGTTTATAATTTTGACATGAAATCTTATTCTACAAATCAGATCAGAAATATTGTGCTTGTTGGTAATTCAGGATCAGGAAAAACCACCCTGGCAGAAGCAATGCTTTTTGAAGGCGGCGTAATTGAAAGGCGTGGCGAAGTTGAAAGTAAAAACACGGTTTCTGATTTCAAGGAAATTGAACAGAATAACACTTGTTCGGTTTATTCATCATTGCTGTACACAGAATTTAACGACCATAAAATCAATATTTTAGATGCACCCGGACTGGATGATTTCATCGGAGGAGTTGTATCGTCACTTCCGGTGGCAGATACTGCACTAATGGTAATTAATGCCCAGAACGGAGTTGAAGTAGGAGCTGAAGTACATGGGCGTTACCTTTCAAAAGCTTCAAAACCCATTATTTTTGTAGTAAACCACCTTGACCATGAAAAAGTTAACTGGGAAAAAACCATTGAATCGATAAAAGAACGTTTCGGCAGTCATGCTGTTATAGCTCAGTATCCGGTTAATCCGGGTTCCGGATTTGATTCGGTTATTGATGTGATAACCATGAAAATGTATAAATATCCCAAAGACGGGGGAAAACCACAAATACTTGATATTCCGGCCGACCAGCAAAGTCAGGCTGAGGAGTATCATGCTCAGCTTATTGAGCGTGCCGCCGAAAGCGATGAATCACTTATGGAACTATTTTTTGCCAATGATACGCTCAGCCCTGAGGAGTTTCAGAAAGGTATAAAACAGGGGATTAAGCAGCGTGGCCTTTTCCCTATTTTCTGTGTTTCGGCAAAAAGAAATATGGGTGTAAGCCGTCTGCTGGAATTCATTACTCAGGTAGTGCCGAGCCCTGATGAAATGCCTCCTTTAAAAGCCAATGGCAAGGAAATAAAATGCGATAAAGCAGGCGCGCCTACATTATTTGTCTTTAAAACATCATCCGAGCCACACATCGGTGAAATCGCCTACTTCAAGGTTATGTCGGGACAAATAACCGAAGGCATCGATCTTGTTAATAACACCACACAAAATAAAGAGCGTATCGCACAGATTTTTCTCGTAGCCGGTAAAAACCGAACCAAACTTCAGTCAATGATTGCAGGTGATCTTGGTGCAACGGTTAAACTGAAAAGTACTAAAATCAATAATACGTTATCAACCGACACATCCATAAAATTTGAACCAATCGTATTTCCCGAACCTAAATTCCGCACCGCAATAAAACCTCTCAGCGAAGGTGATGAGGAAAAACTGGGTGAAGCCCTGCAGAAAATGAATTTTGAAGACCCTACCATACAGATAGAATATTCAAAAGAGCTTAAACAGATTATTCTTTCGGGTCAGGGTGAATATCACCTGAACATCCTGAAATGGCACATGGATAATATTTTCAAAATCGGTACCGAGTTTATTCCCCCAAGAATACCTTACCGTGAAACTATTACAAAAGTTGCCCAGGCTGATTACAGGCATAAGAAACAGTCGGGTGGTGCCGGACAGTTTGGCGAAGTGCACATGATTATCGAGCCTTATAAAGAAGGTGCACCAAAGCCTACTATGTATATGATAGACGGCAAGGAATACAAAATGAATGTGCGCGACCAGGAAGAAATCGACCTCGCATGGGGAGGCAAGTTGATTTATTATAACTGTATTGTGGGCGGTTCTATTGATGCACGGAAAAGATGGAAGAAGGGCCGCTTACCGGCTCTTATGCCCGTGATATAAGGGTTTGTGTTTACGATGGGAAAATGCACCCTGTTGATTCCAATGAAATCTCTTTCAGGCTTGCAGGTCGTAATGCTTTTAGCATGGCGTTTAAAAAAGCCAATCCCAAAATACTTGAGCCCATTTACCTCATTGAAGTGCTTGTACCCAGCGACCGTATGGGAGATGTAATGAGCGACCTTCAGGGCAGGCGCGCAATTGTGCTGGGCATGGAAAGCGAAATGGGATTTCAGAAAATTACCGCTAAAGTGCCTCTTGCCGAAATGAATAAATACTCTACAGCACTTAGCTCGCTTACCGGAGGCAGGGCAATTTATACAATGAAATTCCTTGAATACGAACAGGTGCCCGGCAATATTCAGGAGGAACTCCTCAAAGCATACGAAGCCGAACAACAGGAAGAAGCATAAAAAAATTTTCTTCTCAGGGGTATTAGATATGATCCCTGATATGATTAGGAATCCTTCTGGTACGAGACGAACTGATGACATCCACCCCCCGATAAAGATTATGTTAGGATTTCATATAACCTGATAATTCACGAAATCCATACAAAATCATAGTCGCTAAAAGGCTAAAGACTTTTTTGGGTTTATTATATGCCCCCAAATCAATCTGACAAAAACTATGCGCTTAAATTAAAGCGCATTGCGGTATGATACGTACCGGATTGCAGGGCTGCCCCCGAAAGCTTTCGGGAAATCCCCTGTTACAAAACAACGAGGCGGGACGGAATGATCGAAAATCCAATAAAGCCAGAATGTTTTATTATTGCGTGTTATGAATAGTGCTTGTTTCTGTATCAACATCCTCCACATTATTATTTTCAACTTCATCATCTCTGTCAAATTCATAATATTGGATGTTAATATTTAGTATTTTATCATATGGGATTGATAAATAATTACCTGGAATTTCCCTATAATCTGAAGAACCATCAATTGTAAATGTCTTTTTAGCGGGATATCTAATTATTATCCTATCCAAGCCTCCACTAGTTTTGGACAAGTAATAGTCTTCAAGTATTCCTGAATAAATAATTTTTTCATCTCCAACATCCATCAAAACATCAACAATAATAAAATCAATATTTTTATGATACTTCCATCCCCTTTCAATATCTAAATATTCACCAGTAAAAAGGTAATGCCATCTATTGGGAAATCTTAATACTCTAAATAAAATATCTAATCCAAAACCTCTAACTATCAATCGCGCAAGATAGCCTAGAATAATTGCAATAAAAGTTAAGCTTGAGATATAAACTAATATATCTTTAATACTCAACTGTATATTCTGGAAAATATCACAAATTTCTTGCTTATCATTACCACCAGAAACTAAGTATCCAAAATACTCTAAACGAAAAGCGTAATTTGTTTTGGATTCTATTATAATTATTGCTATTGCATTCAAAAAAATAGCTGGAATAAACGACCATACCAACTCATTAACTAGATTGGTTGATATATAATTAATTGAAAATCGTGACGAATAATAGCTTTTTCGTATCGCTATACCAGGCAGTGAAATAAAAAGTAAAAGAAGAGAGACAAATGCAAAATTCATTATAACTCTTTAACTCGAAAATTATTTCGTCCAATTTTTATATTAGCAATAACATGAACATTCTTTTTCTATGCAATATGAATTTCTCTGATAATAGCTCTCCCTTCAGATTCGCTACCAAAAATTACTTTTGCTTCTTTGCTTTGTCTTGCTTTCATGTCATTTAAATTTATAAATCAAATGTATAATAATCTACGCAAATTATCAAATTAATGTTGTGAATTGTCAATCTTCGGTTGGTATTATACCTAACATACTTCTAAAGCAAAGAGATTAAAACCCAAAATTACACACAACACAGCATCAGTATTTATCTTCTCTGTAAAGGTGAATAAAGCCTTTTAAATTTTTATGTTTAAAGACAGCTGTTTGCCGCGGATTCTCTCCTTCTTTCGTTACAAAGTAATAATACGTGAGGCAGTAAAAATAAACTCCTTCGGGCGCAGGCAGATTTGATTTCATAATATTGCCATCCCATCCTTTCCAGTCTCTTATATTTCCCGCATATTCATGGACTTTTCTGCCGGCTCTGTTAAAAATGGTTATTTCAATGGTCGTTACCGAAACATCCTGACTCCTGAATACATTATTTGAATTCTCTTCATAAAGAACAAGTACATCATTATGCCCGTCAGCATTAGGCGTAAATACATTAGGCAGCATAAACAAAGTGTCTTCAAGTTCAACAGCATTTTCAAGCCTGAACGAATCAACACAGCCTAAGGGACTAGGAGATTTTGTAATAAGCACGGCAGTATATTCACCCGGAAATTTATATTCGTGCACAACTCTTTCTGTGTCAGCCTCAGGTTCATATATTTCACCGTCACCAAATTTCAGCTGGTACCATGCAGCATTTTCAGACCCCGACAGATCGAACCTGAACTTACCCGGTGCTGATTTTTCGTCTCCATAATAATATTTGTATAATTTATCAGGATATTCAACAGAATCTGACAACTCAATATAACTGGCCTGCATATAAGCCTTTGAAGCAATAGCCGGACACAACACCGAATCACTCCTCACCAGTTTGAAATTATCGGTTATGCTTATTTTATACCATGTATCTTTATATGGCGGACTTTCGAGTCGTGTAATCAATCTGTTTGGAGGAACATCAGACTCTTCCTCCGAGGCTGTCCATCGGATGGTAAACGAATTTTGCACAGTCTTAATCAGACAGTTATAAGGATCATAATATGTTAGCCTTGATACAGTAGTATCAGAAAAAAAACTTACTGAAGCACAGTTGTAATCACCAAAACGTACTTTTGCATCATCATCCTTGTTGGTAATGGTTACATTAAAATCATTAAACACTACCCATACTGTAAAAGTATCATTTTGCAGCCCTTTTGACATTATTACCTGATAACCCGAATTGACTGTAATGGTATCGATAACAGAAATACTGCCTGTATCAGCTTTTGGTATGATTTCCCACGAACAGGAAAACGGATTATATACCGACCATAAAAAATTCCATCCCGGGGTACCATCGATTGATGTTGCAAAAAGACTTATTTGCTGCTCCGATTGAAATGCAGGCCTGTTAAAAATAAAAACCGAATCTGAGCCCTGACCGGGTGAATATCCTGCCCGAACACTTCCGTTCTTATCGGGAGATGTGATCTGTGCATGTAAAAAACAACTGAAAACTAAAAAGAAAAATATACTTACTGATTTCCCGGTTTTAATCATGAATTTTAACAGCTTTCAAATTATTATTATTATTAACCAAATACAATGATAAAAAAAAACATTCATTCCGATTATCTTCAGAAGAATTATTTTATAACGTTAAAAGTTATTGTTAATTATTTATTCAAAAAAAACCTTTGGCAAACAGCTTTAAAAAACTTCATTGTCTAACTTTGAAGTCTTAATTTATTTTACAGGTGAACCGGTTTTTGAAAGAACTTAACGAAGCCCAGTATCAGGCTGTGCTGAATACCGAAGGACCTGCACTGGTTATTGCCGGTGCCGGATCGGGCAAAACACGTGTCCTTACGTACCGCGTGGCATACCTGTTGAGCCAGGGAGTAAAGCCTTCGGAAATATTATGCCTTACGTTTACCAACAAGGCCGCAGGCGAAATGAAAGAACGTATCGGCAGGCTTGTAGGCCATGAACCGGCTCGTTATGTATGGATGGGGACTTTCCATAGTATATTTGCACGAATACTCAGAATTGAACATCAGGCCACAGGCTATTCAGCCAACTATACAATCTATGACACGGTTGACTCAAAAAGCCTTATTAAATCGATACTAAAAGACCTTAAGCTTGATGAACAGCTTTATAAACCGGGAGAAGTGCTCGGACGTATATCATGGGCAAAGAACAACCTTATTACACCTGCTGCCTATAAAACCAATAACGAACTGATGGCTTATGACCATTCTATCAGGCGTCCATACCTTAACATATTGTATGAAAAATACTGCAGCCGTTGCAAAAATTCCGATGCTATGGATTTTGACGACCTGTTGCTTAATACCAATTTCCTGTTTAGTAATTTCCCCGATATACTGGCCGTTTATCAGCAACGGTTTAAATATATTCTGGTAGATGAGTATCAGGACACCAATTACTCGCAATATCTTATAGTAAACAAACTTGCTGCTAAACATCACAATATTTGCGTAGTTGGTGATGATGCGCAAAGTATTTATTCTTTCAGGGGAGCTAAAATTGAAAATATTCTGAACTTCAGGCATGATTATCCTGATTATCAACTTTTCAAACTCGAACAAAACTATCGCTCAACACAGACTATCGTTAATGCAGCCAACAGTGTTATTGCCAAAAACAAAGGCCAGATTAAAAAAACCGTTTGGTCGGCTAACGAAACCGGCAGTAAAATATTAATCGAACAGGTACTTACCGATATCGAAGAGGGATATTTCATTTCAAACCATATTCTTGATACCTTGCTTACCGAACATCAGCAATACTCTGACTTTGCCATCCTTTACCGCACCAATGCCCAGTCACGAATTTTTGAAGAAGCACTGCGAAGAAGAAATATACCTTACAAAATATTTGGCGGTATAGGATTTTATCAGCGCAAGGAAATAAAAGACATACTGGCTTATCTGAGGCTTGCCGTTAATCATAATGACGACGAGGCATTAAAACGCATTATCAATTACCCTGCACGTGGTATCGGTGAGGTTACCCTGCAAAAACTTGAGCAATATGCTGCAGATAAGGGGTTTAGCCTGTGGAAGACTATTGAACTGCTTGAATCAGGTGTTGTTGACATAAACAAAGGCACCCTGGCAAAATTAAACGGATTCAAACAACTTATCTGTGAATTCACCCAACTGACAGCAACAAGCAATGCCTATGAGGCGGCACATACCATTGCCATTAAATCGGGGATAATGAAAGACCTCCAGTATGGCAACACGGTAGAAGAAAGAAGCAGGTATGAAAACCTTGAGGAACTTATCAATGGTATCAAAGAATTTACCGATAATGCCATTAATGAAAACCGGCCTGCCGGTATTACCGACTTCCTTGAAAATGTTTCATTGCTCACCGACCAGGATAATGAAAAGGAAAACGACCGGAATAAGGTAACCATCATGACCATACATGCGGCCAAAGGACTTGAGTTTAGTAATATTTATATTGCCGGGGCAGAAGAAGAAATATTTCCCTCACGCCTTTCACTTGATTCTCCGAATGAACTTGAGGAAGAACGCAGGCTTTTTTATGTGGCCATAACCCGTGCCAAAAAAAGAGTGATTATTACTTATGCACAAAACCGTTATCGCTGGGGAACACTTACCTTTTCGAAACCCAGCCGCTTTTTATACGAAATTGACCCGGCTTTCATACATTGGCCGGCTGCATTAAAAGATACTTTAAATAATTCTGATAAAAACAGATCAAAGCTGACAGCATTTAACAATTTCAATAACGTTTCGGCATTAAAAGCAAATAATCATGCAGCGCCGGCTTACAGAAAAACAAATACAACAAGCACACAGGTAAATAATACCCGCTCACCGGATGATTTCATACCTGATAACCCTGATAAGATTGAGGTTGGTATGAAAGTCGAACATTGGCAATTCGGTACGGGCGAAGTAATAAGCATTGAAGGCATGATCCCTAACCGCAAAGCTACCGTGAGATTTTACCAGCTTAACGAAGAAAAAAACCTGTTGCTGAAATTTGCTAAACTGAAAATTTCAAAGTAATTGTTAAGGATGTTCTAATGAAACAACCCCGGAAATACACTGCATTACCAACAACAAACCATATACCCTGAAAAAAGGGAATGAACAAATCATTATTTTGGTTTTTGTATAACCGGAAAAATTTTTTTCATTAGTTTTGCATAAAATATTGTTATGAACTACGATTATAATTCATGCCGGCCAAATTTGAAATTACCCGAATACGGCAGGAATATTCAGAAAATGGTTGATTACATACTTACCGTTGAGGACCGTGAGGAACGCAACCGCCTGGCACATGCCATTATTGCAATTATGGGTAATATGAATCCTCATCTGCGCGATATCAATGATTTTAAGCACAAATTATGGGATCATCTGGCTATAATGTCTGATTTCAAACTTGATATTGATTACCCGTATGAAATTCCCAAACCCGAAGCTTTTGTTGAAAAACCGCGTCGGGTACCATACAACACAAACCAGATTCATTACAGGCATTACGGAAAAATAATTGAGCTGATGATTGAAGAAGCCATAAAGTTTCCCGAAGGTGAGGAGAAAGACATGCTTATCAAACTTATTGCCAACCAGATGAAAAAATCCTACCTGACCTGGAATCGCGATTCGGTTACCGATGCCATCATTGCTGCCGACCTTGAGCTTCTTTCAGGCGGAAAAATAAAACTAAAAGAAGGCGTTAAACTAAGCGAACAGAAAGACTTTCAAAAACAGAAGAAAAAATTCAACCCTCCGCGGGGAGATAAAAAACAGCGATTATAACAAACCTTTTTATGGCATCATTTAAAGTAAATGGCGGAAAGCGGCTCAAAGGCGAGATAATTCCGCAAGGTGCCAAAAACGAAGCCCTGCAGGTTATTTCAGCCACCCTGCTGACTGCAGAAAAAGTAACAATACGCAATATTCCTGATATCCTTGATGTTAAAAACCTCATTGACCTTTTAGCTGATATGGGTGTGAAAGTCACAAGGCTCTCACACAGTGATTATGCTTTTGAGGCCCGTGATGTTAATATAGAATATTTGTTAACACCCGAGTATAAAAAGAAAAGTGCAAGCCTCAGAGGTTCTGTTATGATCATAGGACCTTTGCTCACGCGCTTTGGCAAAGGATATATTCCCAAGCCCGGAGGCGATAAAATTGGCCTGCGCCGTATTGACACACATATTAACGGACTTATTAACCTGGGGGCTGAATTTTCTTATGAAGCCAAGGAAGATTTTTATATGCTTAAAGCAAGCCGGCTAAAAGGATGTTATATGCTGCTTGATGAAGCATCGGTAACCGGAACAGCCAACATTATTATGGCTTCTGTACTGGCCGAAGGAAAAACTACTATTTACCACGCCGCCTGCGAACCTTATGTACAGCAACTGTGCAAAATGCTTGTAAAGATGGGAGCCAGAATCAGCGGCATCGGATCAAATCTACTTACCATAGAAGGCGTCAGCAACCTAAAGGGCTGCGACCACACTCTTCTGCCCGACATGATTGAAGTGGGCTCCTTTATTGGCATGGCTGCTATGACCCACTCCGAAATCACAATCCGCAATGTTGGCTTTGAACAACTTGGTATTATCCCGGCAACCTTCAGCCGGCTCGGTATTCAGCTCGAACACATAAACGATGATATTTTTATTCCTGCCCAGGACCATTATGAAGTGGAAACCTTTATTGATGGCTCCATTATGAAAATTGACGATGCACCCTGGCCGGGTTTTACACCCGACCTGCTCAGCGTGGTTCTTGTGGTGGCAACCCAGGCTAAAGGCAGCGTACTCATTCATCAGAAAATGTTTGAAAGCCGCCTG
>FWPV01007690.1_pt1 | contig 11287 bp, 9 predicted proteins | sample 2228371 | NCBI WGS metagenome assembly FWPV01 (sample SAMEA103939776, study PRJEB20133) | metagenome | reverse complement strand
GGGTGCCCTCCTCATCCATGTGCTTGAGGATATCATCGTAGCAATAACTGCCCACTACCTCGCTAGCCTGATAGCCGGAGATGTTCTCAGCTTCGCTGTTCCAGTAAGTTATCCTTCTTTCCCGGTCGACGAAATAGACACCCTCGTAGAGCTGATCCACTATGGACTTGAACAGGTCTTCCTTGTGCATTCATAACCTCCGATCGCCTGTCCTACGATATAAAGCTATGTAGACCAATTATAAAGCTACACTCCCTGCTGATGATGGCAATGACATATATTATGTAAATAATAATGAGGGAAATAATAAAGAGGGCTATGGGGTATCAAGTCATGCCCTGAAAAGTAATCTGAGGCAATAACCAGTGAATCGTTATAAACCTGGGAAAGTAATTTGAGGAAATACCTAGTGAATCGTTATAAACCTGGGAAGGTAATTTGAGGAAATACACAGTGAATCGTTATAAAATTCCAATAAATATAAGTAGTTGGGGTTTCACTTTTTCTCTGCACGTTTCCAACTCCCATTGCATCCTCCCGGCGGGGTGATGCTGGAAGGAAGATTCATGGGTTGTTTCAACGAGCAGATGGGGCGTTTATTCAGGATAAGCTCGCTGTGGCGTACCGTTTCCATCTCTCCAAGTCGGTCCACAGAACAAATGGGGTATTCTAGCAGATGGGAGGTCCATTAAAAAAGGAGAATATCCTGCGGAAACTCCATCCCAATATCCTCCTCCATCTAAATTCCGACTTTTGCCGGCAAAATCATCTTTCCTAGTTGTCCCTATTTCATTCTGTTGTATACTTATTTATGCCAAAACTAGCATCTTTTCCCAGAGCCAAGGAGCGAAAATGGCATCCGAAGAGAACCAGGAGAAAGAGCCGACCGAATCAGTCAAGAGCCAGATTTTCTCACTCTTCAATAACTCCCCTTTTTACCGGCACATGGGGATGGAGCTTGTTGAGGCGAATGAGGGGCGTTCTCGAGTCCGCCTTCCGCTCAAGGATGAATTCAAGAATCTCTACGGAACCATACACGGAGGAGCCATCGCCACCATCTTGGACTCGTCCTGCTCGATAGCGGCGGGGACTCTCATGGAACCAGGGGAGGTGGCGGTGACCTTGAATCAGAGGATTAACTACATCGCCCAGCCTCAGGGGTCCATCCTTTACGCCGAGGGCAGGGCCATCCATAAGGGCCGATATACCGGGGTGGGCCAGGCGGAGGTGCGTGACGATCAGGGTAACCTGGTGGCGGTAGGCACCGCCACCATATTCATATTCAGGAGAAAAGAGAATGATGGTTGAACCTCAGGACATCCAGGGAATCGGAGGGGGAGACGAAAAGGAGAGCTACGAGCAACTCAGGGAATTCGCCATCGCCTTGCTCAACAACTCCCCTTACTACCATCACCTGGGCATGGAGGTGCTTCAGGTGGAGGAGGGGAAATGCCAGCTGCGCCTACCTATAAAGGCGGAACTGAAAAACCTCTTCGGGATGTTACACGGAGGGGTCATCGCCTCCCTGCTCGACTCCACCTGTTCCATAGCTGCGGGTAGCCTCTGCGGACCCGGCGAGATAGCCGTCACCCTGGACCAGACCGTCAATTATATCTCAAACCTTAAAGAAGGAACCCTTCTCGCCGAGGGCACCGCCATCTACAAGGGTCGCAATACCGCCATCGCCCGGGCGGAGGTTCGCGACCAGCAAGGAAACCTGGTGGCTTATGGCACGGCAACTATCTTCATCCTGAAAAGCCAGCAGAGCAACGCGTGAAGCTGCAAACCCTTCTGCCCGATGGATTACTTCTTCGGAATGATCTTGTCGGCGTAGCCCATCTCTTCTAGAACTTTGGGAAATTGATCGAAGGCGGGTCTAACCACCGGTAATAATTTAAGCATGGCGGTTATCTTTCCTCCTTGCTTGATCTTTCCCTTAGTCACCGCCGCCACCGGATTCTCATAACCGTGCCAAAAACTGTGGGAGAAATCAGCGGACTGCTTGGACCACACATCTTCCTTTAGATCGCATGGTCCCAGGTAATATGTCCCGTAGTATCCCTCCTTGGCCGGCGGATTTTTCAGATCGATGGTTATCTCAGCATCGGGATCGGTATAGATGAACTTGATGATTATTCCCGCCTTGGCCATCTTGGGGCCGATCTTCTCATCCTTGAGAATCTTGTCCATGAAATAACCATAGATCTCGTAAAGCTGATCGGCATCCCGGTAATATAAACCCATACTCACCCCTCCTCGCTGGGCTACCCCTGATCTTTAAAAATTATTTCCCTGGACGCTGGTCAAATCTTCGACCGAAGAGGATGCTGGCCAGGGTGATGCGGAGCATCTGCACGGTTCCCCCTGCTACCCCCCAAGCCTTGGCGTCGCGCATCATCCTCTCCACTGGAAATTCCCGGCTATATCCATAGCCACCAAAGACTTGCATGGCGCTGTTACACACCTCCACCACCATCTCATTGGCGAAGCACTTGGCCATGGAGGCCTCGTAGATGGAGGGCAAACCCTGCCCGGCCCCACTTACCGCTCTATAGACTAGCAGTCTCGCCGCATCCAACTTCATAGCCATATCCACGATCATGAACTGTATGGCTTGAAACTCGCAGATGGGCCTGCCGAAAGCCTTACGCTGCATGGCGTAGGCTTTGGCTTCCTCCAGGGCGCCGCCCGCCACCCCCAGGCACATGGCCGCATTGCCACATCTCTCGATGTCGAAGGTCCACATTAGCTTACTGAAATCCCCGGCGTTTATCACCACGTTCTTCTTGGGCACTCGCACATCTTCGAAGATTAGATCGCAGGAGGGCATGCCCCGCAGGCCCATAAACTCTTCCTGTTTGCCAAAAGTAAAACCAGGCATTCCCTTCTCCACTATAATTCCCCCGATGCCCTTGTAGCCCTTTATGTCCCCGAAACGGGTATACACCAGATAATGGCTGGCTTCGTCTGCGCCGGTGATGAAGATCTTGTGTCCGTTGAGAATAAGATCGTCTCCGTCTTCCACAACGAAGGTTGACAACGAGGTGAGGTCGGAACCGGCTTCCGGCTCGGTCATGCATACCGACACACTGATCTCTCCATTACACACCCCAGGGATAATGGCCCTTTTCTGCTCGTCGGTCCCGAACAGATCGATAACTCTCACCGCCCCCACATTGGATTCGAAGACGGGCCCGGCGATCAAGGGACTGAATTTCGCCAACTCCTCGATGGCGATGATGGCGTTGAGAGCGGGGGCGCCGCCTCCTCCATATTCGGGAGAAAGGGTCATTCCCAACATGTCCATCTCCGCGTACTTTTTCAAAAGATGGTGGGGAAACTCCGCCTTGGCATCGATATCCTTGGCTAGCTGCTTGAAGTTTTCCTTCTCCCCCATGGTCCTGATGGTCTCGATGATCATCTTCTGTTCATCGTTGAAAGTGAAATCCATGTTATCTCCTTTCCTCCTCTTTGCCTGGATCAGACCATCTCCATAAATTCTTTCACATTGTCAATTTTTTCAAAGTGGTAGACCATTTCTATAATGCGCCCTATCTTTTTGGCGTCACGATCACCCGCGAAACGCTTAAGTTTTTCCTCCATGTCCCCCTCTTCCATGGGATCCCTTGGGTCACCCTTGGGAATGTCCACCTGCCTTACCAGCCTTTCTCCGCCCTTGAGAAATATCTCCACTCGGCTGGCGGTCTTTTCGGGATAGAGCCGGTTCAGTTCCTCGTCCATGTGTACGCTCACCCTTCCCGCCAGGTCGCGTAAATTTTGATCGGACATGCGCTTCTCCGTCAGTTGTCTGGGTCCCAATTCTCCGTCAAGCAGCGCCGCAGCAACCACATATGGTATTGAGAACTGTGCAGATACAAAAGATCCCCTTTCTCCAACTCCCTTGCCCACCGCCAGCGCGCCGATGGCGTAGGTGAATACCTCCACCTTTTCGACCTCAGCAGGATCGATGCTTCTCTCCTCCATCAGGGATAGCACCGCCTGGATGGCACCGTGGGTATGTCGGCATGACGAATATGGCTTGTTATACATATCCATCAGGGTATAGTGTTCCCCCAATCCCTCGGTTATCCTCTCCAGAACAGGCTCACCCCTGAGTGTAATCTGGGTGAAGCCTCCTTTCAGCTCCGAGCCCTCTAAGACATAAGGGGCCCCCTGGATACCCACCCCCGCCAAAGAAGCGGCAAGAATGCCCGCGCTAGCCGCCTGTCCACCCTGGACTATCTTTATGGTGTACCCCCCCATCAACTCCTCCGCCATGGAAAGGGGAACCAGGTATCCCGCGTTACCTAAGGCATTGAGTATGCCTTCGGCACCAAGGGACATGAGTTTTGCCGCGGCAGCCGCCGCGCCGAAGGTTCCGCAGGTTCCGGTGGGGAGAAACCCGGAAAGGGTATGCGTGGGATGCACGGAAGAAGCGACGCGATTGGCTACCTCGTAACCGGCCACTAGAGCCTCCAGCACCTTACCTCCTCCCAGCGCCAGGCTCTCCCCCACCGCTAGGGCAGCAGGCATCACTGCCGATACCGGGTGGTTTCCTCCAAAGCGCAGGCCGTCCTGGGCTTCTATGGCCTCTGCGGTTACCCCGTTAACGAAAGCGGCATGATATAGATCGCTCTTGAAACCGCACCCCAGCAACGTGGCCACCGGGGGTCCCTCCAAGGATCGAAAATAATCCACGATCTTTTTCACCGCTTCGAGCTCCAGTGAACCATAGACGTTGGCTATATAGTCCATCAGGTAGAGCTTGGTTTTGCGCAACACCCCGGGGGGGATGTCTTCCAGCGTAAGCTGATGGCAGAAATCCGCGAGCCTGCGCGTCTCGTTCACAAAGATGCACCTCCCCGTTGACCATGAATATGAAAGACGACAACGATATTTCTTTCAAGACTGGCGGGCATTACCTTATAACTACATTTTAACTTGCTGGCTCTCGCCCGTTCTTTTCCGCTGACCTTTACTTCGCAGGCTAACCAGTCCTCAAACCTCATTGGCCCCACATTTCCATGGCAATCCTGGTAATGTCGGGCTTTCTTCTTTGAACCAGGTCCACTCTCAACTCGATCTTCCCAGCCAAGAAGTCACCCGGACGGAAATCCCTGGAACTCTCAAACATATCCTCTCTTGACTCACACATATCCTCTCTTGAGATAGATGGTGATCATCCTCATGGGATCGAGGACCTCCCTGATAACCCGAAGTTCCTCCGGGGTAGGAGGCTCGGTCTCATGCACATCATCGGCCACTTTCAAATCCCAGGGTGTATTCTCCAGGATCTCCTCCACCGTGTTTCCCGGATGATAAGAGGCTAAGTAGGCCTCCTTGGTCTCCCGATCGAAACGCATCACCCCCTTATTGGTGATGATAACCTCAGGGCCGCAATCGCCAGGTAAGCCCCATCTCTCCCGGGAACCAGGGCCGTCAATATAACCCGGAGTGGTGATAAAATCAACCCTTTCCGCCAGACGCCTGCGGTCGTGCAGGGCGATGATCAGGATACGACGGGCTAGCAAACCGATGGGGTTCGCCCCACCGCTTCCAGGCAGGCGACTTTTAGGCTGGTGATAATCTCCGATCACCGTGGTGTTTATATTCCCGTATTTATCCACCTGGCTACCCGAGAGAAAACCCACGTCCACCTTTCCCGCCTGAAGAAACATGCCCATGATATCCACCAGTGACCCGATCATCGCCGCCCCAGGATTGAGGCAGGGATCACCCACCGACAGCGCCGGCCTCATAGGCTGAGCATCGTATACTCCAGATTCTTGCATCAGCCGGGCGCGTGGGGCATGGATATGCTTGGCGATATTGGCTGCCACCGTGGGAAACCCGGTCCCTACGATAACCAAGTCCCCATCGCGTATCTCCCTGGCACCGCAACACGCCATCAATTCCGGCTTGATGTAATCGGTAGTTTGTTCGCTCATGGGATACCCTCCTCAATAGGCATAACTCACCGGAAAGCTGTAATCGAAGGCCGCCTGCAAGTTCCTGAACTGGGCATATCCGAAACGTTTTATATAATGTTGTATGTAGGAGGTGCGATCCTCCACTCCATACACCCATTCCTCGAGGAAATCTTTGAATCCCTCCACGCTGTTGGATGCCTGCTGGTACATGCTGCCGAAGGCGAAGTCCACGTCATAGAAACCAGGGGTATATCCGGGGTGGGCACCGAAGGGTTCTTCCACCACCGCCACCACGTTGAAGTCCGCGACGATAGTCCGGGAAGGGTCCTTGCCGATAACCTCCCGGCTCACCAGCCTCTCACAGCTGACGATCACCTTCTTGGAGGCATTAGCCCCCACTTTGCAGTCTCCCTCGATCCCCCATACCTGGGCATTGCCCTCCTCATCCGCTTGTTGAACATGGATGATGGCCAGGTCTGGATTCAAAGCCGGCACCAGCAGCACGGGACTTCCGTCAAAGGGAGAATCGATGAGCTTGTACTTGTTCTCACCCATGAAACCTTTCACGTTAAGCAGGTCCGAACCCACCATGTCTTTCACCGGGATGAAAGGTATGCCCAATGCACCGGCCAAGAGCATCATGGGAAGGGATAGGTTGGTATATTCCTCGATCTCAATCTTGTGCGGAATTCCCTTCTCCAGGGACCGGCGAAAGCACCGCCCCAGCCCGTAGACCCCCAGGGAAAGGAAGGTGGAGATGAAGCGTTTTACCACTCCCGCGCCAATCATCATGTCGAAATCGTCCGCGGCATTGCTCCTGGTGATGGTGAGATCTTTCTTTCCCTGCCTGATTATTTCATGGATGGCGGCGAATGGCGTCCTGCAGATGTAGCCCCCAATAAACAGGAAATCGCCATCGTGAACGAAGCGCTCGATGGCTTCCTTCATGGTCATAACCTTGCTCATCCTTACCTCCTCACAGCGCTGTCAAACTTACAGAAAGACAATATTACCCCCAAGGGTATATTAAGTGCGTCATCGAACCCTATATCTCGTATTGATAACGGCTGATGATCTCGTTCTGCGCCGTATCGCTCAAACCGGTGAAAAGCACCGAGTAGCCGCTGAAACGTACGGTGAGGTCGCTGTATCGCTCGGGATGTATTTGAGCCTCCTTCAAAACCTCGGTATCCACCATGTTGAACTGGACCTGCATCCCGCCTCTCTGAAAATATCCCTTAACCAGATTCATCAACTTTTCTCCCTCGGTGCGCTTGCCAGAAAACCTCATATTCAGGTTGGCCCCGTTATATACTCGGGTAAGAGGGAGCTTGGTTACCGAATTCATCACCGCGGTGGGCCCCGCCAGGGCACAGCCATTGGATGGGGTGATTCCATTGCCCAGCACATCCCCGGCATATCTTCCATCAGGTGTGGCCCCGGTAAAAGACCCCATTGCCAGATGGAAGCCCACGGAAAATACCCCTGGCCAGAACGCCCCTCCCCTGTAATTCTTGTACTCCTTGAGGAGATCGCAAAAGTGGTTTAATACCCGCACCGCCATGGCGTCTGGCTCATCCAGATCGTTTCCGTACTTGGGAATCTTACGCAAAAAATAGTTGCGCTTATCTTCTGCGTCCATCCAATCCTCCGCCAGCCAGGAGACCAGGTCCTCGATGCTAACCTGTCCATCATCGAATACCGCTTTTTTCACCGCGTAGAGACTGTCCACCACATTGGAGAAGCCCATGAACTGCACCCCGGTGGAGTTATAAACCGCCCCTCCCTTGGTAAGATCCAGGCCCTTGTCCAACGGCCCATCGATCATGGCCGAGGCAAAGGGAGAGGGCACATTCTCCGCAATGGCCTGGTCCAAGCCCCACATACCCTTGACCATCTGACCGAGAAAATGGGACACCTGGGAATGGTAAGCGTTCCAAACATCTTCGAAGGATTGGAAACGGGTGGGATCGCCCGTCTCTATCCCCGATTGATAGCCAAAGATATTGTCTACACCGTTGGACAGGGCGAACTCCACGCACTTGATCCCGTTGAATTGAACGGCGAAGGTGGAGCCAAAGGTTTTTCCTTGAGCGTTGGGCTCCAAGCAGCCCACCACCCCGTAATTGCGAGCATCTTCCAGGGCATGACCGGCATCCACCAGCGCTTTCACGATGACATCGTCGTTGAAGAAATGGAGGGGCACCCCTTCCAGGGCATAGTTTATTGCGCGCATGAAGAAATCCCGGGGAGACTTGGAGCTGAGCCGAACCCCGAAATTAGGCTGAACGGTGCGGATATCGGCAAAGGCATCCAGACCGATATAACTCAGCTCCGAAGTGGCATCCTCGCCATCGATACCCACCCCACCAACGGTAACGTTCTGGGTGGTCTTGCCTTCCGTTCCCTCCCCGCCAGGGATAAACGCCTCCTCCAGCACATTCCAGATCTCGCAAGTCTTGAGGAAAAGAAGGGAGAGTAACTCCTGGGCTTGCTCTCTGCTAATCCTTCCCGCCTCTAGATCGGCTTCATAATAAGGCCGGAGAATCTGATCTATACGACCCAGGGAGATAGAATTACCCCCCGACTCTATCTGGGCGATGAGGTGGATAAAATATACGCTCTGGACCGCTTCCCAAAAGGTTCGCGCCGGATTTTCCGGAACCCATTGGCACACCCTGGCAATCTCCAGCAGCTCCTCGGCCCTGGCGGGATCCCTCTCCTCCCCCGCCATGGCCCGAGCGAGCCGGGCGTACCGATGAGCAAAATTCACCGCCGCTCGCAATGACCTGATCACCGCCTCATAGAATAGGCCCTTCTCCCCCGACTTCTCCTCCGGGGACAAACCCGAATATTTCTCCTCGGCCTCGGCGATGATACCTTTTAAACCGGAACTAAGGACCCGGGAATGATTCATGGTGAAGTGCCCTATGCCATAGGTGATTTCCAGCATGATGGTGAAGATGTACTTGTCCATATCCTCTTGCACATCCGGGGGGATCAGGTCCATCATCCGATCTTCCACCGTCTTGCCCCTCCAGAAAGGAAGTATCTCCTCCTTCAACTCCCTCTTCTCCTCCTCGCTGATGAGCGCCCTCTGGAGTATGCGTTTATCCATTCCCTCCAGGTCCCCTTCGATCCACCTGGACTTGTTCTCCGGGAACAAGGGGGCTCCCTTGAGCTTGCTAGTTCGGCAGCCCACGATAAGTTCGCCATCCCTAATGGTTACGGTGATATTGGCAAGTATATGTTCCAATGCTTTACTCATGCGAGTCAGGGGATGGCTCTCCCAGTTTGCGGCCATGGATTGGGTGAGGTAGCGCGCGCGTTCCACGCAAACCTCTTGAGGAGCCTGAACGATGCGCTCCCGCAATTTCCTCACTCGGGATCCTACAGGCGTATGCACGAAAGTTTTCGAGGAACCCATCAATTCCTCCTCTCATCTAAACCTTACGTCCTTCTCCGCTTCACTTCTTTTTTTATCCCGCGCTCTCATGAAAAAAACTATGACTTTAGGCATGCGGGGCAGGCCCGCTCCACCCTTCATCTCTATTTCACTTTTATATCCATGAAACCCACGAGTATAGCGTCCCGGATCTTCACCGGTAGTACCTTGTTAAGAAAGATGAAGAAGCTGTCCCTGAATGCGAAGCGGGTATAAAGAGGGGGCTTCTTCGCCTTTAGCACCTTTACGATCTTCTCCGCCGCCTGGACGGGATTGGGGGCGGTCTTGATCAGCTCATTATCTCGGTCGATGAACCTTTTCACCCGCTCCCGATAAGGGGAGCCTTCCGGTGGAAGCTTATGTATCTTGGCGGCGAAAGTGGTGGATACTTGCGCCGGCTCTATCAGGCCCACCCGAAAACCGAAAGGTTCCAGTTCCAGGCGGAAAGCCAAGAGCATGCCTTCTATGGCATACTTGCTGGCCGTGTAGATGGATTCAAAGGGAAAGGGTATCTGCCCCACTAGCGAGGACATGGCTATGAGCTTCCCTCCTCCCGCTTCCCGCATGGAAGGGATGAAGGCCTGAAAGATGGCAGCGGCTCCGATAACGTTTATCTCCAGGCATTTCAGGGCATTCTCCAGGTCTATCTCCTCGAAGGGTCCAAAAAAGCCAATGCCCACATTGGAGAGGACGATATCCACTCTGCCGTATTTTTCCAGAACCTGGTCTCGGAATTTCAATATACCGGGACGATCGGTGATGTCCAGCTCGATCAGCAGGTGATCGCCACCGATTTCCTGAAGCTCCCTCTGCAGGGAACCCAAACCCTCCCGATCCACATCAAAACCAGCAACATTGTCACCCGCTTTAGCCAGAATCCTGGCCACTTCCCGCCCCATTCCTTGGGCAAGCCCAGTTATTACCACAACTTCGGCCATCTCCCCCTCCTTGACTCATTCACCCGTATATTTTCCCGGCGACGGTTCCCTCTCGTATGAACCGCTCTGGTACCATTCCTTCATCTGCATCATCGATTCCCTGAAATCGGGATATATAAACTCGTAACCAGTTGCCTTGAGTTTGGAATTATCCACCAGGTAATCGTCATAAAGAAACCTCACCGCGTCGTATTCCAGATCGGGGATTGTCCCTTTGCGCCGCGCTTTCCATCCCTCTATGCGGGCGGAGACCTTTACCAGCCAGAGGGGGATATGCAGCTTGGGAGGTTTGGTGGAAAAAGCTTCCGCCGCCAGCGTCAGGGCTTCCTCCACGGTGGGATGGCTGTCCTCGGCGATATTGAATACCTCGCCCAGGATGTCTTCCTGCAAGGATAGATGGTACACCGCCGCCGCCACATCCTCCGCCCTCACGTTAGAGAGGCGTTGCTTGCCGTTTCCTGGGATGGCGGTGATAGAGGTCGGTCGGGAAAAGGCTTTTCCAGCGCCGTCATTGCAGCGGGGCCCGTAGACGGTGCATGGCCGGGCGATTATCACCGGGAGTCCTTCCTCCATGCGCTTGAACACCACGTCCTCTCCCTCTTTCTTGCTGCGTCCATAATCGTCCTGAGGGTTGCGGGGATGATCCTCGGTGAAAGGAGTCCCACGGTAGGGGCCATAAACATCCGTAGACGAGACATGCACGAAAAGCTTCACCCCAGCCTCCAGGGCTAGTTTGGTGATGCGTTCCACGCCCAGCACGTTGGTGGGATAGAGCTTCTGGTAAGGGGTGGAGAAATTGCAGATAGCGCCCATATGAAAGACCCGGTCTACCCCTCCCTCAAAAAGTGGCGGGAGGGTCTCCGGCTTGGTCAGATCCGCACCCACATATTCCACCCCCAGGCGATCAAAGAAGGATGTGTCCTTGCGCGGCCGGGCGGTGGCTCTCACCCGTACTCCCTTGGATACCAGGTATT
>FWPV01014907.1_pt1 | contig 11288 bp, 8 predicted proteins | sample 2228371 | NCBI WGS metagenome assembly FWPV01 (sample SAMEA103939776, study PRJEB20133) | metagenome | reverse complement strand
GTTTTGTTTGCTTTTTCGATAACTATGAACCGAATAAAACCTTTTTGCTTAATTATACTCTTTAATAAACCAACGAAACCTGCCCCTACCTCAATTAATTTTAATATAGAACGTATTGAAAAGGGAAAACATATCATTTGAACCATTAGCGGGTTAATAAGACATTAAGTAATACCTCACCATAAGGTCTTCCATAAATAAAAACGACTGGTTGTCCAATATCTAATTTATCAATTTCTTCCTTTATTTCAGGCTCAGCTTTTGTGTTCAACCATTCTGTGATCTGCTCTGGTTTTAGAGCTACTGTGGCATAATTATCATACCAGCTATTTGCCAGCTTAAACGCCCAATCAGCTATTTCTTCTGCGTTCATAACTTTTCCCCTGTATTCTGTAATTAGATAATTAATGATGGTCTCATTAAGTAATTTGCTATCCATCATGCCATATATTTCTGGAAAACCATCGCTATCTTCATCATCAATATCTTTAAGAAATTTTACATAAGGTTTAAATTCAACCATTACCCATAAGCTGTGACTGCCATCTGCATTTGTATGTATGTAAACTCTACTTATTTCTTGATATGGCTCTGTTATACTATCATCTCCCCATGAATGTTCATTTATCTTCCATCCCGCCTTTGCTATCGCATATCCCTGTTCGAAATCCCAATCCATAAGATATTCTGTCATTGGTATCCATGACATTGGGGATGCAATCTCTTCTGTTGTTAAAGGCGTTGAAGATAATCTATCTGCTAATGATTCAGGAATAAGTGTATTTTGAAAGTGAAGGTTCGATAATTCCTGAAATGCTAAAGGCTTATGCTCAAATTTTTCTGGATTATAGCGCATAACATTACTATCGTAAATTGCAAAATCCATATTCGCTCTTGTAGGAATTGATACACGTCGGATCATAATACGTGAATTTGTTCTATTATAATTGTTGTTAATATTAACTACCGCAGGCTTAGGTTCTGACTCTGGTATAGCTGATGGAATAAATCCAAGTAGCCATGAGCCAGGGTCTATATTTCCAGTTTTTGTATCTGTAAGGACTTTTTCTACATATAAATCAGGATAGACTGTTTTTCCGCCCCAGGTAATGCGTGTTCCTTGGTTTTTAACAATGTTAATTACATAACTTTCACCTTTTAGCCCTCCTTGTGCAGTTATGTAATCGTTATGGTTTGACCATGCGTGATGTCCCCATTCACCATCAGGCTGACATATACCTGCACGTAAGATTCTAACATCTTTACCATCCCAACTGCGGATGTTCATTGACTCATGAGAGCCATTGCCATTATCTGTGTTATTCATCAGCAAATTACCATCAGGTGATATTCCTGCGGAATAAGCATTTTTCAAATATATAAAGCCTTTGTTAGTAGTAAAATCGTAAGCATATAGATTATTAACCAGGCGATAAACCAGTCGTGTGCCATCTGCTGAAATTCCTATTTCTCCGGGATAGCCATCAATATCTAATATTTTCCGCACCTCTTTGCTATAGATGTCAACTGCCCAAAGACCTTGCTCTTTCCTTCTAGTAAATATTATTTCTCTACCATTTGCATGGAATTCTATTGGGCATCCACCTCCCTGCCAGGCTTCTTCTGTTACCAATGTCCGATTGTTACCATCTGCATCCATTACGTATATATTGCGACGGTCATAAACTGCTATCAACTTACCGTCCGGACTCCAGCGCGCGTAATCTCCTCTACCGAGCTGGACAGGATCCCATTTACCAATCACGACCTTATAAATATAACGTCCTTTTGAAAAAATGATAGAGCCTTTAATTTCGGAAATTAGAGTGTTACCTGATGATGTTTCATCCGCATAAATAGAACAAGCCATTATAAACATGATTATGATCATCATTAATACAGATACTTTCCACATATACATACCTCTAAGACATAAGAATTATTTTGTTAATCGATCATATATGACTTGTAATCCCCTTATTGTCAGGTCTGGTTCTACTATATTGATCAATTTTGAGTTATTAGCTATAGTTTCTGCTAATCCACCTGTAGCGATAACTTTTGGTTCTTTTGTAAGTTCAAGTTTTATCCTGCGTATTAGTTCTTCAGTTTGCCCTAAAAAACCATAAAAAAAGCCTGATTGCATATTTGATATTGTGTTTTTGCCAATTGCTTTTTCTGGTATGTTTATATCAACTCTGGGAAGAGCTGGTGCTTTTTCTGATAATGCGGAAATAGATATTCCGATTCCAGGGGCAATTGCACCTCCCATAAAATTTCCTTTTTCATCAACAACATCAAATGTAGTTGCAGTTCCAAAGTCAATAATTATTAATGGTCCGCCATGCTCTGTATAACCACCAATTGCATTAACCAAACGGTCTATTCCCAATTCTTTTGGATTTTCATATAAAATCTCTATTCCAATATCCATATCAGTATTTACAATTAATGGCTCTATTTTTAATCTACTAACAAGTGCATCCTTTATCCTTTTAAGCACAGGATTAACTACACTTGATATTATAACACCTACTATATTTTCCTTTTTGATTCCGATTTGATTAAGGAACTCAGCAATTAATAACCAGTATTCATCTGAGGTTTTATTTCTGTCTGTAGAAATTCTCAGAGTGTCTATAATTTTCTTATTATCCAAAATAGCCAATACAATGTTTGAATTGCCAATATCAATTGCAAGAAGCATTTTAAAATCCTTGACATTGAAAAGTTATCGATGTAGAATATAAACAGCAAGCCTTAAATTGCCGAGGTGGTGGAATTGGTAGACACGCTGGGTTCAGGGTCCAGTGGATAATGTTTCCGTAGGAGTTCGACTCTCCTCCTCGGCACCATCAAGTCATAGTGTAATAAATCTTCCTCATAAAGTCAAGCTCTCAGAAAGTTCCCAAGCATAAATTTTTTATCCACATCTCTTCAAAAAAAAACACAGAGACACGGAGGCACGGAGAGAAAAATTAATCACGAAAAACACGAATAAAACGAATTAGTTTCGTATCCACCCAATTCATTGGGCGTTAAATAATGATCATCTGTAGGGGCAGGTTTTGTATATTAAGCTAAGTTTTACCGCCAAAAGAGAGGCTATTTTAGCAAAAATTGATAAAATCTGCTAACGAAACCTGCCCCTACAATTCGTATAGTTCGTGATTAAAAATATAATTAAATATCTCCGTGTCTCTGTGCCTCCGTGTTTCGTTTTTATTATGTTTTGTTTAAATTGCTGTTTTGAGTTTGTGGACGAAAAATTTATGCTTGATGTAAAACTCTGAATTCATTTCATACTCTTATCACTGAAAAAGCACCTGCGCAATCTTGTCAAGCATATTTATACCTCTTACATCAGATTCGAAAAGCGGAATTATTCCCCTAACCATACCAGCAAAAGAGCTATAAATATCTTCCATATATTCTTTTTGCATAGTAATACGATTATTTACAAAATCCACTTCATTTTGATTCTCATCTTTCTTTATTAGACCATTGACTATAACCCCGCCTATAGGTATTCCAAACTCCACGAACCAAAGCCTGAAACGTTTTATGACAGCAATTGGCAAAGCCTCAGGAAGCGTAACGAAGAAGAAAGCACATTTTTCAGCATCAGTCAGAAGCTTTCTTGCATTTTCCATGCGCTCCCTGAAAGAAAGTAAATAATCCATTAATGGATCCTTCTCTTTTTTCTTGCTATATGAGAGAAGCTCTCGAAGAGAACTAGCTTCTTCCCTACTTTTTACCATTTTATTAACCCACAAAGAATAGACTTTGGACATGCCTAAAAGTCGTCTAGCGTTGGCAGTTGGTGCAGTATCAAAGACATAAACATCGTATTCATCTTTGAACATAAGGTCAATCATGTTTTCAAACATTGCAGATTCCTCAAAGGCAGGATTCATAGTTGCAGACTCTACAAAATCGTCAGACTTTGTTGGAATATCAGCAAATTTTAAAAACCAATTTATTTTCTCACGAATTTCGTTCTTTGATCGCTCTATGGTCTCAGCAGTATCAATCTCATAGGCATATAAGTTTTCTGAGCCAGTCACTTTTGTTGGTTTGCCATATACGTCTTGATCTAAGAGAGATGTCAGGCTATGAACAGGATTTGTACTCGTTAAAAGGGTTTTTTTGCCCTGTTTTGCATACCATAAGGCTGTTGTTCCTGCCATAACTGTCTTGCCCACACCGCCTTTACCACCAAAAAATACATATTTTAATTTTGGATGCTCTAAAATGAAAGTTTTCATAGATCATATAAGCTCCATATTACTTTGTCATACTATTATTTTTCTTTACACCTATTATGTTAACAATATTTGCTTTGTTAAGCAAGCAATTTTTTAATTTGAAAATTAGTTACATTTTATCTATGAAGTCAAAAGCCATCTTCTATGAAGCTACATTGATTAAATTGCTCTAATGTGTTATGATGGGTTTAGTAATTTATCATCAAATTTTTCAGCACTAGTAATATGTAGGATGGGTAAATGGTTGTAATTTTTGGAATCTTTATTGTTTATAAAAAATGATAGTTCATTAACTAATATTATATATCAACACAAACATTTACCCATCCTACTTCTTTTTATCTTTATGCAAAAGTAGGTAGTATTATGTTAAAAAAGGAATCTTTTGTTAATATTATTAATACTTATCTTCCCAGTAACGGTGAGCATTGCAGGAACGCTTATAGAAGATTTTAACGATGGAAATGGTATTATTCAGATGCTTATAAATCCTGCTCCTTTTAAAAACTGAGGGTGACAGGATATTGAGTCTATTGACTTTTATTCATAATACTTGTATGATCTCTCTGTAAACATTTCCTGAAAATCTTTCTGTATGTTTTATAAGAAAGGAACTATAATGATTGAAAGAGGAAAATCTGCTATCCTTTATGGTCCCAAGGATGTGCGAATTGAAGATGTTATTGTTAAACAGCCCGATTCGAATCAGGCATTGATAAAGATCAAAGCTTGCGGAGTATGCCCAACAGATGTTAGAACTTATACCGGTTTACGCAAAATTGAATATCCACGAGGTTTAGGGCATGAATGGGTTGGAGAGATAGTTGAACTTGGAAGTGAATTTCAAGGTTTTTCTATAGGAGATAGAGTGTCAGCAGATTGGAGAGTGGTATGTGGTAAATGTTACTATTGTCGAAAAGGAATATTCAATTATTGTCAGAAAACCAAAAATGAGCTAGTTAATGGTGGTTTTCGCGAATATGGCTTAAGCATTGCAAGCAATCTAAGAATAATTCCCAAAAATATCTCTTATGAGGAAGCAGTTTTCACCGAACCATTAGCTTGCTGTATAAATGGCAATAGAAATACAAATATTTCATTTGGAGACGATGTTGTTATCATAGGTTCGGGACCGATAGGTATGCTTCATATACAGCTTGCAAAAAATAATGGTGCAAGGGTTATAGTTACTGATCCAATAGATGAAAGACTTGAAATAGCAAAATTATTGGGAGCTGATGATGTAATAAATCCGCTTAAAGAAGACGTTATTAAAAGCGTAATGGATATGACCGAAGGAAGGGGAGCTAACGCTGTTATCGTTGCGGTAAGTAATTCTGATGCAGCCAAACTTGGTATAGATATTGCCGGAATATGTGCTACTGTTAATTTCTTTGCCGGAATTTATCCATCAAGCAATATTGACTTTGATCCAAATATTGTTCACTATAAGCAACTAATTATAACAGGTAGCCATGATTTTACTCCGCATGATTTTACTATGGCACTTAAACTCATTGAATTTGGGATCGTAAATGTTAAGCCCATAATAAGCCATATTATCCCGTTGGACGATATATCATCTGCATTTGAGATAGTAGCTGATCGAAGAGGACTGAAAGTCGTAGTAAAAATGGATCATACTAATAACTAAGCTCACAGCCCAGAGGAACACTTATTGGAAAGAGAAAAAATACATTTTTTAGTGATAGATGTCAGCACAACAGCTTGTAAGGCATTCATCTTTGATTCTTATGGTAACATGATTGCATCTGCTTACAGGGCAATGCCATTATATTATCCAGAACCAGATTGGGTTGAGGTTGATGCAAATGACTGGTGGAATTTAACAATTGAGTGTGTTCATGAAATATTAAGTAGTTTTCCTTCAATAAAAATTGATTGCATCGGTGTATGTGGTTTGATGCATGCCCTTGTGCCAGTTGATAGCTCTGGAGAGCCATTGGATAGGGTCATGTTATGGATGGATCAGCGTTGTAAGCCTCAGTGTGAATGGATACAAAATAATATTGGCAGGTCATCAGGATTTGTTAGGGAGACGATACCAACCTATTACTCAGCAGGAAAACTCAGATGGCTTGTCGAAAATAAGCCGGATATAGTTGATAAAACATATAAATTTATGTTTGGCAAAGATTATATAAGGCTTAAGCTGACAGGTCAATATGCAACTGATGAATCTGATGCGGGTGGTTCAGCTTTATTTGATTATAAAAATAAGTGCTGGTCTGATGAGATACTAGATCTGATAGGCATATCACCATGTAAAATGCTTCCTATAATAAATTCAACTGAAATTGCTGGCTATGTAACAAAAGATGCGGAAAAAGAGACTGGTATACCTTTTGGGACACCTGTTATAGTTGGTGCAGCAGATGTTAGAAGCACATTATTAGGTATTAACATATATGTTCCTGGTCGAACGTGCCTTTATATGGGCACAGCAGCCTGGATGGCAACATCCGATGAAAATAGCAATATTAATTGGGTGGGCTCGACAGCAACGCTTGGTGTCGGATTAAGATGGTGTAAAGATATGTTCGATAGTGCGATGGATTATACTGAGATGTTTAGTCTCGCTGAAGAAGTCCCTCCAGGGTCTGATGGTTTGATCTTCTTCCCTCATCTTATGGGTGAAAGATGGCCAAAGTATAATCCTTATGCAAAAGGAACAATTTTTGGGCTTACACTTTCACATCAAAAAAAGCACATAATAAGAGCTATTCTAGAAGGCAATGCATACCTTATCCGTCAAATGATAGACAACTTTGGATATGATCGCATAAATAATATCACGGCAACTGGAGGAGGAGCAAAAAGCCATTTATGGTTGCAGATAATCTCAGATGTAACACAAAAAACAGTTTCTGTTCCGAAAGTTATCGAAGCAACTGCACTTGGTGCTGTAATTTTGTCTTCAGTTGGGATAGGTGTATTCCCTTCTTTGAATTCCGCAATGAAGCAAATGGTTCATGTTTATGATACATGTTTCCCAAAAATGGGAATATATGATAAATTATATGAATTATATAAAAGAATGGATAGTGATCTAGAAAAATTTTATAAAGAGACTTCGCTATAGGTTATTCTGGAGGTTTAAAATGTTTAAAAAAGCAATTTTCTTTTCATTTATTTTATTAATTATCATTAACGTATATATTTTCGCACAAGAGCGTGAATGGAAAGTTATACGTGAGCCGGGTATCTCTGTTGATCTTAATGATATTTTCTTCGTAGGCACTCTAAAAGGATGGGCTGCAGGAAAAGATGGTGCGATTATTCATACATCAGATGGAGGAATAACCTGGCAAAGACAGGTTACAAATACGAAAAAGGAAATACACAGGCTATTTTTCATTGACGAACAGAATGGATGGGCAATAGGAGCTGATGGCTTAATCTTAAACACAAATGATGGTGGAGAAACCTGGAAGCCACAGGCTATCGGAACTCAAAAATGGCTTTTTTCTGTGCACTTTATTAATAAAGAAACTGGATGGGTTTGCGGGGATGGTGGAACTATATTTCGCACTGATGACGGTGGTAAGACATGGTATTTGCAAAAGACAGGAATGGATGACCCTCTTAATGAAATAAGCTTTATAGACGCTAACATTGGCTGGGCTGCTAGTGGAAAAGGAAACATACTTCATACCAGGGATGGTGGGAAAACATGGACTTTACAGGATAGCGAGATTGCATCTGCTTTCGATGGTATGTTTTTTATAAACGAAAAGCAAGGATGGATAGTAGGTGGTTTAGGCACAATGTTACGGACTGAGGATGGCGGTAAGACATGGCAGGGTATGAGAGAAGAACAAAAACAAAAAACGCTTCCTTATGGCAATGGTATGCCAGAACCATTGGATGGCGTGCATTTTATTAATTCAAGAGATGGCATAGCAGTTGGTGATCTTGGAGTTATATTACGGACAAATGACGGTGGTAAGACATGGAAGGCTCAAAAGAGCGGAACAGGAACAAGGCTGACCCAGGCTAGATTTGTCAACGAAAAATCTGCCTGGGCTGTTGGAGAAGCTGGAACATTACTCCATAGCACGGATGGAGGATATACCTGGAAATCTGCCATCAGAAGTGATGACTTATTCGATATAGAGTTTGTTAGTAATAAAGAAGGATGGTGTGTCGGTCATAACGGTTTGATTATGCATACGACTGATGGAGGAAATACCTGGGAAACTGTGGACAGCAATTCAGTTTTTGATTTTAAAGGTATAAAATTCTCAACTGCAAAAACCGGTTGGGTTACTGGAACAAATGCCACTTTACTTCAGACAATTGATGGCGGAAGGACCTGGAAGCGCTTTCCTGTTAATGTCGGTGTTGGCATGTATGGTATAGATTTTTCAGGAAATTCAGGTTGGGCTGTTGGTGAAGTCTCTTATAGTGGTGCTACGATATTATATACCGCCGATGGTGGAAAAAAATGGGTACCACAGCTTGCCCCTGTAGATGTGTTCAGTAACCTTATTGCTGTCGACGCTATAAGCCCTAATGAGGCATGGATAGTTGGCTTTTTTGGAGTTATTATACATACATCTGATGCAGGAAAGACATGGACACGTCAATTCAGTGGAGTAGGAAACAATCTTAATGCTGTTTATTTTCTTGATAGCAAAAATGGTTTCGTGGTCGGTAATTCAGGTTGTATATTATCCACAAATGATGGTGGACAAACATGGCAAGAACTGAAGAGTGTTACAAATAAAGGATTAAATGATATAATTTTTCTTAACAAAAAGGAAGGAATAATAGTTGGAGAAAAAGGCACTATCTTACGAACAACAGATGGTGGTAATACATGGTCAATTATGCCCTTAGGTATTGATAGTGACCTTTATTCAGTATGCATATCTCCTGACGGCAAGCTATATGCAGTTGGTAAATGGGGAATTATACTAAAATATTAAGTTTCCATAAAATTTTTAAGGAGGAAAAAATGTCTGTCAGATTAGGTGGACCCGTATTTGTTCAAACAAATGATCCTGTTGAATTAGCACGTGCTCATCGTAAGTTAGGATATCGTGCAGGATATTGTCCTGGAGTTTCATTGGAGGACAAGCAAAGAATAAAAGAAATAGAAAAAGCTTTTAAGGAAGAGGATGTTGTAATAGCAGAAGTCGGTGCATGGGTTAATATTATGGATGTAAACGAAGAAAAGCGAAAGCAAAATTTGGAAACTGTATGTCGTGGATTAGCATTGGCAGATGAAGTAGGTGCATTATGTTGTGTCGATATTGCAGGCTCATTTAATCCAGAAAGATGGGATGGTCCACATCCAGATAATTTATCACAAAAAGCTTTTGATATAACTGTTGAAAACGTCAGATACATTTTAAACAGTGTGAAACCTAAACGTTCAAAATTTGTGCTTGAAATGATGCCGTGGGTTATACCTGATAGTCCTGATAGTTTTCTTGAGTTAATAAAAGCCATAGACCATGATGGCTTTGGAGTTCATCTCGATCCAGTAAATCTTATTAACTCACCAAGACGTTATTATGAGAACGGAAAGCTTCTTGAGGAGTGCTTTCAGAAACTGGGCAAATGGATAGTAAGTTGTCATGCAAAAGATACAATACTTACAGATCAACTAACTACACACATAAACGAAGCGCGACCTGGCACAGGAAATTTGGATTATCGTACTTATTTAAGGGGTCTTAATTCTTTGCCACAAAATCCACCTTTACTTATTGAGCATCTAAGCACGTCTGAAGAGTATGATCTTGCAAGGGAATATATATTTTCTGTTGGGAAAGAGATAGGTATATCATTTTGATTTCGTAGGAGGAAAATAGTTGCTTAAAAGAAGGTTAGGTAGAACGAATCTTATGGTTTCCGTTATAGGTTTCGGCGGACTTATAATACCAAGAATAAGTCTACAATCCGCTGTAGAAGTAATTAGATATGCTTTAGATTTAGGTGTTAATATTATTGATACAGCAAAAAGCTATGGTGATAGTGAAGAAAAGGTCGGATCAGCTATATCAGGACGACGCGACAGTGTCATAATAACTTCAAAATCTCTCGCCAATGATAAAGATACACTTCTGGCAGATATAGATCTTGGTCTTAAGCGAATGAACACGGATAAAATCGAACTATATCAACTGCATAACGTTAGTTCATCGGAAAGACTTGAAAGGGTATTAATGCCCGGAGGATTACTTGATGGTCTAAAGCAGGCAAGATCATCTGGCAAAATTGATTTCATAGGATTTTCAGGTCATAAGAAGGACATCCTTATATCCGCTATTAAAACCGATGAGTTTGATTTTGTTGAAATGCCCATAAACGTTGTTGATAGGGAAACTTGGAGTGATGTTCTACCACTAGCAATTGAGCGAGATATGGGTGTAATATCAATGAAACCATTAGCCGGAGGAGCTCTTACTGACCTATCTCCAGAGATAATAGACCTTTCTTTGAGATATGTTGTTCAACAAAATATATCTACTGCTGTTGTGGGAATGCGTTCATTATCAGAGGTAGAGCAAAATACCAAAGCAGGAATAGTCTATAAGCAATTATCTGAATCAGAAATGGAAAAACTTTTTACCGCTGCTGATAGCCTCAGTAAGACTTTCTGCAGGCAATGTGAATATTGCTTACCATGTGAACAGGGAATCGATATTCCGACGATTTTCATACTATATAAGCATTATACGCGCTTTGGTGCGCATGAAACATCGCGTCAGCGCTACGCCCAATTACCTGTCAAAGTTGATAGTTGCAAAGAATGCGGTAGGTGTGAAAGTAGATGTCCTTACGAACTTCCTATAATAGAAATGCTAAAGAAGGCTGAGGAAAAACTTTCTCCTGACAATTAATGATCATTGCCCACTAGCTATTTTTCTTTTTATGATTATGATCCATGTTATCTGTTTTAAAAATTGTTTATATAATCCACTACCCCTTTTTGAAAAAGGCAAAGTCAAAAAAGTCTCCCTTTTCCAAAGGGAGATTTAGAGGGAT
>FWPV01014906.1_pt1 | contig 11289 bp, 11 predicted proteins | sample 2228371 | NCBI WGS metagenome assembly FWPV01 (sample SAMEA103939776, study PRJEB20133) | metagenome | reverse complement strand
GCATATCCCCAGCGCCCCGCAGCCCAGCTCCTCGATCTCCGCCGCGGTGGCGGAGAACTGGGCCTCGGTGCGCGAGAAGACCGCCACGTCGGCGCCCGCCCGGGCCAGGGCCAGGGCGATGGCCTTGCCGATGCCGCGGCCCGCCCCGCTCACCGCCGCCACCTTGCCGGTGAGGTCGAAAGGGCTCTCTTCCATGGCCATCTACTCATCACCTCCGCAGACGGCGTGGACAGTTGAATTCCGCCTCCCGCCTCCCACCTTTACCATTCCATGGCGGGAACACACCGCATATGCGTATGCAGTAGGATCCAGGCTTTCACGCGCCGTCCTCGGCGTCGTGCAGCCACGGCCATTGCGTAACCGGACCTCTCCCGAAGCGGACATATTATCATGCTTTAGGATGCCCTCATCGCTCGCACCTCGTCAATCACGGGTGGCATGGAATTCTTATATGCCCTCATGGTACGGGAGAGCAGCGCTCCTTCCCGCCGAAGGCGCAATGATGCCGGGGCATCATCCGCATGATCCGTCAAGGCGATCCATGGTTCAGGGAATCTATCCACGTGTTCAATATTTCTAGATCATGAAAACATTGCATAATCGATATGATAATACTAGAGTAGTCTAAGCAATATGATTATAGTCGTGATACGGGGAGTGAGAAGGATGATCACCGAGAAGATGGAGGAATACCTGGAGGCGCTGTTCAAGTTGAGCTGCGAGGAGGGCGCACTGACCCCCACCCGCCTGGCGGAATACCTGGGGGTGACCACCCCCACGGTGCTGGACATGCTGCGGCGCCTGGAGGCGGAGGGATACGTGCGCTATGCCGACGCGGCCGGAACCCCGGCCAGGGGACAGGGGAAGGGAGGGGCGAAGGGCCACGGTAAGGGACCCGGCGGGGGCCCGGCGAAGGGACAGGGCCGGGCCCGCCGCGAGATAAGCCTCACTCCCAAGGGACAGCGCGCCGCGCGTACCCTGGTGCGGCGCCACCGGCTCTCGGAGCGCTTCCTCACCGACGTGTTGGGGCTGGACTGGGAGTCGGCGCACCGCGAGGCCTGCAGGCTGGAGCACGTACTCTCCCCGGAGGTGGAGGAGAAGCTGGCGGAGATGCTCGGCAACCCCGAGACCTGTCCCCACGGCTACCCCATACCGGATGAGAACGGGCACATCAAGGAAGTGGAGATAAAGCCCCTGTGCGATTTCCGCGTGGACGAGAAGGGCTGCATCGCGCGGGTGGAGGAGGAGGAGCCGCAGCTCCTTCAGTACCTGGCCTCCCTGGGGTTGCTGCCCGACACCGATATCGAGGTCATCGACATCGCTCCCTTCGGAGGGCCCCTGCTGGTGAGGGTGGGAGATACCCAGTATGCCCTGGGCCGGGAGGTGGCATCCAAGATCTGGACGCGGAAGGGGTCTCAGGGAGCGCGGCGCGGCAGGGGATGGAAGGGCGGAAAGCGGGAGCGATGAAGGAAAGACCCCTGGAGCAGCTGGAGAGGATCCGAGAGAGGGTAGAATACGTCTTCGCCCTGGCGGGCAACCCCAACGTGGGCAAATCGACCATCTTCAACCGCATCACCGGCATGGGGGTGATGACCGCGAACTATCCCGGCATGACCGTGGAGCTCAACCTCGCGGTGACGGAGATGGGCGGGCGGCGCATCGGCATCATGGACCTGCCCGGTACCTATGCCCTGGGAGCGGTTTCCGAGGACCAGCTGGTGGCCCGCCGCGGGGTGCTGCAGGGCAAACCCGACGTGGTCATCGTCATCCTGGACGCCAACAACCTGGCCCGCAACCTCTACCTGCTGCTGCAGTTCCTGGACCTCGGATGCCCCGTGGTGGCCGCCCTCAACCTCGTGGACCAGGCGGAGCGCGCGGGGATCCACACCGACATCGAGCTCCTATCTGAGCTTCTGGGGGTGCCGGTGGTCCCCACCGTGGGCTTGAGGGGGGACGGCCTTGACGAGCTCATGCACCAGGCGCTCGCCGTCGCCGAGGGGAGCGAGGACTATCCCATCATCCCCTTCTCCTACGCCGCGGACCTCGAGTCCCGTATCCGCAGGCTGGCGAGGCGCATCGAGAGGAGGATGGGGGACCTGACGCAGGAGCTCTCGCCCCGCGCCCTGGCCATCCTGCTGCTGGAGGAGGACGAGGAGTTTCTGGGGGCGCTGGGCGAGGAGGAAGCGGGGGCGGAGATCGCCGCCTACGCCCGCAGCGTCGCCAGGGAGATAGAGAAGGAGCACGGGGAGAAGGCGGCCCTCATCCTCGCCCGGGAGCGCCACGGGATTGCCGGCAGCATAGCGGCGGCCGTACAGGAGCGCGGGGAGCAGGAGCGGTTGCGGCCGGGGGAGAGGTTGTGGGGGTACACCACCTCCTTCAAGAGCGGCCTGCCCATCGCCGCGGCGGTGATGGGCCTGGTCTTCCTGGCCCTGTTCTGGGGAGGAGGCGAGCTCGCCTCTCTCTTCTCCCGCTTCTGGGAGAGCGCGGTGGGAGGGCCGGCCGCGAGGGGCATAGAATCCCTTCTCGGAACGGGGGCCTGGGCGCGGTCGCTCATCTGGGCCGTGGACGGACTGGGGGCGGTGCTGGAGATAGCCCTTCCCTACCTGCTGGTCTTCTACCTCATCCTGGGGGTGCTGGAGGACAGCGGCTACCTCAACTCCATCGCCTTCCTCGCCGACAGGGTCATGCACCGCCTGGGCCTGCACGGCCGGGCCATCATCCCCCTCATCTCCGCCGTGGGCTGCAACGTCCCGGCGGTGATGGGGACGAGGGTGCTCTCGACGCGGCGTGAGCGCATTATCGCCTGTTCCCTCATCGTGCTGGTACCCTGCAGCGCGCGGGTGGCGGTGATCATGGGCGGGGTGTCGCGCTATGCGGGGGTGGTTCCGGCCCTGGCGCTCTTCGCGCTGCTCTTCGGGCTGGTGCTGGCGGCCGGCCTTTTTCTCAACCGGGTCATGCCGGGGGAGTCCACGGGACTGGTGATGGAGATGTTCCCCTTCCGTCGCCCCTCGCTGATCAACGTGTTGAAAAAGACCTGGATGCGTCTCAAGGATTTCCTCTTTATCGCGGCTCCCCTCATCGTGGCGGGCAGCTTTCTGCTCGGACTGCTCTACGAGAGCGGTTGGATCATCAGACTGACCACCCCCTTGCGGCCGGTGGCGGAATGGTGGCTGGGCATCCCCGCCGTGGCCCTGCTGGCGCTCATCTTCGCCTTCCTGCGCAAGGAGCTGGCCCTGGCCTTGCTGCTGGTGCTGGCCGCCCAGGCCATCCCGGGCATCAGCGAGAGCTCCTCCCTGCTGGAGTTCATGAGCAGGGGGCAGATCTTCGTCTTCGCCCTGGTGTGCGCGGTGTACATCCCCTGCGTGGCCACCTTCGCGGTTCTCTGGAAGGAGTTGGGAGGAAGGAGCACACTGGCCATCACCGGCTCCACCGTCCTTCTGGCCCTCCTGCTGGGGGGCCTCGCCCACCTGGTGATCGCCCTGTTCTGAAAGCCGGGCTCAGCCCGGGGTAGAATAGAGAGGGTGAAAGGAGGGGCGATGAAAGAGGCGCTTTATTACGAGAAGGCGGAGGAGGGCAGGGTGCACTGCCTGCTCTGTCCCCAGGACTGCGTGATCGCGGAAGGCCGCAGGGGGTTCTGCAAGGTGCGGGTGAACGTGGACGGCGTGCTCTACTCGGAGGTCTACAACCGCGCCATGGCCCGCAGCATGGACCCTATAGAGAAAAAACCCCTCTACCATTTCTATCCCGGCTCGCCCATCTATTCCCTGGGCACGCGGGGGTGCAACCAGCACTGCGACTTCTGCCAGAACTGGCACATGCTCCAGCCCGACGCCCGTACCGCCGAGATCACCTCGGAGCAGGCGGTGGAGGAGGCCCTGGCCCACGGGTCCGTGGGCATCGCGTACACCTACAACGAGCCCACCGTCTGGTACGAGTTCGTGCTGGAGTGCGCGCGGCTGGCGAGGGAAAAGGGACTGGTCAACGTGCTGGTCACCAACGGCTCCATCAACCCCGCGCCCTTCGCGGAGCTCGCTCCCCACGTGGATGCCATGAACATCGACGTGAAGTCCATGGACCCGGACTTCTACCGCAGGATCTGCAAGTCCAGGCTGGAGCCGGTGCTCGCAACCTGCCGGGCGGCGAAGGCGGCGGGCATACACGTGGAGGTGACCAACCTGGTCATCCCCACCCTCAACGACTCCGACGAGCTCTTTCACGAGCTGGTGGATTTCGTGGCCTCCCTGGGGCCGGAGACCCCGCTGCACTTCTCGGCCTATTTCCCCTCCTACAAGATGACCGTAGAGCCCACGCCCCTGGAATCCCTGCTGCGGGCGAGGGAGATCGCGCGGGAAAAGCTCTACTACGTCTACCTCGGGAACGTGGTCGCCAGGGATGGGTCCGACACCCTCTGTCCCTCCTGCGGCAACCTCCTGGTGAGCCGGCGCGGCTATCGCGCCGTCGTGGTAGGGATAGAGGAGGGAAGGTGCGGCAAGTGCGGCAGACAAGCGGACGTTCTGATGTGAATGGTGAATGGGGTCAGATCTTCATTCTTCGGTGTATGGGCTCGAAAAAGGGCTTCTTGCCGATGGATCCCTGAATCGGGTTGTCGGGTCTATTGGATGGGGACGGGTTTCGAGTGCCGGCCTTGCCGCGGGGTGAGTGATGGCGGATGACGTATAATCATTGCTCAGTATTATGGATGTGTCGTAACCGGAGACCGGGCCGTTTGGATCTCTGGCGATCTGCGAATCGTGGTCGAGGACCGAGGCTGCCTGGGGGCCCGGCAAGAGATGAAGCGCCCGCGAGGACCGAGGCCGGGATTTCTCCGGATGTGTGATCGAAGATTGAAGATGTGACCCCATGAGTGGTGACCCCATGAGACAGCCCCTTACCCTGGGGAGCGCCCTGTCAAGGCTGGCGCTGCCCCTGCTCCTGCCGCTGGTGTTCATGGTCGTGGTGGTCCCCTCAGGGTTTTTGCTGGAGAGCCCCGGTCCGGCCTTCGACCTCCAGGCGGACCTGGAGGTGGAGGGCGCCGAGACCTTCAGGCCGGAGGGGGAGCTGCTGCTCACCTCGGTGTCCATCCAGGAATCAAACCTCATCGACTTCGCGCTCTCCCTGTTTGACGGCGGTCTGGACGTCATCAGGGTGCGGGATTACCTGGGAGATGAGCTGGACCCCGAGGTGCAGGATATCGTGGATACCGCCATCACCTTCGTTAGCCAGGACACCGCCACCGTGGCCGGCTTGCGGGAAGCAGGCGTCCCCGTTGAGGTGAGGGGGATGGGGGCGCTGGTGGTGGCGGCGGCCGGAGGCTATCCCGCCCAGGGCGTTGTGAGGGCGGGAGAGGTGATCGTGGCCGTGAACGGCGAGCAAGTCACAGATGGAGAAATCCTCAATTCCCTCATCAACGCGGCCCCGGAGGGGGAAAAGGTCACCCTTACCCTCAGGGCCTTGGACGGGGAGAGGGTAAAGGAAGCGGCGCGGACGTCCTCCGACGGCAGCGGGAACAGGCCTGACCTCGCGGCGCTCTTGAAGGAGGAAGAGCGCGTGGCGGAGGTGGTGCCGGTATACGAGCCGGCGCTGGAGCGCAGGGTGATCGGGGTCTCCATCAGAGACTATTTCACCTACTCTACCGGAGTCAGGGTGAGTTGGGACCTGGAGACGGTGAAGGGTCCATCCGCGGGGTTGATGATGACCCTCTCGCTGGTCAACGCCCTCACTCCCCTGGATCTCACGGCGGGGAAAAAGATAGCCGGAACGGGGGAGATGACTCTGGACGGCAAGGTGGGGCCCATCGGAGGCCTGCCCATGAAGATCCGCGCCGCGGAAAGCGAGGGAGCGGAGGTCTTCATCTACCCCCTGGAAAACCAGGATGATCTGGCCGGGGTATCCACGAACATGGAGCTCCACGGCGTATCCACCCTGCGGGAGGCGGTCGAATACCTGCGCTCACTGGCCTCACGGTAAGGCCCCACCCGGGGAGTCGGACGGAGCAGTATCCTCCACCCAGCGCGCGCCTGTGTTCCGGAGCTTGCGCTAGACCCGAGACGGACCGAGACCTGGAGAACGTATCCCCAGCTTATCAAGTGTCTGCGTCCAGGAACTTCGCGGTGCGGACCTCCCAATGAAGCGGTCGGTAGAGTGCCAGCGCCTCTAATGGGGGTTTTCACCGTTCTATGATGCGATTCTTTTTTTCGCCGCGTCGGTTTTTCACGGCACCTGGGAAAGGGTTTAACCTCAGTATGATGCGGTTTTCAGGAAAAGATGCTAAACTTAATAAGTACCCTGTTTTACCGCCGCGTCGGTTTTTCGCGGGCACGCGGGAAAAATAGAGGAAACCGGGCTCGGCCCGGCGAAGAATTGTTCGGGTTGAGGAAAATTGGCGGAACATAATCGCCGTATTTTCCGTCCATATGATAGGATAAATGCTGGCGGTACAGGAAAAACGGTGGTAGAATGTTTTTTCTGTATATCAGGGAAGAGCAGAGGTGATAGACAGGATGAAGCCGACGGGAATCGAGACCACCAACATCACGGACATCATGGAGACCATGAAGGGCCTGGTGGGAAAGGTAGTGCGCATCTCCGTTAAGGAGTCCAAGCCCAAGACCCACTGGGAGGAGAAGGAGGGCATCGTCGAGGGCGTCTACCCCACCGTCTTTCTCTTCCGTTTCAAGAACCGCCGCAACGTGGACGAGAGGGTCGCCTACAGCTACGTGGACGTCGCCATAGACGACGTCAAGATCCTTGAGAACTAGCAGCCCCGGGACATCCGACCATCCCCGCCGCCTCACCGGTGGCGGGGATTTCGATTATACTGCGGAAAAGGGAGTAAAAATCGTAAGGATGCCGTGCGGCGGGAGCCTGAGCGGCGGTTTCTGGGGCGCCTCTTCGGGGGCGCGATGACGGAGAGAGACCGGTCGGTGCGGGACGGCGAGGCAGGGGGCGAGGCGGGATGATCTTTATCGGTACGGCGGGGTTCAGCTACCAGGACTGGAAAGGGGCGTTCTATCCCGAGGGCATGGACAGGAAGTACATGCTGGAGTACTACTCCGCACGCTTTCCCGTGGTGGAGATCAACAGCACCTGGCACGCCCTCCCGTCCCCGAAGAGCATGCTCTCCATGGCCAGGCGCACCGCCCCGCACTTCCGCTTCATCGTCAAGGCCTACAAGGGCTTGACCCATGCCTACGAGGACAACGCCGGGGACTTCGAGCGTTTTCGCGAGGTCCTCAGGCCTCTGGAGGACAACGGCAAGCTGGCCTGCGTACTGGCGCAGTTCCCCTGGGGGTTCAAGAACAACGAGGCCAGCCGGGAATACCTGCGCCTCCTGCGCGAGCGCCTTCCCGCACAGGAGGTGGTGGTGGAGTTCCGCAACGAGGGATGGGTCACCGACCAGACCTTGGACCTGCTGCGGGAGCTCCGCCTGGGCTTCTGCTGCGTGGACGAGCCCCGCCTGAAGGGGCTGGTCAAGCCCCATGTCATCCTCACCGGGGATATAGGGTACGTGCGCTTCCACGGGCGCAACTACGAGACCTGGTGGGACCGTAAGCGGGAGTCGTGGGAGAGGTACGATTATCTCTACAGCGAGGAGGAGCTGGCGGAGTGGGTGCCGGGCCTTCTGGAGCTGGACGACGGGGCGGAGAGGACCTACGCCATCTTCAACAACCATTACCGTGGTAAGGCGCCCCGCAACGCGGTGATGCTCGCGGGCATGCTGCCCTCGGAGCGGGTGGTGCCCCTGGGCGGGGGAGACGTCCAGGCGCCGCTCTTCGTGGATGAATAGACCTATTGGCCTGATACCCTTTACTGGAGCTCCTCCCTCTCCAGCGAGAGCTCAACGCGCAGCTTATCCAGTATCTTGCGCAGGAGGCGGGAGACGTGCATCTGGGAGATGTTGAGTTCCCTGGCGATCTCGATCTGGGTCATGCCGCGGAAGAAACGCATGTAGACGACCCTCTGCTCTCTTTCCGAAAGGCATGCGATGAGTTTTTCCAGGGTATCGCGGTCCTCGGCAAGGGAGAACTCGTCGTCGTCTCCGCCCAGGTAATCCAGGAGGCAGAAGCCGCGGTCCTCGGAGCCCTCGCCGTAGATGCTGTCCAGGCTGAGGTAGTTGGTGGCGTGGACGCTCTCCAGTATCTCCACCACCTCCTCGAGGCTGGTCTCCAGGTAATCCGCGATCTCCTTCAAGGTAGGGGAGCGCCGCAGCTCCTGCGTCAGGGCGTCGATGGCCTGGTTCAACTCCTGGTCGCGCATCTGCAGGCGGCGGGGTATGCGGATGGCCCAACCCTTGTCGCGGAAGTACCGCTTCAGCTCGCCCACGATGGTGGGGGTGGCGTAGGTGCTGAATTCCACGCCGCGGTCCAGGTCATAGCGGTCTATGGCCTTGATGAGGCCGATGTATCCCACCTGAAGCAGGTCTTCAAGTGGCTCGCCACGGTTGGCGAACTTGCGCGCCAGGTATTCCACGAGGTGTATGTTGAGGGAGATGAGCTCGTCGCGGATGGAAGGGTCGCCGGTTCTCCTCAAGGCCTCGAAGAGCTCCCTTACCCGGCGCCGTCTTTCCTGGCGTTTATCCTCGTCTTCCCGCAAGGACGCAACTCCTCCCGGCGGCGTCGCGCTGCGGCAAGCCCGGCTACTGCTCCCGTTTCTTACGCAGGGAGATGCGGCAGACTGATTCCCCCCGTTCCAGGTCCACGGCGTCCACTACGGACTCCATGATCATTCGGCTGAAGGACTCCGGCACCACCGCGCGCGCTTCGCCGTTCTCGGACAACCGCGAAGTCACCACGATTTCAAGGTACTCCTTGCCCGGTTGTATTTCAACTTCGAGGTTGGACCGTTCGGCGGAATGCACCAGCGCGTAATTGCTGGCCTCGTCGATGGCGATGCGCAGGTCTTCGAGCTGCGCGAGGTTGAAATCCATGCGGCTGGCAACGAGATAGACAGCCAGCCTGATGAGCTGCCGCGAGAACTGCTCCGCGGGCACCCTCAGGCGGATCACTTCCCCGTTGTCACCCAAAGCACCTCACTCTCCCCCTGGCGGCCCTTTTCCATGGCCGCTCTCGATCCCGCCTTCTCCCATCACGCCGTTTGCCGCCAGGCCCGCTCGCCTATCTCTCGAGATGCAACCCGGTGGCGGAGCGGAGGCCTGAGAGATACGGGTCACGGCGCCGCGCTTGCCTGCCTCCGTGTTCTCATCTGCCGGAACACAATCTATTTTCCCTTCTCGGAGGCTTCTGAAACCGCCAAAACCGGGACGTGGGTCATCGACAACGGCATTGATGATGCAACATATCTCGAACGATTGCCTTGGACGGAGCCGCGCTTCCCCGGTCCCGGCCGCGGGGGCGGTATTTTTCGCAGCAACAGATAAGGCGGGCTTGCGCCGGGGAGAGGGCTTTCCTGCATGATCGCCGGTAGCCGGCAGCGGGGGAGAGCGAAAGAGGGTGCGGAGAAGGCGGTCTCTTCGCGGTGTGCCGGCCCCATCGGGCGGTGGTTCGGACGGGATATCTGGATGGGATGCGGCGCTTGAGGGGCGTCGTGGAGGAGGGCCTTGCCGCGCCTGAGGGAGAAGGGAGAGGGAGCGAGAAGAGCGGTGAGGCGCGCGGCGAGGGGCCGCATCGGGGCGGGTAACCTTCCGGGGGGACCTCGCATTTTATGCAGTGGGGATCGCGGGCAAGGCAGCAGGAGTGACAGTAGCCTGTAGGATGATTGCCCGGACATGATAAACTTGTAAGGAAGCGCTGATGTTCAGGGATACCAAAGGGAAGGAGATGAATTGAACGAGCCAGGAGGAGTTTTCCTGCGCACTCAGGTCGAGGAGCTGAACGGCGTTCCCGTGATCACCCTGGAGGGGGAGATAGACCTCTCCACCTCCACCAGGTTCAAAGAGGTGGTGTACGAGGTCATCGAGTCCGGACGGAAGGACATCGTCATCGACCTGAACGGCCTGGAGTTCATGGATTCCACCGGGCTGGGGGTGGTGGTCGCGGCGCTGAAGAAGACGAGCATGGAGGGCGGGAGTATAAAGCTGATATGCAGCAAGCGAAACATCCTAAAAGTGTTCACGGTGACCGGTCTGGACAAAGTCTTTCCCATTTACGATAATTTGCAACGGTGCCTCGAGGATTGAGGCGAGAGGACCTCGGCCGAGCGTTAGAGGATCCAGGAAAAGATTTATTAATATCAGTACGCAACTATGAGAGGAACCGCGTCCGAGACGGCGCGGATAGTTAAGAAGAGCTTATGCGGGGGAGTACCCGAGTGGCCAAAGGGGACGGACTGTAAATCCGTTGGCGCAGCCTTCGATGGTTCGAATCCATCCTCCCCCACCAGGGATAAAAGAGCAGGTCAGAGGGGCGTTTCTCGGGCCTCATTGTATGATCGGGATCCGTGTGTTTTCAGCCGATTGAACGGTCAGGCCTCCCCGCCGCCTGCGAGCATCTTTTCGATCAACGGCTTGGTTTGCGGTAGGTTGACGGTGATGATCCGCCATATTATGGAGAGGTCGATGCCGAAGTACTCGTGGGAGACGATATTCCTCAACCCGGTCATTCTTCCCCAGGGAATATCGGGATGTCCTTCTCGGATCTCGGGCGAGATATTCTTCGAAGCTTCGCCGATTATCTCCAGGTTTCTGAGCACGGCGTCCACCGTCCTGTTGTCGCCCAGGAAACCCTCGAACGACATGCCGCCGATATAATCCTCTATCTTCTGGATGGAGCTCACTATGTCTTCAAGGAAGAGCAGGTAAGGCCGGTCTTTCATATATAGGCTACCTCTCTCAGGATCCTTTCCTTGAATTGCGGTCTCAGCGCATCGGGCGTTACCAGGTCGACGTTCAGCCCTAAAACATCCTCCAGGTACTCGAGAAGGTCAATGAACTCCCAGCCTACGGGCTCGCTGAACTCTACGAGGATGTCGACATCGCTAAGCTCTTCTTGTTCGCCTCTTACATATGAGCCAAAGACGCCAATCTCTTTAACCTTGTACTTATCCGCGAGTATCTGTTTGTGACTGGAAAGGACTTGTTTTATCTTCCCCAAATCCATCATCGCCGCACTCCTTCCGCGTGGAGACCTATTAAAATTATAGCCTATTTCAGAGTCAAGGATTCGCAGTAGCTATCCAGGCACGGCAGCTTAACCAGTTAGTACAAGGTCAATATCACTGTGCGTTAATGAGGAAAACCGGGAGGATGTTTGACGTCAACCAGGTTTTCCCCACGGCGACAACTAGAATTCCCGTCTTGAAAGCCTCCCATGATGACATGGAGTCCTTTCTCGC
>FWPV01014905.1_pt1 | contig 11289 bp, 10 predicted proteins | sample 2228371 | NCBI WGS metagenome assembly FWPV01 (sample SAMEA103939776, study PRJEB20133) | metagenome | reverse complement strand
GCGCGGGAGGAGGGAAGCGTGGACGTTGATGCAGCCTCGCGGTGGCACGGCGAGGATGCGGCGCCCGAGCTTCTGGCCGAAGGCGACGACGACGATGGCCTCGGGCGCAAGCGCCGCGATGCTCGCCGCGAAGTCCTGGTGGTTGACGTTTTCCGTCTGAACCACCCGCAGGCCCTGGGCCGCGGCGAACCGCTTGACCGGCGGGGCGCAGGGGAGGCTGTGGCGGCCCCTCGGGCGGTCGGGCTGGGTCACCACGCAGGCCACGTCGTGGCCCGCCTCCACTAGCGCCCGGAGTGATGGAACCGCGAACTCAGGCGTGCCGAAGAACACAATCCGCATGTCCGCTCTCCGGGTTGGTCGTGCGGGCTTCAGCCCGTATCCTCGGCCTTGGGTGGGCAAGCCAGGATACGACCTGAAGGCCGCACTACGAACTCGATGACTCCGCAGCACGGACTCAGTAGTTGCTGAGGACGAATTGCCTCCAGTCGCGCTCGAGGTCGGCGACCGTGATGCCGAAGACCTGCCCGAAGGCTTCGGCCTGGAGCGCGTATGCCTTCTCAACGGCCTCCTGGACGAAGCGCTTGAGGTCGGCCTCCGACTGGATGTGCACGAAGCCCTTGCGTTCGGGGGCAAGCTCTTTGAGCTTGAGGACGTACTTGCCTATCTTCCCCTTCGTCCTCGGGTTCTGGGAGAGGAAGTGGATGAGGCTCCAGGCCTGCGCGTAGCCCTCGCGGTCGGTGGCCGCAAACGGCGTCACCCAGAACTGCCGCAGCGGCCTCGCGCGCCCGTTGGCTACGATGTCCTTGACGATGCGCTGGGACTGCTTGAGGCGTGAGTCGGCCGTGTGGTGGCGGAACTCGAAGAACTGCGCGCAGCCCTCGTGGAGCCAGATGGGCAGTTGCACCTCCTTGCGAAAGAGCTGGAGGAAGACGTGGCTCATCTCGTGGATGAGGAGCTGCTCGAGCCGCACGCGCTCCTGGCCGCACATCGGCAGGGCGATGAGGGGGTTGAGCTTGGTGGGGCGGCTGAAGCCGCCCGAGACCGCCGCGTTCGGCCCCGCCACCCCCGCGGCGAAGGCCACGAACTGCTCCCGCGTGCGGAAGAGCATCACTACGCACTTCCCGTCCCACACCGCCTCGCCCTGGGGCACGTCGAGCAGCTCGCAGAAGCGGCCGTAGGCCCGCTCGCACAGCGCCGCGTAGCTCTTCCCGTCCTCGGGGGGCAGAAAGGACTGGACGTCGAAGTGCGTCGTTTGGATGCGCTGAGGGCCGGCTTCGGCCTTTGGGGCCGGGGCGCGCGGCGCCGCCCCAAGGGCCGCAAGGGCAATGAGGAGTGTGGCCCCCAGCGTTGACGCTGCCGCTGTGCCACCCCTGCGGGGCGGACTAGGGCCGGCTTCGTCGAACGCCCCTTCAGGGCTAGACGCCTCGCGAACGCTGTTGCCCAGGGCGTTGCGCTGATCTTTGCCCACGTGTTGTCGGGGTGAGGGTCTAGCTCCCGAATGGGGGCGTCCGAGCCGTAGCCCAGGGCGGCCGAAAGCGAGGAATCTCCACCAACTCAGGTACAGCTGACGGCTGGCAGAGCTCCTTCGCTCCGCCCGCCGGAAGGCGTGCTCCGCTCAGAATGACCTCCCATTGTGGCTTATCTGTTGTGCCGTCAAGGACCTGCCCCCTGTTGGCTCCAGAGAAGCAGCGTTGTAGTGCTAGGTTGTCTGCCTTGATCATTGAACAGTTGGCGTTTGGTGTTTGTTTGGTTCTTGGTGCTTGGTTCTTGGCACTTGCCGCATTTCGCCGGGGGTCCAGCCTGGCGTGTGGTTGACGATGATGGCGTCGCCCTGTCGCGCTGCGGCGCGGAGGGCGGGCAGGTGCCGCGGCTCCACGCGGGCCTCGATGGTCAGGGTCTCGTCCTCGCTCGTGCTGCTGAGGACGTTGGCGAGGTCGTGGACGAGTGCGACGAGGCGTCCGTTGGCGCAGTGGGCGCGGACGGTGACGCGCGCCTCGCGGCGGACGACGAGGTCGAGAACTCGGCGGCGCAGCTCGTCCAGGCCGTCGCCCCGCAGTGCCGAGATGCGCACGTGGTCGGGCAGCGCCACGGCCAGGAGGTCGGCCTCGACGGTGGGAAGGGCGACATCGCTCTTGTTGAATGCATTGAGCAGCGGCTTCTCGGCGCAGCCGATCTCGGCGAGGACCTGGCGGACTACCTCGGCCTGGTGAAAGCAGTCGCGGTGGCTGATGTCTATCACGTGGATGAGGAGGTCGGCCTCGGTGGCCTCCTCGAGCGTGGCGTGGAAGGAGGCGACGAGGTGGTGCGGGAGGCGGCGGATGAAGCCCACTGTGTCGCTCAGGAGCGCCTGGTGGTCGGGGTCGAGGGGCCAGACACGGGTCTTGGTGTCCAGCGTGGCGAAGAGGCGGTCCTCCACGAAGGCGTCGTTGGTGCCCGTGAGGGCGTTCAGCAGGGTGCTCTTGCCGGCGTTGGTGTAGCCGACGAGGCAGACCTTGAACTCATCGCGTCGTGCGGCGACCTCGCGGCGCTTGCGTGCCGCGATGGCCTCCAGCTCGCGGCGCATGTGGGCCATGCGGCGGGTGAGCACGCGGCGGTCGGTCTCGAGCTGGCGTTCGCCGGGGCCGCGGGTGCCGATGCCACCCCCTGTGCGGTCGAGGTGGGTCCACATGCGGGTGAGGCGGGGTAGGGTGTACTCGAGCTGGGCGAGCTCCACCTGGACCTTTGCCTGGCGTGTCTTGGCGCGGGTGGCGAAGATGTCGAGGATGACCTCGCTGCGGTCGAGGACCTTGGCCTCGGTGATCCGCTCGAGGTTTCGCACCTGCGCGGGGCTGAGGTCGTGGTCGCACAGCACGGCGTCGGCGTCGAGGGCCGCGCACAGCTCGTGGAGCTCTTCGGCCTTGCCCTGGCCGACGTAGGTGCGGGGGTCGGGCTCCCGCAGCTTCTGCGTCAGGCGGGCCACTACGCGGGCCCCAGCCGTCTCCGCAAGGCGTTGGAGCTCATCGAGGGGTTCTTCCCCCCCGTGGTCCTCGCCGGGCAGCACGACGCCCGCAAGCACCGCCCGCTCCTGGCGAACCGTCAGCTCTTCTCGCTTCGTATCGTGCAATAGCGGTCCTATCGCTCCTTCGCTCCGCCGCGGGCGCGCTCAGGGGGCCGCCTTCTCTGCCGTAGAAGGGGCGGCGGACGGCTCGGGCGGCGCCTCCTTCGGGGCGGGGACGCCGAGCTTGCCGAGCGCCGTGCCGATGGCCTGCTCGAGCTCCGCGCGTTCCACATCGGTTGGCTGCGGGTCGAGCCCTTCGGCCGGCCGCGCCTTCAGGCCCTCGAGTGGGGCAACGGCCGCCGGCTCGCCGAGGTCGCCGAGGGCATTGACGGCCGCGAGGCGCACCGCCAGCTTGGCGTGTTCCAGGAGCCTGATGATGGGTTGCACCGCAGGCTTGTAGTGCAGGGCGGCGAGTGCGCCGGCGGCCGCAGCGGCGACGCCGGGGTCGTTGTGCTCCAGAAGCCGCACCATCGCCTCCGTCGAGTCCTCGTCGCCCAGCTCGGCCAGCGCGCGACACGCGCCGGCGATGGCCTCGGGGGCCGCGTCCTCCAGCTTCTCGCGGATTCTGCCGAGTGATGCCTGGTGCTTGAATCGCGCCAGCGCAACGCACGCGGCCGCCACGACGTTCGGCGCTTCGTCGTCCAGCCTCTTGACGATCTCTGCGATCGCCCTGCGGTCGCCGTGGTCTGCCAGGCGTTCGATGGCCACGGCGCGCGCCGCCGGGTCCTCGCTGGCGAGCTGGTCCATGTAGAACCTGTACTGCACCCCGCCCGGGATGCTGTTCTGGCGGCCGCGTCCGAAGCAACTGTAGAGTGCGTAGGCGACGCAGGCCACCGCGAGACCGATGAGGGCCGGGGGCAGGATTTCGCGCCAGCTCGGCCGCCTGCGCTTCTCGCCCCACACGGGGCCTGGCGGCGCGGGCCTCGGGGCGGCCGCCTCCTCCTCACCCACCGTGATGCGCCCCCAGGTGGGCTTCGGCCTCGGGCGTTCGCCCTCGGGGGGGCCTTCGGCGGGCTTCGGCTTGGCCTCCTTCGGCTCCTGGCCTTCGGCGGGGGCCTGCGCTGGCTGTGGCGTTGCCTCGCCGGCCTTCTCGGCCGCGGCCGGCCCCTCCGGCGCCTTCGCCGCGGCTTGCTTCGGCCCCTGGCTCGGCGCGGGCCTCGGCTTGCCCTCGGCCGGCTTCCTAGCCGCACTGGACCCTGCTGGGGCCTTCGGCTGCGGCTGGCCGGGCGTGGCGGGGCTCGGTTTGCCCTCGGCGGGTCTCGGCGCCGCGACCGGGGCCTGCGGGGGCCTTGGCTTGGCCTCTTTGGGGCCCTCGCCGCCGGCGGGACCCTGCGTAGAGCTCGGGTCAGGCATTTCACCTGCTCCTGTTCGGCCCCCCCAGCGCGCTGGCGATTCTACTCGCCGCGCCCCGCGCTGTCAATAGCCGCGCCCGCGCTGGTTGACAGGGCGCGCGGTCGCCGCTAGAATGGGGCTGTAATGCTGCTGAGGAAGCGCGGTCATGTTCACTGGCATCGTCGAGGCGATGCGGCCGGTGGTGGAGGTGCGGCGCGGCGCCACGTGGCGCCTCAGTGTTGACCTGGGCGAGCTGGCCCAAGGGACGAGGCCCGGCGACAGCATCGCCCTCAACGGCGTGTGCCTGACCGTGTCGGCCCTGGAGGGCAGCCGCGCCTCATTCGACGCCATTGGCGAGACCATCGGGCGGACGAACCTCGCGGCCCTCACCCAGGGGCAGCGGGTGAACGTTGAGCGCTCGCTCCGCCTCGGCGACCGCCTAGGCGGACACCTCGTCGCCGGCCACGTGGATGCCGTCGGCACCATCCGCTCCAGGGAGAAGCTGCCCACGCAGACGCTTCTTCGCGTCGCCGTCCCGCCCGACCTCACCCGCTTCATGGCCCCCAAGGGCTCTGTCGCCGTGGACGGCGTGAGCCTGACGCTGGTGGACGTTGCTCGCGACAGCTTCTCCGTTGCCCTCATCCCCTACACCCTCGCCGCAACCACCCTCGGCGTCAAGGGGCCGGGGGACACGGTGAACATCGAGGTTGACATCCTGGCGCGCTACGTGGCCCGGCAACTTGGTGCCGCGGGCCTCTCGGGGCAAGCCCTCCGCGAATACGGCTTCTGCTAGAAAGGCAGGCTGGCCATGTCTAAGGCGTTCCTGTGCGTGAAGCCGAACAGCGTGATCACGGGGTGGGACTTCTCGACCGGGGCGGTGAAGTGCCTGGCCTTCGACCTGGACGGTCGCGTGCTGGCCGAGGTGCGGCTGCCCACGGACCTCTGGCGCGAGGGGGACGAGGAGGGCATCTCGGAACTCAACCTCATGCAGCTCGAGGGCCAGGCGCGGGCGAGCGTGCGCGCAATCGCCGCAAGGCTTCGCGAGCTGGGCCGCCTCAACGACTGGGCCGCAGGCGGCATCTCGGCCACCCACCACACCGCGGGGCGGATCGACCGCGACATCGTGCAAGTTCGCCGCGCCATCTGTTGGAACGACCACAGCCTGGCCCGCTACCACGCCATCGGCCTGGCGCGCCTTGGCGGACAGGAGCGGGTGAAGGCCCTCATCGGCGGCCCCTGGGCCATCCGCTACAGCCTGAGCCACCTTGTGAAGGACGAGGCGCGGCTCCCCGAGGCCGACTGGCGCCGCACCTGGCGCATCCTCCCCCACGGCCCCCTTGCCGCAGGCTTCCTCACCGGCAACTTCAACGTCACCAGCGTCTCCGCCGCCGCCTCCACCGGCATCATGGACCTGCGCCGCCGCCGCTGGTGCAAGCTGATGCTCGACGCCCTGGAGTCGCCCGACTACCAGGCCCTCGCCTGGAAGCAGCTCCCCCACATCGTCCACCACTACGACCCCGTCGGCCCCCTCGCCGAGCACGTGGCGCTCGAGGCGGGCATCGACAAGCGCCGCCGCCCTCTCATCTTCCCTACCTCCGACGACCAGCAGGCCGGCCTCGTCGGCGGCGGGGCAGTTGACAGCGGCCAGATGGCCGTCATCCTCGGAAACTCCGCCGTCGTCAACTCATCCTCCAAGCAACTCCCCGCCCGCGGCGAACTCGACGTCATGGCCCTCAACTGGGGGCCTTACCTCTACATGCGCTGCTACAACAACGGCGCGCAGTTCCTCGATACTGTGGTGGGCCAGCGCCCCGACTGGGTGGCTCTGACCGCCGAGGCCCGCGCCCTGCCGCCCGGCTGCGGCGGCACTGCCGTCATGCCCTTCGCCGTCCCCGAGCCGTCGCTTGGCGTGGACGCGGCGAGGGCCGGCCTCCGCTGGTTCCAGCGCGAGGGGGCGTCGCCTGGCAAGCTCTTCCGCGCCTGCCTCGAGGCCATCGCCTACCTCATCCGCCGCGGCGTCGAGGAGCACGAGCTCGCCGGCCAGAGGATAACGCGCATCACCGTCAGCGGCGGCATCGCCCGCAGCGACCTCATGTGCGAAATCCTCGCCACCGTGCTCGAACGGCGCCTCGAGCGCCTCGAGAGCGACGAGGGGCCGGCCCTCGGCGCCGCCGTCACCGCCCTCGCCGCACTGGAGTCCCATCTGCGCAAGGAGCGGGGCATCAAGGGCCGCTGCCCCGTCGCCAACGCCGTCGCCAGGATGGTGCGCCGCAAGGCCCCGGTTGAACCCAACCACCAATGGCTCGAGGCCTACCGTGCCGGCTGGCGCACCTTCAACGAGCGGCTGGCTCAGTTGTAGGGAAAGACACGAGAGGGTGGCCCCAACCCCTTACGCCTTCAGCAGCTCGCGGGCGGCGGAGAGGATGAGGGGGATAGCGGTGGCGGGGGGTGAGTCGAGGTTGATGCCCGCGGCGGCGCGGTGGCCTCCGCCGCCGAAGCGGGCGGCGAGCGAGGCAACGTCGGCGTCGTGCTTCGCCCGCAGGCTCACGCGGGTGCCCCCGTCGGGGCGCTCCCGGAACATGATGATGACCTCCACGCCGCCCAGCTCGCGGAGCTTGTCCACAAAGCCCTCCACCTCTTCGTCCGCGGCGCCAGTCTCCTCGAACATCGCGCGGGTGATGGCCACGTAGGCGATGCGGCCGTCGGCATCGGACCTCAGCGTCGAGAGGGCGCGGGCGAGGAGGCGGGTGCGGGGCCAGGAGAGGTTTTCGTAGACCAGTTCGTAGATGCGGGGCGGGGAGGCCCGTGCCGCGACAAGCTCTGCGGCGTCGCGGAATGCCTGGGACGTGGAGTTGGCGAAGCGGAACCAGCCGGTGTCGGTGGCCAGGCCGACGAAGAGCGCCTCGGCGATGGCCGGGCCGGGCCTGCGCCCCAGCGTGCGGATGAGGTCGAGGACAAGCGATGAGGTCGAGGCCGCGTCGGGGATGATGACCGCCACGTCGCCGAAGCCGCCGTTCGTCACGTGGTGGTCAATGCAGGCGGTTGGCATACGTCGGCAGCGGATGGCGTCGGCCACCTTCCCGACGCGCTCGAGCGAGCCGACGTCCACGACGATTGCCGCGTCGCAGGAGGCGATGTCTGCGTCGTCGCGTCCCGGCTGGTAGGTTCGGATGAGGCCGTCGGGGTCGAGGGAGCGGTAGATTCGCGGCACGGGGTCGTGGTTGATCATCAGCGCCTGCTTGCCCAGTTCTTCCAGGAAGAGGGCGAGGCCGAGCTGAGCGCCGATGGCGTCGCCATCGGGGTGCTCGTGGGTTGTCACCAGGAATCTGTGGCGGGCATTGATGAACGCGATGAAGTTGTCCCACATCGTCGTCGTGGCCTCACCGGCGTCAAGGCTGGCCGAGGAGTTGGCGGAAGCCTTCCTCGCTGACCGCGCGGACAGTGCCCTGGGCATCCAGCACGACGCGGTCGCAGCCCGAGAACAGGCGCGGCGCCCACCAGGGGCGCGCGTGGCGGTGCGGGCAATGGACCAGGATGCCCGGCGGCCTCGCGCTCGCCGCCGCATTCAGGTCGGGCACGGGAAGGTAGGCGTAGGGCCGAGGAACGCCCGCCCCCTCGCACTTCGGCTCGGGACCCGTCCCCGGCCACCTGGGCGGTAGGGGGCCGCGGGGGTGGCTCAGCCGGTACTCCAGGACTGCGGGATACGCCCTTCTGCTGAGCGCGGCCATGCAGAGCTGTGCCGACTTGGCGGCGTGGAGCTCGGCGCGGATGGCGGCCCAGAACCAGGTGGGGACGAGGACGAAGGGGATTCCCGCAGCGCCGAGGAGTGCAGCCCTGCGCCAGTCCTTCTTCCCCGCCGCCTTGGCCGAGCGGAAGGCAAGGACCATGCCGGCCACAGGCGCGGCGATGGTCGCCACCACGAAGGCCACAAGGAAGGCGAGGGACAAGCCATCCGCCAATCCGCCCATGTCTCAGAGCCTCTTGAGCCGCTCATAAGCCGCTCGCACCTCCTCAGCCGAGGCGTGGAGGGCATTGAGCTCGTCGGGTGCCAGCTCAAGCTCCACGACCATCTCCACCCCACCATCGCCGAGGACGACTGGGACGCCGGCGAAGACGTCGCGGAGCCCATACTGGCCGTCCAGCCGCACGCAGGCGGGGAGGAGCCGCCGCTCGTCGCGGAGGATGCTGGCGGCCATTGCCACGACCGCCGACGCGGGGGCATAGTAGGCGCTCCCTGTCTTCAGCAGCGCCACGATCTCCGCCCCGCCGTTCCGCGTCCGCTGGATGAGCCTCTCTATCCGGTCCGGCGGCAGGAGGGCCGTGAGCGGCACTCCGCCAACGGTGGCGTAGCGGGGCAGCGGCACCATTGAATCGCCGTGGCCGCCCAGCACCATCGCCTCGACATCCCTCGAGGAGACGCCAAGCTCCATTGCGATGAAGGTGCGGAAGCGGGCGGAATCGAGCACGCCAGCCATGCCCATCACGCGCTCGGGCGGGAAGCCAGTACGGTCGAAGGTCAGCCATGTCATCACGTCGAGCGGATTGGTGACTACGATGACAATGGCGTCGGGGGCGTGTTGCTTGACGGCATCGGCGATGCCGCCAACGATCTTCGCGTTAGTCGCCAGCAGGTCATCGCGGCTCATGCCTGGCTTGCGAGCGATGCCTGCCGTGATCACCACCAGGTCGGCCCCCGCAACGTCGGTTGTGTTGTTTGAGCCCACGATCTTCGCCTCGTACCCCTCCACGGGGGCCGCCTCTGCCATGTCGAGGGCCTTACCTTGAGGAAGCCCCTCGACGATGTCGAGCAGGACGACGTGAGCGAGTTCCTTCTCCACGATGCGTTGGGCCACTGTTGCGCCAACGTTCCCAGCCCCAAACACGGCGACCCTCGGCTTGCTCATGCTCTTACCTTCCGAATGATGGCCTCGCCCATCTCGCGCGTGCCGACTGCGGTGGGATCGTTCCTGTCTGCCTTGAGATCATAGGTGACGCTCTTGCCCTCGGCAATGACGTCGGCCACAGCGTTCTCCAGGCGGTCGGCGGCATCGGTCTCGCCGATGTGGCGGAGCATGAGGACGCCCGAGAGGATGAGGGCAGTGGGGTTGACCTTGTTCATTCCCTTGTATTTCGGTGCGGAGCCGTGGGTGGCCTCAAAGACCGCGGCCTTCTCACCAATGTTCGCCCCAGGGGCAACACCCAGGCCGCCGACCAGCCCCGCGCAGAGGTCCGAGATGATGTCGCCGTACAGGTTCGGCAGCACCAGCACGTCGTAGAGCTCGGGCTTCTGGACGAGCTGCATCGCCATGTTGTCCACGATGCGGTCGTCGAACTCCACCTCGCCGCCCTCGTAGCTCACCTGGCCGTCGGCGTGGCGAATCACCCGCACGCCGTTCTCCTCGGCCACCCGGCGCGCGGTCTCCAGGAACAGGCCGTCGCTATGTTTCATGATGTTAGCCTTGTGGACGGCAGTGACCTTTCGGCGGCGGTAGCGGCGGGCGTAGCCGAAGGCGTATTGCACGATGCGGCGGCTCGCCGCCACCGAAATCGGCTTGATGGAGATGCCGGAATCGGGGCGAATCTTCTTCGGCTGGAGCCGCTCGCAGACGGCGATGACCTCGCGGGCTGCATCGCTCCCCTCCGCGAACTCAATCCCCGCGTAGAGGTCCTCGCTGTTCTCACGCACGATCACCAGGTCAATGTTCTGGTAGCGGGAGCGAACGCCCCTGTAGCTCTTGCACGGGCGGACACAGGCGAAGAGGTCGAGTGCGTGGCGGAGCGCCACGTTCACGCTCCTGAACCCCGTGCCCACGGGGGTCGTCACCGGGCCTTTGAGCGCCAGCCCGTTGCGGCGCACCGACTCCACCACCTCGTCGGGCAGGGGGGTGCCCACCTTCTCGGCAACCTCCGCCCCGGCGTTGTGCACCTCCCAGTCGATCACCACCCCGGTCGCCTCGATGCAGCGGCAGGCCACCGCCGACACCTCCGGGCCGACCCCGTCCCCCGGAATCAGCGTCACACGATAACTCTTCCCCATTCACTCACTCCTGCTGTGCTTTCTTCGCTGGCTCGTTGGCCCTTCGCGGCGCGAAGGGGGAGCGGGCAAGGCTGCGGCGGCGGAGCATCCTGACGATGCGTTGGGCCGCCAAACCGAGGGCGCAGGCGGCACCGATGGCGAGGATGATCCAGGGGAACCAACTGCGCCCGCGGTCGGCACCCAGGACCCACCCTGCGGCGAAGTAGAGGATGAACGCCCACACCGCAGCCCAGGCAAAGGCCAGAACCGTCCAGTAGGCCAGATGCTTGATGCCGAGCCATGTGCGCCGGAAGAAGCCGCGCACGCGCCCGACCCTCTCGGGCAGGCCGAGGAGCTCCGGCTTGTTGATGAGGTCGCTGAGCTTGACCCCCGACTCTGCGGCGAGCGCCAGCGCAACCGGCCCCTCGGCCTCAAGGATGGCCCGCAGAATGTGCCCGCCGGTCACTGCGGCGTCGCGCGGGGAGACCAGCTTCCTCGCCGCGGCCATGACCTCGGCCAGGTCCTTGGCCTGCGGCAGGGCATCTGTGGCCTTTGGCGCGTCCTTCAGGAGCAGTGCTCGGAGTCTCTCGGGCGCGATGCCCAGCTCGCCGAATGGGCCTTGCCAGCGCGGGTGGGCCGCCAGGGCGAGGGCGGCGTGGCGCACCTCCACCTCCTTCGCCCCCAGGCGGCGTGCCTCTAGCTCCGCAAGGGCCAGCACCTCCTCCGCCTCCGCGCCCAGGGGCGGCGCCTTCTCCTCTGCCATGTCTCGGCCTCCTTTCACCACAGGGTTGTAGTGTGCGCCCTGGCCCGCATCCTCGTGGCCCAGTCGCCAATCTAAGAGGCTCTTCCGTGTTCTTTGTGGGTGCCCCCAAGCGCTTGTGGTGGGGCCCACGCTTGTGGATGC
>FWPV01005466.1_pt1 | contig 11292 bp, 7 predicted proteins | sample 2228371 | NCBI WGS metagenome assembly FWPV01 (sample SAMEA103939776, study PRJEB20133) | metagenome | reverse complement strand
GACATCGCCGACACGGATGCGATGATCGAGGCGGCTGCGAACCACCGGCACGCGGTCGTGATCGGTGCCGGCCTGCTCGGCCTGGAGGCGGCCAACGGCCTTGCACTGCGCGGCATGCACGTCACCGTGGTGCATCTTGGCGCGTGGATCATGGAACGCCAGCTCGACCGGCCATCGGCCGACATGCTGCAGGCCTCGCTGGAAAAGAAGGGGCTGGCCTTCCTGCTGGAAAAGCAGACCGAGTCGCTGATCGCCGGACCGGACGGCCGCGTGTCGGCCGTGCGCTTCAAGAGCGGCGAGACGATTCCCGCCGATCTGGTCGTGATGGCGGCTGGCATCCGCCCGAACACCACGCTGGCCGAATCGGCCGGCATCCACTGCCACCGCGGCATTGTCGCCAACGACACGATGCAGACCTACGACCCGAAGATCTACGCGGTCGGCGAATGCGTCAGCCATCGCGGCATCGCCTACGGCCTGGTCGCGCCGCTGTTCGAACAGGCCAAGGTGTGCGCCAATCACCTCGCGCAGTACGGCATCGGCACCTACAAGGGTTCGGTCACCTCGACCAAGCTGAAAGTGACCGGCATCGACGTGTTTTCCGCCGGCAACTTCACCGGCGGCCCGGGCTGCGATGACATCGTGCTGCACGACCCGTCGGGCGGCGTGTACAAGCGGCTGGTGCTGGAAGGCGAACGTCTGGTCGGTGCCTGCCTGTATGGCGACACGGCGGATGGCGCCTGGTACTTCCAGCTGATCAAGGACGGCCAGGACATCCACGCGGTGCGCGACCACCTGATGTTCGGCCAGAACCATCTGGGCGACGTCGGCCACAAGGGTCAGACGCAGGCCGCTTCGATGCCGGACACGGCCGAAGTGTGCGGCTGCAACGGCGTGTGCAAGGGCACCATCGTCAAGGCGATCAAGGAGAAGGGCCTGTTTTCGCTGGACGATGTACGCAAGCACACCAAGGCATCGAGCTCCTGCGGTTCGTGCACCGGCCTGGTCGAACAGATCCTTGCCTCGTGCATCGGCGGCGCCTACACGCCTGCCAGTTCCACCTCGAAGCCGATGTGCGGCTGCACCGACATGAATCACGGCGACGTGCGCGCGGCGATCCGCGACCGCCATTACATCGACATCCCGACCGTGATGCGCGAACTGCAGTGGAAGACACCGAACGGCTGTGCGTCCTGCCGTCCGGCGCTCAATTACTACGTGCAGTCGAGCTGGCCGCACGAGGCGAAGGACGATCCGCAGAGCCGCTACATCAACGAACGGGCGCACGCCAACATCCAGAAGGACGGCACCTATTCGGTGGTGCCGCGCATGTGGGGCGGCCTGACGACGCCGAACGAGTTGCGCGCCATCGCCGACGCCGCCGAGAAGTATCAGGTACCGACGGTGAAAGTGACCGGCGGCCAGCGCATCGACCTGCTGGGCGTGAAGAAGGACGACCTGCCCGCCATGTGGGCCGACCTCGCGCAGGCCGGCATGGTGTCGGGCCACGCCTACGGCAAGAGCCTGCGCACCGTGAAGACCTGCGTCGGCGCTGAGCACTGCCGCTTCGGCACCCAGCTGTCGATGGGTCTGGGCGTCAAGCTGGAAAAAATGTTGTTCGGCATGTACAGCCCGCACAAGGTGAAGCTCGCCGTGTCCGGCTGCCCTCGCAACTGCGCCGAAGCCGGCATCAAGGACGTGGGCGTCATCGGCGTGGAATCCGGCTACGAAATCTATGTCGCCGGCAATGGCGGCATCAAGACCGAAGTCGCGCAGTTCTTCTGCAAGGTGAGCAGCGACGACGAAGTGATGGAGTACTCCGGCGCCTTCCTGCAGCTCTATCGCGAAGAAGGCTGGTACCTCGAACGCACGGTGCATTACATCGACCGCGTCGGCCTCGACTACGCGAAGGGCAAGGTGGTCGACGACGCCGAAAACCGCCGGGCGCTTTACGAACGCCTGCTGTTCGCGCTGCAGGACTACAAGGACCCCTGGCTGGAACGCGCGCAGGCCGACGCGAAGTCCGAACTGGGCCGCGAATTCCGCACCATCGCCATCCGCCAGGCCATGCAGGCGTAACGGCAGATGCAAGCTGCAAGATGCAAGACGCAAGGAAAAGCGTCCGTCTTCAGCTTGCAACTTGAATCTTGCATCTTGAATCTTGAGACTTTGATCATGACGACTTCCGACTGGGCGCCGGTCTGCGCGCTCGAAGACATTCCGCATCTGGGCTCGCGCGTCGTGCGCAGCGACACCGGCGACATCGCCATCTTCCGCAATGACAATGAGGTTTTCGCGGTGCACGACAAATGCCCTCACAAGGGCGGACCGCTGTCGCAGGGCATCGTGCATGGCAATACCGTCACCTGCCCGCTGCACAGCTGGAAGATCCAGCTCGATTCGGGCGACGCCGTCGCACCGGACGTCGGCTGCACGCGCAGCTTCGAAGTGAAGGTCGAACAGGGCCAGGTGCTGCTGAAGGCCTGACAGCCTGTACGCCCGCAGGTTGGGCATCGCTGCGCTCACCCCAACCTGCACATGATGACCGATACACCGCGGAGCGATGCTCAGCGGCTCACCGATTTCATTCACAGCAAGCCCGAAGAACGGCTGTCCGCAACGACGCGCGCAGGCCGGATCAATAACGGGGAGGTCATCCACCGATGGACAGGAAAGCATTTCTCAAGGCCGGCCACACGCCCACGCTGTTTGCCGCCTTTCTCTACTTCGATCTCGCCTTCATGGTGTGGGTGCTGCTCGGCCCGCTCGGCGTGCAGATCGCCCAGGATCTGCACCTTACGCACGCGCAGAAGGGTTTCATGGTGGCGGTGCCGGTGCTGGCCGGCGCGCTGCTGCGCATGCTGATGGGCGTGCTGGTCGATCATCTGCAGCCGAAGAAGGCCGGCGCCATCGGTCAGGTCATCGTCATCGCGGCGATGTTCGTCGCCTGGCAGTTCGGCATCCACAGCTACGAACAGGCGCTGCTGCTCGGCTGCTTCCTCGGCTTCGCCGGCGCCGCCTTCGCGGTGGCGCTGCCGCTGGCGTCGAGATGGTATCCGCCGGAACACCAGGGCACGGCACTGGGCATCGCCGGCGCCGGCAACTCCGGCACCGCGCTGGCTGCGCTGTTTGCACCGGGGCTGGCGACGGCTTTCGGCTGGGTGAATGTGTTCGGTCTGGCGCTGATCCCGCTGGTCGCGGTCTTCATCTTCTATCTCATGGTGGCGAAGGACGCGCCGGAATGCCCGCCACCCAAGACGCTGGCCGAGTACCTGAAGGTGCTGAAGGACCGCGACGCCTGGTGGTTCATGTTCTTCTACAGCGTCACCTTCGGCGGCTTCGTCGGGCTGGCCTCCTCGCTCACCATTTACTTCAACACCCAGTACGGACTGGACGCGCAGATGGCCGGTTACTTCACCGCCGCCTGCGTGTTCGCCGGCTCGCTGGTGCGGCCGATCGGCGGCAACCTGGCCGACCGCATCGGCGGCATCCGCACGCTGACCGTCATGTACGTGATCGCTGCCGCCTTCCTGTTCGGCGTGAGCTTCGGACTGCCGCAGGCCTGGATGGCGGTGATCGTGTTCGTCGGCGCCATGCTGGCGCTGGGCATGGGCAATGGCGCGGTGTTCCAGCTGGTGCCGCAGCGCTTCCGGCGCGAAATCGGCGTCATGACCGGCCTGGTCGGCATGGCTGGCGGCATCGGCGGCTTCTATTTCGTCGCTCGGCTACTCCCGCGAAGCCACCGGCAGCTACCAGACCGGCTTCATCATTTTCGGGCTGCTGGCCGTGCTGGCGCTGATCGGGCTGACACGGGTGAAGACGCGCTGGCGCACCACCTGGGGCGCGGCCCACCTCACCTCCGCGCGCATCTGACGCGGGGTTCCCGGTCATGACATTGAAGGTGTCCATCGGTGAGTGCTCGATTGCCGGGCCGCGGCCGCGCAACGAGGATTTCGCAGGTGCGGTGACGCCCGCGGGCGAAACGCTGGACGCCCGGGGCGTGCTGCTCGCCGTGGCCGACGGCGTCGGCGGCCATGCCAACGGACGCGAAGCGGCCGAGCTCACCGTGCGCGGCCTGCTGAACGACTACTACCCCGGACACCTGGAGCATCGCGCAATCGATCGACCGCGTGCTGGGTGCGCTCAATCGCTGGCTGATCGCGCACGCCGCGCGCACACGCGAAACCGCCGGCATGGCGACCACGCTGTCGGCGCTGGTGCTGCGCGGCACGCGCTGGCATCTGGCCCACGTCGGCGATTCGCGCATCTATCTGTACCGCGCCGCGGCGCTGACACGTCTGACCGAAGACCATACCTGGGCGCACCCCGAACTGTCGAACGTCCTGCATCGCGCAGTGGGGCTCGACGCCCGCCTTGCGGTCGACCACGCCGAGGGCGAACTCGAAGTGGGCGACTGCTTCGTGCTGCTGAGCGACGGTGTCTGGAACACGCTGCACGATGAAGGTATCGCCGGCGTGCTGGCGCGCGATGGCGAACCGGAGTCGCTGGCCTCGGCGCTGGTACTGCAGGCCGAAGCGCGCGGCGCCAACGACAACTGCACCGCGCTGGTGGTGCGCGTCGACGCGCTGGCACGGGCGGCACTGCGCGACCGCCTTGCCCAGGCTGCGCAACTGGACCTGCCGCCGCGGCTGCACCCGGGCGATGTCGTCGACGGACTGAAGGTCGAGACGGTGCTGCACGAATCGCGTGTCACCCTGCTGTATCGAGTGCGCGACATCGCCAGCGGTGAAGTCAGGGTGCTCAAGACCCTGCGTGCGGACGCGGCCGATCCGGATGCCATCGCCGCGCTGGTGCACGAGGAATGGCTGGCGCGCCGGGTCGTGTCGCCACTGTTTCCGCAGGTGTCGAACCATTCCGGGCGAAGCAGCCTGTACTACCTGATGAGCTGGCACGAGGGGGCGACGCTGCGTGCCCGGCTTGATGCGGGCCACCACTTCGGCGTCGAGCAGATCGTCCGGCTGGGCTGCACCGTGCTGCGCGCGCTCGGCACCCTGCACCGGCTCGGCATCGTGCATCGCGACATCAAGCCCGACAACCTGCATCTGGACGCCCAGGGCGCATTGCGCGTACTCGACCTCGGTGTCGCGGCGTCCGACGGTGAAGCGTTCGGCGAGATCAACAACCCGGGCACGCCGAGCTACATGGCGCCCGAACTGTTCGCCGGTTCGGTCGCCAGCGAGTCGAGCGATCTGTTCGCGCTTGGCGTGACGCTGTACGAGTTGCTGACCCGGCGTTATCCGTACGGCGAGGTCGAACCCTTCCAGCGACCGCGCTTCGGCGATCCGCTGCCGCCCACGCGGTTTCGCCCGGACACGCCGGAATGGCTGGAAGCGGCGCTGCTCAAGGCTGTTGCGCGCACACCCGAGGCGCGCTTTGAAACCGCCGAGGAATTCCTGCTGGCGCTGGAGCGCGGCGCACACCGTCCGCTTGCGCTGCCTCGGCGCACGCCGCTGATCGAACGCGCATCGACGCGCCTGCTGCGCCTTCTGCTCACCGGCTCAACGCTGTTGAATCTGCTGCTGCTGTGGGCGCTGCTCGCATGAATGCCGTGCACCGGGCGCACCAGTGGCATGCATGCACCGTTCATTGCGCCCCGCAAAGGAGCGCGCGCGCACGCCTTCGCCGCAAAAGCGCCCGCACAGGCGCGCAAACACGCCTTCAATAACGTGGCATACGCCTTGCTAAATGTCTGGCGGAGACAACAATGACCGATAAGCGACACGAAACCCGCTCGACCTGCTGCTACTGCGGTGTCGGGTGCGGCGTGATCATCGAACACGACGGCAGCCGTATCAGCGGTGTGCGCGGCGACCCCGAGCATCCGGCGAATTTCGGCCGGCTGTGCACCAAGGGCGCCACGCTGCACCTCAGCGCGCGTCCGGAAACGCGCGCCCTGCATCCGGAACTGCGCCTCGGCCGCGATGCGCCGCGCACACGTGTGGGCTGGGATGCTGCGCTCGACCATGCCGCCGACCGGTTTGCGGCCATCATCGATGCGCACGGCCCGGACGCCGTTGCCTTCTATATTTCCGGCCAGCTGCTGACCGAGGATTACTACGCCTTCAACAAGCTGGCAAAGGGACTGATCGGCACCAACAATGTCGACACCAATTCACGCCTGTGCATGAGTTCGGCCGTGTCGGCCTACAAGATGACGCTGGGCGCCGACGCCCCGCCCTGCTCGTATGAAGACATCGACCACACCGACTGCCTGCTGATCGCCGGCGGCAACCCGGCCTACGCCCACCCCATCGTCTATCGCCGCATCGAGGACGCGCGGCGCGCCAATCCGGCGCTGAAGCTGATCGTCATCGACCCGCGCCGCACCGATACCGCATCCGATGCCGACCTGCATCTGCCGCTGCTGCCCGGCACCGATGTCTGGCTGTTCAACGCCATGCTGCACGTGCTGCTGTGGGAAGGTCACGCCGACGACGCCTTCATTCGCGCACACACCGAAGGCTTCGACGCACTGCGCAGGCACGTGCGCGACGTGACGCCGGCGGTAGCCGCGGAAATATGCGGCCTGCGCGCCGAAGACATCGTCACCGCCGCGCAGTGGTTCGGTTCGGCGAAGGCGGCGATGTCGATGTGGTGTCAGGGCCTGAACCAGTCACATCACGGCACGCACAACGGCACGGCGCTCATCGCGCTGCATCTGGCCACCGGCCAGATCGGCCGCCCGGGGGCCGGTCCGTTCTCGCTGACCGGTCAGCCCAATGCGATGGGCGGGCGAGAAGTCGGCGGCATGGCCAATCTGCTGTCCGGCCACCGTGACCTCGCCAACCCGGCACACCGGGCCGAAGTCGCGCAGCTTTGGGGTATCGACGACGTACCGGCGCAACCTGGCCTGACCGCGGTCGAACTGTTCGAGGGCGTGCGCAGTGGCCAGGTGAAGGCGGTCTGGATCGCCTGTACCAATCCGGCGCATTCGATGCCCGATCAGGCGCTGATCACCGAGGCGTTGCAGACGGCTGAATTCGTCGTCGTGCAGGACGCCTGCCGCAGCACCGAAACGGCCGCCTTCGCCGATCTGCTGCTGCCGGCGACCACCTGGGGCGAAAAGGAAGGCACGGTCACCAATTCGGAACGGCGCATCACGCATGTGAAGGCGGCGCTGCCGCCACCGGGCGAAGCGCGCGCCGACTGGCGCATCGCCTGCGATTTCGCACACGCGCTCGCGCCCCGGCTCGGCCGCGACGCGATGAGGCTGTTCCCCTATGACACCGTTGAACAGCTGTTCAACGAGCACGCCGAAACCACCCGAGGGCGCGACCTCGACATCACCGGACTGAGCTACGCCCTGCTCGACCGCCTCGGTCCGCAGCAGTGGCCCTTCCCCGCCGGCGCCGATGCCGGCCGGGCACGTCTCTACACCGAACTTGGGTTCGCGACCGCCGACGGCCGCGCACGCTTTGTCGTACCGGTCACCACCACCACTGCGGAAAAGATCGACGCCCGCTTTCCGCTGCACCTGAATACCGGCCGCCTGCGCGACCAGTGGCACTGCATGAGCCGCACCGGTCAGGTGGCGCAGCTGTACAGCCATGTCGACGAACCGCGCGTCGAGGTGCATGCCGACGATCTCGCGCGCCGCGGTCTGGCCGACGGCGACCTGGTACGCATCCGCAGCCGACGTGGCGACATCGTGCTGCGCGCCCACGCCAGCGCCGCCCAGCGACCGGGCAGCGCCTTCGTCGCGATGCACTGGGGACGCAACACGCTTTCGAACAGCGGCGCCAATGCACTGACCGCTGGCCGGACCGACCCGTATTCGAAACAGCCCGAACTCAAGCACGCAGCCGTTCAGATCGCCCGCGCCGATCTGCCGCATCACGCGCTGCTGCTGCGCACCGAAGCCAGCGACGAGGCCGCCGTCAATGCGGCGCTGCGGCGCGCGGAAGCGCTGGCTCCGCTGCTGGCCCGCTTTGCCTACGCCGCTCTGTCGCTGGCCGGCCGGGAGCGGCCGGTGCTGGTGCTGCGCATCGCGCACGACACACCGATTCCGGACGACTGGCTGGCCGACATAGACCGCGTCTGCGCACTCGATGACCCGGCCTGCCTGGTCTATCGCGACGCACGACGCGACATCACGAAACGCGCGCTGATCGAGGACGGATTACTGACCGGCATCCGGCTGACCGGCGAAACCGCAGCAGCCGGCTGGCTGCGCGACGTGATGACCGGTCGCCAGCCGACGACCGACCTGCGGCGCTGGCTGTTTGCGCCGCTGGTCACGCCGCCGGTGGCCACCGCCGCACGCGGGCGCATCGTGTGCAACTGCCTCGACGTGGCCGAGCCCGACATCGCCCGGGCCGTCGACGCCGGGGCGGACCTGCTGTCGCTGCAGCAGACGCTGCGCTGCGGCACCTCATGCGGGTCCTGCGTACCCGAGTTGAAACGCATGCTGGATGCACGACGACAGGCGGCATAACAACATTTCGAGGAGACGAACATGAGCATGGAGCGATCGCTGCGATGTTGAGCCAACAGACCCTGACAGACATGCTGTCCGCGCTCGGCCGCGGCGGCGAAGACGGCCGGGATCTGGCGGAAGAAGAGGCTTACGGCCTGTTCGCCGACATGCTCGACGGACGCATTCCGGCGCTCGAGCTCGGTGCCGTGCTGGCCAGCCTGCGCTGGAAGAACGAATCCTCCGACGAACTGGCCGGCTTCGCGCGCGCGCTCAACGAACGCGTCCCGGTCATCGAACTGCCGCAGCATCGGCCTCGCATGGTGGTCATTCCGAGCTATTCGCGCGCCGGCCGGGCGCCCAATCTGATGCCGCTGCTCGCGCTGATGCTGGCGCGTCTCGAAGTGCCCGTGATGGTGCATGGACTCGTGGGGCACGGTGCGCGTGCGGGCAGCATCGATGTGTTCGAACGCCTTGGCCATGCGCCCTGCAGCAGTCTGGCCGACGCGCAGACCACGCTGAATTCAGGGCGCTGTGCGGTGGTACCGACCGAAATGCTCAGCCCCTCGCTCGACAGCCTGATCCGCTTGCGGGATCGCATGGGAAACCGGAATACGGCGCACGTCGTCGCCAAACTGCTCGATCCGGCGCCGCTGCGCAGCCTGCGCGTCATCTGCGTGGCCGACCCCCAGCTGTTGTCGCGACTGCACGACATGTTCCTGCGCACACCGGAGCGCGCGCTGCTGATGCGTGCGCCCGATGACGATTCATTTGCCGACCCGATGCGTCGTCCGCGCATACAGATGTTCGAACACCAGACCGCCCGCACCCTGTTCGAAGCTGAAACAGGCACCCCCCAACTGGTCAATCCGCTGCCACCGGCGGAAGACATCGAGGCCACCAGCGACTGCATACGTGAAATGCTCGAAGGCCACCGCGCCATCCCGCAACCGCTGCTCAACCAGGTGGCCGCCTGCCTGTTCGGCAGCGGTTCGGCGCGCGACCTGACGCATGCCAAGGCCACCGTTTCACTCGGGCTCGCGCACGCAACACCGCACTCGGCCCACTGAGGCCCGACGACCGGACCCCGGTCGCACGGCGTCAGGCGCCGTTGGCGGCCATCCAGGCCAGGCAGCGCTGCCAGCCGTCCCTGGCGTCGACTTCGCGGTAGCTCGGCCGGAAGTCGGCGTGAAAACCGTGCGGTGCCTCCGGATACAGCACGATGTCCGAGCGGCGCGCCGCATCGGCAGGTGACTTCGTCAGCGCGTCGCGCATGGCGTCGACGTCGCTGGTCGGAATGCCCTGATCCTTGCCGCCGTACAGACCGAGCACCGGCGCCTTGAGCGCGTCGGCCAGATCGATCGGGTGGTTCGGCGTGAGCTCACCGGGCAGGCCGTCAAGCTTGCCGTACCACGCCACACCGGCGCGCAGCGCGGGTTGATGCGCGGCATACAGCCAGGTGATGCGGCCGCCCCAGCAGAAGCCGGTCGTCGCCAGACGGGCCGCATCGCCGCCGGACTGCGCGGCCCAGGCGACGCAGCTGTCGAGATCGCTCATCACCTGCGCATCGCCGACGCGCGACACGATGCGTTCGAGTATTTCCGGCACGCTGCTGATCTTCGACGGATCGCCCTGGCGAAAGTACAGCTCGGGCGCGATCGCGAAGTAACCGGCCCGGGCAAAGCGCCGGCAGACATCGCGGATATGTTCGTGCACGCCGAAGATTTCCTGCACCACCAGCACCACCGGCGGCTTCGGCGTGGCGGCCGGGCGGGCGAAATAGACCGGCAGCTTCTGTGCATCGGCGGTACCGACCTCGGCCATGCCGGTGTCCAGACCTGACGCGGGCGTCGTGATGATCTGCTGTGCCATCACCGGCTGCGCGGCCATCGCGAAACCGGCCACCGTTGCGGTACGCAGGAAGTCCCGCCGGTCCGGATCGCCCGGCAGGCCGCTTGCAGGTTTTGCTGCGCTCGAATCCACGGCCAGCCCTCCTCAGCGATTGATGAAGCCGGGCTCGCGTGCCGGCACAGAGTCGGAGAACTCGTTCAGCTGGCGCGCCAGGTCCATCTTGCCGGCGGTCGCCACCTGCGGCACATAGTTGCGGAACAGTTCGCTGATCGCCGCGCGCTCGCCGCCCTGAAACTGGCCGGCCACCGGGTACAGACGCTCGATCATGTCGATGCCTTCGGACCACTTGTTCTGAGCGGCGCAGGCGATCGACAGTTCGGCGAGGCGACGGGCCAGCGGCAGATCCGGGGCGCTGCCGGCGCGCTTTTCCTCGATGGTCAGCGATTCGCGCAACAGCTCCTCCGCACCTTCCCAGTTGCCGAGCATGCGCTTCAGCTGTGCGTAGTTGTACAGGCGCTGCGACTTGGCATCCGGGGTGATCGCGTTGACATCCGGATGCATCAGCGCCTTGTAGCAGAGCTCATCGGCCAGACCGATATTGTTGTCGGCCCACGCAGCCCGGCATTCGCGGAAAAAACGGTCGGACTGGTTGTCCTGCGCAGCCGAACCGGCGCTCGCGCCGAGCAGGCAGAACGTCGCGGCAAGTGCCGTCAGCAGATGTTGTTGGCGGGTCATGGTCAGATCTCCTCGTGATGGGTACTGCGTTTTTTTCTGGCCTCAGGCGAGGCGTCTTCTGTAGATCCACTGCGTGTCCGACGACGCCTTGCCGTCGAATGCGTAGCCGTCGACGGCAAAGTCGCGCAACGCCTCGACGTCATCGATGCGATGGTCGGCGGCGTAACGGGCCATCAGGCCACGCGCGCGTTTGGCGAAAAAGCTGATCACCTTGTAGGTGCCGCCCTTCCAGTCCTGGAACACCGGCTGGATCAGCCGCGCGCGCGCGCGGC
>FWPV01014900.1_pt1 | contig 11295 bp, 5 predicted proteins | sample 2228371 | NCBI WGS metagenome assembly FWPV01 (sample SAMEA103939776, study PRJEB20133) | metagenome | reverse complement strand
AGGTTTTCTTTAAACTGATCCCGAACTTTTTTTATTCTTTCATAATTTTCTTTTTCACCAAGAATATTTTGAATCTCTGTCGCGTCTTTTAATCCTTTCATGATAAAAAAGTTATCCCAGTAGGAGTGCATTGGTTTTGCAGAATATCCTTCGTGACTAATTGATTCTGGTACTAATCCGTAATAGGCTCTTACGCTGTCATTTCCATTTTTAAAATGATCAGTTGATCTCTCAGCAATCAGAGATTTTACGTATTCAACGGCATTAAGAACATTTCCATTTTTAAAATGATCAGTTGATCTCTCAGCAATCAGAGATTTTACGTATTCAACGGCATTAAGAACATTTTCATTTTTTGATTTTAGGAAAGCAGTGTCTTTTGTAAAATTAAAATACTCACGAATAAGATAAATCAACTGACCATGGCTATCATGTTCGGGGACAGGATCCGGGCCTCTGGAATCAACCACACAAGGCACTTTACCGTTATCATATTGATGGGCTGTATACCAATCAATAAAATCTTTTACTTCTGCAACTATTCCCGATTTTAACAATGCAGAAGAAGTGAGTGAGCCGTCTCTTATCCAGCTTCTTTCGTAAGATCTTGAACCGGGCTGAATTCCGGCTTTATCTCTGTTTATTAAAATGTATGCAAGATTTGATTTATAAGTATTAATAATTCTATCTGCTGATGTTGGAAGGTTAAACTTGATATGATCTACTTCATTTTTCCAGAAGTTAACTGTTTCGCTAAGTTTTTGCTCAAATATCTTTTCGGACAGATTTTCAATTAATTGATGATTATCATAAAATAGTGCAGACAGATAAATATTTTTTTCTTCACCGGCATTCAGATTAAAATCATAACATATAACACCGTTTGCCAGATTAGTTTTGTCAACAACAATTTTTTGATCAGGCAAATTGCCTTCAACAATTAACTCAATGATATTTCCTTCATCAAATGCAGCCGCATTAAAAGAATTAAACTTTGTAATTGGAATTATAACTTTATCATCAACTATAATCTTACCATTACTTTCTGAAATGGAATTTATCTTTCCTGCCCCACCTGGTAAATTAAGAAATTGATAATGCGGATTAACCTGGTAAGGTCTGATCAATAAAAACAAACTGCCTCTTTTGCTATCTGAAGAAGTATTTTTTAGTTTATAACTTAAATACAGGTTCGAATTTATATTCGCTTCTCCATTCGTAAATGTTTTAATTTCAAGTTCAATACCATTGCACTGCCATTTTACGGATGGTATTGGCAGATAATTTTCTTCCAATGATTGAGATGGATTCACATTTGCCCAATTAAAAAACTGATCTTTAACTTTTAGTAGTGGCTCAATTGAAAACTTCGCTTTCTCAACTTCAACCATCCCATCTTCATTTATTAAAGATTCTTTAACATCATTGTTTACACCAGTAACTGTCCAGAAAGATGCCTGATCTAAAAAGTATCTTGGGTAATTTCCCCTTGGAGAATTTTTTGCAGTGTAGATGAGAAAATCATTTTGAGTTAATGAATTTTGTATATCAAGAAAACTTATTTCTGAAATTCCAAATCCCTCATCATAAATACTTTCTTTCAAATTAATTTTTAAAAATCTGGTTTCAGCTTCAGGAAGTTTTATGAAACTTAATTCACTTTTATTTGCAGAAACGGGATAAACTTTTTCCCAATTTCGTCCATCATCTGAAAAAAGAATATCAAAAGACCTTGCTTGAAATTTATCCAGCCAATTAATTTTTACTCCGCCAAACTCTCTTCTCGTTTTAAAGTCTATAGTTATAAACTGATCTTTAACTCCAACACTTTTCCAGTGAGTGTTAGGATCGCCATCGATAATATTCTTTGGGATAAAATCAAAAGACTGTGATTTTGCCATAACCAGCGGTTCGGGATAAACATTTGTTTCCGGAGGCAGTGGTTCAAACTTCAAATCATCAATCCAAAGTGTTCCCTTCCCTCCAACAAAAGATGCAACTGTAAACTCAATTCTGTCAATTCGTTTTAATGATTTATCTTCAGTTGGTCCCCATGCAAAATTGATATGTCTTTTTTTTATCCTGATCTTTTTCCATTCGGTTGGGAAATCATAGTTGCGGTTATTGACCCACCAAACACTATTGCCTGTACTGTCTATAAACTTTATTTCAAAATTATTTGCAGGTGATTTGGCTTTAATATAAAAAGTGAACTCATAATTTTCTGGAAGATCAATCGGGAATAGTTTCTGAATACCACCGTAACCTGTGCCTTTAGTAAAATCATAATCAAACCTGATTGCGTTACCTATTAATCCTTTCTCCAGATTCAAAGAAAGATTTACACCGTCAGCACGAATAAAGTTCCAGCCTTCTGTGCTTTCAAAATCATCTAACGACTTTATTTGTGCAAAAGCTGATTGATAAAAAGTAAAAATCAGTACAAACAGTATATTCTTTTTAAGCATTTTAGAAAAAGTTTTGTTAGTTGATGTACTCAAATCCCAGACGGTTCAATCCATCCTGAATTATTTTGTCTTTCATTACATAATTCCAAACTAAACCTGATCTGAAATTTTCAATCATCAATAATAGCGGACCCTGATCAATTCCGATATATTCTTTATTAAACCAATTAAGAGTTGGATTAAAAGAATCTAAATAACCATATTTACCCCATAATCCTTTACCATACTTTTCATTAAAGTTTCTTATTGTTGGAATTACAACTTCAGGGGCAAAAACAATTGAAGAAATTGCAGCATAAGGTGCAATTGTTCCATCATCAAAATAATTAAGGTTTGGTCCGCTTGTACCGCGTCCGGCATATCCTAAAAACTTTTTATCATCATAATTATAACTTTCACCAGGTCCATCGCTCGCAGAGATTCCCCACGTTAAAGAATCATATCCAACCCAGTTAAATGGATTTTCAATTGCATATAATCTTTGCACGAGAGTAGCTCTTCTGGAGTTTTCAAAATAATCAATTCCTTTTTCTTTCATATACTTATCTGCAACACCACGAAAATCAATAAAAGTATGAGAGAACTGATGACCAAACAAAGGTGGGAAAACCGCGTGTGAAAGATTTGGATAAGGTGTTTGCCAATCATATGAAGCTAACCAGGATTGATAACCCTTTTCTGCATTAGTCATTCCGCTTCCGGCTGCAAGTATGTAAAGAAATAAAGCTTCGTTGTAGCCATTCCATCCCATAAAATGCAAACCCTCTTCAGGTTTCCATCCCATAGAAATTGTGTTTGCATATTCACCCTTAGCAGGCATTTCAAAGAAATCCCACTCGAGTCTGTTTAATAATTTTGCAGCAAGCTCTCGTATTTCTTTTTCTGTTTGGTTATCCATATTAAAATAATTTCTTGCAAAGATTATCCCCATCATCAAAAGTCCGGTATCAACAGAAGAAAGCTCACAATTCCATTCGCGTGTACCTGAATTCATTCTTAAGAAGTGATAATAAAATCCTTTATAACCGGTTGCATTTGTATCAGTACTTTGTACAGAATTAATAAAAAACCTTAAAGTGTTTAATGTTATTTCAGAAGCTTTTTCTCTCGTTATCCATCCTCTTTCAACTCCAACAGCATAAGAAGGAAGTGCAAAACCAATTGCAGCAATACTCGCAGGTGCCCAGCTAGCATTACGATCTTTAACTAATCCATTTGGGGGATTTAATTCATTAATAAAATAAAGAAAGGAATGATACTGTATTGAATCAAGAAGAACCTGATCATTATCAGAAAGATTATAATCAACTTTTCCTTTTGATATAAAGACTGTATGATGCTGTTGTGCAATACACCCGCAAATAAAAAAAAGAAATATTGATGTAACTATCGTAAACCGAAAATATCGTTTCATAAAATTCCTGTTCTACAGATAAACTTCTACATTACTATGTTTCTTTTTGGTTGCGTGAATTAAATTACCTGATATCATTTTACCGTCAACCAAAATATTTTTTTCTTTTTTACTGTGATTATTAAAAACTTTAATGTTAAATGTTGTTCCTCTAAAATTTCTTTTTACTTTAAATTCTTTCCAGTCAGCAGGAATGCAGGGATCAATTACTAATCCATCTTTGGCTGCCCTAATACCTAAAATCCAATCAACAATAACTTTCTGAAACCAACTTGCTGAACCGGTGTACCAGGTCCATCCGCCCATACCATAATTTGGTGAGATGGGTCCATCAATATTTCCCGGAGTTACATAAGGTTCTGCTACATATTCATCAGGATTTAATCCGTTGTAAACAGGACATAAATTTTTGTACGACTTGAAAGCATTCTCTTTATCTTTTAACAAAGCATAAGCCCATATTGCCCAGGTTGCAGCGTGAGTGTAAACTCCACCATTTTCTCTTCTGCCCGGGGCATAGCGCGAAAGATATCCAATCATTTTATCCGGTTTTGTGTAAGCCGGAGAAAGAAGCAAGCATCCGTTTTTCTTTAACAAATGTTTTGAAACAGAATCCATTGCCTTCTTTTGCATTAAAGGCTCTGCTATTCCGCTGATTACAGACCACGTTTGTGCATTAAGATAAATTTTTCCTTCAGGTGATGATTTGCTCCCTACTTTTTTACCATCATCTTTGGTTGCACGCCAGAACCACTGTCCATCCCATGCATATTTATCAAATGCTTTTTTAAGATCGGAGGCTTTTCTTTTATATCTTTTATAGTCTGTGTCATTACTAATTTCTTTGGATAATTCAGCAAACCGAATTAAGATAAGATAGAAAAATTCTGTAAGCCAGATTGATTCACCTTTAAAGTCTAACCCAACAGCACTCAGTCCATCATTCCAATCCCCCGCACCAATTAAAGTTAATCCACGCTTGCTCATTCTGGTCAGAACTTTTTCTATGGCAGCAACACAATGATTATATAAAGTATCCTTTTTGTTTTTGTTATCGTAATAAGGTTCTTTTATTGAAAGTATTTTTAAATCAGATGTTTCATCAATGTATTGAATAATTACAAATGGAAGCCACAACAAATCATCAGTCATTTTAGTTGGCAATCCAGTTTCAGAAATCGGATGCCACCAATGAAGAACTGTTCCATCCACAAACTGATGCCGTGCATGTAATCTGATCTGGTCTTTTGTTTTGTCGGGATTAATTGGAAGAAATACCAAGCTATCCTGAAGCTGGTCACGGAATCCGAATGCACCGCTCTGCTGGTAATAAGCTGTTCTTCCCCAAAGCCTTCCTGCAATTGCCTGATACCGGAGCCATTTATTCACAAGCAGATTGATAGCAGAATCAGGCGTATCAATTACCAAGTTGCTGAATATTTTTTGCCAGAAAAGTTTTACTTCAATCAGTGCATCATCAATGTTTTTTGGGGAAGAAAACTTTTTTAAAGATTGTGCAATTGCTCTTTTATTTTTTTTAATTCCTAAAAAGAAAGTCAATTCCTTTGTTTCTTTTGGATTAATTTCGATTGAGGTTTTAACCGTTCCAATTGAATCATTCCATTTGCCAAGTTTTTTACTTAAAGATGAAGCAAATAATCCGGCAGGATTTTGCAAAGAGCCATATTGTCCTACAAAAGTATCTTTATCACCATCGTAATCAGAAATTTTTTCAGAGCAGGAAATAAAACCGAGATAAGGATATTCAATGTTCCAATGACCTCTGTCACCCAAAGGAATTTCCCAAAGCCTTTTGGTTGCCGTCATACAATTTAGTTGATTATCAAAATGAGTTTCTAAGAAAGTTTTATGAAACTCCCTGTGATGATCTGATGATGAACCAAGACACCATTCAAAATAAGTGAGTAGTGAAAGAGATTTTTTTTGATCAGTGAGGTTTTCGACTTTAAAATTCCAGATCTCAAGATCCTCCTTAATCGGAACGAAAACGGTCAGAGTAATTTTCACACCTTTATACTCTGAAATAAATTTTGCATATCCAAAACCGTAAACAATCTGATAAAAATCAAGATCAGTTTTCAGCGGCATCCAGGTGGGTGACCAGAAATCTCCCGAATCGTTATCCTTTATGTAAAAATATTTTCCCCAATTATCCTGCACCAAATCCTGATGCCATCGGTTTAATCTGTTAAATTCAGAATGGGTATCCCAGCTAAATCCGCCGCCTGTTTGGGAAATCACTAAACCATACTTTCCGTTTGAAATTACATTTACCCACGGTTTTGGAGTTTTAAAATCTGTTATGATGTACTCATTTCCATCAGCAGAAAAATAACCATACTTTGTAGAAAATTTTTTCATTTATTATCCGGCAATTGTTAACAGGAATTTCTGATTACTAATTCAGTAGGAATTTTTATAAGAGAGTGAGCTTTTCCATTGGGTTTATTTAATCTTTCAAGAAGTAATTTAGCCGCTTCTTTTCCAACTTCATCTATCTGTACTCTGACTGTGGTTAAACCCGGCGTAACATATTTTGAAATAAAAATATCATCAAAACCAATTATGCTTATTTCATTTGGTATTTTAATATTAAAGTAGTTAGCTGCATCATAGCAACCGAGAGCCATCATGTCGTTTGCAGCAAAAATTGCTTGTGGTTTTTCCTGCAAACCATATAGCTGGATAAATCCGTGGTATCCGGAATCAATTGTGTAATTGCCATTAACTATAAAAGATTTATCAATAGTAATTCCATTCTTTTTACAAGCATCAATAAATCCTTTCTTCCTTAGATATGCATCATAATTTTCATCCGGTCCGGTGATGTGCGCAATTCTGGTAAACTTTTTCTTTTTAATTAAATATTCAGTTGCCTCAAATGCACCCTGATAGTTATCAATGGCAACTGTATCAAACTCACTTGATTCTTTTCCGCCGCCGATAATAACGACGGGAATTCTTGTTTGGTTTATGATATTTTTTAAATCTTCAGTCATTGAAGAGATAAGTAAAATTATTCCACCTACTAATCCTGTCTGAGCAAAAGCTGATATTGAATCACTTATGGTTCGATTTTTATGTGAGCTTGCAACCATTGTGTAATAACCATTAGTGTAAGTCACTTCATCAACGCCGCGGATTATATCTGTAAAAAATTCATCTGATATTTCAGGAAGAATTAATCCGATTGCATTGGAAGTTTTTTTAGCGAAGTTTCTGGCGATAAGGTTGGGTTTGTAATTTAGTTCATTGGATATCTGTAAAACTTTTTTTTTAGTCTCTTCGGTTACTTTATCATCATTATTAAGAACTCTTGATACAGTTGCGATAGATACTTTAGCTTTAGAAGCAATCTGTTTAATAGTAGGTTTCATAAGTTAAGCTTTAAAGAAAGAAGCAGAATATTTCTATTCTGCTTCCTTTAAATAACAAGAAAGTATTACTTCATCAAAGTCATTTTTTTGCTTGAAGTAAACTGTGTTCCGTCTGCACCAACAGCATTAAGTTTTAAAAGATAAATACCAGATGCCATTGAAGATCCGTTCATTTGAACAAAATGTTTTCCTGCTTCAACAGAACCCTGTACTAAAGTCATAATCTTTTGTCCGATCAGATTATAAACTTCTAATGTAACTTCTGATTTAACAGGAACTGAATAAGAAATATTTGTAGATGGGTTAAACGGATTCGGATAATTCTGATCCAATGAAAATTCAGTTGGAGTAATTCCGCTTACATTTACAACTTTTGAATATTCGAATGTTCCATCGAAATCAATTTGTTTAATTCTATAGCCGTAATTTTCACCGGCTCTTACATCACGATCAACAAATGAGTAAGATTTGGCTTCGGTGGTTGTTCCGTTTCCGGTAACAAAACCAATCTTGGCAAAAGGAGATCCGCTTACACTCTTGTAAATTTCAAATCCACGGTTATTGGTTTCGGTAGCAGTCTGCCATTTAAGTTCAACAGTGTTGCCAACAACTGAAGCAGTAAATGATGTCATTTCAACAGGGATTGGTATTACAGGATTAAAAGTTACATCATCAAAATAATTAACACTGGCATGTGTCCTTGAGCCGTCCTCTTGATCAGGAATCAGAGTCAGGACTGCACCAGTTACTCCAATATGTGAAGTGTAATCAAATGTTAATTCTTCCCACTGATTTATTAACGTATTTGTAGCAAAGTGGTCGATATTAGGTGGTTCAAGTTTTAGGTTAAATCTGGAACTTACATTTTTATAAACAAGAATTTTGATTATACAATTAGATGAATCAAGAGTAAGATCTGGAAAATCAGAACACCATACTCCTGCCCAGGGATCGCCATTAGCACCAATATCAATCATTCCACAATTACTGGACGTGTTTAATCCACCAACACTTGGATTTGCAGCCAGAGAATAACCACTACCAGATCCCTGGGAAAATATATTCCAAGTCCAGGTATTGCCGACTGTCTCCCAATCGATTGTGGTTTGTGCAAACAGGGAAACGGAGAAAAGTAACAAAGGTATTACTAGAAGTTTTTTCATAGCACTCTCCTTATTTTGTTTTGGAAAAGTTATTTGTTTTAATGTAAACGTTTACATTACAATATTAAATTAGATTATTTATATTCATTTGTCAATAGGAATGACTAAAAAATTAAAAAATTTTTTTTCCTAAAATGAAAATATTAACCTTCTGATATTTTTATATTGTATTCCAGATAAAATTTTCTGGTTTAACCAAAAACACTACTTAAGTATAAGTTATAGTAGGGTTGGTATGATTACCGATTCTTTAACCCAATAATTAAGGCTATATATGGCTGAGGTAATATTAAAAAACATCACAAAAATTTATGACTCCGATAAACCTGTAGTTAAAAATGTAAGTATAGATATACGTGATAAAGAGTTTGTTGTGTTGGTTGGACCATCGGGCTGCGGTAAATCTACAACTTTAAGAATGATTGCCGGACTTGAAGAGATAACTGAAGGTGAACTTTTTATTGATGGCAAAAAAGTAAATGATGTTTCACCAAAGGATAGAGATATCGCAATGGTTTTTCAGAACTATGCTTTGTATCCGCACATGACTGTTTTTGAAAACATGGCATTTGGATTAAAGTTAAGAAAGTACAGCAAAGAAGAAATTAAACTGCGCGTGTCTGAGGCAGCAAAAATTCTTGACCTCGAATCTTATCTTGATAGAAAGCCACGGGCACTTTCCGGCGGACAGCGGCAAAGAGTTGCTGTTGGTCGTGCTCTTGTCCGCAAACCAAAAGTTTTTTTATTTGATGAACCATTAAGTAATCTTGATGCAAAACTGAGAGTACAAATGCGGACTGAAATTTCCAAGCTTCATAAGCGACTTAATGCAACAATAATTTATGTAACTCACGATCAAACAGAAGCTATGACGATGGGAGACAGAATTGTTGTTATGAAAGATGGAATTGTTCATCAAATTGATACTCCTATGAATCTGTACAACAACCCTGCAAATAAATTTGTGGCGGGATTTATTGGCAGTCCTGCTATGAATTTTATTAAAGGTAAGATATCTGATAACACAAAATTATCTTTTATCAGCGAAGGTGAAAATCTGAAATTTTCTATCCCAAATAATTTGATTGATAAATTAAAACAGCAAAAGGATAAAACTGTTTATCTGGGAATAAGACCGGAAAATATAAGCGATATCAAAATGGATTCTATAAATAACTGTGCTGAAGTTGAAGTAAATATTGATGTTGTAGAACCAATGGGCAACGAAATCTTTTTATACTTTCAGCTTGATGGAGAACAGTTTATTTGCAGAAAGACTACCTACGAAGTACCAAAAGTTGGAAGCAGCAAAAAATTATATTTTGATCTTTCCAAAATTCACTTCTTTGATACTCATACTGAAACTGTTATTTAGATTTAATAATGGGTTTTAACCAAAATAAAAAGCCCCGAAGAATCGGGGCTTTTTGCTTATAACCGGCGATGATGATTATTTCATTAACATCATCTTTTGAGTTTGAACAAAATTACCAGCTACCATTCTGTAAATATACATTCCGCTTGCCAGATTGCTTCCGTTAAAATCAACAGAATAACTGCCAGCTGCTACGAAATCATTTACAAGTTCCATAACTAATTCGCCGGTAATTGAGTAAACAGAGATTGTTACCTTTGAATCGAACGGAACACTGTAATTAATCTTTGTGGTTGGATTGAATGGGTTCGGATAGTTTTGGGCTAACTCGAATACCTTCGGAGCAAGAACTTCAACTTCAACAACCTTTGAATACTCAAAAGTACCATCGAAGTCAACTTGTTTCAATCTATAGCTGTATTTTCCAACAGGAAGATTTTTATCCGTAAACGTATATTCTTTCTTTTCAGTTGTTGTACCAAATCCATTTACGAAACCGACCTTTGCCCACTCGGTATTTGCAGATTTCCTTTCAACCTCAAATCCCTTGTTGTTTGTTTCAGTTGCTGTTGACCAGGAAAGAGTTACTGCATTATTAATAAATTTTGCAGCAAATGTCGTCATCTCAACCGGTATAGTATTCGGAGGTAAGATATCGGTTGCATAATATCTTCCAAGAATCTGATATCCGTTATTTACAACAGAAGTTCCTGAAGAGAATTGGGAACCAATACCAACAACATCTCTTGGCCAAACAGGTTCAGGATTATCATCAAGATCAGTATCAGAATCAATTCTATAATCAATAGTGTTTACACCATCAGTAAGTTGAATGGTTGCACTACCACCAGCATTGGGCCAGGTTCCACTTGCCTTTGTTAATGATAAGAAACCAACAAGTGTGCCTTCGTAAGCTTCCGGATTAGCAAGATAATCAGCTAATGTTATCTCAAGTATAGGTGGAGTTGGATTTCCCTGACTTATAAGAACAATTTCACCAGAGTTTGCTGGCTGAATCTGAGTTAATCCTCTGAACTGGCTGATTGTACCAGTGATGAATACATCATCTCCTAAACTGAGAACAGGGTTAGTTGTACCGCTAAGAAATTCTGTAATACCTGCTGTTCCATCCCAAATGTAATATGAGTGATTAGTTGTCTGATAGTTTGGAGAAATTACTGTACCACGGATGGTTACTACATTACCCAATCTATCAGGAATAAGATCAGCATTGTTATCAACTCTAGCTTCAGCGATTGGAGTAATAAGTGGTAATTCTACTACTGTACCATTAGCTAAAGCAGCAAAAATTCCACCACCGGCTCCATTTTGGTTTCCAGATTCATTAGCAAAACCAGAAGCGAAAACAGCAAGAGATTGTCCATCTAATCCGGCAAGAGGAGCTGCAAATGATCCTAACAGAGTTGTGCCATCAGACAAGTAAACATCCAGCGTTACTGGCTGTGCGGGTGCATTT
>FWPV01014899.1_pt1 | contig 11295 bp, 11 predicted proteins | sample 2228371 | NCBI WGS metagenome assembly FWPV01 (sample SAMEA103939776, study PRJEB20133) | metagenome | reverse complement strand
ATTGACCTTGAAGGCCGCCGCCCCGCCGGCAATCGCGGCCTGCATCAGTTCGGGGCGCGCTGGCAGCGCCTCCTCCACCATCTCGGGCCGGACAATCTCACCCCAGGCGGCATCCACCCGGCGGATGTCTGCTCCACAGCGAGCAGCGATCTGGACCATGCGCTCCCCGAAGAAGCCGCTGACGCAGATCAGAACCGGATCTCCCGGCTCGATAAAGTTGCAGAGGGCCGCCTCCATACCCGCGCTGCCTGTCCCCGAGATCGGCAGTGTCAGAGGATTGGCAGTCTGAAACACCATCCGAAGCAGTTCCTGCACGTCGTCCATGACTGCAGTGTACTGCGGATCCAGGTACCCCAGCATGGGGGTAGCCATCACCCGAAGCACTCTAGGATGGACCATGCTGGGTCCGGGCCCCAGCAGAATGCGCGGTGCCGTGTCAAGATCGCCATATGTTGCCATATCGTCTGCCTCCGCTTGCTGCAGCATGCTGTGACGCTCTCATCAGGCCCCTGCAAGAGCATCAAAGGTCGGTTTCAGGGCCCCATAGAGCCCACGGTACAGCGGGTAGATCCGTTCATAGGCAGCCGCGCTGTCCGTTTGCGGCGCAGTCCGGTCAACAACCCGGATCGTCGCCGCGACGGCATCGTGCACGTCGCTGTAGACGCCTGCCCCGACGCCGGCCAGGAGCGCGGCCCCGAACGCGGCGCCTTCCGTGATGTTGATCACAACCAGTTCGGTATTGAAAACGTCCGCCTGAATCTGCCGCCACAGGGCACTGCGCGCTCCTCCGCCTGACGCCCGAACCTGCTCGATCGGCACGCCCAAGCCGCGAATCAGTTCCAGACTATCGCGCAGGCCAAACGAGACCCCCTCCAGGACAGATCGGATCATGTGGCGCTTGTCGTGGCGCAGCGTCAGGCCCACAAATGCAGCCCTGGCATTCGGATCAGGGTATGGCGTTCGTTCCCCGGTCAGGTACGGCAGGAAGAGAAGCCCCTCAGAGCCGGGCGCCACCTCTGCTGCCTCAGCAGTGAGGAGGTCGTAGGGGTCAACGCCAGCGGCAGCCGCCTCGCGGGTCTCCAGCTGGCCCAGGGCATCCCGAAACCAGCGCAGGGCACCGCCGGCTGCCAGCATAACACCCATCGCGTGCCAGGTGCCGGGGACTGCATGGCAAAACACGTGCACTCGGCCCTGCGGCTCGAAGGCGTACTTCTCCTCGAACGCAAAGACCACACCGCTGGTCCCGCTGGTGACCGAGATGATCCCGGGACGCACCACGCCGCTGCCGACGGCCTGAGCTGCCTGATCGCCTGCGCCACCCACCACCGGTGTGCCGGCAAGCAGCCCCGTGGCGCTTGCCGCAGCGCGGCTGATCGTCCCAGAGACCACAGGAGACTCCGTGCAGCGAGGCAGCCAATCCTGCGGGATGTCGAGCAGCGTCGTCATTGCAGCCGACCACGATCGGTTTCCCACATCGAACAGCGACGTGCCGGAGGCGTCGGACACCTCTGTGGCGAACTCGCCGGTCAGGCAGAAGCGGATGTAGTCCTTAGGAAGCAGGATATGCGCGATTCGGTCGTACACATCCGGCTCATGTTCCCGCACCCACACGATCTTGGGCGCCGTGAAGCCCGGCAACACGGGATTGGCGGTCATTTCAAGCAGCCGCAGCAGGCCGCCTGCCCATTCAGTGATCTCGGCGCACTGCGCCCCTGTGCGCTGGTCGTTCCAGAGAATGGCGGGGCGCAGGACCCGGTGATCCTTGTCCAGCAGCACCAGTCCGTGCATCTGACCGGTGAGCCCAATGCCGCTGATCGCCGCGGCGTCCACGCCGGCCAGGACGCGTCGAATCGCGCGCTGGGTCGCCTGCCACCAGTCCTCCGGGTCCTGCTCACTCCACTGCGGATGCGGGGTGTACAGGGGATACTCCTCGGTTGCGCTGGCGATCACCTCGCCCTTCTCGTCTACCAACAGCGCCTTGGCGCCAGTAGTGCTGACATCAATGCCAAGTAGCATAAGACCTCCTGACAGAGTTGGGCCTAGAGGGCCACCGGTTCGCCCGACTGCGCGGATTGCAGCAGAGCGCGTATGGCCGCCACGTTTCCACGGCTATCTGACAGGCTGACGCGCGGGGGCTTTCCTGACAGCACGGCGTCGGCCAGGTCTTCCACTTCACCCAGGTAGAGTTCCTGCCCCGCTACACCCAGCACCTCAAGAGACCCATCGTCTCGACGGAGTTCGATCTTCGCGTCTTCTCCGGGTTTGAAGGCGTTGGCCAGCGTGATTGTCCCGATACTCCCGACGAACTCCATCAACATGCGTTCCGGGGCCCGAAAGCCGCAATCGAACTGAGCGTAGACTCCGTTGGCGAACCGCATCTGCCCAACGAAGACCTCATCCACGCCGGATGCGCCAGTGATCTGCCAGCCGAACACCTCCGCCGGATCGCCGCCGGCCACAGCCCGCGCATAGCTGATCGGGTAGCACCCCACGTCCCAGATGCTCCCGCCGCCCAAAGCGGGATCCAGACGGACGTCCGCCTCTCGATCCAGGTTGAAGGTGAACGCGCCCCGAATCACGCGGAGGGCGCCAATGGCCCCGTTGGCGACCAGTTCCTGCACCCGCAACGTCTGCGGATGATGGCGATACATGAACGCCTCGGCCACTACCACGCCCTGCCGGGCGCTCGCGGCCGCGATCGCATCCACGTCCTCAACGGAGAGCGCCAGCGGCTTTTCACACAGCACGTGCTTGCCCGCCTCGGCCGCCCTGACGGCCCACTCCGCATGCAGGCTATTGGGCAACGAGATATAGACCACATCCACTGCGTCACTGGCCAGCAGGTCCTCGTACCGGCCAAAGGAAAGCGGAATGCCCCACTCGGCCGCGTAAGCCTGCGCGCGGCCTGGCTCCCGGCTGGCCACAGCCACAAGACGGTTGCGCGGCGACATGCGCAGCGGCTTGATCAGCGCCTGGTTGATGCGCGCAGTGCTCAGCAACCCCCATCTCAGTATGCGATCGCCCATGGCAGGATCCTCCTGTCTCATCTCAACGTCTTGTCGCACCGGCAGCAGATCTCATTGGCTCTGCTGCTGCACCCACGAGGCCATCTCCGCATCGTCAGCAATGTCAGGGGTGAGCGGCATGGATCGCCAGTCATGGTCCATCCGCGTCCCGTCAGCGCCAAACTGCAGTCTGGCTATCCCAACCACCCGACCCGCATGGCCTGGGCTGGCCTGATCAGCGTGAAAAAGCGGCGTCCCCGTCACGTTGCTCACCCACGGCTTGCCCGATGGGCCCGAGCCTCCGCCGATGATGACCGAGATGCCCGTTACCCGATCTGCGATCTGCTGGTTCGTGACGGAACCACAATTAGAAAGCAGGATCACGATGTCAGCCAACGGCCTCACTTCCGAGACAACGGCCTCCGCCGTTGTGACCGGATCGCGCACGCTCAACCCCCCGGCCGCGTCCTGCCCCGTCAACCCCGCGATAGCAATCCGGTATCCGCCGATCTCGCGGATCACATATGGCACAGCAATCAGCTGGCCCGTGGCGGGGTCCGTTGCGTTTGCCGACAGCACGGCGAAGCTGGCCTCCGCCAGGCGCAGCCGCAGGACAGCCGGCCCCAGCGCCAGGTCCATCGGGCCGAGGGCAACCGCATCGTATCCCATCCGATTCAGTGCCGCCACGCTCGTCGCGCCGAGCGATGCGCTTGCAGGATTCCGATCTCCGGTCAGACTATTGCCCGCGTCCAGCACGAGAAGTGGTCGCTTGCCAGCCCGCTCTTGCTTGATGAGGGTGGCCCGACGGGCCACTCCGCCAACCGTGGGGCTTCAGCCGCAAGGTGTCAGGTAGCCCCAGGTATCATTGGTGTGAAGAACCGTGAGGATAAGCGGTTCCCGGCCGGCAGGCGAGGCCGTGGGCAACGGTTCCGTAGGTGCAGCCGCGGGCAAAGGGGCACAGCTGGCCGCCAGGAATACCAACCACATCCCTGCTGCGGCCAAAGCCGTCAGGAAGTGCGCTGGCCTGGATGCCGGTTCGTTGGTGTGCATCTGTACGCTCCAGGGTCATCATGACGACGGCGGGGACATGCAGCAGGTACCCCCAGCAGGACTCGAACCTGCAACCTTGTGCTTAGAAGGCACCTGCTCTGTCCTTTGAGCTATGGGGGCTCCTCGATGTGATTGTATCCGCCGCAATAGTGGGTGTCAAACCAGCGACGCGGGTGTCTCTGCCAGGCCCACGAACGCGCAAAAGGCGTCGAGGTCGGGGAACACACGTCGCGACAGCGACTTGACGACCCAGTTCTCAACCATCGGCGAGATCGTGACAACAGGCACTCCCCGCACGTACGCCGCGTACATCTCCAGCGCAGTGCCCATACTCGCCACGGGCGCATACGCGATGACCAGGTCACTGCTGGCAGCCGTCTCGATCATGGCAAAGAGCGTCTCTTTTGCCAGGCCATCCTCGTAGTCAACGCTGTTCGGGTGCAGCAGGAAGGGGTCAGCGATCTCGAGATCGGGCCACTTCGCCAGCAAAGCCTCCCGGATTCGCTCTCGATACGTCTGATCCACGATCCCTTTTCCGTGGTTAGACGCCTGCATGACTCCGCCGATGAAGACGCGCATTCCGGTTCCCATCAGATTCTCGTGAACTGCACGCGGCGCATTATAGCACCGGGGGGCCGGCCTGCCCAAACGCTCCGGGGGAACTCCGCTGCAGACGTGAGCCGCTGCTGCCGCAAGAGACAGGTGTGCGGCAGGAACGGGCGGCCGCAAGAGGGCGTCTGTCGCGCGCCTTGCCCAACCCGGCGGCCCTGTGGTAGAATCCCGGCATGAGCAAAGCTGCCGGAGGCTTGTCGCCAGCAAGACCCTGCCCCGCAGGCGGGCCACACGCGTGATCGGGGCTGGGCCAGGGGGACGCGCCGCGCGGACGCTGGATCAGAGGGCACTCGCCGGGCAATCGAGCCCGGACATCCGAAGTGTGCAGGTATCCCATGCGGCCGCTGCGCAGGGACGTGGCGCAGCGATACGGCTAGAGCTGAAACCTGCCGCTAGCCTCAACAACCTTGTGGCGGAAGTTCGAGACGTACTGCAGCAAACGATCGCGCAGTTCGCGCCACTCCTCGCTATTCAGGATGTGACGCATGGTCTCCAGATCGCTGGCAACTGCACCTGTCAGGATTTGCGGGCCGTCACCGTACGCTGTGTACCAGGCCTCTGTGGGCTGGAGGCCAAGGCGCATCAGCCCCGGAGCGAAGTCCTGCATCACAAATTCAAAGTAGGACTGCTCCTGGCCAGGCTTGATGTCCCACTGCATCAGCAATTTGACCATGCTACACCATCCTCTTAGACCGCCAATTGCAGCAGAGCATACCAGAAGCAGGATGAGAATGCAAGCCGGCCTGCTTCTCCTCCTGCTGTGTGCGCTGGCCTCGACTCCAGCGCATGCCGACGACGGCGGTACCAGCACGGTCAACATCCTGCCGGCCGGAGGCAAGCATCGCGGTATCGTGCTGAGATCGCAGACCGTAGACGTGGTCCTCCGCGAGGAGCAGGGAACCGTATGGGGTGACACACGCGTCTGGCTGAACCTGTACAACCCGGCCAGCAAGCCGATCACAGTCACGGTGACGCTGCCGGGCCCGCAGTTGTATCCGCTCCCGTTGCCGGGCAACCTCAGCGCACGCGTGGGCAAGGCGCCTTTGCCCCTTGCCCCAGTGGGCGGCAGCGGCGAACCGCAGCAGGCGCAGGGAGAAATCGGCCTGCCAGCGCGGAGCGCCGTGGAAGTCTACCTGGACTATCGCCAGGCACTGCCTGAGCGGGACGGGCGCGCTATCTATGCGTACATGCTCAGCGGGGCAGAGCAGTGGGCAGGGACCATTCAGTCGCTCCGGGTGACCATAGACTTGCGCCCGCCCCTGTCCGCGGACCGGTTGCTGACCGTAGCACCGCGTGCGCACCGGGAGAACAGCCAGACGCTGAACTGGCACTGGGAGACCGAATGGGCCAAGACGCGCCCCAATGTAGGGCTGGTGCTCATTGCGCCGGACTGGTGGCGCGATCTCAGCGCAGCGCGAGAAGCAGCCGCCACCTCGCCATCAGCCGATGCGCACCTCGCACTGGCCCAGCACTACGTTCGGCTGGCATTTACAGCCCCTCTGGCCTTCGAAGGACAGGACGCCTATCACGACCGGTACTACCCGGCGGCGGTGGCTGAACTGCAGGCGGCCATTGCCGCCAGCACGACGCTAACAGATACCTATTCGGCGCACGTGCTGCTCGCCGACCTGTACCGACAGGAGGCGGCGCGATCCGAGACAGACAAAGCGGAGCGCTATCTTCAATCGGCAAGCGCGGAGCTTCAGGCGGCCCTCGCGATCGGCCTCCCCGATCCACGGGCGGCTGCCATAGCAGAGCAGGTGTACTCCGGTCTCCTCGATTTCGCCGAGAGGCGCGGCGATCAGTCTGCGGCCAACACGTACCGCAGGCAGGCTGCGGCAGCAACGGGCGCAGCGGGCGCGGATGGGCTCGGCCATGACGGCCTCGCGTTGCGCCTGCAGCAGGCGCTGACGGCCGCTGCCCGCGGCGACTACCGGCCGGGGCGCGCCGTTCTGACGGATGTGCTGGGGCCTGCTCAAGCGCCATCGGGGCGGGGAACGGCTCCCCTGGCCAGGGAGATGACCCTCTACGTCGAAACCCGCGCAGACCAACGCGTCATCACCCTCAATCTGGTCGGAGGAGAGAACCTCAGCGCAATCCAAGACCTGGTCGGGCAGACGGTCAGCGCGCTCTCGCCGTTCGTCCCGGCCGCGGTCACGGCGGATTCGCAGCAGATCGTGCTGACACTGCCCCTCCAGCCCGGAGACGCGGGCGCGGCGGGGGCCGTCGCAGCCAGCCTGCCCGAGGCCCCAGAACTCGCCCTGCTGCGTGCCGCGCTGGCAGGGCAACCGCGCCTGACCAGGACAGAGACGCGATTCGGCAGGTCAGCCTGGCACTACGAGGAGAACGTAGACCTGACGCCTGCGGTTCAGGAGTGGGAACAGATCGCAGACTCCCTCGCATCAGCGGTGGTTGCCCCGGCCGGAGAGATGCCACCAGAGATCACCGTGCTCGTGGATCAGCTGCAGAGGGAAGTGCGCCGCGCGGATGCCCGGGCCTGGCGCGAACTCGCACAAAACAGCCGTGCCGAGTACCGGCTGGCCCTGGAGAACCCGCAGGTTGACCAGGTGTGGCAGGTAAGCCCAACCGCATCCCGCCTGCTGCAGTTCGAGGCAGACCGGTGGGACTTCAGCCGGCTGCGCTGGGCCGTCGTCGCAGCGTGCGGGCTGCTCGCGGCCGTCGCTGCCGGCATCTGGCGGGCAATGTGATGACAGAAGAGACCCGCGCGGCGGCCCCGCGAGGGGCAGGGAGCGTCGAGTGACAGGCCAGGTTTCAGAGTGGCTTGTGAGCGCGCCTCATATGGCCGCCAGCACGCCGCGGGAAAGACTGGCCCGGGCCGGTGGGTGGCTGGCCTTTCTCCTGGTCTTGCTGATGCTGGGCAGCGTGGGCGAGGCTGTCTATGCTGCCGGCTGGAGCGAGGGCCTGGCAGTGGTGCGCGTTGCGATCATCGGCAGCGCGTTGCTGGCCTTTGCACTTGCACTCACGCGCTGGACAGGCCTCTTTCCGTTGGTCTATAGCCTGTTGGCAAGCGTGTTCTGCATCACCGTGTTCCAGCAGCGCGTCCTCCTGCCAGAGCTCAGCACCCACGACGCCGTGGTGGAGATCGCCCAGCGCAACGCGGGGTGGCTCCTGGCACTTGTGAGTGGAGGGCCGGCAGCCGACAACCTCGTCTTTGTCACGCAGATCAGTTACCTGGGATGGTGGCTGGGCTTCTTTGCCGTCTGGAGTATCTTCCGGCACCAGCAGGTTCTAACGGCCGCTGTGCCCGCGGGCGTGGCCCTCCTCGTGAACCTCTACTACTCGCCGGTCAACCTGTCCGGCTATCTTCTGGTGTTCCTGGTGGCTCTCCTCCTCCTGGCCATGAAGGTAGAACTGGCGCAGAACGAGACGCGCTGGCGGGTTTCGCGCATTCGCTACGCGCCCGACATCTACCTGGACTTCATCAAGGCAGGGTTCGTGTTTGCGTTGATCGTGGCCACCCTGGCCTGGGCGATGCCCGATCTTGTCAGCCGCGTCAGTATGGAGCGACTGCTGCGGCCGTTCGAGGAACCGTGGAAGTCCGTGGAGGAGACCTGGTCCCGCATGTACCAGTCGTTGAACTACCCAAGGACCGCGGCGGTCGTGCCGAAGTACGGCAAGAGCCTCAGCCTCGGCGGCCCCGTCAGCCTGACAGATCGGCCGATCCTGGAAGGCGAGTTCCCGGAGCGCACGTACTGGCGGGCGGCGGTATACGATCGCTACGACGGGCGGGGCTGGCTGGACACCAGCGCGGAGACGCAAATCATCGAGCACGGCAGTTGGCTCGGTGAGCCGCTCTACGAGGCGACAGTCGAACTGACCGCGACGGTCCGCCTGCTCGAACAGGGGCAGGATGTGATCTTCGCACCGCCAAACCCTGTACGGGTCTCGGTTCCGGTTGATGCCAACCTGGCGAGAATCAGCCCGGATGGTGCGCTGGTCAGCATCGCCCTGCTGCGGAGCAGGATCCCGCTGGGCCCTAACACCGCCTACAGGGTGACCTCTGCCGTCACGCAGGCGCCAGCCGACGCCCTGCGGGCCGACAGCACGGACTACCCGCCCTGGGTGACCGCGCGTTACCTCCAGGTGCCGGCTGACATTCCGCCACGCGTTGTGGCGCTGGCTGAGGAGATCACTGCCCCTTACGACAATCCCTTCGACAAGGCGGCTGCTGTCGAGGCGTACCTGCGCGGCTATGAGTACGACCAGACGATCGCCGCTCCCCCGCAAGGCGCCGATGGCGTAGACTATTTCCTGTTCGAGATCAAGAGAGGCTACTGCGACTACTACGCGAGCGCCATGGCACTCCTGCTGCGAATCGCAGGGATTCCAAGCCGCCTGGTCGCCGGTTATGCTCCCGGTGACCGAATTCCGGCACCCGAAGGTTGGCCAGCGAGCGCCGACGTGTACCGTGTGGTGGAGCGAGATGCGCACTCCTGGGTGGAGGCCTTCTTCCCCACCTATGGCTGGATCCAGTTTGAGCCCACGGCCGCCCTGCCGCTTCTGGTGCGACCGATTGTCAGGGAGGCTCAGCCGGCACTGCCGACGCCCCCGCCAACCGTCGCAGAAGAAGAAAACCTGGCCGATCTCCGCGCACAGAGCGCTTCGGAGTCGAGTGATCTTGAGGCCGGCCAGCAGCGCAACTTGCTGGAGAGGCTGGCGGCCCGCTGGCCCATCTGGGCCGCCTTGCTGGGTGCAATCTTCTTGGCTGGCGCCGTCGGGCTTGTCGCGAACAGGCGTCTAGCGGCCTTGCGCCGCGATCCGCAGCTACTCGTCAGGCTGTTCGCCCGGCTTGGCACATGGGCGCGGCGGCTGCGAGTCCCGTGGCCAGCGAGTGACACGCCCCTGGAACACGCCGCTCGACTCGGCGAGCGTGTGCCGCAGGCCCAGCCGGCCGTCAATCGGTTGGCAACCCTCCTGGCAGCCCAGGTGTACGGCCGACAGCAGCCTGATACCGACGCATTGGCCGCAACCCTTCTGGAGTGGCAGCAACTGCAGTCGGTCTTCTGGGGTTTCTGGCTACGCGAATGGTTCGGCTTCGTCCGTCGAATTCGCCAGCCACACGACTGAGACGCCCGTCTGACGAGACACTACTCGCCCTTGAGGGCCTGTATCTCTTCCCGGGCATGATCGAGTGCTGAGGGGTCCTGGCCGGGGCCTATGGCAAGGAACCTCTCGAAAGCCGCGATCGCATCCTGCTTCTGTCCCTTGAGCCGGTACAGCACTCCCAGCCCATAGTACACTTCAGGCAGTTGCGGGTCGAGATCGCGCGCCCGCAGGAGGTACTTCTCAGCCTCCGACAGGTTGTTCTCCTGAAGGCGCACTGCGGCCAGCAAGTAATGGGTCTCCGCGTCGTCTGGTTCGATCTTCAGGGCAGCCTGGAAAGCATTGGCGGCCTTGCTCAGGTCTCCCATTTGATAGTACGTGACGCCCAGATTCGTGTGAGCGGCAGCCAGCGCTGGATCGAGCTCAATGGCAGCCTTGTACGCTCTCTCGGCTTCTGCGAGGCGGCCGTCCTGGCGAACATAGACGTTGCCCAGGCCGAACTGGGCCCTGGCTGACCTGGAGTCGAGGGCCAGCGCTGCTTTGTACTCTCGTTACGCCGCGACCAGATCGTTGGCGTTCAACGCCTCATCGGCGGCCGCCAGGTGCTCTGTCACGCTCCCGGAGACCGGCGTTGGCTGTACCTGCGGCAAGGCAGGGGTTGCCTTCGGCGCCGCGGCCGGGCCCGATCCGCAACTCACCAGAAGGATGGCAATCCCCGCGACGATCGCCATCCACACAAAGTGCCGGTGGTTCATCTTGCCCTCCCCTCAGCCTATCCTTGCTTGCATTCCAGGATGACAACCTGGGTCTCTTCGGGCAACTGGCTTCGAGAGATGCGCAGGCTCTCCTGAGGAGCCTGCTCGGTAACGCCCATCTCCTTGAGGAACTTGCTCAGGGGGTCGAGCCTGAGCGTGACCTGCGGCGTGCGGTAGTGCATGGGAATGACAATGCTCGGCTCCAGCAGGCTGATGACCTCGGCGGCCTTGTCCGCATCCAGCGCGTTGCCGCCGCCCACGGGAACGAGCAACACATGAATATCGGGCAGGGACTCGACCTGTGCCTGTGTGAGGACGCGCGACAGGTCACCCAGGTGACAGACTGTGAGGTCTCCGAACTCGAACACGAAGACCGTGTTCTCGTGCCGGGCTTCGCCCTTCCCGCCACCCCAGGCCGGGATCCCGGTTATGAACACGCCCTTGACCTCGTATTCCCCGGGCCTGGATAGCACCTTCGGGTCACCCTTGATGGCACTGGCCGCGGCATGGCCGGGGGCGTTGTGACTGATCGTGACGATATCTGCCCGGAGACGCGGCAGAGTGTATCCGATGCTCTTGTCATAGGGATCTGTCACCACGGTAACGCCCGCCTCTCGGATGCGGAAGCAGGATTGGCCGAACCAGTCAATATCCATGCGGATTCCCTCCGGTTTCCGGTGTGATTCAGCACCGATCCAATTATAGCAGACGCCGGCTTGCCGGCAAAGCGCCAGAGACACGCCAGCCTTTCCGTCTCACCGATCAGATTGGCGCGAACGCACGGATAGGGTATAATGGGAACGTGATTC
>FWPV01014470.1_pt1 | contig 11296 bp, 7 predicted proteins | sample 2228371 | NCBI WGS metagenome assembly FWPV01 (sample SAMEA103939776, study PRJEB20133) | metagenome | reverse complement strand
GCCCGATGAAACTATTTAACGATCCCGACAATCTAAATACTTTGACAAATTTTTTTAGAGGCTGAGAGGTCGGGATTAGAAACATAAGACGCCCTTAAATCATTATAAAGTCGGGTTTAACTTTAGGTAAGGGGGTTTTAGCAGATAGCCTCTTTGAAGGGTACTATAAAAATGATTGAATTGGAGCAAGACGAATTACTTCAAGAAACCGAATACGATTCTAACGATACCTTCAATCTGGACCAGGATGACGAAGACTTTGGTTCGTCTGATCTTCCAAGATTGACGCGCGCCAATTACGTCGATAGGGTTCGATTTGAAGAAGAGATCCCTGATGCGGACCATGACGTCGGGCAAGGGGACGAGCCTACCTCGTCAACTGATCCTTTGTACATTTATTACAGAAGCATGAGCAAGATTCCGCTGCTCACGCGCGAGCAGGAAGTTTACTTGGCCAAAAAGATAGAATCAGCCAAGCTCAATACTCTTAAGCTGTTGTCTTTGACGACGATAACCTCCTTTAAAATCATAGAGATGGCTGATGAAATCCAGCTCGTCGACGCGGGCACCGGGACGGCACAACCGTCAATCGAAGAAAGGCGAGGCTCGGGCAGCGAGATTAGCCTGGAAGAGCGAAACAAAATCCGTACGCAACAGGTTCGCAGATTTATAAAGCGGCTTGAAAAGCTCGAAGCCAAGTATCGGCTGGTAAAACTCGGCTGCCGGCGCGCCAAGTCGGGCAACCGCCAATCAACCAAGAAGCTGGCTGAAATAAAAAATATCAGGGAAGCGATCTTCAATTCCCTGCGAAAGATTGACTTTTCCGAAAGCCAAATCGGCACATTGATTGGCAGCCTTGAAGCGGTCTTAAGCCAAATGGAGGAAGCTCAAGCCGTCATCAGAACCCAATCCCAACGACGTGATCCGGACCAAAAAGCACTTAAGGAAGCCAAGGCTAAATACAGCGAACTCGAGCGCCGCTACCTCATCAATGTCGATGAGCTGCGCAAGATTGTGGCTCTGATCCACGAGAACAAAACCGAAATGCTCCATGCCAAGGATCAGTTTGTTCGCTCCAATTTGCGGCTAGTCCTCAGCATTGCCAAGAATTATTCCTACCCCGGACTGGATCTTCTGGATTTAGTCCAAGAAGGTAATATCGGGCTAATGAAGGCGGTCGACAAGTTTAATTACCGGTTGGGCCACAAGTTTTCGACCTACGCGACCTGGTGGATTCGACAAAGCATTACCAGGGCAATCGCCGACCAAGGCAGAACGATAAGAATCCCGGTGCATATGGTCGAAGCCATGAACCGGGTCCTCAAGGTGGCAAACGAGCTCACCAAGCGCAACGGTAGAGAACCGTCCGTCCACGAAATAGCCAAGGAACTAAAAACACCTGTTTCCAAGGTGACGCAAATTCTAAAGGCTGCTCAAGAACCGGTTTCGCTGGAAGCAAGCATTGCAGACAATAAGGACGCGGCGCTCAATAAATTCATCGAGGACAAGAAAGCAGTATCGCCGGATGAAGATGTAATCAAGCACAGTTTGCGCGAGGTGACCGATTCGGCGCTTAAGACTCTGTCGCCCCGTGAACAGGAAATCGTGCGCATGCGTTACGGCTTAAATGAAACCGGCAAGGAATACACGTTGCAAGAAGTCGGTGAGATATTCCAGGTAACCAGGGAGCGCATACGCCAGATCGAAGAGAAGGCCCTGATGAAGCTGCGCAGTCCTTACCGCTCCAACAAATTGCGCGAGTTCGCCGACTTCATCAGCCAGAACTGATAGTAATGCCGCGGCAGGAGGCATTCCTGCCGCGGATAGTCTATCGAACTGCCTTTTTTAATTCACTCCCGGGTACGAACTTGGGAATGTTGTGCGCGGGGATTTTTATCGGCATGCCGGTTCTGGGATTTCTGCCAACCCGCGCTTTTCTCTTGGCCACTAAAAATGTTCCGAACCCGACAAGGGTTACCTTTTGCTTTTTCTTCAAGGAAGCCGTGATACCGCCAATAAGAGAATTGAAAGCAGCTTCCGCATTGGATTTTGTAAGACCAGTTTCCTTTGCGATTTTTGCTACCAGATCACCTTTATTCAAGGAATCCCCCTTTCTGCGCCAGTCTTCACGGATTTATGATAAACAGCCGTCTAATAGCACCGGGCCCTCGTGCCAGTCAAGCAAAATCCTCGATTCCCAGCTTGACGGTAATTCCTCGATTCAACCAGTAGTTGAAATCGCATAATTAGCTCTTATCGCCTCAAGTGCCGCGACTTTGCAGCCAAGGGCAATATCGGCCCGCAGCATGCGTCTACGCCCGCGGTGGCTTGCGGAGCCAAACCAATTTTACCCAGGGCCTATTAATGGATGCACTATACTGATATTCTTACTAGCTCGCAAGGTGAAGCCTTGCCGGACGGAGTGACATCATGAAAAAGAAGCCTCTGTGCATCGCGTTTCTGTGGCATATGCACCAACCCGATTACCGTCACCCGGAGACGGGCGAAATATTGCTCCCCTGGGTGAGGTTCCATGCGGTCAAAGATTATTACGATATGGCGGCCCTGGCCGAGCAAATCCCCGAAATTCGCATAACCATCAACATTGTCCCGTCCCTGATTGACCAGCTTACTGAATACGCATCCGGTAAGGCGCGCGAGAAATACGCCGTCCTGACACTACGCGACGTTTCTCAACTGGCCGAAGGAGACAAGTCTTTTTTGCTGCAAAGGTTTTTTCAGCTTCCGCCCAAGCATATGTTGTTACCCTACCCCCGCTACAGGGAGCTAATGGAGCTTAGGGGAGTTTTAGATTCCAATGGGGTGCATTGCGCACTCAAGCGCTTTAAGGACAGCGACTATCGAGATCTGCAAACCTGGTACAACTTAACCTGGTGTGGAATGCAACTACGTCATGACCCTGAAATAGCAGGGCTGTTTGAACGAGGCAGGGGTTTTAGTGAGTATGACAAAAAGCGCCTTCTGGAAATCCAATATTCTTTCATAGGGCGCATTCTTCCCTTTTATAGAACGTTGTCTGAATCCAAAAGGATTGAGTTCTCAGTCTCGCCTTATTACCATCCGATTCTTCCTCTGCTGTGTGACGTAAGCTCGGCGCGCCAGGCCGAGCCCTCGCTTACCCTACCCGGTGCACCGTTTGCTTTCCCCCAGGATGCCAGAGAGCAGGTCAAATCGGCCCTACGTGCTTTCGCAAATGTATTCGGACACCAGACCTACGGCATGTGGCCGTCCGAAGGAGCCATCAGCGATGAGGTACTGGCGATAGCAAAAGACGAGGGCATCAGATGGCTGGCTTCCGATGAAGCCGTGCTTTCAAACTCGATTCAAAAGAGCGGCGGAGGTAACATGCCCCTGACCCCGGAGCGGAAATTCTGCGCCTATCGGTGGGGAAGCGGCCAAGCGGGGCCATGCCTCTTTTTCCGTGAGCATACGCTGTCGGACCTGATAGGATTTTCATACAATCAATGGACGGCCGCGGATGCGGTAGCCGATTTCCTCGGGCGTCTCGAGGCGATTTACCAAAGCCTGCCGGACAACGGACGCCACTATATTGTGCCTGTGATCCTAGACGGCGAAAACGCCTGGGAGCACTACCCCAACAACGGTGCGGATTTTCTCCTGCTTCTATACAAACGGCTTACTGAGTGCAGCCATCTGCGCACGGTCACGTTTTCCGAGTTTCTCGACCTGGAGCCGCACCGCGAAACCCTGGACTCGATCGTCCCGGGGAGTTGGATCTATGGGAATTTGGCTACCTGGATCGGCCACCCGGCAAAAAATCGAGCCTGGGAAGAACTGAGCGCGGCCCGCCATTTTCTAGAGTCTGCCCGGTCGGCAAGCCGGCCTACTCGACTCGAGGCGGCCTTTCGGGAAATCATGATCGCCGAAGGGAGCGACTGGTTTTGGTGGTATGGAGATGACCACCCGACCGAGAATGCTGCGGTGTTTGACGCTTTATTTCGCGGCCATCTTAAGAATGCCTACAGACTGCTCGATCGTTTACCTCCGCCGGGGCTGGATCAACCAATAAGCACCCGCAAAGATGCGTGACAGACTCCGGATATTGATTGCAATGGACAACAACAGAAATGGATCCAACACCTTCCTATCCTGATGAAACAGCCGAATTGCTGGCCCGATTAAGGCGCCTGGCGAAAAATCTTTGGTGGACCTGGAATCAGGAGTGCCAGGAAATATTTCAGCAACTTTCGCCCCGAGGCTGGCAAGATTTCTATCATAATGCAGTCGCCGTGCTGCAAGATATTTCCGAGTATGAATTGCGCACCCGCCTTAGGGACCCCGTCTTTGCTCGGCAAGTCCGGAGCGTTTTGGCTGCTTTCGATGCTTATATGAACCGCAGGGACACCTGGGCTGCACATAACGCACCCGCTCTGATAAAGAATCCGGTTGCCTATTTCACCGCTGAATACGGCTTCCATGAGACTCTGCCGATTGCAGCCGGCGGACTCGGTATCCTAGCAGGAGATCATGCGCGTTCGGCCAGTGACCTCGGGCTTGGTTTGGTCGGGGTCAGTCTTTTTTACCGAGAGGGATATTTTCAGCAAGCGATTGATGAGCACAACTGGCAAACGGAATACTACATCCCTTTGGATCCAGCCTCTCTCCCGCTTGAGCCGGTGCTCGATGACGCGGGCAAGCCACTGGTGTGTCAGGTTGAGATCAATTTATCGCAAGTGTACTTTCAAGCCTGGAAGGTGAATGTCGGTTGCTGCCCGGTGTACCTGTTGGATGCCAATCGGCCGGAAAACGAACCCTTCCAGCGAGACCTCACCCTGCACGTCTACGGCGGCGACAGCTCGACCCGGATCATGCAAGAAATGCTGCTGGGCATCGGCGGAGTTAGGCTTCTGCGGGCGCTTGGTATTCAGCCTTCGGTCTACCATCTAAACGAAGGACACGTAGCTTTCGTCACCCTGGAGTTGATGCGCGAGAAGATCGCTCAAGGATTTTCATTCAATGAAGCTTTAGCACAGACGCGTCGGCAATGTGTATTTACCACCCACACGCCGGTAGAGGCCGGGCACGATCGCTTCGGTCCTGAACTGGTGAAATACGCCATGCAACGGTTGCAGCCCCAGGTAACCTCTTCTTTCGAGGAACTGATGGCGCTGGGAAGGATCGACCCGAAAAACGATCAGGAACCCTTCTGCATGACCGTATTGGCGCTCAAGACTTCGCGTGCCGCCAATGCCGTGAGCGAACTCCACGGACAGGTGAGCCGCAAAATGTGGCACGCGCTTTATCCGGACAAATCCGTGGATGAAGTGCCCATCGGTCATATCACCAACGGCATTCATTTGCTGGGTTGGATGAAAGGGCCGGTCCGCAGTTTCTGGAGAAACAAACTCGGGCCTCATTGGGATCGGGAGATTTATTCTCAAGAATTCTGGCAGCGGGTGCTGGATCCCGAGTTCATATCGGATGAAGAAATCTGGGCCTTGCGATACAGACTGCGCCGTTCCCTAATTGAATTCACCAGGCGCCGGTATTTGAGCCGACGCTGGTCGCTGGGCACGGTCGGCCCGTTTGAGCGCCTGCTGGATCCCGACGCACTCACCATAGGTTTTGCGCGCCGCTTTGCAGCCTACAAACGCCCCCCGCTTATTTTCGAAGACTACGAAACAATCGTTAAGCTGGCCACCGATCCGAACCGTCCGGTCCAGTTTATCTTTTCCGGCAAGGCCCATCCGGCGGACGTAGAGGGAAAGCGCTGCATCCAGAAGATCATTCACCTCAGCAAATATAGCGCGCTCAGAGGGCGCCTGGTCTTTTTGGAGAATTATGATGTTCACGTTGCACGCCAGATGATCTCCGGCTGCGATGTTTGGCTAAACAACCCGCGCCGTCCTCTTGAAGCCTCCGGTACCAGCGGCCAAAAAATTACTTGCAACGGCGGATTGAATCTGAGCATCTTGGATGGTTGGTGGCGCGAAGCCTATGACGGCACCAACGGCTTTGCCAGTGGCGAGGACGGTCATCCTGAATCCTTAGAAGAGCAGGACAGATTGGACAACGCAAACCTGTGCAAGGTATTACGAGAAGAAGTGATACCTTGCTTCTATGATCGCGACCAGCGGGGCATACCCAGAAAATGGATAGCCAAAATCAGGCGCGCAATGGCCACCCTTATTCCCCGCTTCACAACCTGGCGAATGGTACAGGAATATGTGTTTAAGTATTACTTAGATTCGGACGCGCCGGGTGAGGACGATAATGAAACAAGTGTGCTTGCCGCCGAAGGCCGGTCGCGCGAGGCAATGTAACTTGAAGCCTAATTCCGGCGCACGGCGAGGCGTACAAAATAAGCAAATCACAAGCGGCATTTTTGCCGATATCTATACCGGATGCGGAATTGGCTTACCGGGGACGAAGGCATCAAGTTTCTGCCTCGCGCTCCCCGGCCGTCGATCCGTCTCAGCAACAAGTTGATCAAGTTAAAGGGACCAAAACCTGGCGTTATTGAGCAAGATTGATATGCCGGAACTGCGTCACGACCCAATTCAGAAACGTTGGGTGATCATTGCCACCGAGCGGAACCATAGGCCCAACGAATTTGTGCACGAAACGCCTCGATCCAATGGAAATTTTTGTCCTTTTTGCGAGGGTAATGAAAGCAGCACTCCCCCTGAAATCACTGCGATCAGAAACGGATCTCAGCCAAATCAGCCGGGCTGGGAAGTGCGGGTTGTGCCCAATAAGTTTCCGGCTCTAAGAATCGAGGGCGGCCTGGATCGCAGGGGTCTGGGCGCCTATGACCGAATGAACGGCATAGGAGCTCACGAGGTAATTATCGAAACTCCGCACCACTCACAAGATCTGGCGGACGCTACGGCAGATCACATTCAAAAAGTGCTTTGGACTTACCGGGAACGCTTGGTGGACCTGCTCGGCGATTTGCGCTTCAAATATATTCTGATTTTCAAAAACCACGGTGCGGCCGCCGGTGCCACCGTGTCCCATTCACACACGCAGTTGATCGCCACGCCGGTTACCCCGTTGACGCTCGTGCAGGAATTAGAATCTGCCAGGAGTCACTACCTAAAAAAGGAACGCTGCCTATTTTGCGACCTGATTGAGCAGGAGCTGGAAGCCGGAGATCGGGTCGTGGCGGCCGAAAATCAATTTGTTGTCCTGGCGCCCTTTGCATCCCGTTTTCCCTTCGAATTGTTTATTGCACCCCGATTCCACCACCATAGCTTTGCCGAGGTCAATGACGACATGCTTCACAATCTAGCCCAGGTTTTGAAAGAGGTTTTGCTCCGGGTAAAAAAATGCTTATCGGATCCCCCGTACAATTTTTTGATCCATACCATACCCAACATCAAGGCCATACCGCGACCGGCCGCCTACTGGGACACGATCGAACTTGACTATCACTGGCATGTCGAATTTATACCTCGCCTCACCCAAGTAGCCGGTTTTGAATGGGGAACCGGCTTTTACATCAACCCTGTTGCACCGGAAGACGCGGCAAAATATTTGCGTGAGACTGAGCCCTAAGGACGGCTCGGGGCGTCGCAATCGGGCACCTTAATCTCGACGGAAAAGTGATGCATCCAAACCACCCGTTGAAAATTGTGATGTTTGCGGCCGAGGCTTCTCCTTACGCAAAAGTGGGAGGGCTGGGAGACGTGGTCGGCGCCTTACCTAAGGCTCTTGAAAAACTTGGTGCCCAAACGGCGGTAGTGATCCCCAAATATCGCACCGTCGAACTGGGCGGTTTTGAGATTCAGCGCTGTAAACACATACCCGCTTTCGAAGTGCCCATGGGTTCGTTTCTCGAACCGGCTGAAATTTACAAAACCAAAATGGAAGGGACTTCGGTGGAGGTATACCTCATCGGATCACGCAGCTATTTCAACCGTGACGGGATTTACGACGATCCCGCCACGGGGGAAGGCTATGCGGACAATATGGAACGTTTCGTTTTTTTTTTGAAGTCCGTGTTGCAACTGTTGTTGCGGCTTGAATCTCCTTTTGATATCATCCACTGCCACGATTCGCATACCGCACTCATACCGGGTCTTATTTGCATTAATTACCGTGACGAACCTTTTTTTGCCGGAACCGGCACCCTGTTTACCATCCACAATCTCGCTTACCAAGGAATCTACCCCAAGGAATCTCTCTACTATGCCGGAATCGACCTGAGGCATTTTTATCCTCTGTCGCCTTTTGAGTACTGGGGTCAAGTCAACTTCATGAAAGCCGGAATCGAATTTGCCGACAAGGTAAACACGGTCAGTCGGACCTATGCGGTCGAGATCCAAACGAGTTCAGAATACGGACTCGGGTTGGAAGGAGTGCTACGAAGTCGAGGAAAAGATCTAAGCGGCATTGTCAACGGAATCGACTATGAGGAGTGGAACCCGGAAACCGATCCGTTGATTCCAGCTCATTTTTCCGTACAGGACCTATCCGGAAAATGCAAGTGCAAGGACGAACTGTTGCACCGTCTTGGATTTTCGCATTCCGCATACCGCGTCCCCTTGATCGGCATGGTATCCCGTCTGGTAGATCAAAAGGGGTTGGATCTGCTGGAACAAGCGGCCCAAGAAATGCTGTCTTTGGATCTGCGGCTGGTGGTCCTGGGAACCGGACAGCAGAAATACCAGGATTGGTTACAAAACCTGGCCGCGTCATATCCCGACAAGGTTGCCGTACGGCTGTCCTTCGACAATGAGCTGGCACACCAGATTGAAGCGGGTTGCGACATGTTTTTGATGCCCTCCAAATACGAACCATGCGGCCTGAGTCAGCTCTATAGTCTGCGATACGGAACAATCCCGATTGTCAGATCAACCGGAGGCTTGGCAGATACCGTCATCCCATACGAAAAAGATGGCGGAACCGGATTCTGCTTTGTGGAGTATTCGTCCCGGGAAATGATTAAGGCGCTAAAACAGGCTCTGACCGTATATTCCGATCAGGCCCGCTGGCGCGCTCTTGTAATCCGTGCCATGACTCAAGACTGGTCCTGGAACCGATCAGCGGCTGAATACATGCGGCTCTACCGAGAGATCCATCTCGAGCGCCGCCTGCAAATTGCGAGGCACCCCTAGCGACCATGCACGGCCACTGTCGAAATCTGATAATATTTGATCGCTTCGGAGGTTTCGATGCGGATGGTACTGGCCGTCGCCTTCCTCGCACTATTACTGGAGACATCAACAGCTAATGCCATCTCTGCTCCGGGCTTAACTCGAAGCTCTCCCGAATCCGTCGGATTGATTTCATCGCGACTGAATCGCATCGGAGATGTAGTGCGGGCGGCCTTGGAAGCAGGAGAAATACCGGGCGCTGTGGTGCTGGTTGCCAGACGCGGCCGCATTGCGTATCTCGAAGCCTTCGGACACAGATCGCTTCGCCCTGAAAAAGAGGCGATGACCGCAGATACCATATTTGATATGTCGTCACTGACCAAGGTTATGGTCACGCTCCCTCTCACTATGATGCTGGTTGAGGACGGAGTCCTTAGGCTTGAAGACAGGGTTCAGCGATACCTGCCGTGCTTCACCGGGGGCGGAAAAGAAAACATCACATTACATCACCTGCTGACGCATTATTCGGGACTTCCAGCCGGTTTCAACCTGGCAAAGGAGTGGTTTGGGTACGCAGACGGCATTGCTGAATTATGTAAAACCGAAACCGTTGCCGAGCCGGGAAAGGAGTTTATTTACAGCGACCTAAATTTCATCGCCTTGGGCGAAATCGTTCAATCTCTAACCCACAAGAAGTTAGACCAATGCGCCCGGGAACGCATTTTTGTCCCGCTCGGCATGAAGGATACCTGCTTTTGCCCGCCGACGGAGCTAGCCAAGCGTATAGCGCCAACGGAAACCAGAAGAAACACCCTCAGGTACCTGAAAGGGCAAACCTCACTGACAACCGCCGACCGGATTTTAAGGGGAGAAGTTCATGACCCTACCGCGTGGCGCATGGGCGGAGTCGCCGGTCATGCCGGCCTTTTTTCCACCGCTCAGGACCTTGCAATTTATGCCCAGATGTTGCTCGACCAAGGAGCTTATGCGGGCGGGCGTCTCTTGTCCCCTCTTACGGTCCAGGCCATGACGCGGCCTCAGTCGCCGCCTCACTCGTCTCAGATACGCGGCTACGGCTGGGATATCGAAACCGCCTACTCCTCGCCCCGAGGTGACCTTTTCAAGGAGGGCTACGGACATTCCGGCTTCACCGGAACCTCATTGTGGGTTCACCCACGGACCGGCGTTTTCATAATTATCTTGAGCAACCGCGTTCATCCTGACGGCGGAAAAGACATCAACCGTTTACGCGCGACCATTGCAAATATAGTCGCCTCTGCGATCGCCGAATCTAAATAAAGACAATTCGCTCCGCTTCGATTTCCCCTATTGCCGCCGTTTATCCTATGTCTCAAGCTGAAATTGCTCTAATCGAAAGCTGCATCGTGCAAGCGCAACCCAAATCGACGGCATCTGTGATATAAAAAACGGTATATTTGCATCCGGGCTGATTATGAAATCTCTTCGCATGATGCGCATGGAAGCCGCACAAATCTGGACCGCAGCTCTTGAGGCTGTAGATGCAGAAATTGCCGTCCGCAAAATCCTAAAACGCCGCGGCCGAGTGGTTCTGGCACACAAGCACCGGATTGATACTGCAAAAATCCGAAAGCTGTGGGTGCTGGGCGCGGGCAAAGCGGTTGCACCAATGGCTGCTGCAGTGGAAAGAATTTTTGCTCGACACATTGCCGGCGGCATGGTCGTGACCAAATACGGTCACAGCCTTAGTCTTAAGAAATTGGAAATTATGGAAGCCGGACACCCCCTGCCGGACCAAAACAGCGTAAAGGCTGCGGCGCGTATAATGTCCTTGGCCAAAGAGCACATAACCAAGGACGATCTGGTCATCTGCCTTTTTTCCGGCGGTGCCTCATCGCTCCTTGCCTCTCCGGCTCCCGGAATTACATTAACAGACAAACTGGAGTGCACACGAATACTGCAAAATGCCGGGGCCGACATCTATGAGCTGAATGCCGTACGCAAACACCTCTCCGGAGTAAAAGGAGGGGGACTGGCCCGCTTACTGTATCCCACCCCGGTACTCAGCCTGCTGCTTTCCGATGTGGTCGGTGATGATGTGAGTACCATAGGCTCGGGTCCCACAGCCCCTGATGCCTCAACCTTTGCCGAGTGCATTGCAATTCTTGAAAAGCTGGCAATCTGGGACCGTATTCCGCGCCGCGTAAGACAAAGGTTTAAGTGCGGAGCCGCCG
>FWPV01014888.1_pt1 | contig 11301 bp, 11 predicted proteins | sample 2228371 | NCBI WGS metagenome assembly FWPV01 (sample SAMEA103939776, study PRJEB20133) | metagenome | reverse complement strand
GTCGATTAACTTGATACTGTTTTCCAACAAAAAACGCAGGTAAGTATCTGCATTGCTGACCTACCTGCGTTTATTGTTATGTTTATACGTTATAAAACTCTAAAGGTGAAAATCAGAACGGGTAGTCTCAAGATTTCCGTGACTGTAACGTATAGACTGTTGATATATACAGCATTCATAGCTAATCCTGTCGTTTTTGCACGACAAATGTAATGCAAAAGCGTTTAGTGTCGTTTTACGTTATAAAAGCAATCCTACAGTACGTATTTATATTCACGACACTTCCCTCCCTCCATCAAGCAATTGATTTAAATAAACAATTAAGCGATGGACTCTGTAGATATGCAAACAAACATTTAATTAACATGCTTGGTGCGAAAGACTTCGTTCCGCTGGAGTATAAAAATTGAGCGTTTTCTGGTCACCCTTTTTTCCTAGGTAGCTACAGCACTGCAGCTTCGTTGTCGAATAAATACGTAAGGAAATCAGAAGTATCTTGGTTATGTTATGCATGATTTATGTATAAATTTCAGTTTCAGGAGAGCAACGCAACAAAATCATCGCTGTCGGCCCTCATAGATGATTGCGGCGAGTTTGTGATTCTTGGACAAACAACCATCCCAAAAACATCGAAAGCTTTATCAAAATCAGCTCATTTGCAGTAGCTATGGCAGTCCTTGCGCTTTGTTGCTTGAGTATGCTTACACTGATGATATGGTAGATGCTGTACAGATTATAGGGTCAAGTAAAAGAGCATTACTGGTATGCTTATGGACAAATTCGTAGCCGCCGGTCTAAGGTCCTGCTAATTCAAGACACTCGATTTGGAAAGCCGACTTTAAAGTTATCTTTGCTTCTTGCAACACACCGGCTCAACTTGCGACTGACTCAGATATTTTTTTCAGGGTGTTTCTGGATAACCAGATCCGTCTTGCTATTTTGCGCTTGGACATCCCTTCACGGAAATACTAGCGCCTATTCACACCTAATTGTGCCATATCAATCATTCCACATTCTGCTGCCTGAATCGGACAAGAGAGTGTGCATCAGTTGTCGATGCAAATTACGGTAGGAGATGGGTCAGTTCCGAGTGCACATCAACACAAGTATACACATTGAAGATTCGGCCTTAATCTTTAAATAAAATCAATCATGCTTTGTGTGGGTAGTTATATATATCATATAAATATTTAGATATACCTTTTGGGATATCGAGAAACAAGAGTTTTGTTGTATCTGAAATTATTGAAGTTGTTGCAACAAAAAACATATTAATGTATACACAAAAAAACTTAATAATGTAACGTGAATTGGCATTCCCATTTGTATCAAGCGTCATTCCTCTTATCTCACGATAAAAGTGCGATTTAACCATATTGCGCTGGATTGCCGAAGGACTTGCGCTATCAGAATATAAAACATCGAGTATGCAGAATACTGCTAATAATGCAAAAAAAACAATAGAAAAATTGTTTGAGAAGAAAGCAAAGACATCAGATAAATTTTCCACCCTAATATTTGGAAGGAAAATAAGAGAAAATAGTGACAAAAATGCAATCAATACAGTTCTAGATAAAACCTTACTCTTAAAAGACATGTTGTATTTCATATTGGCAGCCAGTCTTTTTTTGAGCGTTTCTAAATTTGAATTGTAGTTTGAAGAGCTACCTTTTATATAATAAGCAATTTGATAATCAGCATAATTGGATCCACTTAATTTAACTAGCTTTTTATTAATAAATCTCATACCTATTGAGTGGGACTTTGCATGCGTCACTGTGACTTTTGGATATTCTCTCGATACCGCATTTTCGACTATTTTAACAAAAGAATCTGTATAATCAGATATCCCCTTCGCATCAAAATAATTTCCTGCATTCTTTTTTGCTATAGAGCATCTCATTAGGCTATAGATTGTATTTTTAATCCAAGGGGCTTCAAACTCTTTATTTTTTTTATCACACTCAACATGACTATATTCATACGCTGAACACATAGTGTCATGCAATGCCGTATGATGTTTATGGGCGTGAAAACTGTGCTTCACAAAGTAAAAAAATTGCTGATAAATCCTTTCTTCATTTGCAATTTCCAATCCGCGTTGTTGAGCATCTTGCCGTTCAAAATCAATATTACTTAAGTTAGAAAAGTAGCAGATTCCTGATCTATGAATCTCTACATTTGCTGAGAAAAACCAATTATCACAACTATTTTTTATGAATTCACAGCAATCTCGGTCTAGACTTGTTATAGAGTAATCTTCATTTAAAGGAGTATATTTCAAAGATATTCTTTCTAAAAATGAACTCATTGAGTTATTTCTTAAGTTGCCTCGTTGAACAACCCATGGCCCATAGTTATCAAGCGCGCAACAGTAAATATTCCCGCTTAGATTCTCGTAGAACCCATTTTTATCTTTATCCTTCTTAAGAATAAGGAAATACTTGAAATCTGCAATTGTATTCTTCTCAGATATTTTGTTTTTCCTGTTGGATAAATATCTTTTAAGACCATCAGTAAGAAGTTTTTTTTCTGGTAGAAATTCCAAGTCAAAAAGACAATTAGATATCAAATTTAATATAAAAAAAATAGGGATTTGAATAATATAAATTATAAAGTTAAAGAAATCTTCTAATTTAGCGCCGCCAAGAAATATTGGGAATGAATGGGCATCACTACTAAATACATTGGACATTATAAAACAAGTATCATTTCCTTTATCAAAAGATGCTCCTGTAGTTCGAACATTTGATAATGAAATTTTACCTAAAGTATTTGGAATCCACCCAATATACTTAGTCTTTCCAATTTCAGCCATATATCTAAAAGCACCTAAACCTAAAATAACTTTAAAATCAATGCGATTTCAACTGTAAGAGTTTTAGCATATCGTCATATGGGATTAATGACAAGTAGTCGGCATTGGGCAAACTATTGGTATGCGAAACTTTATTCTTACCTTAGCATTAATAACTTACTAAGTTGGTTGGTTGGTTGGTTGGTTGGTTGGTTGGTTGGTTGGTTGGATATTTCAATCAAAAAAGAACTACATCAACTAAATTGATGTAGTTCTAAATGATCTCTTTAGAGAGCATCGAGTCAGTATGTCGATGCTGCGAGTAATAAGTTCCAGAACGCTTATCTAATATAAGACCATGGTTGGCGATTGACTTTTTTGCGTCACCTAAACCGCTTACTTGTCCAAACTCACGTTTGAACGATTCGCTAAGTTGATCACGCATTAACTCTTTACGCACACTTCTTTTATAGAAAAACTGAAAAACAAGTGAGAATGCAACAACACAAACGATTGCAATTAGAATCTGGTTATCGATCATTTAGATTTCTCCAAAACAGGCCTAAGCCTGAGTGGTCATTTTTTCACCGAGCTTCAGGGGCAGTTATTATACGTGCATCAAGGCGCGAGTCAACAAAAAGAATGTTTTTTGCACAGAAGCTTCAATTTTCCACACAGGCAGTGGTATGTCAATAGGAGAATTTACAAACCCTGAAGCTTTATGAACAAACAGCGATTTACTCTTACACGCCATAGCATCGACCCATTCTGAACCTTCGGCTTAACGAGTAAACTGTATACCACAACTCAGCGAAGCAAGAACTCTTTTGTAACTGCAGGTGGATCACCACCAATAAATCAGACAGTCACCATCAGTTCATTAAAAGTGATTTTCATACTCTATCGGGATGGAACATTACAGGGACAAAACAACCGCTTCAGGAACAGCAGTAGTTACCTGCACATTTTATAAACGGTCGTGCGACCAATCGAAAGCGCACGCGATATTTCTGTCGCAGATTTGCCTGCCGCCCTTCATTAGTCTGCTCCCAAATGCAATGCCGCTCTGCCTGGGCTACCGCCAACAAAATTTTGACAACCATTTTGTCCATTTCGCCTTGTGAATCGCCACCAACAAACTAGACACTTCCCAGTCGTTCTTGGTAACGGCTTTCATACTCTACCGTTGACAGCAGATTATTAGAACCATGCTTCCGCTTACTGTTGTAAAACCATTTCAATGTAATCCAAACACATCACATCTAGTCTCATCACGCGTCGTGTAGACTTTTCGCTTGATCCGCTCTCTTTTTATCAGCTGGAAAACGCTTTCTGCCACAGCATTGTCATGGCAGTTTCCGCGTCTGCTCATGCAGCCTTGTAGACATGCGTTTTCAGGAATGCCTGTCTGTCATGGCTGGTGTATTGGCTCCCTTGGTCGGAAGGAACCATCACCTGTTTTTTAGGCTGACGTCGCCAAACGGGCATAAGCAATGCGTTCAGCACAATATCTTTGCTGATTTGAGAATGCATCGACCAGCCAACAACCTTGCGCGAGAACAAATCCACAACCACAGCCAAATACAGCCAGCCCTCATGTGTCCGAATGTACGTGATATCAGTGACCCATACCTCATCTGGCACTAACGGATTAAACTGCCGCGGCAAGCGGTTTGGCGTAATGATATGGCTGTCACCCTTGCGAGATCTGGGTTTGCGGTATCCAACCTGTGCTTTAAGCCCTTCGGACTGCATCAGCCGGTATACCCGGTAAATGCCAAAAGACTCGCCAAAATCACGTAAGTCACTATGAATTCTACGGTAGCCATACACACAACCCGACTCCAGCCAGAACTGCTTAATCAATCCTGTCAGTCGCCGGTTTGCCTTATCGCGTTTCGAAAGCGATGCCTTACTCCATGCATGGTAACTACTAGGATGGACATCAAACATGTTACAAAGCCAGCGCACCGGCCAGCTGTCTCAGTGTTCTTTAATGAAGACGTATCTTAGTCGGACAGCTATACGAAAACGGGGCCGGCCTTCCGGCCACAGCTTTCTTTAGGATGTCACGCTCTTCGGTGACTCGCTTTAGCTCTTTTTGCAGCCGTTCAATCTCGGCCTGAGTGTCAGCCAAATCATTATGCTGTTGCTTGTCGGGCCCTAACTTCTTTATCCAAGCGTATAGGCTGTGCGTGGTGATATCGAACCGTTTTGCAACATCAGTAACTTAATGGCCGCGATCAACGACCTGTTTAACAACTTCAATTCTGAATTCTTCAGGGTAACGTTTACTGCTCATTGGCACCTCTCTTTGAGTTAGCCAATCTAGCTGAAAGGCGTCTAGGAAATTAGTGGCGATTCACACATCCTGTGACGAGCAAGCTATCAATGTCTAACTGAAATGGTTAATCAGTGTTTTAAACCACGCCTTAATTTTATCAAACATACTTAGCTGTTTTGCCTCGTCTTCCTGATGAGACGCTTTGCCGACCTCTGACGGAGATTCTCTTTGCTGTATCTTCGTTGAATTCGTATCTCTACTTTCTTCATAATGTGCTTTAAATTGTGCATCGCGCTGCCGTAAACGTTTGACTTCATCTACGGTCATATCACCGGCCCACTCAACACGTCCATTCAAAATCCAATAGTGTGAACGGCAGGGAAAAGACCAATTTCCAATTGATGGCTTTAATGAAACAGTTTCGCCGTTAAATTCCATTTTCCAGTCGGTCGGTGAAAATGGAGTAATGACCTTCCGCCCACATCCACACGCACATAAATGGACCGCTGTTGCAAATTCCATAGCAAGATACAGGATATTTCCATCCAACTTCTCAGGGAAATGCCCCACAAATTGTGGCTTCATGGTCATTCTCGTCATGCTTTGCTCTCACTGTTTCCTATCAGGTTGGTATTAGTGGTGTAGGTGATTTGACTCGACTGAACATTATCAGCATAAAAGCCAGATAAACGTTTCCACTGACCCACTGCGAGCATCGCGTTTAAGCTATTGAGATCTGCAATCTGGATATTGGTTCGGTATGCGTCCTCATTTGTATTTTCAGTTAAAGGTATCGTCTGTTCGGCGTGGTCATGGTTGTCTGAAGTCAATGTAGTGACACGACAAATCCCCCAGATTTTCTGCGTCTGAGCAACTAAATGCACGCCCATTCCAACGTCGATCAAACAAGCTGACTGACCTCTTAGCGTTCTAACGACTAATTCTCGAACACTGGCTTTGTCAACGCTCAAAAAAACGTAATCGAAAGAGAGTAATTTGGTGACATTTTCCTCAGTGATCATGCAAGGATGGGCCTTAATACCTCTATGCATATGGCCAAACATTTCCTGCAAATACTCAACCTTTTTTAACTGGCGCTTGAATGTTTCGAAAGGGACAGCTCCAGGGTATCGAAAAGCATTATGCTGATGCAGCATATCCCCATCGTAAAGGTGTATTTCAGCGACAGGGGTCTTTGTCACTTGGTCAAGGATATAAGAACCAGTCCCTCCCAACCCAACTATTGCGATTTTGAGATTTTTAAATTTGTCTGTCAAAGCTGTTATACCAGCCCTAGCAGATGCAGTATCCCTGTACCCGAAAACACCTTCATCCGCGGACTCTTCTATCGGCAGGAATGTTTGTGCCGTTACATTTGGATCAAGAGCTTGAGCATGGCCGCAGAGCATAGCTACATATAACGATACCTTTTCGTAATAATCAGCATATGCCCCGCTCCGAGGTTTGGCTGAAAAATAGTGATTAACCACAATTTCAGATGTTAAATGCTGTGTACAGCTGTTATTTATGATGGCTTCCAGTGGACGCCCTTGCGAGTCGCAAGGGATATCACCAATAAAATAGGTTGTGTGATCCGATGGGCAACTGACGACATCCCCCATGAGAGTAATAGCCATGACCAATACGCCCCGTTGGATCTGACGCCCTGAATTGACATAAGGTATGTCTCGAATCAGCAAAAAAGCATTGTTGATTTCAAGGTTATACCCTTCATTGCACAATCGTTGAAGGTGCGGACTACGACTTATCAGTAGGTGTGACATTGATATGCATCCCCTCTTTAACTTTAATGCTTTGGCCATCGACCAAATTTTTGGATGAGTCGCCGTCAAAACCTTTTGAATACGACACCGTGTATTGGGCATTCGGTCCCGGTGTCGCGTCAGGAAACTCTAAATGGACGACTTCCCAATATTCCAACACGCGAGCGTGAACAACCTTTGGAAGGGTGTTAACAAATACTGTGATACTTATCTCAACTGCAGCGAAATGCTCGACGCCAGGTCTGCTCAAATCGAATAGGTCACGATTATCGATCAGCTCATCGTCTTGACCGATTTTTACCAAATACATGTCATGTGTGTTTACTCCAACACCTGCCAGCTTCTTGAGAGTGCGGCCATTAATATACTGGGCCCCCCAATCCTGTGCTTGATCATTGATAAAGAAACGGAAACTACGATCGCTTTTGAAAGCTAAAAATCTTTCAATACCGGCGTGACGAATATCAACGGTTTCATCAGGATTGATCGATTCCAAGAGCCCATTAGTCAGCAACTGATACAAAAGGAATTCGTCAGCAGGTGTCGCACCTGCGGCCTGCAACAACTGCTTACCTGTCGGAACAGGATCCGCAATAATCACTGGACGATATTCCAGATTTTCGTTACCGATCAATATCCTGTAAGGGCCGTACTCACGGATCTCGCGGCTGTCGTTGATCGCCGAAAGTACATCTTCAACTTCTTTGTTATCCAACTGGTTCATAAAATATCCTCGATGTGCATTTGCACAAACAAACTTCGAATTTCGTTGCCTACCTAGGCAACACTCAACTTAAAAAAACAACTTACCGTCGCTGCCTACCCAGGCAACACTCAACTTAAAAAAAACAACTTACCGTCGCTGCCTACACAGGCAACACTCAACTTAAAAAAAACAACTTACCGTCGTTGCCTACACAGGCAACATCTAACTTAAAAAGACAACTTATCGTCGTTGCCTACGCAGGCAACAGTGGACTTGTAAAAAAAAGCCGCATATGATCAAATCGTACATAACGAACTGTTGTCTGCTCAGGCAACAGTTTACTCTTATCTTTTCGGGTTTGGCAACAGGTTGAGAAAAAAATGGATCTAGCGAACTTTATCGCCACGATGCGTGAGCGCAAAGAGATGAGCTTTCGAGATTTAGAGAAACGGGCGGAAGACCTGAACCATGCCTATATCTGGCGTTTAGAGAAGGGTGATAGAGTCGCGCCATCAGAAGATGTTGTTACTCGCTTAAGTCATGCATTTGGACTTGACGAAAGAGAGACAAGCGTGTTCCGATTACTGGCAAAATCAGTGACTATTGAAGATTCATTATACAGCTTAATGATGTCTCGAAGAGATATCCCTTGGGAAGATTTCGAGGATGTTGCGACGATGAGTTTCAGAGGTGTTCGACCCGATACCGAAGAAGCATGGTTAAAGCGTATTGAGCTGCTTCAGCAGATGTAAGAGAAATCAATTCATGGACGACAATTTTGTAATTTCGAAAGCAAGAAAACTTTTAAAAGATGCAGGTGTGAATTCAGTCCCAGTTGATGTCGACGCCCTTGCTCTTTCATTGGGATTTCATGTCTCCAGACAAGAGTTGCCGGACGGTGAAGCAGGCACAACGTTTGAGAGACGTGGTAAGAAACATATTTGGGTAAACCAAAAAGATGGTTTACCCAGACAACGATTCACTATTCTCCATGAAATTGCGCATCATGTTCTACAGCTACCATCGAAGCATGGTGAAAAACTGCCATCGCATGAGTTGGAGCGTTTTAAAGGTCGCCCAAAAGAAGAGGCTTTTTGCGATCTTTTTGCCGCAGAATGTTTGGTCCCATTTCAATACATACAACCTTTAACCGGCCAAGATAACTTCACAGATGCACATCTCAGACTTTTAACGTCACAATTTCAGGCGTCCAGGTCATGCGTTGCATCAAGCTATGTTCTTGCATCGAAAGAGCATGTTGCTTTTGTTGTGGCGGAAGAAGGTATTGTTCAGTACGCGATTACTTCGCCAGCCTTAAGAGCATTGAACATTAGGATCGACAAAGGGCGAAAATTACCCAGAGATTCAGCAGCAGCCTTTGCGATACGAGCTAATGAAAATCGATTATTTAAGTCTGAAATCGAAAGCATTCACTGGAGCAACAGTGATGAAGCGCAACGTTTCGTTTGCTTTGAAGAAGCGACCTATTATGCACCAAAAGCACAGACACAATCCCTGTTAAGTTTTGAAGAAGTCCACGCCCAAAAAGCGCCGAATCATTATCGGAAATCATTTAGCGATGAAGACGACTTACTAGAAGAACTTTCTGGATATCCTGGATGGTCTAGTCCACGATAAATCAATTATTCAGAACGTATCCAGATCAACAGTAACCTTCCATTTAGGAGCACGAAATAACTCTCCTAGCGTTGATGGTGCAAACTAGAGAGTGGGAAATGAAAAGGAATTTTGAGTGAATGATGCCCTTCAGCGTGCATTGAAAAAGCTTCTCGTAGTAATAATTGGCTCTGGGCTCATCACGAATGCTCTCTATATTTACGGCATTGCTTACTATGAGGGATACGTTAAGAGCCTTGGCTTCGATTATCATTTGTTCCCAGTCAAATGGGAAGAATCCATGCTCTGGACTTACTCAGCAAGCAGAGAAATAGGAGCGAGCACCGTCCGTATATGGACTAAATTTTCGTTGAAGGATGTCTTGTTGTTCCTTGCAATAACCTACACCCTTGCGAGAATTTGGATTGCAATAGATGACATTGAATCGAAAAAAAGTCCAAAACCATCGAGTATTTTATATCTGAGATTACTAGTTCGATTAAGACGACGAATACCACGCACTTTTAAATGCATCTACTTACCACTTAGATGGCTTATCATTAAAGAACAGTCGCTACTCGCCTTTATGGCGTCATACTTTATATTGATATTTTTCTGGTTCATGCCGCTTCTGATTTTCATTTGGGTATATTTCCCACTCATCGGGTCTAATCATGGGTCTTCTGTGGGTACAAAAAATCTGGAGCACTATCAAAGTAATCTTTGTTCAGAAAAAGAAAAAAGATGGGATCAGTGCATAACCTTATCGACAGCTCACTTAAACGACCCTAATTTGCCCCAAAATATACGTGGAAGAATAGTGTTAATGAACGGAGCATTTGTAGGCATTATAACGGACGACGGCCCAATCATGATGACTATGCCGTCACAAATATTCCATAAGACGAGCGAGAACAAATGTTATCAAAATGCATGTGACAAATAAAAAATCGCGCAATCTGAAGAACAATGTGGATTAACTGCCGCAAATTTTATACACAGTAGATCTACCAATTAAAAGCTCACGAGATATTGCAGTAGCAGATTTTCCTTCAGTCCTCATCTGCAAAACCTTTTCTCTATCTACTGAGGGCTTCCGCCCAAACTTAACCCCACGGGCTTTCGCTTCCTGCCGCCCTTCATTTGTCCGTTCCAAAATACGATGCCGCTCTGCCTGGGCAACAGCTGACAGAATCGTGACAACCATTTTACCAATTTCACCTTCAGTACTTATCCCATCGTCTAGGAATCGGACTGCTACACCCATCTCGTCAAAATCTTTGATTAGATTAATCATATCTGCTGTATCACGACCAAGCCGGTCGAGTTTTTTCACGAGCACCAGATCGCCTTTTTCTACCTTTACAAGAAGCTTCTGCAGACCTTCCCGGTCAAGATGACTACCAGACTCTTTGTCGCTGAAGATCCGATGGGGCTCAACACCGTGCTCGGCTAAAGCTTTCATTTGAATATCGAGGGATTGCTGACTGGTGGAAACTCGGGCATAACCAAAAAGGCGCATAAAAATGTCTCCTAAATCGAATAGTAGACAAAGTGTCTACTAACTACATAATTACCGATTTAATAGACAGTATAGGCGGGGGCTTTTGAAGTGTCCACTAATTTATAAATTAGTGGACAACCCCATTACACATTTGGACCTTCTCAATGAAGATTCTGAAGCCGGACGACTAGGCCGGGCATAGAAACTGGCCCGGTGCCAACAAACACTAAGTCGGATACTGCCAACGCAACAGCGCTTCCGCGACAGCGATAAAGCCACCTTGCATCCCGATGATCAGCTGGTAGTGCAACATAAACAGCCTCCGTTCGAGCGCCTGCACCAGTTGTACCGCCATAGCAAAACGTCACCTCAATTTACCGCCATGATCACTGTCTGATTACCGCCAGTTGCACTTTCATGTAACCACCAGTTTCAACATTCATCCAGTTAATTGAGCGTCAGCTCTGAGCGAAAAGCAGCCGATAAACGCCATGATTGAAGAGTAAAACGAAGATCGGCTTTGCCTTATTTGTGGACATTCGTTTTTTCGTGAGCTCTGAGATTCTCTTCCAAATTAGTTGGCTAAATTCAGTTGGCCACCGCCCCCAA
>FWPV01014887.1_pt1 | contig 11301 bp, 11 predicted proteins | sample 2228371 | NCBI WGS metagenome assembly FWPV01 (sample SAMEA103939776, study PRJEB20133) | metagenome | reverse complement strand
CCGTGTGGTTCTGTTTGGGGTTGGTGGCGGGCGGCTCGCGCGAGGGGGGAGGGTATTGGAGGGTTGGGAGGTTGTGTTTTTAACCGCTTGGTCGCACCTTCGGTGCTCCCGCGCGGCTATGTTTGGGATTGGCCGCGCCTGCGGCGCGAGGGGAGGGTTACGGAGGGTTGGGGAGGTTGTGTTTGAACCGCTCAGTCGCCGCCCTTCGGGCTGCTCTTGCGCGGCTCCGTAGCCGGCAATGTTGCCGGACTTGCGCGACAACGTTGTCAACTCTTGCCGCAAGGCGCGCACGGCTTCATTCTGGGGGCGTATGCCGCAGAGAAGCCTCTATCTGGCAGCGTACGACATCTGCGACGCAAAACGGTTGAGAAAAGCGCTCGCCGTGATGAAACAGTTCGCGACGGGTGGGCAGAAATCCGTCTTCGAGTGTTTTCTGACGGAAGCCGAAAAAGAGCGTCTGGTGCGGGAAATGCGGGAAGTGATCGCAGAAAAAGAAGACAGATTTTTTCTTATTCCCGTGGAAATGCGGAGCCCTGTGCGCGTTCTGGGCATCGCCGTGCCGCCCGAGGATCCGCCGTATTACTACGCCGGATAGCGCGGGGGTGAGGGATAGTCCCCTGCGTCCACCTCGCGGCGGCACGATGGGGTGCAGAGTTGACTGGTTCGGGACGCAGGGGACAGTCCCCGATGAAGCGACGGAGGTGCGAAGCGATGGCCACCTTGTACATTGACCGTTCGGGCGCGGAGCTGGAGATCGACCACGGGGCGCTCGCCGTGCGGGTGGAAGGAGAGCTGCAGCAACGGGTGCCTCTGATTCACCTGGAGCGGTGCGTGATCACGGGCGGCATCCGGATGACGGCGGGGCTGCTGGCCAGGCTGGCGGAAGAGGGCATCGGGGTGGTGATCGCAAGACCGCGGATGGAGCGGGCGGCGGTGCTGGCGGGCGCGCCGAAAGGGGACGGGACGAGGCGGCTGGGACAGGCGGCGATGGCGCTGCACACGCCGGCGAAAGACCGCTGGGCGCGGCACTGGGTGCATGCCAAGTGCATGGCGATGGCGCGGCTGATGCGGGAGCAGGCAGAGAACAACGCCGGCGCGCGGGCGAGCCTGTGGAAGGCGGCGGAGCGGATTCTGGCGCAGGCTCGGCGTCTGCGGCAGGAGCGTCCCGGAGCGGAAGGGGCGCGGGGGATGGAGGGAGCGGCGTCGGCAGCCTATTTCGAGGGGCTGCAGGAGCTGTTCGCGCCCGGGCTGGGGTTCGAGGGACGGAACCGGCGTCCGCCGCGGGATCCGGTGAACGCGTGCCTGTCGCTGGCCTACACGCTGCTGTATGGCGCGGCGGTGGAGGCGGCGGCTGGAGCGGGGCTGGATGCGGCGGCGGGGTTTCTGCACGAGCCGGCGCCGGGGCGCGCCGGGCTCGCCTGCGACCTGATGGAGCCGGCGCGGCCGGCGGCCGACCGGATCGTCATCGAACTTTTCCGGTCGCGGACGCTGAGGAAGGAGCACTTCGAAACGGGCGAAGAGGGCTGCCTGCTGGGCAAGGCGGGCCGGAGGGAGTTCTATCAGGCGGTGGAAGAGCCGATGGAGAGGATCCGGCGGAGGCTGCGGGCCAGCGCGCGGCGGGTGGCGCGGGCCGCGGACAGGGCGTATGCGCGGATATCGGAGGCGGGAGGGATGATGCCATGCGGCCGCTGTACGTAGCGGGCGGGACGGGCGTGACGCTGAAACTGGACGGTCCCTCGCTCGTGGTGGAGGCGCCGGAGCGGGCGCAGCGGAGGTATCCGCTGGAACGGCTCTCGGAGGTGGTGCTGATGGGCGCCGTAGAAGCGGGAGTAGACGTGCTGCGGGCGTGCGCGGCGCGGGGGATTCCGGTGGCGGCGCTGGAGGCCAACGGGCGTCCGGCGGGCTTTTTCCTGCCCTGGCGCGCGCCGGCGCCGCGGGCGAGCGTGCTGCTGGAGAATTTCCTGCAGCGGGGCGACGCCGCAAGCCGGTACCGCGACTGGCGGCGCGCGCAGGAGAGGCGGGCGATGATCCGGGCGCTGCGGGCGGCGGGGCTGCAGCCGATGCAGCACCTGCACAGGGAAGCCGCCGTGGAGGCGCTGATGGGGCAGTTCGCCGAGCCGGGGCGGGCGGCGCCCGTGCTGAAGTGCTGGCTGGGGCTGGCGGCTGCGGCGGCGCAGGGCAGGCTGAGCGAGCTGGGACTGTGCCCGACGCTGACGGCGGGGCGGCGGCATGGCGTGGATCTGCCCGCGGACCTGGGCGAGATCGCCGCCTGGGGGCACTGGGCAGCGCTGCGGCAATGCAGTCCGCTGCCGGAGAGCCGGGCGGAGATGGTGGCGGCGTACGAGGCGCAGCGGGCGGCGGACGGGCGGGTGATCCGGGCGGTTCTGGAACATTTCGTGTTCTGGCTGGGCGGAGTGAGATGGCAGTGAGCGGAGCGCGGTGCTGGATCATCGCATACGACATCACGGAGCCGCGGCGGCTGCGGCAGGTGCATGCCTACCTGGTGAAGCACGCCTACGCCCTGCAGTATTCGGTCTTTCTGGCGGCGTGCACGGAGCGGCAGCTGGACCGGATCCTCGCCGGGCTCGAGGGGCAGATCCACCACCGGCTGGACGATGTCCGGGCGTACCCGCTGCCGGAGGGCGCCGAGCCGGTGTGCCTGGGCGTGATGTACACGAGCGATTTCGTGCTGCTGGCGGGGCTGGAGGAAGGGGCGGCGGGATTTCTGGATTCATAAAGAAGAAATGAACGGAATTTCAGACCTGAAGTGTGATATAAGCGAAGGGCTGCCGGAGCCATTGGCGCAGATGGCGAGCAATGGAGAAGGAGAAATCCGGTGAAAACGGGACGGCGGAAACGGGTGCTGCTGGTGGTGACGGGACTGTCGCCGCAGGTGGTGACGGAGACGGTCTATGCGCTGGCGGTGCAGCGGAAACCGCCGTGGATTCCGCAGGAAGTGCGCCTGGTGACGACGGCGGAAGGGGCAGAGAGGGCGCGTCTGACGCTGATGGACCGGAAAACGGGCTGGTTTCACCGGCTGAGGAGGGAATACGGACTGCCAGGGATCCGGTTCGGGGAGGAAACACTGAGGGTTCTGAAAGACCGGGAGGGGAAAATTCTGCCGGATATCCGGACGGCGGAGGACAACATGGCGGCGGCGGATTTTCTGCTGCGGGAGATGCTCGAGGTGACGGGCGACGCGGGAACGGAGCTGCATGTTTCGATCGCGGGCGGGCGGAAAACGATGGGGTTTTTCGCCGGATACGCGCTGTCGCTGTGCGGGCGTCCGCAGGACGTGCTGTCGCACGTGCTGGTGGACGCGCCGTTCGAGTCGCATCCGGGGTTTTTCTATCCGGCGCGGGAGCGGCAGGTGATTCACACGGCGCCGCCGGAGAGCCGCCCGCTGGATGCGTCGAAGGCGCGGGTGACGCTGGCGGAGATTCCGTTCGTGCGGCTGCGGGAGCTGCTGGAGCGCGCCGGAGGCGGGGCGGGCGCGGGGTTTGCCGAGGCGGTGGGCGCCGTGCAGGGGCAGGTGAGTCCGATTCTGGAGCTGGACTGCGCGGCGGGGCTCGTGCGGGCGGGCGCGGTCGAGGTTCGGATGAAGCCGGCGGAAACGGCGTTCTATGCGATGATCGCGCGGGCGGCGAAAGAGGGGCGGAGGATCGCCTGTCCGCCCGGCGGCGAGGACCTGGCGCTGGCAGCCGCATTTCTCAAGGAATACCGCCGGTGCGGGCGGGTGCAGGACGCTGTGCGCACGGAAAAGGCGCTGCGGAAGGGTATGGACCGGGAGTATTTCCTCGAGCGGGTTTCGAGGGTGAACCGGGCGCTGAGAGAGGCGCTTGGCGGCGTGCGGTCGCAACCCTATGAGATATCCCGGGCGGGGCGGCGGACGGAGGCGGAATATGTCCTCGGGGTGCAGGCGGGGTCGATCCGGTTCATTGGGGAGTGAAAAAAAGCGGACAGGCTCATCTGGTGAGCCAGTGATGCCGATAGAGACGGAGTAGCGAGCATGGCAGGAAACGAAACGAACACGGCGCCTGTGGAAAAGAAAGTTCTGGTGATGACCGTGGGCAAAGGCACGGTGGACGAGCTGGAGGCGACGGTGGTGACGCCGTTCCGGAAGTCGTTCGAGAAAGGGGAGTGGGCGCTGATCGTGCTGCTGCCTTCGCGGGAGACGGAGGCGAATGCGCGGCTGCTCGAAGAGCGGTTTCCGCAATTCCCGATGCAGGTGCGGGCGTTATCGAAGGCAAGAGAGGAAGATAACACCGACGCCTGTTTCCGGCATTTCGATGCCGTTCTCCAACGGCTGATCGAGCAGGGGTGGCCGCGGGAAGCGATCACGGCGGACGTGACGCGGGGGACGAAGGCGATGACGGCTGCGCTGGCGATGGCGGCGATGGCGCACCGGGTGGGCTTCATCCGCTACATCACGGGGGAACGCGACAAGCGCGGGTCGGTCATCCCGGGGACGGAGGAGATCATCGACGTGCCGCCGCGGCAGGCGCTGGAGCGGCAGGACGTGAATCTGGCGGCGCAATATCTGCGGGCGGGCAATTACCGGGCGGTGGAGGCGCTGTTTCCCGGCGCGCCGAGGGTCCTCTACAAGGGCCATCTGAGAGATGAAATCCAATGGCTGGCATGGGCGGCGAAGCTGTGGGGCGCCTGGGACCGGTTCGACTACAAAGAGGCGCGAAGGCTGGCAAAGAGACAGGACATGCCGGCGCAGCCGCCGGCGGCGCTGTCGTGGGCGCTGCCGGGCGGGGCGCAGACACAGGTGCTGGAGGTCCTGGGCGGAACCGCAGCGCCGGAGGCGAAAGACAACGCGGGCTACTGCCGGGCTCTGGCGGCGGATCTGCTGGCCAACGCCGAGCGGCGGATGCGGGAAGGGCAGAACGAGGAAGTGCTGGTGCGGCTGTACCGGGTGCTGGAGCTGATGGGGCAGATGCGGCTGTTCGCGCACGGAATCGATTCCGGGAGGGTGGATCCGGAGCAGGAGCGGGTCAAGGCGTGGCTCGACGCTCTGGAGGAGAAAGACCGGCCAAGACCGAACAGGGAGAACCGTCTGGAGCTGGCGCGGGAGAAGGCGGCGAGCCTGCTGCATTTTCTGGAGAGCCGGATGGGGAACGGGAAAGACCTCGGGCTGGCGGAGAAGCTGAAGGACCTGGACTGGCTGGGCGAATGGGGGCCGGCGATGCGGAACCGGTCCGTGCTGATCCACGGGTTCAAGGCCAGAAGCAGGGGAAGAGAAGACGAACTGCGGCGCCTGCTTCAGGAGATTTCCAGCCTGTATTGCGGCGAAAACCCGGGGAATTCCGGGCTGCTGGAAGCCTGCCGCTTCCCGTTTCTGACAGCATTGTGAGGGAGAGAGCGGCAACGTTGTCAGGGGCGGGAGACAGGCTCTGTTGCATGGATCATGGGAGTGGACGTGCATTTGTCCGGCTGAAAGAGGCAGGAATACGCGGCAGGGTTCGACGGGAATCCCGCGGAAAATGAGGCAGGATTTGCGATGGAACGTCCGGGTGTGATAGAGGATGAGGCGATGAACGAAGCCGCGCAGCAGCGGAAATTGCCGGGCGAATTTCCGGTCAAGCGGTTCCGGCTGCGGTTCGAGGCGGAGCGGAAGTATCCGGTGCGGGGCTACCGGGGCTCGGCGTGGCGGGGCCTGTTCGGGGGCGCGCTGAAGAACCTGGTGTGCATCACGAAGGAGCGGGACTGCGGACCGTGCCTCGTGCGGGCGTCGTGCGTGTATCCGTACGTGTTCGAGACGGCGGGGGGAGGAGAAGACGGACCGAGGAGCGTGGATCAGGCGCCGCATCCGTACGTGCTGATGCCCGAGGCGGAGTGGCGCGGGCGGGATGTGCGCGGAGAGACGGTGGAGGTGACGCTGCTGGGGCGCGCGGTGAGCGAGTGGGCTTATGTGCTGCACGCGCTGCGGCAGGGAGCCGAGCGGGGGATCGGGGCGGAGCGGGTTCCGCTGCGGCTGGTCTCGGCGGAGGAGGAGCTTTCCGGCGGCGCGTGGCGGCGGGCGATGACCGCAGGGGGAGTGCTGGTGGCTGGACCGGGGTGGACTCCGGAAGCGCCGGCGATGCCGGAGCGCGTGCGCGTGCGGCTGGTGACGCCGGTGCGGGTGAGGCGGGAACAGGACCTGGTGGAGCCTGAGCGGATGGGGTTTGACGAGTTCGCGGCGGCGCTGCTGCGGCGGCTGGCGCTGCTGAGCCGGTTTCATACGCAGGAGGCGTGGCGGCTGGATCATGCGGGGCTGCGGGAGGCGGCGCGGCGGGCGCGGGTGTTGCGGCAGGAGCTGGAGTGGCAGGACTGGGCGCGGTTTTCGAGCCGGCAGCAGAAGAAGATTCCGATGGGGGGCGTGGTGGGTTTCTACGAGCTCGAGATGGCGGGGCTGGAGGAGCTGTGGCCCCTGCTGTGGGCGGGGCAGTGGGCGCACGTGGGCAAAGGAGCGGTGATGGGGCTGGGGGGATATCGAATCGAGGCCCTATGAGAATTCACGGAGCGGGCGTGCGCGGCAGGAGAGGGACGGTCAGCGATTCGGGCTGCCGATGAAAGAGAGGTTGATCTGGCATGGCGGAAGGAAATCCCACTCTGATTGAAACGGCCCTCGGCGCATTTCTGCACGACACGGGGAAGTTCTGGCAGCGGGCGTACGGAGGCCAGCAGAACGCGGACGCCGAAGTGCGGGCGATGGCCGACCAGATTCTGCCGGGCGGCCCGCATGGAAGGACGCACGTGCATGCGCTGTGGACATGGCAGTTCTTTCACTGGATGGAGAAAGAGGGGTTGAACCTGCCGGGCGCGGACCGCAGCCGGGTGAGGAATCTGGCGGCGTATCATCACCGGCCTGGCGGAGGGCCAGAAGCGGAAGCTGGCGCACAGTGGCTGATCGCGGAAGCCGACCAGCTGGCGGCGGGCATGGACCGGGAGGCGAGAAAGGACGAAGACGGAGAGGCGTCTGGCGGGTGGGATCAGTTCATCCGGACGGCGCTGGTATCGCCCTTTGCGGCGGTGCGGCTGGATTCGCGGCTGGGCGAGGTCCGGAAGACGTATGTCCCGCTGGACCGGCTGAGTCCGGAGGGGCTGACCGACTCGGTGGAAAGAGTCGACACGGCCGGCTACCAGGCGCGGTACCAACAACTGCTGGAGCGCTTCCGGCAGGAATTCCGCTCGGTCGCGGGCCTCTCGCAGCCGTGGCTGTTCCTGAGCAGCCTGAAATCGCTGTGCGAGCGCTACTGGCATGCAGTGCCATCGTCGACGAAAGACCAGCCGGACGTCTCGCTGTACGATCACAGCCGGGCGGTGGCGGCGATCGCCTCGGCGCTGTATCAGTGGCATGAGGCCCACGGCGGGATCACGAAGGAAAAGCTGAAAGAGACGAGAGGGGAGAGGAAATTCGTCTGGATTCTGGGCGATCTGTCCGGCATCCAGGCGGCGCTGTTCCGGCTGCAGCACCAGCAGGTGCGGGGGGTGGCGCGAATCCTCAGGGCGCGGTCGTTCCTGATGTCGCTGATCACCGAGAGCGCGGCGCTCGATCTGCTGCGGCGGCTGGGGCTGACGCCCTTTTCGCTGGTGCAGAACGCCGGCGGGCGGTTCCTGATTCTGGCGGCGAACACCGGACGGACACGCGAGGTGTTCGAAGACGTGCGGCGGAGCGTGGAGGAGTGGATGCTGGCGCGGTGGCGGGGCGAGCTGGCGCTGAACCTGTCGATGACGGAGGCGTTCAGCGGGGAGCTGTTCCGGCGGGAGCGGTTCCGGGAGATGACGTCGCTGTGGGCAGCCGCGGCGGAGTCGGCCAAGCAGACGCCGTTTTCCAGCTGCTACGAAGCGGTGATGCGGCAGGACCGGTACGAGCACGGAGCATGCCCGGCGTGCGGATTCCGGCCAGCCCGCGCCGCGGACGCGGGGGAAGAGGCGTATTGCGGACCGTGCGCGGAGGAGCGGCGGCTGGGCGGGGACCTGCCCCGTCTGCGGGCGATCGGGTGGTCGCGGAAACCGGCCGGAGATCCTGCCCGGAACCTGGAGTTGTGGGACGGGCTGCGGCTTCACTGGCACATCGCCGGGATGAATCTGGCGCAGCTGGAAGAGGGTTTTGTCATCGGCGGGGTTTTCGACGCGCAGATGCCGCTGGCGTTGCGGCATACGGCTCACTATGTGCCGGTGCTGGGCGAAGAAGAGCCGGGAAAGGCCGCCTACGCGAAGCACCTGAGCGCGGATGCGCGCCAGACGGCGCCCGGGGAAACAAAGACTTTCGAGCATATTGCGCTGGACGCGCTGGAAGGGGTGAACGGCGACCTGTACGGCGAGGACCTGCTGGCCGTGATCAAGGCCGACGTCGACCGGCTGGGGGCGGTTTTTGCGCAGGGCGTGGAGCGGCCGAGCCTCGGGCTGATGTCGGGGCTGTCGCGGATGATGGATTTCTTCTTTTCCGCGCGGTTGCCGCACCTTCTGAAGTCGGATCCGCGTTTCCGCAGCACCTATGTGGTCTATGCCGGCGGCGATGACCTGCTGCTGATCGGTCCGTGGCGGCAGTCGCTGGAGCTGCTGGCCGAGCTGCGCAAGGCCTTTGCGCAGTATGTGGGCAACCCGCAGATCACGCTGTCGGCGGCGCTCGAACTGTCGCACCCCGACGAACCGCTCAACCGGAGTGCGAGAGTGGCCGAGGAGAGGCTGGAAGCCGCCAAGGAGGCGGGGCGGAACCGGGTCTGCGCGATCGACGCGGAACCGCTCGAATGGGAGCAGTTCGGGCGGCAGCTGGAGAACTCGGAGTCGCTCGTGGAGCAGATGCGGGCGGGAACGTTGAGCCAGGGGTTTGTGTACCGGATGCTGGCCTTCGACCGGGACCGGATGCAGTGCCTGCGGGGAGAAGCCGACGCCCATGCGGCCTCGTGGCGGGCCCGGTGGGGCTATCAGCTGAGGCGGAATCTCAAGGTGAAAGACCTGGCGGGCAGTCCGCTGGTCCAGTTTCTGAATTCATTGTTCGGCCTGAGTGCAACGTTCGGCCGGGGCGCCGCGCCGCCGTCGGCGCGCACCGCAATCACGGCCGCGCTGTACCGGAACCGCAAGTTCTGAGGATTTTCACAAGGAGGTGAATTGATGCCTGCACCGAACGCACCAGGGAACCGCGGCCCGCAGCCGCGGCAGCGGCCGCCCGCGGCGGCGCAGCAGGCCGCGCTGCCTGCTGTGAAGTACTTCGACGAGAACGGCAAGCTCCGGCCCGAGCTGCTTGATGATGAGGCCGAGAAGGTGGGGAAGGCCCTCGCAGACGCAAAACTGCAGTCCGCGCAACTTCGACGCTTTTATGGCGACGTGATGAACCTGCGGCGACGATTCGAGCTGCGCGCAGCCGGACAGGGCGCAGAGAAGTGCGATGAGGCGTTTCGCGATATCCTGCCGGAATTCAGAATGCTGCGGGCGAAGGCTTATTATGCGAACAAGCGGGGAAGCATCCTGCCGGATGTGATGAAGAAATTCGTGGAAAGCCACGTCAGAGCAGTCGCAACCTGGAAGGACTTCATGGCATTTTGCCGTCATTTCGAGGCGGTAGTGGCGTTCCATCATGCATTTGCAGAAAAGAGATGAGGAACCGGGGGTATTGTCATGAGACTGGTCAAGACTTACACGATCACGGGAATCATCGAGACCGTTACCGGACTCCACATTGGCGCAGGGAAGGAGGCGATTGAGATCGGCGGGATCGATAATCCCGTGATCAAACATCCGCATACGGGCGAGCCGTACATTCCTGGGTCGAGCCTGAAGGGCAAAGTGCGCAGCCTGCTCGAGTGGGCGCTGCACCGGATAGACGCGCAGGGTAATGTCTGGGGATCGGACAACAAGAAAGAGCTTCCGGATGCCGAAAATGATGAAGTATTGCGGATTTTCGGCACGACTCATCAGGGTTGGAAAGGGGGCCCGACGCGCGTGGCAGTGCGGGATTGCCCGCTGACGGAGCCATGCCGGAGAGCAATCCATGAGCGGGGGCTGTCGTTCACCGAAGAGAAGATGGAAGTTTCAATCAACCGGATCGAGGGAAAGGCCGCAAGCATGGGGCCGCGGACAACGGAGCGCGTCCCGGCTGGGCTTGAATTCGATCTGGAGATCCAGTTCCGGGTACTGGACACGGGCGATGGCGGCAGGCGAGATCTGGAGTGCCTGAACCGGCTGATTGAAGGGCTGAAGATGCTGGAGAAGGATGCGCTGGGTGGCTCGGGCAGCCGCGGCTACGGGAAAGTGCGCTTCAGGAATCTGGCAGTGGACGGCAAGAGCATCCAGGAAAAGTTTGACGCGATCAGCGCAATTGATCCCCAAAAACCGGGCGAAATTGTGGCACTGCACGCTGGCGTGGAGGGCTGACGATGCCCGCAACCTACCGCATCCGGTTCCGGCTGGCCTCGCCGCTGGCCACGCCGCTGCACTCGGGAACGCTGTTCGGCAATCTCTGCTGGGCGTGGCGGTACCTGCACGGGGAAGCGAGCCTGGAGCAGTGGCTCTGTTCGCTCAGGGAAGATCCGTTTCTGATCTCGGACGGGCTTCCTGCCGGCATGCTGCCAAGGCCGCTGCTGAAGCCCGCCCGCGTGCAGGCGATGACGCTCGAGCAGATCCAGGTGCACAAGAAGCTGAGGAAAAGGAAGCTGATTCCGCGCGCCGTGTTTGAGGAATTGCGGAACGGCATGAGCGAAGAGGCGTTGCAGCAGCGGCTGGCGCGGCTCGAGGAGGAGGAGAAGAATAAGCTCGAGCGCATGACCCCGCACGAGCGCGAGCGCCTGGGCCGGGAGGGGTGGGTGCGCACGCCGCACAACCGGATTCACCGGATCACGGGCCGGACGCCGGAGGAGGGCGGGCTGTTCTTCACGGAAGAATTCTGGGTGACAGGGCTCCGGCAATACAGGGATGTCTATGTGCAGACGTCTCTGCCGCAGGCGAAACTCGAGGAGCTGTTCCGGCAGGTGGCGCGATGGGGCTATGGAAAAGACGCAACCTGGGGCCGCGGCCGGTTCGACGGCCTCGAATTCACGCCTGAGACCGGCGGACTGTTCGATGGCAGGCTGCCGAGGGCGATGTCGCTGTCGCACGGCTCGCTGACCCCGAACATGGCGCAGGCCCGGTATCAGCTGGAAACGCACTACGGACGGCTCGGCGGCGTGTATGCGGCTTCCGCGTCGCCGTTCAAGTTCCCCCTGCTGCTGGCCAAGCCCGGCTCGACATTCGAGGCCGGCCTAGCAGGTCGCTGAAAAACGCCAGAACAAGACACCTCGGAAATGTTTGATGCGTCTTTACTGGTGTAGGGACGCC
>FWPV01014886.1_pt1 | contig 11302 bp, 8 predicted proteins | sample 2228371 | NCBI WGS metagenome assembly FWPV01 (sample SAMEA103939776, study PRJEB20133) | metagenome | reverse complement strand
ATGCCATGATGCGAGATCAGACCGAGTGGAACATGACGCCAGTCACACGTTAAAAAAGACAGTTGCTCCTACAGCCAGAATGTAGGAGGCCCGCCCCCGGGCCGATGAGGTCAGCATCAAGCCGAGGCTGACGGCGTCCGCTTTACGGATGGTACTGGTACAGCCAGGTCTCAGTGATCGGCTTGCCGTCGAGCTCCAGGTGGCAGCGCAGTTCGACCGGCTCGCTGCCATCCACGGTGATGTCGAACTCCGAGCGCCAGCGCGGGGTGTACCAGATGGCCTCGCTGCGGGTGAGCGAGACCTGCCCGCGCGAGGCGGACACCACCACGGTCGGGCGCACGCCCCAGGGGATGGACTTGAGGATCTCGCCGTCCCACTCGATGACGATCTTCTTCGCGTTGGCGGGCCGCTCCTTGCCGAACTCGCCGCCCCGGCCCATGCGCAGGGCAACGGCGCGGGCAAGATCCTTCTTCGGGAAGTAGGGGATATCGGCCAGCCAGTGCAGGCGATACTTGAAGCTGAAGCTGGTGCCGGCGCGGGCGGGCGTCGAAGGCACCCAGAACACGCCGATGTTGTCGTAGATCTCATCGTCGGTCGGGATCTCGACCAGCTGCACGCGGCCTTTGCCCCAGTCACCGATCGGCTCCACCCAGGTGGTCGGGCGCCGATCGTAGTTCACCCCGTCGAGGTAGTGCTCGTAGTTGCGGTCGCGCTGGGCCAGGCCGAAGCCGCGCGGGTTCTCGTCCATGAACGAGGAGAACATGATGCGGGTGGGGTTGTTGAGCGGGCGGACCAGGTGCTCACCCGCGCCATTCCACATCACCAGGGTGTCGGAATCGTGCACCTCCGGCCGCCAGTCGTGCGAGTGGGCCGCGGGATATTCGGCATACCAGAACATGGAGGTGAGCGGGGCGATGCCGAGACGCTCCACGTCCTTGCGCAGGAAGAGGTGGTTCTCGATGTCCATCACCACGCCGCTGGTCCGGTGCAGGGCAAAGCGGTAGGCGCCGGTGATGGAGGGGCCATCGAGCAGGGCGTGGACGATGACCGGGTCGCCCTCGTTCCGGGCCGGCTCGAACCAGAAGGAACGGAAGTCCGGGAATTCCTCCGGCTCGGCCGCGCCGACATTGAGGGCAATGCCGCGCGCAGACATGCCGACCTGGCCGAGTTCACCCACGGCGCGGAAATAGGCGCCGCCCTGGAAGGTGGCCCAGGGCTCCTGCTTGGTCCAGTCACCGATGCGGCGCGACTCCTGTACCCAGAAGCCGGCGATGGCGGACTCGCCCGGGCGGATGTCGTTCATCGGGCTCTGCGGGCCGAAGCTGAAGTAGTCCGGCTGGTAGATGATCTCGCGCGCCTCGCCGTTTTCCACCGCGAACATGCGCACGGTCTTCTGGAAATAGTAGCCGACCGGACGGAAGGTGATCGGGAAGGCCGAGGGGCCGTCCTTCCACAGGGCGCGGTCATACTTGAATTTGATCTTGCCCTGCTCGTCGTAGTCGATCTTCTTGACCGCCTCGGGGTTCGGGCGGGCGGGCTCCTTGTAGGGCTGGCCGGCCATGTCCCTGGCCATCTTGATCAGCATGTCGAAGTCGAACGGCTTGGCCTCGCCGAACTTGAGGCCGGCGGCTTCAGCGGCGGCGCGCGCCTCGGCGCCGAACAGGCCCAGCAGCGGCAGGCTGCTCATGGCGGCAAGGAAGCTGCGGCGGGAAGTGTCCACGGACATGCGGGGCTCCATCACGAGATTGTGGCAGGGTGAGGGAATTGTACGTCGAATCCCACGGGAGTCAGTCACCTGACTTCTGCAGCATCGACTGGAAGCGCGCGAGATGCACCGCCTGGCGGCGGTTGCCCCAGCGGCCTGGCTCGGCCCCGAACACGCCGGCGCAGGGGGTGCCGCACTGCCGGCAGCGGCCGCCTTCGTCGAGATTCCAGGCGGTGATCGCATAGCCGTCACGGCCGATGAGGGTCGCCCCGCACTGGTGGCAGTAGGTGGCCTGCCCTTCCGGGTCGCGGATATTGCCAGTGAACACATACCTCATCCCCGCGTCCATGGCGATGCTTCGCGCGCGTTTGAGGGTCGCGGGCGGCGTCGGCGGGCGGTCGAGCATGCGGTAGTCCGGGTGGAAGGCGGAGAAGTGCCAGGGCACCTCCGGCCCGAGCTCACGCACCATCCACTCGGCCATCGCGCCGATTTCCTCGTCCGAATCGTTCAGGCCAGGGATCAGCAGGGTGGTGACCTCCAGCCACACGCCAGTCTCGTGGCGGATGTAGCGCAGGGTGTCCAGCACCGGCGCGAGGTGTGCCCCGGTGTGCTTCTTGTAGGTCTCCTCGGAAAACGATTTGAGATCGACGTTGGCGGCGTCCATCCAGGCGTAGAACTCGGCGCGCGGCTCGGGGCAGACGTAGCCCGCGGTCACCGCCACATTCTTCAGGCCCCGCGCGCGGCAGGCGCGGGCTACGTCGATGGCGTACTCATGGAAGATCACCGGGTCGTTGTAGGTGTAGGCCACGCTGCGACAGCCCGTGCGCAGGGCGGCCTCGGCGATGGTTTCGGGGCTGGCCTGATCGAGCAGGCGGTCGGTTTCGCGCGACTTGCTGATATCCCAGTTCTGGCAGTAGCCGCAGGCCAGGTTGCAGCCCGCCGTGCCGAACGAGAGCACCGGCGTGCCCGGCAGGAAATGGGCGAGCGGCTTCTTTTCGATCGGGTCGATGACAAAGCCGCTGGAGCGGCCGTAGGTGGTGAGGACGACCTGATCCGCCACCCGGGCGCGCACGAAGCACAGGCCGCGCTGACCTTCATGCAGTTTGCAGAAGCGCGGACAGAGGTCGCACTGGATACGCCCGTCGTCCAGCCGGTGCCAGTACTTCGTCGGCACCACGTCGGGATCGGCGAGGGAGAGATGTTCGGCTTCGCGGGTCATGAGGAAGATGGGATGGAATGTCCCTACTACATAGACGCCACCCGTTCGCTATTCAACCCGTCCATCCGCGCCTCCGGATGCTATGTTCATGAAGACATGGGCGGCTGCCATGCCGCCTCGAGAGGAGCCATCCCGATGGAGATCCGATCCCCGGCCTTCACCGACCATGGCGCGATCCCGCGCGCCTTTACCTGCGACGGCGCCGGCCACTCGCCACCGCTCGAGTGGAGCGGGCTCCCGGCCGGCACGCAGAGCCTCGCGCTGGTCGTCGACGATCCGGACGCCCCCGACCCCGCCGCCCCCACCCGAACCTGGGTGCACTGGATCCTCTACAACATCCCTCCCGGGACGACCGGCCTGGCCGAGGGTCTCCGCGCCCCGCCCCCCGGCACCCTCGAAGGGCTCAACGACTGGCGGCGCACCGGCTACGGCGGTCCCTGCCCACCCGTCGGCCGCCACCGCTATTTCCACAAGCTGTATGCCTTGGACTGCCTGCTACCCGACCTCGGCCTGCCCACCAAGGCGGCCCTCGAGCACGCCATGGCCGGCCATGTCCTCGCGCAGGCCGAGCTGGTGGGCACCTACAAGCGCTGATGGTCCCCTGAGCGGACCGGGAGGACGGACATGACCCTTGGCATGGTTGAACTGGCCCGTGCACGGGAGGCCGCGCAGGAGGTGCTGGAAACCCTCCGCCTGGACGGCTACCTGTTCGAGGTCGAACCGGCGGAGGCCGGCTGGCGGGTGCGCATCGAGTGTGCCATCCCCGAAGGATGGGAAACGGTGGAGATCGAGGTCGACGCCGATACCCTCGTCGCCAGCCGCAACGACAGCGCCCTGCGCCGCATGCTCGTCGAGGCGTGGCGGCCCCGGCTGGCACACTGCAAGCTCGGCTAGGCGGGCTTTAAAACCCGGCAGGCAGCCTCCAGCTTGTGGGCATTCAACCCTCGAAGGGTCTCGCCATGTCCTATGCTCGCCCCGCCGCCGTCGCAGGCCGCTTCTACCCCCTTGATCCCGCCGAACTGCGCCGGCAGGTGGAGGCCTACATGCCCGCCGGGCAGCCTGTCGCCGCCCGGCCCAAGGCCCTGATCGCCCCCCACGCAGGCTATGTCTATTCCGGCCCCGTCGCCGGCCAGGCCTATGCCCGGCTGGCCGGCGCACGGGGCTCGATCGAGCGCGTCGTCCTGCTCGGGCCGGCCCACTACGTCCGCCTGCGCGGCCTGGCCCTGCCGGAAGCGGGTGCGTTCGAAACTCCCCTCGGCAGGGTCCCGGTCGATGCGGCGGCGGCGCGGACCCTCGCCGGCCTGCCCCAGGTCGTCATCAGCGATCGCCCCCATGCCCCGGAACACAGCCTGGAGGTCCACCTCCCCTTCCTGCAACAAACCTTGGGCGCGTTCAGCGTAGTGCCGCTGGTGGTGGGCGACGCCACCTTCGAGGAGGTCAGCGAGGTGCTGGAGAGGCTGTGGGGTGGGCCGGAAACCCTGGTCGTGCTCAGCACCGACCTCAGCCACTACCTCGACCACGCCGCCGCGCGCCAGAGGGACACGGCCACCGCCGCGGCGATCGAGGCCCTGCGACCCGAGGCCATCGGCTTCGATGCGGCCTGCGGCCGCATTCCCCTCGGCGGGCTGCTGAGCCTTGCGCGCCGGCAGGGGATGGAGATTGAGCGGCTGGACCTGCGCAACTCCGGCGACACGGCCGGCCCGCGCCACCAGGTGGTGGGCTACGGTGCCTGGGCCCTGTACGAGGCGGCGGCATGACGACGCGGCATCCCCTGATCGAGCTGGCGCGCGCCTCCATCGCCCACGGCCTTGAGCACGGCCACGCCCTGCCGGTGCGGGTCGAGGAGCATCCCGCCGAATGGCAGGCCGAGCGCGCCTGCTTCGTCACCCTCAACCTCGAGCAAAGGCTCCGCGGCTGCATTGGCAACCTGCAGCCCATCCAGCCGCTGGTACGGGACGTGGCGGAGAACGCCTTCAACGCCGCCTTCCGCGACCCGCGCTTTGCGCCCCTGCATCCCGCCGAGCTGGATGCGCTCGACATCCACATCTCCATCCTCGGCCTGCCGGAGATCATCGCGGCGGGGTCCGAGCAGGAACTGCTCGGGCAACTGCGCCCGGGCAGGGACGGCCTGATCATCGAGGCGCGCGGCCGGCGCGCCACCTTCCTGCCCTCGGTGTGGGCGCAGCTGCCCAAGCCGGCGGACTTCCTCATGCAGCTGCGGCACAAGGCCGGCCTGCCGCCGCGCGGCTGGGAGGAGGGGATGCGCGCATGGCGCTACGGCGTGGACGAGATCGGTCACTGATCCGTCCGGAGGAAAGAGATCACCCCAAGTGGCAATGCAAATAGCATCCATTCCACATGGATTTCACCCAGCACGGGAATGACCGTAAAATTGCTACGGACATGCCCCCCGAGTCCCGGGGACAACGATTCAGGAAGCCTCCACCTTGATCGCATCCCCCAAGAGCCTGAAGAGCTTCATCGTGGCGGCCGCCGCTGCCGTCTCCATCGCTGGCTTCGCGGGCACCTACCTGATCCTGTCCTCGGTCTACGAGCGCTCCGTGCGCCAGGATGCGCGCGCGACCGCCGAGGTGATCGCCCAGCAGGGCTTCAACAGCATGTTCCAGGTCATGCGCAAGGGCTGGTCGCGCGCCGACCTTGAGGACTTCGTCGCGGCCCAGCAGGCAGCCTTCAAGGAAAGCCCCTACGCCCTCGACATCTACCGTGGCCCGAAGGTGGAAGCCCTGTTCGGGGCGATCAAGCAGACCCCGCCAAGCGAGCAGGTGCGCCTGGTGTTCGAGACCGGCACCGAGCACCGTCTCGAGAGCGATGCCGAGCTGCGCCACATCTATCCGCTCAAGGCCCGCGCCGAGTGCCTGCAGTGCCACGTCAACGCCAGCCTTGGCGAGGTGCTCGGCGTGATCGAGGTGCGCCAGGACCTCGGCCCCGCCATGGCGCGCGCGCGCGAGTCCTTCCTCTCCAACCTCGTCCTCATCATCCCCGTGCCCCTGCTGGTGGCCTTCATCCTTGCCGCCTTCATCAACCGCAGGCTGCAGCTGGCGATCGGCAACATGCACGAACGGATCGAGCAGATGAACAAGGTCTCCGACCTCAAGAAGCTGGCCATCGGCGAGATGCGCCTTGGCTTCTCGGAACTGGACGAGATCCTGCGCGAGGTCGACCAGATGGTGGCCAAGCTGCGCAACTTCGCCGTCGACAGGGACCTGCTCGAGTTCGAAATCCGCCTGCTCGAACGCTTCGTCATCACCTCCGACGTGGTGCGCGACTGGCGCGAGTACGTGGAGAAACTGCTGCTCGAGATCAACCAGGTGGTGCAGTCCTACACCCTGTTCTCGGTGTTCAAGGTCGACGAGGAACTGTTCGACCTTGAGATCTTCTGGCGCGCCCCGCCAACCGAGGCCACCCGCGCGATGCTGGAGCAGGCCGCGCGCCAGGCACTCTCCACTCTTCCCGCCCTGCGCGAGGTGGGCAGCGTGACCGTCAACCACCACGTCGCCGATCCCGACGCCCCGCCGCTGGAGCTGAACCGCGACGAGCTCGAAGTCGCCACCAAGTCGCTGGTGGTGGAGAGTCCCAAGATCGGTGGCATCGTCGGCATCGGCGTGCAGGCGGAACTGGCGCGCGACGAGGTCCGCCAGCTGGTGGTGGAGAGCATCCTCTCCACCCTGCTCAATGTGGTGGGCTCGGTGAAGGCCATCTCCAAGTACACCAAGGACCTGGAGTACTACGCCAGCCGCGACCCGCTGACCAACCTCTACAACCGCCGCGTGTTCTGGGAGCTGCTGGACTACGAGCAGGGGCGGGCCGAGCGCCACGACCACCGCTTCGCCCTGCTGGTCATCGACATGGACAACTTCAAGGCGGTCAACGACACCCACGGTCACCACATCGGCGACAAGTTCCTGCAGGCCTTCGCCGACACCATCAAGCCCGGCCTGCGCAAGGGCGACGTCTTCGCCCGCTACGGCGGCGACGAGTTCGTGGTCATGCTGCCCGAGGTGGAGGGCGACCAGCCCTACCAGGTGGCCCAGCGCCTGCTCGAGCTCGTCAACGGGATGTCGATCGAGGCGCCGGACGGCAGCCGCATCCGCGCCACCGTGTCCATCGGCGTCGCGGTCTTCCCCGACCATGCACGCACCAGCCGCGACCTGTTCCTGTTCGCCGACAACATGATGTACCGCGCCAAGTCGGAGGGTAAGAACCGCCTGGCCGTGCCTTCGGAGCAGGACCTGATCGACAACTTCCGCCAGGTCAACGAGACCATCGCACTGGTCTCGCGCGCGATCGAGGAGCGCTGGGTCGAGCCTCATTTCCAGCCCATCGTCTCCGCCGACGGCGTGATCCACGCCCACGAGGTCCTCTCGCGCATCATCACGCCCGACGGCCAGCTGCTGCATGCCGGTGCCTTCGTGGCCACCGCCGAGCAGCTCGGCCTGGTGCACAAGCTGGACTTCATCGTCATGGAAAAGGCCCTGCGCAAGGCCGCCGCGAGCGGCTACCAGGGCCTTTTGTTCCTCAACATCTCGCCGCGCGCCCTGGTGCTGAACGAGTTCTTCAGCACCGTGAAGCGGCTTGCCAGCGAGGCCGGCATCGCCCCCGAGCGGCTGGTGTTCGAACTGACCGAGCGTGAGACGGTGAAGAATCCCTCCATGCTCGAGAAGTTCGTCGCCCGCCTGCGCCTGGAGGGCTTCAAGTTCGCCATCGACGACTTCGGCTCGGGGTTCTCGTCCTTCCACTACATCAAGCGCTTCCCCATCGACTACATCAAGCTCGAGGGCGATTTCGTGGTCAACATGCTCGACGACGAGCGCGACGCCGCCTTCGTGCGCAGCATCTCGACGCTGGCGCGGGATCTTGGCATCCGCACCGTGGCCGAATACGTGGAGAGCGAGGAGGTCATGGAGGCCATCCGCCGGGCGGGCATCGACTACGCCCAGGGCTACCACGTCGGCCGCCCGTCGGCGGAGCTGCGGACCGCGGTCTGATCGATCCATCGGCCTCTCGAAGGCCGTGCCCCGAAGGGGCTTGCGGCTTATGTGGCTTGGCCCACGCGAGCTAGGTGGACTGCCGGGCGGCCTCCACCTCGATGCGGTTGCGTCCGCCCATCTTGGCCCGATAGAGCGCCTCGTCGGCGCGGGCGATGGCCACGTCCAGCGACGCATCCTGCGGGGTCAGGGTGGTCAGCCCCAGGCTCAGGGTATAGTGCAGCGGCTGACCATCGCTGTACACCGTGCTCCCCGCCGCCTCGTCGCGCAGGCGCGCGGCCAGGCGCAGGGCCGCATCCAGGTCGGTGTCGGGCAGAAGGATCGCGAACTCCTCCCCGCCATAGCGGGCAGCGATGTCCGCCGTGCGCATGGTGGCTGTGAGCTGATGGCCAATATGGCGCAGGATTTCGTCCCCGGCGAGATGACCGTAGGTGTCGTTGATGCGCTTGAAATGATCCACGTCGAACATGATGAGCGCCGCAGGCGCCGTATGGCCACGGCGGATCCGCGCATGCTCGCGCTCGGCCAGCTCGAACAGGTGACGGCGGTTGACCAGGCCGGTGAGTTCGTCGTGGGTGGCCTGGTGGCGCAGGGTCTCGAGCAGTCGCTTGCGCTCGGTGATGTCGTGGAAGGCGACCACGGCCCCGCGGATGCCGTCATCCCCCCCTACCGGCGAGACCAGCAGGGAGACCGGCAGGCCTGTGCCGTCCTTGCGCCAGAACCACTCATCCTCCGCCTGCCTCGCCTGGCCATCCTGCAGGGTCTGGTGGATCGGGCACTGCTCCTGCGGATAAGACGATCCATCCGCCCTCCGCCGATGGAACAGGGCGTGGTTGTCCTTGCCCAGCACCTCGGCCTCGGACGCATATCCCAGCAGGCGCAGGGCCGCCGGATTGATGAAGGTGCAGCGCCCATCGGGCCCCACACCGTAGACACCCTCGTCCAGCGCGCCGAGCAGCTGGCGCTCCAGGGCGCTCCGACGCTCGATCTCGCGCCCCTGGGCGCGGATGGTGGCATTCAGCTCCATCAGGCGCCGCTGCTTGCGCCATACCACCACCAGCAGGCCCAGGTTGAGGGCCGCGAGCACCAGCGCGGCGATCAGGGCCATGCGGTAGCGCTGCCACACGTCAGCGAGGGTGAAGTCCGGCGCCTGCTCGAAGGGAGGCAGTCGCAAAACACGCAGCAGCTCGCGCACCGGCTCGTAGTCCAGCGGGATGGTGAAGCCCCAGATGTCCAGACGACGGGCGGTCTCGCCATCGTGCGGCAGATCCAGCAGCGCCGCCGCCATGCGGCGCGCCAGGTCCTGCTCCACCTGCGGCAGGGCAGCGAAGGCCCATTCGGGATACAGGCGGGTGGAGCTGATGAAGGGGAAGTGCGGCAGGTCCTGGCGGTTCAGCACCCGCACCCCGGAGAGGTCGATCCGCCCCTCGCCCGCCAGCGCCTCCAGCACCCCGGTGCGCACAAAGCCGACCTCGGCCCGTCCCTGCAACACGGCCTCCACCACCTTGTCGTGGGGCATCCCCGTCTCCAGCAGAAAGCGGCCGCGCGGGGGCACCAGCCCCGCCTTCAGCATCTCATAGGCCTGCATCTGGTAACCGCCGAGGGACCCGGCAAACGGCGCAGCCACGATACGCCCCTCGACGTCAGCCAGCGTGACGATATGGGTGCTCGTGGTCGTGAAAATCACGCCCCCGAAGGCAGAGAGCGGCCGACCTTGCTCCTGCAGGATCAGTGAGCTCAGCGGCGCCGTCAGATTGTACCGATGGACCATGTGCACGTAGTGCGCCGGGTTGGTGAGGACGAAGTCCACCTCACGGCGTGCTAGCGCAAGCTCAAGGTCGTCGTACCCCATGGCCCGCACCGCCACCGGCATCCCCAGCCGGCCCTGCAGGTACTCCGCCAGCGGGGTCCACTGCGCCTGGACCTGGGCTTGCGGGCGCACGGCGAGAATGCCGATGGAAACCCCATCCCCGCCCAAACCGGCAACGGCCCCGGCCTGCTCCAGGGCGAGCCCTCCCCGCGCCGGGAGGAAGAGGCCGGCGAACAGCAGGACGACGAGGAGGCGGTGCAGAACAGCCGCGGTCATGCCTTCTCTCCTCCTCCGCCCGCAAAGACCCGCCCGAGCCAGTCCTCCGCGGGCTCGGGGCGGCCGTAGAGGAAGCCCTGGGCAATCACCTGGCCACGCTCGCGTAGGAAGGCCGCTTGGGCCTCGGTCTCCACGCCCTCGGCCACCACCATCAGCTTGAGGTGCGCCGCCATGGCAATGATGGTGTCAACGATCACCGCGTCATCCCCGTCGTGCGGCAGGTCGCGGATGAAGCTGCGGTCGATCTTCAGTTCGTGGATCGGCAGGCGCTTGAGGTAGGCGAGCGAGGAATAGCCCGTGCCGAAATCGTCGATGGAGAAGCGCACGCCAAGGCGTGCCAGTTCGAGCATGGTGGAGATCGTGCGACCGGGGTTGTCGATCACCAGCCCCTCGGTGACCTCCAGCATCAGCAGCCCGGGATCCGCGCCATGCCGGGCGAGGGACTGGCTGACGCGGGCGACGAAGTCCTCGGCTGCGAACTGGCGCGGCGAGACATTGACCGCGATGCTCAAGGCCCGACCCTCGCGGCTGAGCTGGCCGAGGTGGAAGCAGGCGCGATCGAGCACCCAGTCGCCGAGCACGCCAATCATGCCGCTCTGCTCGGCGATGGGGATGAACTGCGCAGGCGAGATCATCCCCTGCTGCGGGTCGATCCAGCGCACCAGCGCCTCGAAGCCGCGCAGCGCCCCTGTTGCATCCACCTGCGGTTGGAGGAAGAGGCGGAACGGCCGTTCGCTTTCCCCGGCGGCCAGCGCGCGCGCCAGGGCGTGCTCGAGATCGAACGCGACCCGCACCCGCTCGCCCATGCCCCGCTCGAAGAACTCGACCCGGTCGCCACCCTCGACCTTGGCGGCATGCATGGCGAGGTTGGCCTGGCGCAAGGTCTCCTCGCTCGGCTCGGTGCCTTCCGACTCCGGCGGGGGATAGAGGGCGATGCCAAGGGAGGCCGACACCAGGAAGGACTCCTCGTGCATATCCAGCGGCTGGACCGATTTGTCGGGAACAAATCGGGATTCGCCGATAGGCGAACCTGAAGGGAGCCGATCAAGGACCATTGGCGTCCGCAGGGCGGAACGCAGGGCCTCGGCAATGCGCAGGGCCAGCTCGGCGGCCGCCGTGGCGTCGGCCTGCCCCGGCGGGAGCAGGACGGCGAACTCGTCGGCCGCCAGACGTGCCAGGCCGACACCCACCGGGGCATGCAGGCGCAGGCGCTCGCCCGCCGCGATGAGCAGGGCGTCGCCCCATTGCGGTCCCCGTCCCTCGTTGACGCTCTTGAATCGGTCGAG
>FWPV01014882.1_pt1 | contig 11303 bp, 9 predicted proteins | sample 2228371 | NCBI WGS metagenome assembly FWPV01 (sample SAMEA103939776, study PRJEB20133) | metagenome | reverse complement strand
GCCCGCTTCGGCGGGTGTTTTTTTTCCTGTTCTACGTGCGCAGAAAAGGCTGCGGTGCGTGGCCAGCGTCAGATCCCCATGCCCTTGGTGCCCAGATAGGCGGGTACCCAGGCCTGCAGCAATGCGAGGAAGGCTTCGGCGGCACGCGACAGGCGACGCTGCTGCAGCCGGACCACCTGCCAGCGTGACATCAGCGGAAACCCCTCCACCTGGAGGATGACCACTTCATCCTCGAGCAGCGGATCGCGATGCAGCGTATGGCGCGACAGGATGGACAAGCCCATGCCGCCTGCCACCGCCTGCTTGATGGCCTCGTTGCTGCCCAGTTCCATCCGCACGTTCAGCGTGGCGCCCTGCTGCGACAGATAGTTCTCGATCGCGATGCGCGTACCCGAGCCCTGTTCGCGCATGATGAACCGCTCTTCCGCCAGATCCTGGAGCTTCAGCATGCCGGCATTGGCCAGCGGGTGCGATGCCGGCGCAATCGCGACCAGCGGATTGTCGAGAAAGGAGTCGCAGGTGAGATCCATGTCCTCGGGCGGCTTCGTCATGACGTACATATCGTCGAGATTGGCCTGCATGCGCTCGATCAGACGGTCCCGGTTCGCCACTTCCAGCTTCACGTCGATGCCCGGGTGCTGCGCGCAGTAGGGCCCGAGCACCCGCGGCACGAAGTATTTCGCGGTGCTGACCGCAGCCAGCCTCAGTGTGCCGCGGTGCAGGCTGCGGGTCGCCTGAAGGTTCTCCTCGAACTGCTGCCACTGCAGCTGGATGCCCTTCCAGGCCGACAGCAGTTCCTCCCCGGCCGGGGTCAGGAAGGTGCGCCGGCCGATGGTGTCGAACAAGGGTTCGCCGACCGTTTCGGTCAGCTGCCGCACCTGTTGGGACACCGCCGGCTGGGTCAGGAAGAGCTGCTCCGACGCGCGCGTGAAGCTGCCGGTTTCAGCCACCTTCGCAAACACCTGCAACTGCCGAAGGGTAATGTTCATAACCTTTTTATTATCGAATCAAGAAAAAAATAATATTTGTACTAATGGATCAAAGTTTTTAGCATCCCGTGTCGCTTACTGCAACCCGAATCATCCGTGTCCATCACTCTTGCGCCCAGTCCGTTTGCTTCCCTGCCCAGATCCGGGTGGCGCACGTCACGTCTGACGGCGCTGGGGCACGCGAGGATGTTCGGAGTCCTGTGCATGGACGACGCGGTTCGTGTCCGGCTCTCCCTTGCCGGTTTCATGCCGGTCGCCGCAGGCGGCGATCGCAGTCACCGGGCGGTTCGTCACACCGGTTCGCCCCCCCCACGACAGATGGCATCCCTTCAACCTGACAACCCGCTGCGGCTCACTGGCTGACGCCGCCGGGACTGGTCCGGGGCGGCTCACCACCCCGGACACCGATTCCCTTGGCCAACCCTTCGGTCTTACCCGCACACCTGTCTGATTCGTCAACGAATCCGAAATGTGTGCGGGATTTTTTTTATTCCGGCAAGGATGCAAGCCGCGCATCGGGATGCCACAGGCGCTGCACTACCTGCTCGGCTGTGCCCGACGCGGCCGAGGACCAGAAGTGCTCGGTTCCCTCAGGGTTGCCGCTGCGCAGAAGTCCGGCACCGCTGAGTCGGTGCGCCAGGTGACGGGCCACCGAATCACCGGTGTCGATCACCTGTACCGACGATCCGACCTGCTGTTCGATCAAGCCGCGCAGAAAGGGGTAATGGGTGCAGCCGAGCACGATCACGTCGGCACCGCCGGCCAGCAGCGGTTCGACGTGCGACGCGACCAGCGCGCGGGTGGCCGGCGTGTCCAGTTCGCCGCGTTCGACCGCCTCGACCAGGCCGGTGCCGGGCCGGGTGATCACGCGGACGTCGCGGCCGAAGGTGTCGAGCAGTGCAGCAAAGCGAGCGCTGGCCAGCGTACCGGTGGTGGCAAGGATGCCGACCACGCCGGAGCGCGTCGCCGCGGCGGCCGGTTTGACGGCCGGCTCCATGCCGATCACCGGCACCTCCGGCCAGCGTTCGCGCAGGGCCTGCGCCGCAGCCGCGGTGGCCGTATTGCAGGCAATCAGCAGCGCTTTCGCACCGCGGCCGAGCAGGAATTCGCCGAGGTTCAGACTGCGCGCACGTATCCAGTCGGCGCTGCGTTCGCCATACGGCGCGTGGCCTGAATCGGCGACGTACAGGAAGTCTTCGGCGGGCAGGCGCGACCGCGCGTGGCGCAGCACCGACAGGCCGCCGAGGCCGGAGTCGAACACGCCTGTCGGGGCGCTGCTCGCCGCGGTCACGATGACCCTCCGGTCGCGGAATGGCATGAAGAATGCAGCGTCATCGCGATATCGTGACCGTTCCGGATCCAGCCGCCTTGATCCGCATCTTCGGCAGTCATCCGCACGCGGTCTGCTCAGCCCGTCTCGCTGTCGTGCGCCCGGCCACGTTGCCACAGCACGTCGCCGCGGCCATCGAGCCGGTTGAAGGTGCGCCCGATGACGAACAGCAGATCGGACAGGCGGTTGAGGTATTGCCGGCTGGCGTCCGGCACCTGGCCTTCGGCAGCGGCGGCGATCACGGCGCGCTCGGCGCGCCGGCAGATCGTGCGAGCGAGGTGCGACAGCGCAGCCGCACGCGTGCCGCCGGGCAGAATGAATTCCTTCAGTGGCCGGAGCTCGTCATTCAGTCGCTCCAGTTCGGTTTCCAGCCGTGCGACCTGTTCGGGCTTGACCAGCGTGTAGCCCGGCACGGCCAGTTCGCCACCGAGGTCGAACAGATCGTGCTGGACGTCGGTCAGCAGTGCGGCAAGGTCGGGCGGCAGCGCTTCGCACAGCAGCACGCCGAGCGCGCTGTTCAGTTCGTCGACGTCGCCCAGCGCGTGCACGCGGGCACTGCATTTCGACACCCGCGTACCATCGCCCAGGCCGGTCTCGCCACCGTCACCGGTGCGTGTCGTAATCTTTGAAAGTCGGTTGGCCATGGCTGCTCGTGATGAGATGGATAAGAGCTATTGATTATAAGTCGGCTTATATATAAGGCCGTACCAGTTAGAATTATTCATATATTCCCATGGTCACGTGCGTTGCGTGCTGACCGGATGCAACACATGGAGCTGCCGCAAGCATGACCCAGACACTCGACCCCAAAGACTTCCTCCGCAAGCTGTTCCAGGCAGCGTTCGACGCCGCCAATCCGGACCTGTGCGTGCCGGCCAATCTTCCGCCGCCGCCCAAGGGGCGTACGCTGGTGGTCGGCGCCGGCAAGGCGGCCGCGTCGATGGCGCTGGCGGTCGAGAAGAACTGGCCGGGCGAACTGTCCGGACTGGTGGTGACCCGTTACGGCCACGGCGCGCCGTGCCGACGCATCGAAGTGGTCGAGGCGTCGCATCCGGTGCCCGACGCGGCCGGCCAGCAGGCGGCGAAGCGCATCCTGCAGTCGGTACAGGGACTGACCGATGACGATCTGGTGATCGCGCTGATATCCGGCGGCGGCTCGGCGCTGCTGTCCGCGCCGGCCGAGGGGCTGACGCTGGAGGACAAACAGGCGGTCAACCGCGCGCTGCTGGCCAGCGGCGCGGCGATCCAGGAAATGAATTGCGTGCGCAAGCACCTGTCGTCGATGAAGGGCGGCCGGCTGGCGCAGGCCTGCTATCCGGCGCGCGTGTTCACGCTGGTCATTTCTGACGTGCCGGGCGACGATCCGGCGGTCGTCGCATCCGGCCCGACCGTGCCCGACACCACGACGCGCGAGGATGCGCTGGCCATCATCCGCCGCTACAACATCGAAGTGCCCACCGCGGTCATGAGCTGGCTGTCGCGCGCCGAATCCGAAACGCCGAAGGCGGATGACCCGCGTCTGGCACGCTGCGAAACGCGCACCATTTCGACCGCCCAGGCCTCGCTGCTGGCCGCTGCCGAGGTGGCCCGCGCACATGGCGTGACGCCGCTGGTGCTGGGCGACATGATCGAGGGCGAGTCGGCCGATGCCGGCAAGGTGCTGGCCGGCATCGCCAAGGCGTGCGCGATCAACGGCACGCCGCTGGCGCCGCCCTGCGTGCTGCTGTCCGGCGGCGAGACCACGGTCACGCTGGGCCAGATCAAGCCGGGGCAGAAGCCGCGCGGCGGCCGCAATTCCGAATTCCTGCTGTCGCTGGCGATTGCGCTCGACGGCATGCCCGGCATCCATGCGGTATCCGGCGATACCGACGGTATCGACGGCAGCGAGGACAACGCAGGCGCCCTGGTCACCGACGACACGCTGGCCCGTGCGCGCGCCGCCGGCATCGACGCCCGCCACATGCTTGACGTGCACGACGCGTACGGCTTCTTCCACGGCATTGAAGACCTCATCGTGACCGGGCCGACGCTGACCAATGTGAACGACTTCCGCGCCATCTACGTCGAAAAGAAGGCCTGACGCGCGTTCACCTGCAGCGGAAAGCGTCAGCAGGCGGCGTCCCTGTGGGGGCGCCGCGCCCACAGGGACGGCTTCCGCAGCACACGCTCCACCCGCGGCGGGTCTTGCCCGGTCAGCCGTCGTTCAAGTCGGCACGTTTCGGTGTCGCGGGATCGCTTCGTCGCGGATGTCTGCGGGTATCATCGACCGCATGACTGCATCCGAAAACGAGCCATGAGCGCATTGCCGCAGGCCCACGCCGATACCGCCCACACCCACTCAGCTGCTGCTGCACCCGCGGCGATCGCCCCGGCTGTCCTGATTGCCGAACTGTCACGCGTGCTGCCGGCGGACTGCCTGATCACGGACGCCGGTCGCCTGCGTGCCTACGAATGCGACGGCCTGATGCTGATGCGCGAAATGCCGCTGGCCGTCGCGCTGCCGACGACCGAGGCGCAGGTGGTCGCCGTGCTGCGGACCTGTCACCGGCTCGGTGTGCCGGTGGTGCCGCGCGGCGCCGGCACCGGACTGTCCGGCGGTGCCACGCCGCACAAGCAGGGCGTCGTGCTGTCGACGGCGCGCATGAACCGCATCGTGTCGGTCGACCGGCTGGCGCAGCAGGCTGTCGTCCAGCCGGGCGTGCGCAACCTCGCGGTGTCGGAGGCGGCGGCGCCTTACGGTCTCTACTATGCACCGGACCCGTCGTCGCAGATCGCCTGCAGCATCGGCGGCAATGTGGCCGAGAACTCGGGCGGCGTGCACTGCCTGAAGTACGGCCTGACCGTGCACAACGTGCTGCGCGTGCGCATGGTCAGCATGGCCGGCGACGTGATGGAGGTGGGCAGTGCCGCGCCGGACAGTCCGGGCTATGACCTGCTGGCCGTCACCATCGGCTCGGAAGGCCTGCTCGGCGTCGTCACCGAAGTGACCGTGAAGCTCGTGCCCAAGCCGCGCGTGGCGCGCTGCGTGCTCGCGGCCTTCGACGACGTGCGTCGCGCCGGTCAGGCGGTGGCCGACATCATCGCGGCCGGCATCATCCCGGCGGGCCTGGAAATGATGGACCAGGCGACCACGGTGGCGGTCGAAGCGTTCGTGCATGCCGGCTATCCGCTGGATGCCGCGGCCATCCTGCTGTGCGAGTCCGATGGCACGGCGGAAGAAGTGGAGGACGAGATTGCCCGCGTGCGCGCGCTGCTCGATGCAGCCGGCGCCACCGAAATCCGCGTGTCCGACGGCGAAGCCGAACGGCTGCGTTTCTGGGCCGGACGCAAGGCGGCTTTCCCGGCAGCCGGCCGCATCTCGCCGGACTACTACTGCATGGACGGCACCATTCCGCGGCGCAAGCTGGCCGACATGCTGGAAGCGATGAACGCGATGTCGGACAAGTACGGCCTGCGCTGCCTGAACGTGTTCCACGCGGGCGACGGCAATCTGCATCCGTTGATCCTGTTCGATTCGAACGATGCGGATTCGCTGCACCGCGCCGAAGCCTTCGGCGTCGAAATCCTCGAACTGTCGGTCGCGCTGGGCGGAACCATCACCGGCGAGCACGGAGTCGGGCTGGAGAAGATCAACCAGATGTGCGTGCAGTTCGCACCGGGTGAGCTCGACATGTTCCACCGCGTGAAGGCGGCCTTCGATCCTGCCGGTCTGATGAATCCGGGCAAGGCGGTGCCGACGCTGCACCGCTGCGCCGAAATGGGGGGCATGCACGTGCATCACGGCGAGCTGCCGCACCCCGATCTGCCGCGCTTCTGACCATGACCCATCCTTTCCATTCGACGCTGCACGAGCTGGTGCTGGATGCAGCCGCGCACGGTCGCACACTGCGCCCGCACGGCAGCGGCTCGAAGGATTTCCTCGCGCAGCAGCTCGCCGGCGCGCCGCTCGACATGCGCGGTGCCCAGGGTGTCATCGCCTACGAGCCGTCCGAGCTCTACATCACGGCGCACGCCGGCACACGCGTGGCCGATATCGAAGCGCTGCTGGCCGGGCGCCAGCAGATGCTGGCGTTCGAGCCGCCGCTCTTCGGCCCCGGCGTCACCGTGGGCGGCATGGTGGCGAGCGGCCTGTCCGGCCCGCGCCGCATGGCTGCGGGCAGCCTGCGCGATTTCGTGCTCGGCGTCACCATGATGGACGGCCAGGGCCGCGTGCTGCGTTTCGGCGGCCAGGTGATGAAGAATGTTGCGGGTTTTGACGTATCGCGCCTGATCGCCGGCAGTTTCGGCACGCTGGGCCTCATTCTCGACGTGACGTTGAAGGTGCTGCCGCAGCCCCAGGCCGAACAGACCCGCCTGCTCGACCTCGATGACGCGATGGCGCTGCTGCGCCTGCGCGAGTGGGGCGCTCAGCCGCTGCCTGTTTCTGGCACCTGCTGGCATGGCGGCCGGCTGCACGTCAGGCTGTCGGGCGCCGAGGCGGCGCTCGATGCCGCGGCACAGCTGATCGGCGGCGAGGCGGTCGATGGCGTCGAAGCGGCCGCGCTGTGGCAGTCGGTGCGCAATCACACGCACGCCTTCTTCGAGGGCGATGCGCCGCTGTGGCGCGTCGCGCTGCCGCCGACGGCGCCGCATCTGGCGCTCGATGGCGACAGCCTGACCGAATGGAACGGCCTGCAGCGCTGGCTGCGCAGCGACGCCGACGCCGATGCGCTGCGTCACGTGGTCGGTGCGCTGGGCGGACATGCCACCCTGTTCCGTGGTGGCCAGACCGTGGACCGGGCGCTGGGCGTGTTCGAGCCGCTCAAGCCCGAGGTGATGGCGGTCAGCCAGCGCCTGAAGCAGGCTTTCGACCCGTCCGGCGTGTTCAGCCCCGGACGGCTGTACTCCGAACTTTAAGAGCGATCCCGATGCAGACCGGACTGGCCGATTTCATCCGCAGCACGCCGGAGGGCGACGCTGCCGAGGCAGTGCTGCGCAAGTGCGTGCATTGCGGTTTCTGCAACGCCACCTGCCCGACCTATCAGCTGCTGGGCGACGAACTCGACGGTCCGCGCGGCCGCATCTACCTGATGAAGCAGATGTTCGAGGGCGCCGTGCCGGCCGAAACCGTGCTGCCGCACCTCGACCGTTGTCTGACCTGCCGGAATTGCGAATCCACCTGTCCGTCCGGTGTGCGCTACAGCGAACTGGTCGATATCGGCCGTGCCGTGGCGGAGCGTCGCACGCAACGGCCGCTGGCTGAACGCGCGGCGCGCTGGGTGCTGCGGGAAGGCCTGTCGCGACCGGGTGTGTTCAACACGGCTCTGGCGCTCGGCCGGCTCGCCCGACCGTTGCTGCCCGCCTCGCTGGCAGCCAAGGTGGCGCCTCGGCGCGATGCCGGCAGCTGGCCGCCGGTGCGTCACGCACGACGCATGCTCGTGCTGGCCGGTTGCGTACAGCCGGCGCTGATGCCGGACGTGAATGCCGCCGCTGCGCGGGTGCTCGATCTGGTCGGCATTTCGCTGGTCGAGGCGGCGCGCGCCGGTTGCTGCGGCGCCTTGCGCTTTCACCTGAATGACCAGGACGGCGGACGACGCGACATGCGTGCATTGATCGACGCCTGGTGGCCGGCCATCGACAGCGGCGAGATCGAAGCCATCGTGATGACCGCCTCCGGCTGCGGCACCACGGTGCGCGAGTACGGCCATCTGCTGGCCGATGACCCGCAGTACGCACAGCGTGCGGCGCGCGTCGGCGCGATGACGAAGGATCTGTCGGAAATCCTGCACGCCGAGCGGGTGCAGATCGAAGGCCTGTTCGCAGCGCAGCCGCCGGTACCGAGAGCGCTTGCCTATCATCCGCCCTGTTCGCTTCAGCACGGCCAGCAGGTGCGCGGCCTCGCCGAGGGTCTGCTGAGTGCCGCCGGCTACGCACTTGCACCGGTTGCCGACAGCCACCTGTGCTGTGGTTCGGCCGGCAGCTATTCGCTGTTGCAGCCGCAGTTGTCCCGCAGCCTGCGCGACAACAAGCTGCACGCGCTGCAGGCCGCTCCGGTGCAGGGGATCGCGAGTGCCAATGTCGGGTGTATCGCACACCTGCAGACCGGCACCGGAACGCCGGTACGCCACTGGATCGAGTGGTTGGAGGAGGCGCTGACAAGGGCTGCATGAGCGCATCGTTTCCGGTTCAAGTTGCGGCAATTTCTGCCGTTACCTGACGTAACCCGCAATAGCTCCGGAAGAGAACCCCACCATGCAAAAAGCTCGCCGCAAGATTCCCGACACCGCAGAAGCCCTGCTCGATTCCACCGCCGTATTGCTGCCGGCCAAGCCGCATCTGCTGATGGAAATCGACAACCTGATGCGAGCGCCGGATTTCGAGGTGGGCGATCTGGCCGAATCCATTTCGCGCGATCCAGGCGTGCTGTCGGCGCTGTTCAAGCTGTGCCGGTCGCCGGCCTACAGCCGCGGCCGTGCGCCGAGCAACGCCGAGCAGGTGCTGATGCTGGTCGGTCTGTCGCAGACCGTGAATCTCGTGCGAGGCATTGCGATCCGTCAGGTGGCGAATGGAGCCGGTCCGCAGATGTCGCACTTCTGGTCGCGTTGCGACGAAATTGCCGCGATCGCCTCGCAGATCGCCAGCGAGCGTGTCGCGGTCTGCAATGTGTTCCCCGATCAGGCCTATCTGGCCGCGATGTTCCACGATTGTGGCGTGCCGCTGCTGTGCACCCGCTTTCCGGAGTACTGGAAGCGGCTCAATCTCGACGACGACAGCGCCTGGGTCGATCTCGCGCTCGAGAACACCAGCTATCGGCTGGATCACGCGACGGTGGGTTACTGGGTTGCCCGCAACTGGGGGCTCCCGGAACTGATCGTGCAGGCGATTCAGCACCATCACGCCATGCCGGACGACGATACCTTCGGCCTGCGCAGCACCATAGGCATCGTCGCGCTCGCCACCCACATCTACCTGCGCAACAAGGGGCTGAGCGACCCGTCCTGGGCGGTGCGCGGGCCGGAAATCCTGTCCGAACTCGGTATCCATGCTGCGGCGCTGGACGAATACATCGATGAAATCAATGAACGGCACGTCAGCCTCGCGGTGTGAACATTCGTCACAATCTTCCGGTGTTTGTGACGCCGGGTGACGCGGGTCGCAGCGGACCCGCCTGCACGGCTAGAATCAGGGGACGTACCCGGAAACCTTCATGGCACTAAAACTAGACAGTTGCGTTGCGCAGCACATCGGTGACCGCAAGGAACAGCAGGACCGCGCCGCAGTCTTCCCGCACAGCCGCCACAAGGGCATGCTGATGGCGGTGCTCGCCGATGGCATGGGCGGGCACAGCGGCGGTGCGATGGCGGCCGAGCAGGTCGTGATGAAGGCGCGCGACAACTTCGAGGCCTACGCGCCCGCGGTCGAAACGCCGGAAGACCTGCTGCGCAGCGTGGTCGAGGAAGCGCACGTGGTGATCAAGCTCACCCGTTTCACGACCGAACAGGATCCGCATTCCACCGCCTGCGTGCTGTTGATGCAGTCGGGTCGCGTCGATTGGGCGCACTGCGGGGATTCGCGCATCTACCATTTCCGCCATGACAAGCGTGTCGCCATCAGTCAGGACCACTCACTGGTCGGCGAACTGATCCGCCAGGGCCGGCTCGACGAAGAAGGGGCCAAGACGCATCCGCAGCGCAATCTGTTGCTGCACTGCCTTGGTGCGCAGAAGGAGCCGATGATCGACTACGGCGGCGCCACCGACCTGGCCGACGGCGACAGCTTCCTGATCTGTTCGGACGGTCTCTGGGCCTACTTCTCCGACGAGGAGATCGGCGGCGTGCTGTCCGTGTTTTCGGCGCGCGAGGCGGCGGAAACGCTGATCAAGCGCGCACGGGACCGGGGCCGGCCGACCGGTGACAATGTGTCGCTCATCCTCATCAAGCTGATCGATGTCGAAGCGCGCGAGAAGGCCGAGCGCGAACGGCTGGATTCGGCGCGGCGAAAGCTGGGCAGCATGAAGGACTGAGCGCGGCCGCCCGGCCGCAATGGCTCAGTCCATCCAGTGCCGGCGCCAGAACAGCATGCCGAGCAGCGCCGCAATGCCGGTCATCAGCGCCAGTGACAGCAGGAAGCCATGCGGTGAATCCAGCCAGGGCATGTGGCGGAAATTCATGCCGAACACACCGGCCACCAGCGCCGCCGGCATGAACAGCGTGGTGATCACGGTCAGGATGCGCACCTCCTGATTCACCCGCTGGCTCATCGCCGACAGATAGACATCCAGCAGACCGGACAGCGTTTCGCGCATCGCATCGACCGATTCGATCAGGAATGTCAGGTGGTCCTGCACGTCGCGCAGATAGACACGTGTTTCCGGCTTCACCAGCGGATGGTCGCCGCGCTGCAGGCTGCTGATCACTTCGCGCAACGGCCACAGCGCGCGCCGCAGTGCCATGGTGTCGCGCCTCGCCTCGTGCAGCGTGGCGATCTGCGCACTCGCCGGGCGTTCGAACAGCGCTTCTTCCAGTCGATCCAGCCGGTCGTCGATGCGCTCGATCACGCCGAAATAGTTGTCCACCACGGCATCGATCAGGCTGTAGGCCAGCAGGTCGATGCCGCTGTTGCGCAGGCTGCCGAGAGATTTGCGCAGCCGCTCGCGCACCGGTTCGAAGCTGCCGGTCGGCCGTTCCTGGAAGCTGAGCAGGAAATCCGTGCCGAGCACCAGGCTGAACTGTTCCGACGACAGCGTGTGACCGTCATCCGACAGCTGAAGCACGCGTGCGACGATGAACAACTGGTCGCCGTAATCTTCCACCTTGGGCCGCTGTTCCGTATTGGCGATGTCTTCCAGCACCAGCGGATGCAGCCCGAAACGCTGGCCGATCTCGGCCAGCACACGGGTGTCGTGCACGCCATAGACGTTCAGCCAGCGCATCGGCAGCGTGGCCTCATGCTGGCGCGACTGTTCGAGCGACGTGAAGCGGGTTTCGCGCAATGCGTCCGTTCCG